>Ga0184637_10000501_pt1 | contig 29227 bp, 29 predicted proteins | sample PLM3_127_b2_FD_133143 | JGI IMG/M metagenome (GOLD analysis project Ga0184637, IMG submission 133143) | Groundwater sediment microbial communities from an aquifer in East River, Colorado, USA - PLM3_127_b2 | ecosystem: Environmental > Terrestrial > Soil > Riparian zone | place: USA: East River... | reverse complement strand
TGGGCGGGCACGGTACGCCGCCTCCGGGCAGACCCGGGCTTCGCCACGCTGCCGATCGTCGCCTTCGGCCCGCACATGGACTTGGAAGCGCGGGAACGAGCGCTCGCGGCCGGCTGCACCGAGTTCCTCTCGAACTCGAAACTCACGACGGACCTCGCCCACATCGTCGCCCGCTACACCGGCCCACGGTAGGGAACGCCTCGTGGCAGAGTGGCTGCCCTTGGTGAACACGGCCCTCATTGTCGTGAGCGGCGCATTCCTGGGGCTCGGGTACGTTTTCATCCGCGCCCGGCGGATCACAGCCCACCACCGATCCATGCTGACGGCCACGGTCTTCGCGGGGCTGTTCCTCGTCGTCTATGTGACGCGATTCATCCTCTTCGGGACCAAAGGCTTCCCCGGATCCGGGGCCGCCTACACGGCGTACCTGAGCATCCTCGCGCCCCACATTGTGCTCGCGATCGCGGTCGCCCCGCTCGCGTTGATCACTATCCGCCGCGCACTCGGCCGGCGCTTCACGGAGCACCGCCGCATCGCGCGAGTCACGCTCCCGATCTGGGCATTCGTCGCGGCAAGCGGATGGGTGATCTACCTGATGCTGTACGTGATCGACTGGGGCTGAGCGGCTATAGAACCCGATCGATCGCCATGGCGCAAAAGAGCAGGGCCAGGTAGAGCATCGAGAACTTGAACATCCGCCGCGCTGCCGCCAGGGTCGCTTCTCTTCGCAAGCGGACTGCGTACAGGATGAGAAGGCCTCCCAGGGCGAGCGCGCTAACCAGATAGACAACATCCAGCAGGGCTGCGCCGAACACGACGCCGGTCAGTGCTACCAGCACTACGGAATACAGGAGGATCTGCTGGTGCGTCTCGCGGTCGCCGCGCACCACCGGCAGCATCGGCACCCCGGCCCGACGGTAGTCCTCCTTTATCAAGAGCGAGAGCGCCCAGAAGTGCGGCGGCGTCCAGTAGAAGACGATCGCGAAGAGGTACACCGCCAGCAGGCTGATCTCGCCGGTTACTGCCGCCCAGCCGACGAGCGGGGGCACCGCGCCCGCGGCTCCCCCGATGACGATGTTCTGCGCAGACGAGCGCTTCAGCCAGCGGGTGTAGATCAGTACGTAGAAGAGGAGCGCGGCCATGGTCAGCAGGGCGGACAGCAGGTTCACGAAGGCGGCGAGCACGACGAATGATGCGATCCCGAGGATGATGCCGAACCGCAGCGCATCCTCCGCGCGCAAAACACCCGACGGGATCGCACGCCACACGGTCCGATGCATGACGGCGTCGATGTCGCGATCGAGCCAGCAATTGATGGCGTTGGCGCCACCCGCTCCCAGCGCACCGCCCAGCAGCGTGAGCAGCACCAGGTGGATTGGCGGCATCCCCTCCGCGGCGATCACCATCGCGGCTAGCGTCGTAACGAGAAGCAGCGAGACGACGCGCGGCTTCGTCAGGCTGACGTAAGCCGCCACCGTCGTGCTCACGGACAGGCCTTCCGCCGCTCCCGCTGTGCCCGGCTGCACGGGGGAAGCATCGGCTAAGCCAACGGGGGCACCGCGCGCTGCGAGAGCCGCGAGCGCGACGGTCGACGACCAGAGCGCGGCCGCGCCGGCGACGTGGAGCACCTGCGAGAGCGGTGGCACCCCGGTCGAGACCATGCCGGCGCCGATCGCGATCTGCACGACTAACGCCGCGCCAACCACGGTTGCTGCCGACGCTACGCCCGGCACGCGACGCTCGCGGCGCCACGCGCGGATCAGGACTATCGCCAGATGCGCGGCGACGGCGTACGCGAGCACACGATGCAAGAGCTGAATGTCTATGAGCCGGTTGGCCCCGAGTGGGAGCGCCTCGCCGTTGCATGCCGGGAAGCCGACGCACGCCCAGCTTGCGCCGCTCGCTCTGACGAAAGCGCCGCTTAGTACCAGTACGTAGACGGCCACCGTCGCCCCGATCGCCATGTGGCGAAACGTGGGGCTCGCGCCGGGTATCGCCGGCTGGTCCGCGTCCTCGGTCGAGCGCCAGACCTGAACGGCGACCAGCACCAGCGCGCCAAGGAGCAACATGGCGAGTCCCAGGTGAGCGAGGACCACCATAGTCGGTAGCTCGAGGGCCACCGTCACCGCGCCCAACACGATCTGGGCCGCAAGTAACATCAGGATCGCCGCCCCTGCGCCCACGACCCGCCGGTCCCACCGGCTTGACCCGGCCCAAACGATAAGAGTCGAGGCGATCAGTGCAGAAACGACACCGCCTAGCGCCCGGTGGCTGAACTCGATGACACTCGCCATTTGGGCTGGTGGCAGTGGCTGTCCGTGGCACAGAGGCCAGTCCGGACAACCAAGGCCCGAGCCGCTGGCGCGGACCACGCCGCCGACGACGATGAGGAGATAGGTCGCGGCGACCGTGGCGACAGCCGTCCACCGCAGCCATGGATGCGGCCGCTCGACGTGCCTGGGAGGTCGGCGCTCGGGAACCTTTGGGGGGCTCGGGGTCGTCGCGCGCACTGGTGCGCGGGCCGAAGAGGTCGAACCGACGGGATGAACGACGGAGCCCTCAGCCGGCGGGGGCGTGGAGCAGACTGTACGCGAGCAGCGCGAGCAACATGAGACCCGGCAGGGCCGTCCACAATGCATCGACGGCCGGGGCCGTGTCGCTATTGGTCGCCCGGGCGGCGATCACCGCTCTCACTACGAGCACGGATTGGGCCACCAGAAGAACCGAGCAGGCGACAAAGAAGACGAGCGTCTGCAAGACCACAACATCACCGGGGAGGATTGCCGCGTGGGCGAAACGCACCCAGCGAATCTCCGTCCAGCCTCGGGAGATTATAGAGTTTGACCATTTGTGCCCGGTCGCGCCTCAGCGGCTCTCCCCGGTCCTGGACGTTGCACAGGTGCACCGACTCACGCTATACAGTGGCTGTATGGGACCGCAATGCCGCGGCCTTCCTCTGCGCGTAGTTGCCCCACCGCTGCTCTTCCTCACCGCCCTCTTGGCGGCCGGTTGCACGCAGTGGGCCGACGCCTCCGCTCCGCAGACGACCGTCTTTCCTGCATCCGACATCAACCGTCAGATCCTCGACCTCTACGCGCTGATTTTCTGGATGGCGGTTGTTGTCTTCGTAGGTGTTGAAGGGTTCCTGCTCTATACGATCGTCCGCTTCCGGCGTCGGGCCGACAATCAGATGCCCACACAGACCCACGGCAACACGCGACTCGAAGTCGCCTGGACGATCCTCCCTTCTATCGTCCTGCTCGTCATTGCCATTCCCACGATCCCAACGATCTTCGCGCAGGACACCGTTCCCCCGAACGCGACCCAGCGGGTTCGTGTCGTCGGACATCAGTGGTGGTGGGAGTTTCAATACCCCGACCTGGGAGTCGTCACAGCCAACGAGCTCCACCTTCCTATCGGCCAAACGGCGCGCTTCGATCTGACATCGGCCGACGTTATCCATAGCTTCTGGGTGCCCCGCATGGGCGGCAAGATGGATGTGGTGCCGACCCGAACGAACCTCCTGTGGTTCACCCCCGAGCAGACCGGCGAGTTCCTGGGCCAGTGCGTCGAGTTCTGCGGCATCCAGCACGCCAACATGCGACTCAGGCTGATCGTAGATACCCCGGAAGGGTTCGAGGCCTGGGTGCAGCAGCAGCGAGCCACGGCCGCTCAGCCATCGGGTGACGCCCAGCGAGGCGCACAACTCTTCCAGCAGGGCGCCTGTGTGGGCTGCCATACAATTAGGGGCACGAACGCCGCCGGCACGGTAGGACCCGACTTGACGCACTTTGGGAGTCGGAGGACCGTTGCCGCGGGCATGCTCGACAGCAATCCACAGAACCTGAACCGCTGGATACAGGACCCACAGGGCGTCAAGACCGGAGCCAAGATGCCCAACCTGGGTCTGAGCGACGCGGACGCTGAGGCGCTGGCCGCGTACCTCCTGAGCCTCAGGTAGGGCGCCGAGCGGAGGCAAGGAATGGCAACTGTCACCGCCCCCACTACCCCGGCCCGAGGCGGCCTCATCGCGAGGCCGATCGCGCCGACCGGTGTATGGAGCTGGCTGACCACCGTTGACCACAAGCGGATCGGCATCCTGTACGGATCGACCGCGTTCTTCTTCTTCCTCGTGGGCGGCATCGAGGCGTTGCTGATGCGCACGCAGCTCATCCGCCCGGACTCCACCTTCCTCGGCCCCGGCGAATTCAACGCGCTGTTCACCATGCACGGCACGACGATGATCTTCCTCGTCGTCATGCCGTTGAGCGCCGCTTTCTTTAACTACATCGTGCCGCTGCAGATCGGCGCACGCGATGTGGCCTTCCCGCGACTGAACGCCTTCAGCTACTGGGTCTTCCTGTCGGGCGCGGTCCTCATGCACCTTGGCTTTCTGGTGCGGAGCGTCCCCGACGTGGGTTGGTTCGCGTACGCGAACCTGACCTCCCGCGCCTTTAGCCCGAGCGGCAGCGTTGACTTCTGGGTGGTCGGTCTCCAGGTGCTGGGCGTCGCATCCATGGCGGCCGCCCTGAACTTCCTCATCACGATCATCCAACTGCGGGCACCGGGCATGAGCCTGATGCGCATGCCGCTGTTCACCTGGACCACGCTCATCACGTCGATCCTCATGGTGCTCGCGTTCCCGGTTGTCACGGTCGCTCTCGTCGAGCTGATGTTCGATCGACTGTTCGGCACGAACTTCTTCAACACGGCCCAGGGTGGGGACCCGATCCTCTGGCAGCACCTCTTCTGGGTCTTCGCCCACCCGGAGGTGTACATCCTGATCCTACCGGCCATGGGTATCGTCTCGGAGATCATTCCGACCTTCTCGCGCAAGCCACTCTTCGGCTATCCGTTCATGGTCTACGCCGTGGCCTCCATCGCGTTCCTCTCCTTCACCGTGTGGGCCCACCACATGTTCACCACTGGACTCGGCCCGATCGCAGTGTCGTTCTTCGCCGCCAGCACGATGCTGATCGCCGTGCCGACGGGCGTGAAGATCTTCAACTGGATCTCCACGGTGCACGGCGGAGCGCTCAGCCTGAAGACGCCGGCGCTTTTCGCGCTCGGGTTCGTTGGGCTCTTCACCATCGGTGGGTTGAGCGGCGTGATGCACGCATCCCCGCCAGTTGACACGCAGCAGCAGGACACGTACTTCGTCGTGGCGCACTTCCACTACGTGCTGTTCGGTGGCTCGATCTTCGGGCTGTTCGGGGGCCTCTACTACTGGTTCCCGAAGTTCAGCGGTCGGATGCTAGACGAGACACTTGGCGTTTGGAACTTCATCCTGATGTTCGTCGGCTTCAATCTGACCTTCGGGCCACAACATTTCCTGGGTGTGGACGGCATGCCGCGCCGCATCTTCACGTACCCACCCAACATGGGATGGGACCTGTGGAACCTCGTGTCCACTGTCGGTGCCTACATCCTCGGTCTCGCGGTCCTCGTGCTCATGTACAACGTTTTCAAGACCCTGAGGAGCGGCGAGCGCGCGGGGAACGATCCGTGGGACGGACGAACGCTGGAATGGGCTATCGCGTCTCCGCCCCCGCACTACAACTTCGCGACGATCCCTACAGTCAACAGCCGTGACGCCTTCTGGGCAGAGAAGCACCCGTACCTGGGAACGCATGAGCTGGCAAGCAACACAAGCGAGCTTGCAGTCGCCGGCAACCCCGGAGCGGAGGCGCCAATCCCGGACGCTCACGATCCCCGTGGCGCGGAGCCCGAGCACGACGGCCACGGCCACATCCACATGCCGGATCCGTCCTACTGGCCGCTGATCGCGGGGCTGGGCATTTTCGTCACCGGCCTCGGGCTCCTTTTCTCGATCCCGCTTGTACCGATCGGCTTGTTCATCCTCATCGCGTCGGTGTACGGCTGGTCGCTGGAGCCCGTGAATGGATAGGGAGCCCTAGGGAGTGGCCGCCGCTGTAGCGCCGCCGATCGCGCCAGCTCACGTCGAGGAGCACCAGGGCGCCACAGGCCTTAATACCCGCAAGCTCCTGATGTGGGCTTTCCTCGGATCCGACTGCATGTTCTTCGGATCCCTCATCGGCACGTACCTCGTGTACCGTGGGCGGACAGCCATTCACCCGCTTCCGCGCGAGGTTTTCGACATCCCATACACGTCGGTGAGCGCCTTCGCCCTGCTGATGAGCAGCCTCGCGATGGTGCTCGCCCTAGCGGCCATTCAGCATGGCGATGTCCGACGCCTGAAGATCTGGCTGCTCACCACCGCGGGGCTTGGCCTCGTGTTCATCGGCGGCCAGATTTATGAGTTCACGACGTTCGGCGCCGAGGGCCTGAACCTTTCCACCAGTATCTTCGGGTCCACGTTCTTCGTGCTGACCGGGTTCCACGGGGCCCACGTGTCGTTGGGAATCGTATGGCTCCTATCGCTTTTCATGCTGGCGCGGCGTGGGATCATCACGCAGGAGCGCAGCCTGGACGTCGAGATCGGTGGCCTTTACTGGCACTTCGTCGACATCGTGTGGATCATCCTGTTCACGGTCGTGTATCTGATTCCAATCTAGACAGGGGACAAGGCCATGGCCGCACATCCGCCGGGTCAGACGGTCGAGCACGCTCATCCGGGCGCGCGCGAGTACATCATCATCGCCGCGATCCTGGGCATCATCACCGCGATCGAGGTAGCGGTCTACTACGTCGACTCGTTACGTCCTATCTTGCCGCCCACGCTCATCGCGCTCTCCGCCGTGAAATTCGCCCTCGTGGTCATGTTCTACATGCACCTCAAGTTCGACCATCCGATCTTCACGGGCATGTTCCTGTTCGGATTGGCCACGGCCCTGTTCACGTTCGTCGGCTTCCTCTTCCTTTTCGGCTTCGTCGGGGTCTTTCACTAGGCACGACATCCCCCTCAAGCCGAGAGATGTCAACTATCGAGCGCTAAAGGCTCGACCGGGCACTGGCACGCCAGTATCGGCGGAAGGATCTTCGCGAGCACTCGCGGCGCGAACACGGCGTCGGATCGTTCGATTTCCGCGGCGGTCCACCAGCGCCACTCGCTGAGGAACGCCAGCTCTTCCGCTCCGCAATTGTCCACGGTGATAACCGGGGCCTGCGCTCGCGCCACGAAGAACCGTTCCTGCTGCTCGTACCGTCGACCGCGCCACGTGAAGCGGTGCGTCCGCGTCCAGACGCACGGGCTCAGCTCAATGGCCTCGATGCCGGTCTCTTCCCAGAGCTCCCGGCGGGCCGCTTGCTCAGCCGTCTCTCCCGGCTCCAGCGCACCGCCCGGCGTGATCCACACGTCGCCTTCACCGACGTTTGCGCGGAGCAGCAGAAGTCGATCCTGGTCGTCGATGAGGAGCACGCGGGCAGCCGGGCGAAGAATGGGATCGTCGTGGCGCACGGTCGGCATTCTAAGGCCTATTCCGCCGAAGACCTGCTCCGCGAAGGCATCGGCTGCCATGTAACGGGCTTGAGCTGCCTCAAGCGTTTCCGCGTCGTCCTGCTCCAGCAGGCTCGGCGGCCACGTACTGCCGGAACCAATCGAGCAAGCGGGACCAGGCATCATCGATGACATCCGGTCGCCGCCGGGATCCGCTGGCCGACATGAAGGCGTGACCCACTCCTGGGTAGATGTGCACCTCATGCACGATCCCTTGCCGGGCCAGTTCCGCCTCGGTCTGGCGCACCTCTTCCGGAGAAGGGTGCGCGTCCTCCTCACCGTCAAAGATGATCACCGGACAGCGAATGTGAGAAGTGAGCTCGAGGGGCGACGGGCCGCCCTCCCCTCGATGCACTCCACCGCCGTAGAAGTCCGCCGCTGCCTGGATCGCAGGGCTCGTGGCGGCCATGAGGTACGAGACTCGGCCGCCCATACAGAACCCTATGATCCCGATGCGATCCGGCTGGACGTAGGGCTGCGCCTGGACGTGCGAGAGGGCGACGTTCACATCGCCAATCACCTGGGGGTCGGACATGCGCTCCCTGCGGCGCTGCCCCAACTCCTCAGTGCTGAAGCACGCGGGCCCACGGTGGAAGAGATCAGGAACCGCGGCGAGGAAGCCATGCTCTGCGAGGCGGTCAGCGACCTGGACCTCGAAACTTCCGATTCCATGCATCCCCTGGATCACGAGGATGGCGGGACGCGGCTCCCGGCCCTCCGGCGTCGCCACGTACGTCGACATTGGGCCGTCTGAGGTAGGAAGCGAAACGAAGTGGCGATAAGTAGTCATGCTCGGCACCCCCGGGAAACTGAGAACGTCGCGAGCAACCATAGCACGATAAAAATCATGGTGTGCGCGACCTATTAGAGGGAAAATGGATGCCATGAACGGATCACGGCCCAGCGAGAGACCTGCGGATCGTGAGCGCGGGTTCGACGAGATCGCCGACGATTTGTATGCGCTGCGCCCGGACGCCTTCGCTGCCGCGCGCGACGACGAGGTCCGCAAGGCGCGGGATGAAGGTCGGCAGCCGCTCGCCCGCGAGCTGAGTCGATTGCGCCGCCCAACGCAGAGTGCGTGGCTGGTCAACCTGTTATGGCGCGACCAGCGCGCCACCATGGAGCAGTTCTTCGAGCTAGCTGACGATCTGCGGCGTGCTCATGCTCAAGCAGTTGTCCCCGAGCTGCACCGCCTGACCGCTCAGCGTCGCGAGCTGGAGGCGGCGCTGATCCGTCGTGCACGCACGTTGGCTCAGCAGGGCGGAGTCAATGTCACCGCGACTATGGAACGGGAGGGACTGGACACGCTGGCCGCCGCACTGGCGAGCCCTGATGTCGCCAACGAGGTGCGCACAGGGCGGCTAGTCAAGCCGGCCTCCTATGCGGGGTTCGGAACCATTGCTTCGTCCCCTCCCACCATGGGCGCCCAACCGCGCGAGGCCGGGGAAGAGGAGAGCAGGCCCCCCGTGTCGCCTCGACGATCTACGAAGGATCGTCCCGAGGCTGGAGCATCTCAGCGTGAAGACCAACGCCGAGAAGAAGCAGAACGGCGCGTTCAGGAAGCTCGCGCCGCTCTCGAAGCCGCGGCTGGCGAGCTCACGGGTCTCGCCCGCGCCGCCGAGGCGGCGCACCAGCATCACCAGGAAGTTCGCGAACAGGTCGACCGGCTTCAGCAACTGCGGGACCTCAGAGAGAACGCCACAGCCGCCGAGCGCGCTGCACTCGCCGCGGCTCGGCGTCAAGACCAGGCGGAGAAGACGCACGAGGCGGCGCTTCGGACGCTCGCGCGCGCGGAGCAGTACCTGAAGGAGTCACGGGCTGTCGACTGACGCCGACAGCTTTGCGTCAGCATTTGCCACGGCTTTAGTAATGCGGCGTGCTACGAGTGCCGGCGCTGCGCCTCGAGCTGAGCGGTGAGCGTAGCGAGCACCGCCTCGAGGCTCGGGTCCGGGTCGCGCGACGTTTGAGCTGCCAGCGAAGTGTCACCGACGAAACGATAGAGATCGGCGGCCCCCTCGAGGATCCGCGGCGTCAGGCCGACGTCCGCGAACGTCGCTGCAATCTCCTCCATCTCCCCGGCCCACCGGCGCGCCCGCCGCGGCATGCTGGGAATGCCGGCCATCTGCCGGCGCGCAACGGGATGATCCGCGCCGAACTCAGCGAGCAACGCCTCCTCCAGTCCGAGGGCGCGGGCGGCCACCAGCAGTTCCGTCCAGAGCGCCGTAGTGCCCTTTGTCGACGCCGCGTATACCATCTTCAGCCCGGAAGCCTGGCCGATCTCCGGCCCGACTCGGCGTACGTCGAGACCGTACCGCGACAGGGCCTCAAAGGCGCCAGTGTCCAGCCCCGAACAGTAGAAGCGGGTGGTGTCACCAGCTCGGCGCGGCGGGCTGCCGATGATCCCCGCGTCGATGAAGCCGCCGCCTGCCTGCCTGATCACTCCTTCGATCTCGCGAGCCGTCTGCGGCGCGATCGCGTTGCACTCGACAAATGCGGGGTGCACGCCGGTGCGCTGCAAGCTGGCCGCGACAAGCTCCGCCACCGAGCGCGCTTCGGCGGGGACGAGCACCGACAGGAGCACGTCGACGCTTCCGACCAGCTCGTCGAGGCTCGCAGTGCTGCCGATGCCCGCTTCCGTCGCCCGCAGCCGGGTCAAGGCGCTGCGCCCCTCCAAAGAGGTGACGACGTCGAGTCCTTGCTGACTCAGGACAGTGCCGATCGCCGCACCCATTTCGCCGGGGCTGAGGATGCCGACCCTTCGCAAATCGATCATCTAGCTTCTCTCCGTCAGAGCCTGTGAAGAATTGTGGGGTGGGGTTACACGCCGCCCCACGAGCTCTGAGTGCTTAGCCCCGGGATCGTGTATGCGTTCATCGCTTCGCGTCCCACATGTGGGCGTTCCATGCCTGCGTCGAGAGCGCTCGCCTCGGCCTCTCACGCCCTCCAGGTAGCGGCCGGCGCAGCGCATGCCGTGCCGGTCAGAACGAGAACAACGAGCGCCAACGCGACCTGTCTCTGGCTCAATTGCCCTCCCGTGTATCACCCGCTGCCCCAGCCTTCGAAGCTACTCGGTCGACTCAAGGCCGAACGCCTCGGCCACAAGCTCGTACGACCGGACGCGATCGTCGAAGCTGTAGCAGTTCGTCACCACACCCACGTCGGTGGTTCCGTACCTTACGGCGATTTCCATGATGCGAGCCCTTACCTGCTCCGGGTTGCCGTCGATTGCGCTCCGTCCGGACTCCTCGACCGAGCGGCGGACTTCGTCCGACAGTGGATAGGCTGCCGCTTCCTCGGGCGGGAGCAGGCCGCCTCGCAGCCCCATGACCCGGGCGGCCCGCATGAACCTGCGGCTCGAAGCCACGTGGTTGGCCTCCGCCTCCGTCGGCGCGCACACGACTTGAACGGTGACGTTTAACTTCGGCTCGTCGCCGAAGACCGTTGGCCGGAACTCTTTTCGGTAAAGATCGGCCACATCCGGACCGATGGCGCTCGTGTGCCCGAAGAAATCAGCGAAGGCAAAAGGCAGACCAAGCATACCCGCGAGCCGCGCACTGTAGTCGCTCGACCCAAGCAGCCAGATCGCGGGCGCGCTTTCCGGCTGAGGCCCCGGCTGGACGTGGATTTGCGCGAACGGATGCTTGGGATCGACCGCGCTATGGAGAAAGCCAAGGAGATCCACGACCTGCTGGGGGAAAGACTCGATGTCGACCTCTTCGCGGGGATACGCCAACGCCACGGCTGTGAGCCGATCGCTGCCCGGCGCCCGGCCGATTCCAAGGTCTATTCGGCCAGGAAAGAACGATTCGAGAGTCCGGAACTGCTCCGCGACTTTCAGGGCGGAGTAATGCGAGAGCATGACCCCGCCGCTGCCTACCCGAATTGTTTGGGTCGCGGCTGCAATCTGCCCGATGAGGATTTCCGGACTGGTGCCGGCGAACGTTCCGCTGTTGTGGTGCTCTGCCACCCAGTACCGCGTGTAGCCCAGTTGCTCGGCGATCCGCGCAAGCCGCACAGACTCCTGGAGGCCGTCGGCCGCCGTACCCCCGTGGCGAACGGGTGATTGATCGACGACGCTGAGAGTCAGCTCCTTGCTCAAGGGGTTGACTCCAATTCGATGCCCCGCTTCGCCAGGCGGGCGGCGCGCCGCTCGGCTAACGACGGTCGTCGCCGCCGTGACGCTACCAGCCAGGCGGCCAGAGACGCGAGCGTCAGCACTCCCGCGACGGCCGTGACCTGTATGCCGAGCGCCACGGCCTTCGGCTGGTACCAGAGCTCGACCACGTGCTCGCCTGGCGGAAGCGGAACGGCGCGGAATAAGCCATTCGCGAGCAGGATGTCCGCGTCCTTGCCGTCGACGCGGGCCCGCCAGCCAGGAAAGTAGTTTGCCACGTGGACGAAGAAGCCACCGCCCGGCGCGCTCGCCCCATAGACGACGCGCCCTGACTCGACCTGTACTGGCTCGGCGGCCGCAGGCCCGCGCGTAGTCGCGTCCAACGTCCGGCCCTCCGGTCCCCGGAGAATGACCTCCGCGTCACCGAATCGAGTCTCCGAGCGGTCCAACATGACTTCTCGGGTCGGGTCGAAGGGGGTATCGAGCATCGCGGAGAGCGTCGCAAAGCCCTCGGGGGCCAGGCGGCCGTTGGGGACCACGTAGGCCCGCGGGAACGGCGCCAGGTTCTCGGTGATCCGCACCTCGTCGTCTCGGTAAATCGTCCTCAGCTTGCTCCGCATCTGCCGGGTCAGACCGGCGGTCTCGCCCGTCTCGAAATCATAGAGTCCGAGTCCGTACACCTCGATGCCGCCCTGGTCGTGCACATGGCGCATTTCGATTCGATCGACCCTCATCGACGATGGCAGGTCGTGCTCGGCGTAGTAGAAGTAGAGGTCGTAACGGCTGCCATCCACGGGGAAGATGTCCGGCCGACGGAACGCGATCTCCTCCGGCTTCTCATGGGCGATCCGACCCACGATGTCCGGCCGATCGTACGCCCATTCCGCCACCTCGACGCCTGCACGGAGGGGCAGGACCACCGGCGCGCCACGGTCAGGCACCACGGTTATCTGAGCCACCAGCGTGCCGTGGGGGACGCTTACGGATCGGGTGAGGGCCGCGATGATCTGAAGCCGGTCGCCCGGCTCGCCCCCGATGGCATAGGACTCCAGGCCGCCGACCGCGTCCCTGGCGCCGAGCATCAGCGGACGCTCGGGATCGAACGGCACCGCCTTGTAGGAGGGCAATGCAACGGGCTGCGCCGGCTCGACGATGTATCGCACGTTCGCCAGGTCGAGCAGATCGTTGCGCGTGCTGTTGATCGTGGTCCAGTAGGCGAAGTTGCGGCGCGACTCGAGCGAGCTGTAGCCACCGATGTCCGGGATGCGGAACGGGACGAGACGGTTGTACTCGAGCGACGGAATTGTGCCCGGCGTGAAGACGCGCCACTCGCTCGTGGGGGCCCCGTCTCCGCCGCCGCTGTCGCGTGCCAGCGAGGCGAGGAGGTCGATGGCCGGCGTGCGCTGGATGAGCTGATCGACGGGCATCTTCTGATGAAACCCACTTCCGAAGGCGAGGAGATCGACCGCGGTCAACCCGACGAGGGCCAGCTGCCAGACCGCGGCGCGTCGGCGGACGAGCGCGATCATCAGCATCACGGGTAAGGCGAGTGCGATCAATCCGATACCGAAGGCCGTGCGCGGCGTGGTGAAGTCGAGGGAGAAGGCGAGGCCCTGGTACACGGCCGTGACGTCGATTCCCTCCTGGTGGTGCCGCAGCGAGAGGTAGCTCTGCTGCAGCCAGGCGATCGACCCGCCCGGGTCGGCCAGGAGGCTGGCTCGCATGCTCGCCATGAGGGCGACGCCCACAAAGGCCGTAAGGCCCAGGCCGGCGATGACAATGGTGGGGTTCAGTGGCGTCTGTCCCCTCCCCCCTTGCGGGGGAGGGTTAGGGAGGGGGGTACTCCTCCTCATGAGTTCTCGCATGCCGAAGGCCGCGAGCGCGGCCAACGAGAAGATGAGCAGGAATGTGTACCGGCCCGGCACTCGGAACGCGGAGAAGCCCGGCAGGCTCCACAGCTCATGGTAGAGGTCGAACGGCGCATACGTTGCAAAGGCGAGCCACGTGGCGACGACCCCGAGTAACACGAAGTAGATCACCTCGCGGCGACGCGCCAGGATGGTGCCGACTATCGCCAGCAGTAGCGGAGCGATGCCGACGTAGGGGGTCGTCTCCCAGTTCGCCCATAGCGACCAGTACTCGCTGTCCTGCGCGCGGAAGAAGTAGGGGAACGCGAGGCTAATCAGGTTCTGGATCGGGAGCGCGTAGCTGGTCGCGTAGAAGTAGTCGGGTTGGGACCCCCGATAGGTAGCAGCACCCATCTCGGCCAGGGGAAGCAGCTGGATCGAGGCGAGTGTGAGGCCGAGCCCACTGATGTAGAGCCCAGCCCAGCCGATGACGAAGATTCGGTGCAGGGGCTCGGTGACGACCCGGGGCAGGCGGCGCCGGCGTTTGCGCCGCGGCTCCTCGCCCTCGGGAACCACCGAACGGGCTACGCGCGGCGGCAGGGGGGCGAGCGCAACGCGGAACACGACGTAGCTGCTGAATGCCAGCGCCGTCATGGCGAGGGGCTGTGGATGAAGGCCGACGGCGGCCATCCCGAGCGCTACGGCGGCGGCCGTGAAGAAGCCATGGCGCGCCCACCCCGATCGCTGGAGGCCCCATTCAGTGCAGGCGAGCAGCAGCGGAAGCCAGGCAGCGGTGCGCGTAACGTTCTCGTGGTGCTGCTGATGGAGGAAGAAGCTTCCCAGGCCGAGCGTGAGACCGCCAATCAAGGCGGGCACCCGACCCAGCTTGAGGGCCCTGCAGAGCGCATACATGCCGGCGGCGGCGATAAGCACGCTCGCGATCCGCTGGCCGATGAAGGCTTGGCCGAACGGCAGCAGGTAGAGCAGCGCGAGATGCAGCGGGTTCGCGAGACCGATCTCGCCGTCGGCGAAGATCGGATATCCGGCGAAGATGTAGGGGTTCCAGAGCGGAAATCGTCCCGCCTTCAGCTCCTCGGCGAACCATGCGGCGAGCGGATAGAAGAAGACCTGCGTGTCATTCTGGAAGGCGACGAGCCCGCCGAAGATCGCCTCGCGGAAGGAAAAGAGGACCACGCCAGCGAGAAGTCCCAGGCAGACCACTTCGCGCAGGACAGCGTGCTGCCAGTAGGCCAGGACTCGACTCCGGGTGGCAGTTGCAGCGGGAGCCAGCCAGGGAACGTTCATAGAAGGCAGTGGGAGACGGGGGAGATGAATGCGTCGCTCGGTTAGCAACCTTCCCTCAAGCGCGGCCCAGGGCAAAGGCCGACAGGCCGACGGGGAGCGAAGCCCGCCGGGCGACGAACGACTCTAAGGTCAGGACCGCCTCGAGGGTCGCGTTCACTGGGGCCGCCGGCACCGTGAGGTCCGCCGGGAACTCGAGGTGGAGCCACCGTTCAGCCGTGCGCTTCGCGACCGCCAGCGGGAACAACACCATGTTGGCGTAAGTGCCGGCCAGCACCTCGAAACCAGCGCGGCGCATGCCGGTGTGGAGATCACCCACGGTGAGTCGTCGCTCGGTGTGGATGCCGACGTCGTGGGAGCCGCGCAGCCAGTCGAAAGCCGGCTCGCGGATGAGAACAATGCCGCCGGGGCGCAGTACGCGGCGAAACTCGGTGAGGCCTTCGACCACATCCGCCACGCCGCGATGGTACAGCACGTCGAAGCACGTCAGCGCGTCGAAGCGCTGGTCGGGAAATGGCAGCTGCGATACCGATCCGCGAACGAGGCGCTTCAGCCCACGGCTCTGAGCGAACCCGAGGGCCTCGGGCGAGAAGTCGACGCCGGTGACTACGCCGAAGCGTTGGAGGAAGACCGTCGTGCCGCCCGTGCCACAGCCGGCGTCTAAGAGGTCGTAGCTTCGGCCCGGGGCAAGGTATCGCCGCAGCAGGGCTTCAGCATTACGTCGGATGCCACGGTACCACCAGTGGGTCTGCTCGACCTCGTACATGATGCGGTACTGCTCGGCGTCCACTCACGGCTCCATCCCCGGCGCGTCCACCAGCGCGGCATTCTATCCGCAGCCTGGAGAGTTACCCCAGTATCTCATGCAGCGCCCGGCAGACTTTCGTCTGCGCCTCCTCCGAGAGTGAGGGGTACATCGGCAGTGAGAAGATCTCCTTGGCGGCCGCCTCCGTCTCGGGGAGGTCGCCCTCCTCGTAGCCGAGCCACTCGTAGGCGCGCATGATGTGGATCGGCCACGGATAGCTCACGTTCACGACGATGTCCCGCTGCGCCAGCTCCTCGATGATGCGGTCGCGTTCGGGATGGCGAGCCACATACAAGTAGTAGGCGTGCTCGTTCCCTTCCTGCGTCGCGGGCAGCGTGAGCGGCGTATCGGCCAGGTCGCGCTCGTAGCAAGATGCGATCTCCCGGCGGCGCCGGATGTACCCATCCAGCTTATCCATCTTGGTCAGCAGGATCGCGGCATGCAGCTCGTCGAGCCGCGAGTTGTAGCCGTGCTCCTCGGCGTAGTACACGCGCTCCATGCCATACGTCCGGATGCGGCGCAGGCGTGCGGCCAGCGCCTCGTCGTTCGTCACGACCATGCCGCCGTCGCCGTATCCGCCGAGGATCTTCGTCGGGTAGAAGGAGAACGCCGCGACGTCGGACATGGCGCCGGCCTTCACCCCGCGCCGCTCGGCGCCATGCGCCTGAGCGCAGTCCTCGACGACGCGCAGCCCATGGCGGTTCGCGACGTCCTGGACGTCCTCTATGCGAACGCACTGGCCGAACAAGTGCACGACCAGGATGCACTTCGTTCGCGGCGTGATGGCGGCTTCGAGTTTGGCCGTGTCCATCAGGTATGTGCTCGGTTCGATGTCCACGAAGCGGGCCGCCGCGCCGGTTGAGACGATGGCGGCGACGGTCGGGACAGCCGTGTTCGAGACGGTTATCACCTCGTCGCCTGGACCGATGTCGATCGCCTTCAGCGCCAGAAAGATGGCATCGGTCCCGTTGCCCACGCCCACGCCGTAGCGCACGCCGCAATACGCTGAGAACCGCTCCTCCAGCTCGCGCACGTTTTCGCCGAGGATGAGACGCCCCGACCGAAAGACCCGATCCATCGCCGCCGCGATGGCTTCGCGCTCGGCCTCGTACTCGTCTCGGTAATCCCAGACCTGGATTGGCATCCGACTCATACAACACCTGCAGCGTCGCGAAGGCGCTGCAGGGATTCGGCGTCGGCTATGAGATCGCTGCTGAAGCCACGCCAGTCGTGTGCTTCGATGGCCTGGAAGACGCGCTCGAAGAACGGCCGGAAGGCGTTCGCGGCTGGTGCCTTCTTCAGCTGTGAGTCAGTAGCGCTCCTGATTCGAATCTCGTTCTCCACGTCGGCAGGAATCGTGAAAACGCGGTCGGCTTCCACGGAGAGATCATGACTCAGGATGTCGAGATGGTTGCGATACGCGGTATCGAAGCCGAAGTGGCCGACCACGCTGCGGCCTCCGGCGTACGTCGCTAACATGCTGAACGCGGTCTCGACGTTCTCGTCGCCGCCAACCGACAGAACGCGGCAGTCAATAGTGTCCGGTGGCTCGCCGAAAAAGACGCGGCCCACGGAGACAGCATACGGCCCGAGGTCCCACAGGCTGCCGCCGCCGAGGGATCGGCAGTAGCGGAAATTGCCCGGATCGAGCGGAGGTACAGAGAAGGCGACGCTGATCCGGGTCGGTTGGTCCTGGAAAGTTTTCATGAGGTTGATCTGCGGATGGTACGCCCAGACCGTCGCCTCGGCGAGGCAACGCTCGTGTTTCGAGGCCAGGTCGAGGGTGCGCGCGGTCTCGTCCAGGCCCAGGAACGCCGGCTTGTCCACGACGACGTTGAAGCCGCGCTCGAGCGCCGCCCGAGCCCAGCGGCCGTGCTCGGAGTTGACCAGGGAGACGTAGACTGCGTCGGCGCTGCTCCGCTGCAGCGCCTCGTCGTATTCGTGGTAGATCTCGCCAGAGAGCCAGTCCGGCCGCTGCCAATCGGTCGCGCCGCGCCGACTCGCGATGTCAACCCGATCCAGTCCATCGATCTCCTGCAGGGCGGGAAGGACGCGGCGCCGAACAAGATTCGAGAGGCCGAGGATCAACAGCCTCAAATCAAGCTCAGGCAGGAGAGAAGACTGCGGGCCTCCATATTCACCTGGCCGTAGCGCAGGAGCTGGTTTAGCTGGCGGAGGGTGACCCACCTGTACCCGTCGGGCGCTTCGCTATGGCCGTCTGCGTCCAGCTCTATCACGCGATAGTCATTCTCGACGTGATAGAAGCGACCGCCCTCCTCCGACTGAACCGCGGCGAACCGGACCGTGTCGGCGGGCGCGTCGAGAACAGCGTCGAGGTAGCGCGGCCACGAGGCGCAGTCGGCGACACGCTCGCCTCCGAGCGCGCACTGGACCGTGGGGCCGACGGCGACGATGTCGGGATTGCCGGGCTCGACCTTTCCCTGCACGAGGAAGTGGGGCACGTCGTTGATGCGCTTCACGAGGAAGGCGACGAGGCCCTGTTCCGTCGATTTCACGAGGGGCTGGTCCCAGCTCGCCACCTCACGGTTCGTTGCCCGCACGCGCACCCCGACCACAGAGAAGTAGCGCCTTTCATCGTGGCAGATGGCGTCGTAGTCTCTTGTCCAGCCCGCGAGGGAGGCCAGGTCCATCCGCGCCACGGAGAGCTCGTAGCGGCAGCGCATGCCGGCAAGCCAGCCCGTGACGTCCCCGTCGGAGTGCAGCGCGCGGCCCGCCTTGCTCATCGATGCCAGCAGGCCCTGCTGCCACGGATCGAGGCATGGCTCGAGGTCGGGTGGGATGCCCCCGCCGGCTCGGCGTGCATCTGCCTGGTCGACCAGCGGGATACAGGACAGCACGGTGCGGGCATCCATACTCACCAGGTTCGGCACGCGTAGCAATTGCTTCACCTCGCCGAGGGTAAGCCAGCGGAAGTCCTCGTGAACGGGAACGTCCTCGTCTACGAGCACAACCATGTTGCGGTTGCGCTTTCCGAGGAACGTGGACGCCTGCTCATACTGCAGCTGATCGACGAGGCTTCGACCCCGCCCGGGCTCCAGGAAATACTCGACGTAACGGGGCCGGGCACCCTGGTGGACCTGCGTGTAGTTGCTGCGCGTTGCCTGAACGGTCGGGGTGATCTGAACCGGATCGATGTTTCCCGGCTCCATCTTCGCCTGCATCAAGAAGTACAGGACGCCGTCGAACCGCTTGGCGGCGATTCCGAGTATGCCGATCTCGGGTTGATCGATGATCGGCTGCTCCCACCGCGACGTGGGTCCTACGTTGGTGCTGACTCGTAGCCCCTCGACGCGGAAGAACTTGCCGGAGCGGTGGACCATGTTGCCGGTGGCATCCTCGAAGGACCACCCATCGATCGACTCGAGGGGTATGCGCTCCACGCGGAAGGGACTCGCGGCGCTGCGCGATGCGATCCACGGCAGAGTCTCGCCCGCTGGATAGAAGCGATTTTCCGCGGTGAGGGCGGAGCGCAGGAACATGCGCTCGCGGGATTCAGCGCCCACTCAGGACCGCCCTACGAGTGCGAGATACTGCTCCCACTTGCGGATCACCGTGGGCTCGTCGTAGCGGGTGCTGGCCGCGGCCAGCATGACGGTCTCCGGCGTGAAGTCGTAGAGCCGTGTCCAGATCATCGCGGGAACATAGAGTCCGAGACTGGGCCGAGATAGCGCGAAGGTTTCGCATGAAGTACCGTCCATAAGGTCGACCTGCATGGTGCCGTGCATGCAGATCAAGAGCTGGTCCGTATCCGGGTGAGCGTGTCCTCCGCGCTCAAATGGTTCTGCAACGTCGTAGAGGTAAAAGATCCGGCGAATTTCGAAGGGGATGTCGTCTCCGGCCTCGACCGCACTGAGAAATCCTCGCGCGTCGCCGTGCGTCGGAAGCTCTATCGTCCTCGCACCCGCGAGGGTCACCCCCTGATTTCCGAGGCCGCCACCTGCCGAGTTTCCGCCTGCCTGGAGTCGCCGTTGAGTACGAGCTTGCGCCATAGCTGCATCAGGTCGGTGCCCGTGCGGAAGACGCGTCGGAAGTTGAAGAACTGCGAGATGCCGAAGGCACGGTGGTAGTGGTGAACGGGGACCTGCGCGATCTTGAAGCCCGCATCCTGGATCTTCTTCATCAGCTCGACGCAGATGATGCCGCTGCTCGACTCGAGCTGAACGACGTCGAACACCCCGCGTCGGATCAGACGGAAGTCGCAGTCGACGTCGCGCAGCGTGAGGCCGAACGCGAGGCTGACGACGTGATGGTAGACGCAGCCGATGATCTTCCGGTTGATCGGATCGTTGCGGTGGATCTTGTAGCCGTTGACCATGTCCACGCCGTCGGTCAACGACTCGTAGAGCAGCGCCCACTCACGCGGGTCGTACTGTGCGTCGCCATCGGTGTAGAAGATCAGGTCCTTCGTGGCATTCGAAAAGCCGCTACGCAGCGCGCCGCCGTAGCCTTTGTTCTGAGGGTGCGTGACGACCTTCAGCTTCGGGTAGCGGGTCTGCAGCTCTGCCAGGATGGAATCGCAGTGGTCGGGGCTGCCGTCGTTGACGACGATGACCTCGTAGTCGTCGGTGAGCTGGCGCAGAGTCATATCGGCGACGACGACCATCGACGCGATGGTGCCGCTGTCGTTATAGGCGGGAAAGAAGCCCGTCATGCTGGGTGGCACGGTCAACACCTCTTAACGGCCATCCTGGCATTGGACACGGCGGAAGCTGCGCCGCGCAGGACGGTAGCAAACTACGGCTCTGAGCGTCAAGACGACCTCGAGTGCGCAGAAGCGTTGTCAACCGGGAGCGGGCGCGTTGCGGGGAAGTTGACTTCAGCCCGCACTGGATAGCTCGAGGGTTCCGTGCTAGAGTGGCGCTCATCGCAGTCGTAGGACTCATGTGTGGGCATAGCCCACACATGAGTTTCTTTCAAGGGGGAAATGATGGCTGTTGCGATCGATGCGGGGGAGCGCCAGTACGAGCACGTAGCGGATTGGGGCGAGCTGCCGGCTGAGTGGCCCTGGGGACAGGTGGGGGCCGTCGGCGTGGATTCCAAGGACCACGTGCACGTTTTCACGCGCACCGAGCACCCCTACATGATTTTCGACAAGGACGGGCATCTCCTGTGGGCATGGGGGATGCAGTTCTTCATGGACGCCCACGGCATCTGCATCGGGCCGGACGACATGGTGTATCTCGTCGATCGCAGTCCCCAGCTCGTCTTCAAGTTCACCAACGACGGTCGGCACCTCCTCACGCTGGGAAAGCGCGACCAGCCGTCAGATACGGGCTACACGGCGGATGATCCGGTCGTGAAGTACGCGGGCCCGCCCTTCCATCATCCAACCGACGTCGGTCTCTCCCCGAACGGCGACTTCTACGTGTCCGATGGCTATCGGAACTGCCGCGTGCACAAGTATTCGGCGGACGGCACGCACCTCTTCTCCTGGGGAGAGCCGGGGCAGGGGGATGGCCAGTTCGTCCTGGTCCACAGCGTGTGGGAGCACAAGGGGAAGGTGTACGTGGCGGATCGCGGCAACAACCGCCTCCAGGTCTTCACGCCCGAAGGCAAGTGGCTCGCCACCTGGCCAGGCTTCCTGCACCCGTGCAAGATCTACATCGACAACGACGACATCATGTACGTCGCGGAGCTCGATGCCCGCGTTACGATCTGCGACCTCGAAGGCAACATCATCGCGCGCACCAGCGGCGAGCGGACCCACGAGCCGGGTCAGTTTTGGGCCCCGCACGGCATCTGGTGCGACTCGCAGGGCGACATGTACGTCTCGGAGGTCCTTCAGGGGGCGAGGCTGCAGAAGTTCGCCCGGAAGAAGTAGGCGTGGCAGGCGCCCAGATGTCGGAAGCGCTCGAGCTCACCATAGCGCTTCTTAGCCACGGCCAGACGGATGCGCTACGCGACGGGCGGGTAAAGCCGCGTGGGATCGCACTACAGCACATCGAGGTGAACCCACCGCCGATGATCTACCGGCGGATGGTGCGGACGCTCGAGTTCGACGTCGCTGAAGTGGCAACGACGACGTTTCTGTGCGCTAAGTCGTTCGGCAAGCCGATCTCCGCGATCCCTGTCTTCTCGAACCGCGACCTCACACTCACGCCAATCGTGTGTGCTACGAGCTCGGGTATCGAGGAGCCGAAGGACCTCGAGGGCAAGCGCGTCGGGATGCGGTCGTACACCGAGACGAACACGACCCAGACGCGCGCCTTGCTGCGATCCGAATTTGGGCTCGACACGGACCGAGTGAACTGGGTCATCGTCGAGGATGCTCACGTGGCCGAGTACGAGCCGCCGCCGAACGTCGAGATGATCGATGGGGCGGACCTGGCCGAGATGCTGAAGTCGGGCGGGATCGATGCGCTGATGGCACCACGGCTGGAGCCGGGGGACAGCCAGAAGCTGCTCCTCAGCCAGGAGCAGGCCGAAGAAGCCACGCTCGGCTTCTATCGGCGGACGGGGGTGTACCCGATCGGTCACGTTCAAGTGGTGAAGGACGACGTCGTCGCGGCGAATCCCTGGGTCGTCGGCGAGCTGTTCCAGGCCTTCAAGGAGTCAAAGCTGATCTATCTGAACGAGGTCTACAAGAAGTCGAAGCCGAACGCGCGCGATGAGCAGGTAATGCGCAACCGTGAGCTCATCGGCGGCGACCCGCTGCCCTACGGAGTCAGCAGGAACCGAGCGGCGCTAGAAGCCGCGGTCCAGATGAACCTGGACCAGCATGTGATACCCGTGCGGCTGGACGTCGACGGCTTGTTCGCGGCGGGATCGTTGGAGCTGGAGTAACTAAAAGCCATAGAAGCGGCGCGGGTTGTCCTGCACGATCTTACGCGCGACGTCTTCTGAGAACGCGCCGCTGGCCGCCTTCTGTTCGATGATGTCGAGCGCCTCGAGCTCCGCCGATTGGTCGGCGTGGGTGTAGTCCGTCCCCACGAGCAGGCTGTCCTCGGTCCCGAACTGCAGGATGTAGGGGATGTCGTCCGTGCTGTCGCAAGCGACGTAGAAGCGGTTCCGCCGAAACAGGTCCTGCTTCAGATCGAAGGGCAGAAACGTCCGCTTCAGGTTCTTGGCCATCAGGTCGGCGTGGAGAAAGGGTACCCAGGACGCGCCGGTCTCGATCCAGCCCACGCGCAGATCCGGAAACTGGCTCGGAACGTCGCTGATCACGAGATCGGTGAACGCCGAGATCGCGTTGAATCTGCCACCCAGGTCCAGCCCGATGCCGTCTGACGGCGGGTTGCCCGTCCCAGTGTGGATGCAGACCGGCATATCGAGGCTGCTCGCCTCTTCATAGAGTGGGAAGAAATACGGATCGCTCGACGACCGTCCGCATTCAGAGCCCTTCTTCAATAGGCCGCACGCGCCGTGATCCCTCGCCCAGCGCAGCTCCGCTACAGCTTCGCCGATGCTCATCATTGGCATGAGGGCCACCCAGCGGATGCGACCGTTGCTCTTCTCCGTCGCCGCGGCCATCCAGCGGTTGTAGGATCGCGTTAGCGCAAGCTCGACCTCCTGGCGCGCCGTGAATCCACCGAGAAACATCGTCGGGTAGAGGACCTGCACGTCTATGCGTAGATCGTCCATGTCGCGCAGCCTGGAAGCGATGTCCCGCAGCTCCCGGGTTTCCACGGTGGTTCCCGTGCGCTTGTCGTCCCGCCAGCGGCGCAGTTTGGGCTGGCCGTCGATAAGCCACAAGCGATGCGGCCGAGCATCGCCCGGCACGGTGGCTACGCCCGGATCGAGCGATATCGGGCGCAAGCCTTCCTCGCCAGGTTCGAGGTACCCCCAGGTCGCCTCGGTCTCATCCACGTGGGCATCGACGTCGATACGCATTTCCGAGCCTCCTGCTATTCCGACAAGAACTTCGTGACGACCTCGTCGTGCTCTTCGGGATGCTCCTGAGCCGTCTCAGTCATGCGGCGCCTCGATGAGACCATCCATGCCGCGCAGCACATAGTCGGTCACCTGTTCGCCTGCGACAATGCGATGCGTGAGCGAGCCTATCCCTTCGACTTCGATCGAGAACGTCTGGCCGACCTGCGGCCAGCGGTGCAGGTCCATCGAGCATCCCAGCCCTACGGTGCCCGTGCCGATGACGTCGCCCGGGTGGAGGGTCTCGTTGTCGGATGCGAAGGCCAGTAGGTGCGCGGGTGTCCAGTTGCGGCGGTGCCCGGTGTTCCCCGCGAACCACGTCTCGCCGTCCACGACCACGCGGACAGCGAGGTTGCCCTCGTCGAGGTCGTCCGCGGTGACCAGGCATGGACCCAGCACGTTGGCGAAATCCTTGCGCTTCGACGGCCCGAAGGGTTCACGCTCGTGGCCGTCCCGCGCACTGCAATCGATGAAGATCGTGTAGCCGGCGATGTACTCTGCAGCCTGGTCGATCGTTAGATTACTCCCCTCACGCCCCACGATGATGCCGATCTCGGGCTCGAGATCGAGCTTCTGCGTGTAGTACGGGTAGGGGATCGGGTCCTCGGGGCCGATGACCGCGTCCGGGTTGCCCTTGTAGTAGGGCGGCCAGCGATACCAGGCGGGCCGTTTGTCGGACCGCTCGCCCGTCTGCGTCATGTGCTCCTCGTAGATCGAGAAGTCACGCAGCGTTCGAGGGCGCGGCAGCGGCGCCAGTAGGCGCACTTCAGTGCGAGGGTAGACGAGACGCGCCTCGTCCAGGCCGAGCGGGCTTGGCTCGCGGGCTAGAAATCGTCTGGCGAACGCAAGCGCCTGTTCGGCCGCCTCGCGCGATTTATGCGCACCGCGTAGCCATCCGATCATGTCCGGCGGCGTCCGCAGCGCGGCTAGCTCGCGTGGGGTCGGCTCGTCCGTCTCGGACGCCAGGTAAGAGGCGTATGCCGCTGTCAGGTCGACTATGCGGCCGTCCTGGCGGCCGTCGACAAGCGCGCCGAGCCGCTGCACGGCGCCTACTGCTGTCGGAACTGCGAAGGTTACGAGCTTCACCGTCTATCCGCGGTTGACGACGAATGCGGCGCCGCGCTCGAGGAATTCGGACACCGCTCGCGCGAAAGCGTCTGGCCGATCCTGAGCGATGAGATGGCCGGCAGCGTATGGTGGCAGTCGGGCATGCGCTCGACGTAGAGCCTGCCATTCCCAGGCGGAATGAGCTGGTCCTCGACGCCAAACAGGACGAGCGTCGGCGTCTCGATCTCGGAGAGGCGCGACAGCAGCTCGCTTTCGGGGGGGTTCTGAGCTGTGACGTGGGCGATGGCCTTGAGATTGGACTGCCGCATGCGCTCTGCAGTGGGGTCCGGTGGCGACGACGGCTGGACGCCGTTTGTCGGCGCCGATCGCCGCTGGAGGCGCCGCGCGTGCTCCTCAGGCGAGAGATCGGCTAGCCGCGGACTGGGTGCAGGAGCGCGAGCCAGGTGGCGACGCGGCCACCGAAGGATGTGCCAAGCACGTGTGCGCGGCCTCCCGCCAGCTGCGAGATCATCTCGGCGAGCGCGCCGGCCAGGTCCGCGAGGCTGTGCACCCCATCGGGCAATGCAGAGCCGCCGAAGCCCGGCGCCTCCGGCGCGATGACCCGGAAGCGCTCCGCAAGCATGGCTTTCTGCTGATCCCAGCGCAGTCCGCCCGACCCATGGAGGTGGAGGAGGGCAGGGCCATCGCCGGCCTCCAGGTACCGCATCTCACAGCCCGGCAGGGTGATGCGACCCTCGCGGAGCTCGGTGCTCGTCGGGCTAGAGATCGCGGACATGGGGCAGTACCTCCTTCGCGAAGAGGTTCATGCTGTCGACGACTTTCTGGTGGGAGATGTTGCCGATCTTGAAGTTGACGTTCAGCACACCCGTGCCGACCGTCGACACCACCTCTTGCATCTGGCGGACGACCGTATCGGGCGAGCCGCACAGGACCGTGTTGCGGGCGACGCGATCCTGAATCGTCAGCTCTCGATGGGTCGCCCCGCGCCGCTTGCGGAACTCGCGCGCCTCATCGGTCGCGTAGTACTTCGTGCCCGAGATGACGAGCTGGCCGGCGTGGGACGACGCGTCCGCCAGCACGCGGTAGAAGTACTCCTCGGCCTCACCGAGTGTCGCCTGGGCCTCCTCGTCGGTCCGTGCAACGTGCGTGTGGAGGCCGACGAGGACGTCGTCTGCCGCGGGTTCCCAGCCGCTCGCTCGGGCCGACTTGCGATAGAGGGCCGCGTTGTCCCGCGCATCCTCAAGGCTGACGAGCTGGACGATGCCCATTTTCGCGCGCTTCTGCCCGGCGAGCTCGGCGGACTCCTTGGTGCCGCCTGACATCAGGATAGGCGGGTGCGGTTGCTGATAGGGTCGGGGCCAGACGGAGATCTGGGGGAAACGGTAGAACTTCCCCTCCCACCCGAACGGCTCGGGCTCCGTCCAGCACTTGACGATCAGGTCGAACGCCTCCTGGAACCGCTCCCACGACTCGTCGGGATTGACGTTGTAGGCGATGTACTCATGCGGGATGCCGCGGATGAAGCCGGCGATCAGACGCCCACCGCTGAGCACGTCCAGCATGGCATATTCCTCAGCGACGCGGATCGGGTTGAGCAACGGAATCAGACACCCGAGCATCGCGAGACGCGCCCGACTGGTCCGCTGGGCGAGGGCGGAGCCGATCAGGTTCGGATTGCTCATCAGGCCGTACGGTGTGGCGTGGTGCTCGTTGCAGCCGATCCAGTCGAAGCCGAGCTGCTCGGCGAGCGCCATCTCTTCGAGGTACTCGCAGTCGGCCTTGTGGCCCTGGACTGGATCGAAGAGCTTGTGCGGGACTGGCCAGCCGGCGGGCTCCCGGAGGAATGGGTACGGCATCAGGTGGAAGAACGACACCTGGACCAAGCAACACCTCCAGGCAGTGTGGACACGGCGAGCATATCAGAAGTGATCCTGGCTCTCGCTGGTCGCGACGGAGTCAGCAGCCAGCCTCCCCCAGGCGCGCCAGAAAACGGCCCGCGCCTGTGACGAGGGCTCCGCGGCGGCGCGCACGCTCGGCCAGCGTCCGATCCGACGTAACCACCTCCGTAAAGGTCGCCTCACGGGCGTCGAGGAGGTCGATGATTCGATCGTCCGCTGCGTCCCGCCCGCGACGGGTGGCGTAGCGGACGACCACGCCGTCGTTGTCGCCTTCGGGAAGATCGGATTGCGGGACGTCGAGCACAACCTCGACCGTCTGCCCGCTGGCCGCCGCGTAGCAGCGGACACGGTCCAGGAGCCGGCGCACCGCCGCGGGCGGGTCGCGCCACCAGCCGTCGGCGGTCGCGCCCATGACGTTGTTCCCGTCGATCAGCAGAGCGCTGCGGCGGTTGGCTGGAGCCTCGCCCATCGTACGCTCCCTCCACGTTTCGCAGTCCGGTATATACCCTCACTCATGGCCCCCTGGCAGCGCACCGCGCTCCTGCTCGCCCTGGCGAGCTTCGTCGAGACTCTTGGCTTCGGTCACCTCGGGTCGTTCACCCCACTCTATCTGCAGCAGCTCGGCGTCGCGCCCGATGCTTTGCCCACGTGGACTGGCGTGCTCTCGGCGGCATCGTTCGTACTCGGTTTCCCGCTCGCCCCGCTCTGGGGGGTGTGGGCGGACCGCTACAGCCGCAAGCTAATCATCATCCGCTCCACGCTCGGGGAGGGGGTGATCTTCTTTCTGTTCAGTATCGCGGGCGAGCCGTGGCATTTACTGGCGGCGCGCATGCTGGTCGGCTTCATTCTCGGAAACACCGGCGTCATGTACGCGATGCTGGCAGACCTCACGCCGCGTCGTCAGGTCGCGTTCGCCATTGGGTGCATCAGCGCGGGCGGCACGCTCGGCATGTCCGTGGGGCCGTTCGTCGGCGGCTGGGCGCTAGGCCGCATCAGCCTGGGCCAGCTCTACCTGATCGATGCGCTGGCGTGCTGGGCGGTGGTCGTGCTCCTCGCGGTCCTCCTTCGCGAGCGCAGAGACCGGCTGCGCCCGCATGCATCGACGCTCGACCTGCTCCGGGCGCTGCCGCGCAACGTGTTCGCCTCGCCGGCGGTACCGCCGCTGTTCCTGCTGTACTTCGTCGTGTTTTTCGGCGCCAACATGCAGATGCCGTTTGTGCCGTTGCTCGTGGAGGCCGTCTACCAGGGCCCGGACCTGCCGCTCGCGATTGGGGGAGTTGCGCTGGCGGCCGGCGTTCTGTCGGCTGGGTCGGGCCCGCTGCTGGGGCGACTGGCGGGTCGCTTTGGGAGCCGTCGGGTGCTGACGGTTGCGCTCGGCGTCGGTGCGCTCGCGATGCTCGCTCAGGCGCGGGCGCCCGATTACGGCTGGCTGCTCGTTACCCGCGCGGCCTTCGGACTGGTGACGGGGGGCGCTGCGCCGCTCGTCGTGTCGATGGTGGCCGCCGCTGTTCCCGACGACCGACGCGGCTCGGTGCTGAACATCATTCTGTTCCCCAGCTACTTCGCCTGGCTCTTCGGCCCGCTGCTCGGCTCGGCGCTCGCGGCCTTTGGCATCCGGGCAGCGTTCGCTGGTTCGGCAGTCATGGTCGCAGCGGCGGCAGGATTGAATGCCGTACTGGGTCGGCGCGCCCCGGAACCGGAACGGCTATCGGAGGATTGAGAGCCGTCGATGCACCGCTTTCGCCTGGCGCTCAAGGCCTCGGGGGTCGCGACGGCGTCGTGAGACCTGTGCGCAGTTTGTTGCTCACCTCGCGCAGCACGCGCGGGGCGAGGCGCGCGCGGTGCATGTCGATGAAGTCCTCGACGGGGATAGGATCATGGGCGACCACTTCGCGCAGGGCCCACGAGAGCGCCTTTACGACCATGTCGTCGCGGTCGCCGATCAGGCGCGCGCAGATCGCGAGCGTCCTCGCGGGATCTCCGCAGCGACGGCGACCGGGTCCATGGTGCCCCCGGCGGGATTCGAACCCGCGATCTCAGCCTTGAAAGGGCTGCGTCCTGGGCCTCTAGACGACAGGGGCGGACGTAGGATTATACGGAGCCGCACCGCGACGCTACTGATGAAGAAGAGCCGCCCCGAAGGGCGGCTCTTTCGACTGGTAGCGGGAGTGGGATTCGAACCCACGACCTTCGGGTTATGAGCCCGACGAGCTACCGCTGCTCCATCCCGCGTCGCGTATTGAGTAGTTTAACGCTTTGACCTCCGTGCCGTCGAGGCGAGGGCCGCGGCGAGCTCTGCGCCGACCCCGAGGCCAATCGCCAAGCTGCCGTTGGCGACGCTGATCGCTGTGCCAACACCCGCGGCGATGGCGACCGCTGCTCGCCAGTTCATCGGCGGCTAGCTGCAAACAAGTATGGCCCTGGCATTGGCCTATTTTCCCAGAGGGTGACCCCTCGAGTATCGTCGGCGCTGGGGCGTTTCACTTCCGTGTTCGGGATGGGAACGGGTGGTGCCACCCCGCCCAAAACACCAGGACCCCTTTGGAACGACAGAGCATATGTGCTGTTTTCATGATTGGGCTCGATCCTGTTGGCGCGGCAAGGCGCGCTGCGTAGCGTTTGAGCCCTCGGCCATTAGTACCGCTTAGCTGAGGCGATTACTCGCCTTACACACGCGGCCTATCAAACAGGTGGTCTTCCTGTGGCCTTACCGGCTTATGCCGTGGGGAATCTCATCTTGGAAAGGGCTTCGCGCTTAGATGCTTTCAGCGCTTATCCCGACCGGACGTCGGCTACCCAGCGATGCCCTTGGCAGGACAACTGGTACACCGGAGGTCCGTCCATCCCGGTCCTCTCGTACTAGGGACAGCCTTCCGCAAATTCCCT
>Ga0184637_10000500_pt1 | contig 29229 bp, 25 predicted proteins | sample PLM3_127_b2_FD_133143 | JGI IMG/M metagenome (GOLD analysis project Ga0184637, IMG submission 133143) | Groundwater sediment microbial communities from an aquifer in East River, Colorado, USA - PLM3_127_b2 | ecosystem: Environmental > Terrestrial > Soil > Riparian zone | place: USA: East River... | reverse complement strand
TGTGTTCGCCGCCAACATCTTCGGCCAATGGTGGTTGAGCCGGGCCGACCGCGTGTTGCACAACATCCCGATCGTTCGCTCGATCTACAGCTCGGTCAAACAGGTTTCCGACACGCTGTTCTCAAGCAGCGGGAATGCCTTTCGCGAAGCCGTGCTGGTGCAGTACCCGCGTGAAGGCTCGTGGACCATCGCGTTCGTGACCGGGCGGCCCGGCGGCGAGGTCGCCGATCACCTCGACCCCGAGCGCTACGTCAGCGTTTACGTGCCGACCACGCCCAACCCGACATCCGGTTTCTTCCTGATGCTGCCGAAGGCCGACGTCGTCGAGCTCGACATGAGCGTCGACGTGGCTCTGAAGTACATCATTTCCATGGGCGTGGTTGCGCCGGGGGCCATCGTCAACGGCACGGTCGCGCAAATTCCTCAGGGCCCAGCAGGATCGACGGAGTGATCGAATGAGAACAACCTACTGCGGTCTCGTCAACGAAGCGTTGATGGGCCAGACTGTGACGCTGATGGGATGGGCGCACCGCCGGCGCGACCATGGCGGCGTGATCTTCATCGACCTGCGCGACCGCGAAGGCATGGTGCAGATCGTCTGCGATCCCGACCGGGCCGCCGTCTTCTCCACTGCCGAAGGCGTGCGCAACGAGTTCTGCCTGAAAGTGATCGGCAAGGTCCGCTCGCGCCCGCCCGGCACCGAAAACGCCAATCTCACGAGCGGCAAGGTCGAAGTCCTGTGCCACGAGCTCGAGGTCCTCAACGCAAGCGTGACGCCACCGTTCCAGCTCGATGACGACAACCTGTCGGAGACGACGCGCCTCACGCATCGCGTGCTCGACCTGCGCCGCCCGGTCATGCAGCGCAACATGATGCTGCGCTACCGCGTCGCGATGGAGGTGCGCAAGTTCCTCGATGCGAATGGATTCATCGACATCGAAACGCCGATGCTCACGAAGAGCACGCCCGAAGGTGCGCGCGACTACCTGGTGCCCAGCCGCGTCAACGAGGGCATGTTCTTCGCGTTGCCACAAAGCCCGCAGCTGTTCAAGCAGCTGCTGATGGTCGCGGGCTTCGACCGCTACTACCAGATCACCAAGTGTTTTCGCGACGAGGACCTGCGCTCCGATCGCCAGCCCGAGTTCACGCAGATCGACGTCGAGACGAGCTTCCTCTCCGAGGAGGAAATCCGCTCGATGTTCGAAGGGATGATCACGAGCGTCTTCAAGTCCACGCTCGGCGTCGAGCTGCCGAAGTACCCGGTGATGCCCTACAGCGAGGCGATGCAGCGCTTCGGGTCCGACAAGCCGGATTTGCGCGTCAAGCTCGAATTCACCGAGCTCACCGACGTCATGCGCGACGTCGACTTCAAGGTCTTCTCGGCGCCGGCAACGATGAAGGACGGCCGTGTCGTCGCCCTGCGCGTGCCGGGCGGCGGCGAGATGAGCCGCGGCGAGATCGACGGCTACACCGAGTTCGTCAAGATCTACGGCGCCAAAGGGCTCGCGTGGATCAAGGTCAACGACATCGCGAAAGGCCGCGAGGGCCTGCAGTCGCCGATCGTCAAGAACCTGCACGACGCTGCGATCGCCGAAATCCTGAAGCGCAGCGGCGCGACCAGCGGCGACCTGCTGTTCTTCGGCGCCGACAAGGCGAAGGTCGTCAACGACGGCATCGGCGCGTTGCGCGTCAAGATCGGCCACAGCGAGTTCGGCAAGGGGCAAGGCCTGGTCAAAGGCGAATGGGAGCCTCTGTGGGTGGTCGACTTCCCGATGTTCGAACACGACGATGAGGCGCAGCGCTGGAATGCGGTCCATCATCCATTCACGTCGCCGAAGGATGGCCACGAAGACTGGCTCGAAAGCGATCCGGGCAAATGCTTGTCGAAGGCCTACGATGTGGTGCTCAACGGCGTCGAGCTCGGCGGCGGCTCGGTGCGGATTCACCGCGAGGAAGTGCAGAGCAAGGTGTTTCGCGCGCTGAAGATCGACGCCGACGAAGCGCAACTCAAGTTCGGCTTCCTGCTCGACGCGCTGCAGTACGGTGCCCCGCCGCACGGCGGCATCGCGATTGGGTTGGACCGCTTCGTGATGCTGATGACCGGCGCCGAATCGCTACGCGACGTGATCGCGTTCCCGAAGACGCAGCGCGCGCAATGCCTGCTCACGGGCGCACCGTCGCCGATCGACGAGAAGCAGTTGCGCGAGCTGCACATCCGGCTGCGCAACCCGCAGGCGGCATCGGTGTGAAGACACCCGGCGACAGCAAAATGCGGTGATGTCGGGGGTTTCCGTGGTGCGGCCCTACAAGATCCCCGAGTCGGTGCTGGTGGTCATCTACACGCCGCAACGCGAGGTGCTCTTGATGGAGCGTGCCGACAAGCCGGGCTACTGGCAGAGCGTCACCGGATCGAAGGACCGGCTCGACGAGCCGCTTGCCGAGACTTGCGTGCGCGAAGTCGAAGAAGAGACCGGGATACGCATCGGAGATCCCACGACGCCGCTGGCGGCGCTGCGCGACTGGGGTCTCGAGAACATCTACGAGATCTATCCGGTCTGGCTCCACCGCTACGCGCCGGGCGTCACGCTCAACACCGAGCATGTCTTCGGTCTCGCCGTGCTGCGTGAGACCACGATCAGGCTCGCGCCTCGCGAGCATGTGCAGCATGTCTGGCTGCCGTGGCGCGAAGCGGCCGACCTGTGCTTCTCGCCGTCCAATGCCGAGGCGATCCTGCAACTCCCGAGGTTCGCCTGAACGGCAACGCGATGCGCTCGACACTGCACCCCGCCCACGTGCTGCGCGTGGCCACCTACAACATTCACAAGGGCGTGAGAGGGGTCGGGCCGCGCAAGCGCCTGGAGATCCACAACCTGGGGCTCGGCGTCGAGGCGCTCGATGCCGACCTCGTCTACCTGCAGGAGGTGCACAGCTTCCATCGCGCCGAGGCACGCCGCTTCCCCGACACCAAGTTCGGCTGGCCGCGCATGCCGCACGCGGAATTTCTCGCGCCCGAAGGCTACGAGGTGGCGTATCGCAGCAACGCGATCACGCGCGAGGGCGAGCACGGCAATGCGCTGCTGTCGCGCTGGCCGATCGGCGATATCGGGCATCACGACATGTCGGACCATCGCTTCGAGCAGCGCGGCCTGTTGCACGTGCCGGTGCAATGGCACGGTGTGCTGGTGCATTGCATCGTCGTGCATCTGGGATTGATCCATGCGAGTCGCGTGCGCCAGGTAAAGCTCATCGCGAAGATGATGGCGGCCGAAGTCCCGAAAAAGGATCGCGTCGTGCTGGCGGGCGACTTCAACGACTGGGGCGAGAAGCTCGACGACTCGATGCTCGATATCGGCCTGCAGCGCGCCACCAGGGACGGCGCAGCGCCGCAGCGCACGTTCCCATCACGCGTGCCGGTCTTCGCGCTCGACCGCATCTACACGCGCGGCTTTCGCTGCACCGCGACCCACGTGCCGCGCGGCACGACCTGGGCGCGCATGTCCGACCATCTGCCGATGGTCGCCGAACTCGAACTCGAATGAAGCGGCCGAAGGACACCCATGTGCCGGGCGCGGCGCCGGGCGCGGACCACGACAGCGCTCTCGCGCCCGAGCAGTTGTGGCGACTGCTGCCGCGGCCGCTGTTCAGCGGCGGCAACGAGGTGCGCCTCTTGAGCGGCGGCAAGGAGCTGTTCCCGGCCATGGTGGAGGCGATCACGCGGGCGCGCCACGAGATCTACCTTGCCAGCTACATCTACCATCCCGACGGCAGTGCGATGGCGATCACCGAAGCGCTGGTCGAGGCGGCGCGCCGCGGCGTGCAGGTCAAGGTGGTGATCGACGGCTTCGGCAGTCGCGGCACGCTGCACTTGCTGGTGCCGTTGCTTGAGCGGGCCGGCGTGCTGGTGCAGGTGTTTCGCCGGATCCACCGCTGGTGGAACTGGTTCCAGCCCGGGCAGCTGCGGCGGCTGCACCAGAAGATGTGCGTGATCGACGCGGAGACTGCCTTTGTCGGCGGCATCAACATCATCGACGACCGTTACGACATGGTGCACGGCTGGACCGACGAGCCGCGCCTGGATTTCGCCGTGCAGCTGCGTGGCCCCGTTGTCGCACCGGTGGCACAGGCCACGCGCGCGATGTGGTCGCGCGCGGAGATGGGGCGACACTTCGGCGACGAGGTGGTCGCGCTTGCGCGCAGCGCCGAGCCGGTGGCGCGCATGAAGCGCCTGATCCGCCGCTTGCGCATGCCGCGCAACACCGGCTTGCAGTTGCATGCCGATGCGCTGCCGCCGGTGCGCGCGGCGTTCGTGCTGCGCGACAACCTGCGCCAGCGCCGCACCATCGAACGCAGCTACATCGTCGCGCTGCGCAGCGCGCGCACGCGCATCGACCTGATTTCGCCTTACTTCTATCCGGGTCGCATCTTTCGCCGCGCGCTGCGCCAGGCGGCGCGGCGCGGGGTGCAGGTGCGGCTGTTGCTGCAGGGCAAGCTCGACTATCGCTTCGCCGGGCTTGCCGCGCGCGTGCTGTACGACGAGCTGCTGGCGAGCGGCGTGCGCATCTTCGAATACACGCCCGCCTTCCTGCACGCGAAGATCGCGGTCGTCGACGACGACTGGGCGACCGTCGGCAGCTCGAACATCGATCCGCTGTCGCTGCTGTTGAACCTCGAGGCCAACGTCATCGTTCGCGACGGGGATTTCACGAGCGCACTCGCCGCACAGTTCGACGAAGCGGTGGCCGCGTCGCGCGAGATCGATCCTCGACAGACGCATCCGCGCAGCGTCGAAGGCGTGTTGCGGCGCGGTTTCGTTGCGTGGTGCGCCTATGTGTACCTGCGCATTGCAGGCACCACCGGCAGATACTGAGGCGCCATGCACGCGGATCCGGTCGCGCAGCGACAGTCCTCGGATCTGGTCGTGCAACGACCGGAGGGCCTGTACTGCCCGCCCGGCGACTTCTACATCGATCCGTGGCGGCCGGTCGATCGCGCCGTCATCACGCACGCCCATTCCGACCATGCGCACTTCGGCCACGCGCACTACCTTGCCGCTGCGCCTTCCGAGGCGGTGCTGCGCGCAAGGCTTGGCGACATCAGGCTGCAGACGCTGCCCTACGGCGAGGCGATCGACCACCACGGCGTGCGCTTGAGCCTGCATCCGGCGGGCCATGTGCTCGGCTCGGCGCAGGTCCGTCTCGAGTACGACGGGCGGGTCTGGGTCGCTTCCGGAGACTATTTCGTCAGCGAAGCCTCGCAGGACAACGGCACGTGCGCCGCGTTCGAGCCGGTGCGCTGCGACTGCTTCATCACTGAATCGACCTTCGGCCTGCCGATCTACCGTTGGCGGCCGCAGCGCGAAGTGTTCGAAGACATCAACGCGTGGTGGCGCGGCAACGCGAGCGAGGGCCGCGCGAGCCTGTTGATGGGATACGCATTCGGCAAGGCGCAACACCTGTTGGCCGGCGTCGACGCAAGCATCGGCCCGATCGTCGTGCATGGCGCGGTCGAGTCGATGAATCGCGCCTATCGCGCGGCCGGCGTGCCGCTTCCCGTCACGCATCGGGTGGACGACATCGACCGCGCGAGCCTCAAACTGGCGCTGGTCATCGCCCCGCCGTCGGTGCACGGCAGCGTATGGGCGCGCCGCTTCGGCGATGCCAGCGACGCCTTTGCGAGCGGCTGGATGCAGCTGCGCGGCGCACGCCGTCGTCGCGCGGTCGACTGCGGCTTCGTGCTTTCCGATCACGCCGACTGGCCCGGCCTGCAGCGCGCGATCGCGGCCACCGGCGCTCAGCGCGTGATCGTCACGCACGGCTACGAGGCGGTGATGGTGCGATGGCTGAGCGAACAGGGGTTCGAGGCGGGTGCGTTCGAGACAGAATACGGCGACGAAGCGATGGACAATACGGCGAGCGCGGTGCACGACTAGGCCAGCAGGCGAGGACACCCTGCCTCGAGCGGGGGCGGACAAGATTCGACGATGAGCGACGAAGAAGCATTTCTGCCGCGTTTGGCAAAGCGCTACAGCCCCGGCTACTGGATCGGCGGGGTGCGCAAGGCTTTCGGCGCAGTCTGCGAAGTGGTGGAAAGTCCCGAGGGCACGATCATCGAAAACCATCCGCCGCACTACCTGCTCGTGCTGTGGCAACCGCTGGAGCCCGATGCGCTGCTGCTGCCGCGCTGGCCGGCGAAGGTGGCGCTCGCCGAACCCGACACCGCCGCGGCGGTGCGCGAACTGCTCCTCGACGTGCCCGAGGGCGCTCGCCTGTGGCTCACCGACCAGTTGATCGACTGGGTCTTGATGGCCGAGATCGTGATGCTCAGCGAACCGGGCTTGAAGCCGTATCACTACCGCGAGCTGAAGCGCTTCGCCGACGTCGAGCAAAAGGCGACGCTCGCGTCGATCAGCGTGAACTACGGCGGGCGCGACGAGATGTACGAAATGTTCATGCGCACGAAGCCCGACCAGCTCGAATAGTCCGTCGGCCGCTTCGCAGCGGTGCGCCGGCTGCGCTAGGATGGTCAGGAACCTCTCCGACCGGAGCGTGCCGATGATCAAGATCCTGCTTCCCCTCGACGGTTCCGAGGCAGCGCTCGACGCGGTTCGACATGCGCTTGCACTGGTGCGAGAGGGCCTGCAGGCGAGCTTTGTGCTCGCCAACGTGCAGGCACCGACGTACTTCTACGAGGTCGTGCTCGCACACGATGCCGATTTGCTCGAGCGCGCCAGCCGCGAGGCGGGCGCGCATGCGCTGGCGGGCGGCGAGGCGTTGCTCGACGCGACCGGCGTGGGGTGGGAGCGCGAAGTGGCCTCGGGCGACCCGGGCCATGTGCTGATCGACGTTGTCGAGCGTTACGGCTGTGACGCGGTGATCATGGGCGCGCGCGGCGTCGGCAGCGTGCGCAGCGCGCTGTTCGGCTCGGTATCGCAGTGGGTGCTGCAGCATTCACCGGTGCCCGTGACGATCGTGCGTCGCGCCGAGCCCGAATCGGAAAGCGAAGTCGAAGCCGAGGACGAGTGAGCCGCAAAGGCAGAGGCAAGTCTGATGGCACTTTTCGATGCAATGCGCCTCGGCACGGTGGCGCTGGACGCGCTGGCTGCAACGCAAGCGCGGCCGCAGGACATCGCAGCGCGCCAGGCGGACCGCCTCGCGCAATTGCTCGAAGCGGCCACGCGCGGCTCGCAGCTTTACAGCGACCTGTATCGCAGGCACTTGCGCGGCCGCAAGGCGGCCGACGTGCTGCTTTCGGACCTGCCGCGAGTCGGCAAAGCGACGCTGATGCAGCGCTTCGACGATTGGGTGACCGATCCGAGCCTGAAGCTCCCGGCGCTGCGCGCCTTCACGGCAGACACGCAGCGCGTCGGCGAATCATTTCTGGGCCGCTACCTGGTATGGGAAAGCTCGGGCACCAGCGGCGAACCCGGCATGTTCGTGCAGGACGCGCGAGCGCTTGCGGTCTATGACGCGCTCGAGGCGGTGCGCCGCCGCAGCCCGGTGCCGCAGCAACGCTGGCTCGACCCGATGCTGCTCAACGAACGCACGGCTTTCGTCGGCGTCATTGGCGGCCACTTCACGAGCTACGTGTCGGTGCAGCGCTTGCGCCGGCTCAACCCGTGGGTGGCGCGCGCGCTGCGCAGCTTTTCGATCATGCAGCCCACGTCGCAGCTCGTCGAGGCTCTCAATGCGTACTTGCCGACGATCATCGCGACCTACCCGACCGCCGCCGCCCTGCTGGCCGACGAAACGCGTCGCGGGCGCCTGCGCATCGCTCCACGCGAAGTGTGGACCGGCGGCGAAACGCTGAGCTCGCTGGTGCAGCATTGGATCGAGCAGACCTGGGGCTGCAGCGTGCGCAACACCTACGGCGCTTCGGAGTTCCTTTCGATCGGCTCGCAATGCGAGCGCGGCCGCCTGCATGCGAACGCCGATTGGGTGATCCTCGAGCCGGTCGACGAGCACAACCGACCGGTGCCTGCGGGCAAGCGTTCGCACTCGACGCTGTTGACCAACCTCGCCAACCATGTGCAGCCGGTCATTCGCTACGAACTCGGCGACCAGGTCACCGTGAGCCCGCAGCGCTGCGAATGCGGCTCGCCGTTGCCGGTGATCGACGTGCAGGGCCGCCGTGACGATGCGCTCGTGATGGAGGGTCGAGACGGGCAGCCGGTCACGCTGTTGCCGCTGGCGCTGACCGCGGTGCTCGAAGACACGGCCGGCGTGTTCGATTTCCAGCTGCGACAGATCGACGCGCGCACGCTGGTGCTGCGACTGGCGCTGCCCACCGCCGAGGCGCGCGCCGCGACGGCGCGCTGCTGCAAGGCGCTGCAGGCGTTCGCGCGACAGCAGGGGCTGAAACCGATCGAGGTGATCGAGGAGTTGGGGCAGCCGGTGCCGCGTGGACGCAGCGGCAAGCTGCGGCGCGTGGTCGGCCTGGCCGACCCCGTCGCGGCATCATCATCGCCGCATGCGCCACTTCGCGGCTCTGTACGCTGAACTCGACGCCCGCACGGCCACCTCGCACAAGGTCGCCGCGCTGAAGCGCTACTTCGCTCTGGCGCCCGCCCAAGACGCTGCGTGGGCCGTGTATTTCCTGGCCGGCGGCAAGCCGCGCCAGGTCGTTCCGACTGCGCAACTGCGCGTGCTCGCCTGTCGCGTGGCCGGCATCGAGGACTGGCTGTTCGAGGAGTGTTACCAGGCGGTGGGCGACCTTGCCGAAACGATCGCGCATGTGTTGCCGCCACCGAGCCGCACGAGCGACGCGGGGCTTGCACACTGGATCGAAGAGCGCTTGCTGCCGTTGCGCGGCGCGCAGCCGCAGGCGCAGTTGCGCGCGCTGTGCGACGCCTGGGACGAACTCGACAGCGGCGGCCGCTTCCTGCTGACGAAGCTGATCGGCGGCGGCTTTCGGGTCGGCGTCAGCAAGCTGCTCGTGCAACGCGCGCTCGCCGAGCTTGCCGGGCTCGATGCGAAGGTCATCGCGCAACGCATGATCGGCTACACCGACGGCAAGCAGCAGCCCACCGCCGAACGCTACCGGCGACTGCTCTCGCACGAGGAGGACGTGAACGGCGACCAAGGACAGCCATACCCCTTCTTTCTTGCGCATCCGCTCGATGCGCCGCCGGCTGAAATGACCGCCCGGCTCGGCCCGCCCGAGGACTGGTTCATCGAATGGAAGTACGACGGCATTCGCGCGCAGATCGTGCGGCGCGATGGCTCGGCGTGGATCTGGTCGCGCGGCGAGGAGCTGATGACCGAACGTTTCCCAGAAGTCGTGCTCTTCGCGCAAGGCCTGCCGGCCGGCACCGTGCTCGACGGCGAAGTGCTGGTCATGAAGGACGGAAAGCCCGCGCCGTTCGCGCTGCTCCAGCAGCGCATCGGGCGCAAGACGTTGACGAAGAAGGTGCTGGCCGACGCGCCGGTCAGCTTCATAGCCTACGACCTGCTCGAGTGGCAGGGCGTGGACGTGCGCTCGCGACCCCAGCACGAACGGCGCGCGTTGCTCGAACGCGCGCTCGCCGACCGGCCGATCACGATCTCGCCGCGCGTGTCGGCGCCGAGCTGGAGCGAGCTCGCCGCGCTGCGCGAGTTGTCGCGTTCGCGCGGCGTCGAAGGGCTGATGCTCAAGCACCTGAATTCCGCCTACGGCAGCGGCCGCACGAAGAGCGAAGGCACGTGGTGGAAGTGGAAGATTGAGCCGCTCGTCGCCGACGCGGTGCTCATCTATGCACAGGCCGGGCATGGCCGGCGTGCGAGCGTGAACACCGACTACACCTTCGCGGTCTGGAATCGTCCACCCGTCGATGCCGCCGAAGCGCAGGCGGTGGTCGATGCGATCGCCAGAAGCGAGCCGGCGCCGCCGCAGGTCGTCGGACCCGACGCCGCCTTACAGCTCGTGCCTTTCGCGAAGGCCTATTCGGGCCTCACCGACGAGGAGTTCCGCCGCATCGACGCGCTGATCCGCAAGACCACGCTCGAGAAGTTCGGCCCGGTGCGCAGCCTGAAGCCGAGTCTCGTGTTCGAGCTCGGCTTCGAAGGCATCAACCGCAGCAGTCGTCACAAGAGCGGTATCGCGGTGCGCTTCCCCCGCATGCTGCGCATCCGAGACGACAAGCCACTGCACGAGGCGGACTCATTGCAAACGCTGGAGGCGCTGCTGCGGCTCGTCGGCAGCGGCTGATGAGCTTCAGGCAACGAGCGCGCGGCGCAATGCGTCGGTCGCGCGCAGCGCGCCCACCTCGATGCCATTCCAGTTCTTCAACTTCAGGTCGCTGAGATCGCGCATAAAAGTCGCATCGGCATCATCCAGCGGGATGAAGGCCTCGATCACCGCCGCCATCGCGACCTCGGCGGCGCGCGCGCCGTTGCCATCGTCGATCTTGATCGCGACGCCGAGCCCGCGCTCGGGCAGCGCCGCACAGTACATGCCTTCGGCGCCGACCTTGCAGAAAACACGTTCGCGCAGGCGCTCCATCACGCGCGTGTCGAAGCGATCGGTGCCCGCGACCATGAACGGCGACCGCGCGACCGCTGCTCGCAGCCGCTTCGCCGCCCGCGCATGGCCCGAACGCAGGCCGACCCCGGTGCCCACCCGGGCGAAAGCGAGCGCAAGATGGCGCAACGGGATGCCGAACGTCGGAATCGAGCAACCGTCGGTGCCCTGCGGCGCGCGCGACAGGTCGCAATCGGTGGCTGCTTGCAGCGCGGCGCTCACTTCCCGCATCACCGGATGCTCGGGCGCGACGTAGCCCTTCACGTACTGCCGCAAGTTCAGGCCGCTGTCGCTCCAGCCCATCAGTGCACAGGCCAGGCACACGAAGCCGGCGTGCTTGCCCGAGCAGTTGTTGCTCAACACGGTCGGCGCTTGCCCACCGCAGGCCAGCTCACGCGAGGCGGTTTCGAGCAGCGGCCAGTGCACGCCGCACTCGAGCACCTCGGCGTCGACGCCCGCCTTGGCCAGCATGTCGGCAGCGGTGCGCACGTGATCGGGCTCGCCGTTGTGCGATGCGCAGGCGAGCGCGAGCTCGTCATCGTTCAATCGCAGCCGCTCCGCGGCGTCGCTTTCGACCAGCGGCAGCGCCTGCAGCACCTTCACCGCCGAGCGGGGGAATACCGGTCGATCGATGTCGCCGACGGCGACCACGACCCCGCCGTCCGCGTCGAGCACGGCGAGCGCGCCGCGATGCAGCGACTCGCAATACGACGCGCGCATCAGTTCGACCAGGATCGGATTCACGGCAAGCACTTCCTTGATCAGAGGCTGCCTCGCACTGTAGCGCCAGCCCTTTCCCCGGCCGGCGGGGTAGTCTTCGACGCGATCGACCGCGGCGCGCTTATATTTCGCGCACGCCCGAGCGGGCGCGGCAACCGCCGCACCGACGCGCAACCCCGATACGACCGGAATCGAACACACGATGACATCGCCCGCCCTGTTGCCCTGCGTGCACACGTTGCGGACCGGCCTGCTTGCCGCGCTGTGTGGGGCCGCGGGCCCCGCGCTCTCGCAACCGGCAACCGCGACGCTCGAGCCCGTCGTCATCAGCGGCAGTGGTGTCGAGCGCCGCGCGTTCGACACGCCCTATGCGGTCGGCGTGGTGAGCGCCGAGGAGCTCAGGTCGGGCGGCCTGATGGTCAACCTGTCGGAAGCGCTCGTCCGCATACCGGGCATCACCGCCAACCTGCGCCACAACTATGCGCAAGACCTGCAGATCAGTTCGCGGGGCTTTGGCGCGCGTTCGGCCTTCGGCGTGCGTGGTATCCGCCTGTACACCGACGGCATCCCCGCGAGCACGCCCGACGGGCAAGGCTCGATCTCGCACTTCGACCTCGCCGGTGCGGCGCGCGTCGAAGTGCTGCGCGGGCCCTTCTCGGCGCTCTACGGCAACTCCTCGGGCGGCGTCATTTCGCTCGTCAGCGCGGCGCCGAAGGAACGCTCGTTCCAGATCGGCGCCGACGTGGGCAGCGATCGGACGCGGCAGTGGCGCGTCGGCTTCGAGGCGCCGATGGGCAACGGATGGGATTTGCGCGTGCAAGGCAGCCGGTTCGAAACCGATGGGTTTCGCCCGCACAGCGAAGCGCGGCGCGAACTGGCCAACGTGCGCGTCGGCTGGCGCGGCGAGCTCGACAGCCTCTTGCTGACGGTGAACTCGCTCGACCAGCCGGCGCAGGACCCGCTCGGCCTGAGCCGCGCGCAGTTCGACGCCGATCCGTACCAGACCACGCCGCAGGCGACGCAGTTCGACACGCGCAAGACCGTCACGCAAACGCAGTTCGGCGCCCAATGGAAGCATCGCTTCTCGAGCCTCGGCGCATTGCAGGACAGCGAGATCTCGCTATACAGCGGCAAGCGCGGCACGACACAGTGGCAGGCGATCGCGCCGGCGACGCAGGCGAACCCGGCGCACCCGGGCGGCGTGATCGACTTCGATCGCGAATATTTCGGCGTCGACGCGCGATTGATCTGGCGCTGGGAGCGTGCGCAGGTGGTGGCTGGCGTGTCGGCCGATCAGCAGAACGAAGACCGCCGCGGCTTCGAGAACTTCACCGGCACCCCGCCAAACCAGCAGCTCGGCGTCACCGGCGTGCTGCGCCGCAAGGAAGACAACCGCGTGCGCAGCACCGATCTCTACGCGCAGGCCGAAGTCGGACTGACCGGTGCATTCACCGCGACGCTCGGCGCGCGCACCGGAAAGCTGTTGGTGAGCTCGAGCGACGGCTACCTTGCGAACGGCGACGATTCCGGTTCGTTGAAGTTCCGCTACACCAACCCGGTGGCCGCTCTGCAGTGGAAGCCAAACGCCTCGCTCAACGTGTACCTGAGTGCGGGCCGCGGCTTCGAATCGCCGACGCTCACCGAGCTTGCCTATCGCCCCGATGGTCTGGCCGGCCCGAACACTGCGCTGCGGCCACAGCGCAGCCGGCAAGTCGAGCTCGGCGCCAAGTGGCGCGACGCAGCGCTCGGGCTCGGCGTCGACCTTGCGGTGTTTCGCGCCAACACGAGCGATGAGATCAGCGTACAGACCAACGCCGGGGGGCGCTCGACGTTCCAGAACGTCGGCGCAACCCGAAGGCAAGGGGTGGAGCTCGGCGGGCGCTGGCGTGTGGCCAGGGACTGGCGCGCCCAGTTGGCGGTGACGCTGCTCGACGCCACCTACCGCGACAGTTTTCTCACCTGCGCCGCCGTGCCGTGCACCGCGCCGACGGTCGTGGTGCCCGCGGGCAACCGCATCGCCGGCACGGCGGAGAAGAGTGCCTATGCCGAACTCGCGTGGCGCCCCTTTGCGAAGACCGAGATCGCCGCCGAACTGCGCGCGCAAGGCGGCATCGTCGTCAACGACGTGAACAGCGATGCCAGCAAGGGGGTGGTCACCGTCGCGCTGCGCGCCGGGCATGCGCTCACGCTGCCGGTGGGCCAGCTCGACCTGCTCGCACGCATCGACAACCTGGGCGACCAGCGCTACGCCGGCAGCGTGATCGTCAACGAAACCAACGGTCGCTATTTCGAGACCGCGGCCCCGCGCAGCTGGTTGCTCGCCGCGCACTGGCGCGTCGGATTCTGAGCGGCGCGCGCTCAGCAGCCCTCGCCGGGCCGCCCCAAGAGGGCTGAGATCCCCTCGGGGGGCGACACCGCAGGTGTCTTGGGGTCGTCAAGACACCCTCGCCGGGCCGCCCCAAGAGGGCTGAGATCCCCTCGGGGGGCGACACCGCAGGTGTCTTGGGGTCGTCAAGACGCCCTCGCCGGGCCGCCCCAAGAGGGCTGAGGCCCGTCGCGAGACGCGCCGGGCGTTCGTGCCGTCCATGCCGGCGCAGGCCGGCACGGAGCCGCGGCACTCACTCCCCTCGGGGGGCGACACCGCAGGTGTCTTGGGGTCGTCAAGCCTTCAGCGCTGAATCACGCGATTGCGCCCGAGCCGCTTGGCTTCGTAGAGGGCGACGTCTGCCCGGTCGATCAACTGCTGCTGATGTTCGTCGCCGAGCCCCTGCACGAGGCCCAGGCTCACGGTGACATTCAGGCCCGGCGCGATGTATTGCCAGCCATGCTGCGCGACGGACATGCGCAGCCTTTCGCAAATCTCGCGCGCAAGTTCCATCGAAGCGCGGGTCAGCACGATCATGAACTCCTCGCCGCCGACGCGCGCGAGCAGGTCCGAGGTGCGCGTGTTGGCGCGCAGCAGGCGGCCGAGCGTCGCGAGCACCTGGTCGCCGACGCTGTGACCGAAGCTGTCGTTGATCTCCTTGAAGTGATCGACGTCGACCATCGCGAGTGCCATCGGCGTCTTCGCCATGCGCGCCGCAGCCATCAAGTCGGGCAATGATTCATCGACCACGCGCCGGTTGTGCAGCCCCGTCAGCGGATCTTCGCGCGCGACCCGTTCGAGCTTCTCGGCCTGCGTACGCAACATGAGCTGCTCGGCTTCCAGCTGCGTCGCGCGTACGCGCTGCGCCTGCGCGTCGTCGCGTGCGCGGGTGGCTTCCTGGCGGGCCTCGTCGATTTCCAGGCGAGCGAGCAGCACGGCCGCCTGCGCCGTGCCCTGCTGCAGCAGCCGCTCGCGTTCCATGCGTGTATACGTCTCGTGGTGCTCGAGCGCCCTGTCATAGCGCTCGAGTGCCTTGTACGAGTCGTACAACGCGTATTCGATGCTGTGCCGAAGCTCCGCGTCGCCGCTCACGATGGCTTGCGACAACACCTTCTCGAGCCGCTGCACGGCGAGCGCGTGGCGCCCCTTGTGGCGCAGCAGGCAGGCGAGGTCGAAATCCGCGCTCAATTCGAGCTGGCGATAGCCGTGCAGTTGCGCCAGCGACTGGTATTGCGCGATCACCGCGGCGGCCATGTCGGTGTCAGCACCCTGCGTCATCGCTTCAGCGAGATTGCCGAGCGCCACCGCTTCGCGGTGCGTGTTGCCGGAGCGCCGCGCCAGTGCGACTGCTTCTTCGGAATGGGCGCGCGCGGAAGCGATGGCTTCCTTCGCGGCGTTGCTGTTGCCGCCGCGGGTGTGCCATTCGGCGACGGCGAGCTCGCTACTCGCGAGGTTGTTGAGCCCGGCGAAGATCTCCTCGTCGCTTTCGATCGTTCGCGCGAGCTCGAGCGCGTTGCGCGTGTGCCGCAGCGACAGCTCCGGATCGTCGAGCCATTCGTAGGACAGGCCGATGCGGTTCAGCGCCCAGCACTCGATGCGCCGATCGCCCAACTCGCGGGCGATCGCCAGCGCGCGAATCGCGAACTCGAGCGCCTCGCGGTAGAGCCCGAGGCGGTTGTACGCCATGCACAAGGTGTTCAAGGTTTCGGCTTCGCCGGCGGGCTCGGCCAGCACGCGATAGAGCTGCAGCGCTTGCATGGCCAACGTTGCAGAAACCTTTCCGTCCCCGAGGCGCGCATGGTTGAGCGCGGCCAGCCGCAACGCCAGCGCGCGCCTGAGCGTGTCGCTGGCGCCGAGCTCCGCGAGCGCGGACTCGGCCAGACGCGCACCTTCGCGGTGGTCGCCTCGCAGCACGGCGGCCTGCGTGCGTTGCAGCAGCTCGTCGACGTGATCGGCGCCAGTGGCAGCGGACATGCTGGACCTCTCGGTAGACGGATTATTGCGTCGAGGCAAGCCGCGCGTGTGCCGCCTATCGGCCAAAGATGCCTTTGATCACGTTGCCCACACCCTGCACGACACCGCCCAGGCTGACCCCGAGCGTCTCGGCCAGACCGGATGTGACACGCGTCGCGAGATTCTCGTTGATTGAAAAGTTCGGATCGTCGAGATTGCCGTCGAGAACGAACTTCACGTGGATCCTGCCGTCGCGGCTCATCGCCGCCACCACCGCCTGGCGCGGCACGCCGGCGAAGGTGCCGAGCACGCCGCCTGCGCTGCCGAGCTCGAGACCGCGCAGCGTCACGCTGCCCGGCGCGTGCAACCGGTTGTGGGCGACGGTGGCCTGCAACTCCAGGTCGAGCACACCGGCGCGCACTCCGCCTTCGGCAACCTTCAACAGGTACGGTTGGAGGGCGATCAGATCGACGCCGTTGAATCGCGCCTTCAACTGCGCATCGCGTGTAGCAGCGGTGAACTCCCCTGCGATGTGCAGCTCGCCGTCGCCACGCGGCCCCTTCAGCAGGCCTCGCAGCTCGACGCTTGCGCTCTGATCGAGCTTGGGCAACACGAGGGGTCCGACAACAGCGTTCAACCGCTCGATGCGCAGCCGATGCGCAGGCTGGCGCACCGAGGCATCGTGGAAATCGAACGCGGCATTGGTGAGTTGCACTGTGCCGAGCCGGATGAGCGGTGCGCTCGTTTCGCCGCCGGTCGGCGCGGCGCCCCGTCGCGTCTCGTGGAGCAGCGATGGAAAAATGCGCAAGTGGCCGTCACGCGTGCGCAGCGCGGACACGTAGGCGTCTTCGATGGTCACGCGCTGGATGTGCCACCCGGGCCGCCACAGGCTCGCGAGCGCCGGCTGCAGATGCACACGCCGTGCGCGCAACTCGTCCTCCGAAGGCCAACCGTCGCGCGCGCGGTCGGCGCGCACGCGCACATCGAGCGCTTCCACGCCCGTCCAGCCGACTTGCAGCGTGCCCACGCTCGCGCGCGGCCCGAGCGACTGCTCGAGCGAGCCCTTGAGCTGGTGCACGGCGACGCCGAAGCCAAAGGCCGTGGCCGCCGCGACGCCGACCAGCGCTGCGGCGGCGATCAGGATGCGTCGATGTTTCACGATGATGCGCATCGATTGTGTGCGCAGCGCCGCAGGCGTTTGACAACAAGCCCTTGCCGTCGCAACGACAATCGCTCACGCATGCCCACCGCCACTGACGACAACGCCTTGCCGCTTCTGGTCGGCGTCGACTTTTCGAGCCGGGCGACGGCACGCAAGCCGATCACGGTGGCGCACGGTCGGCGCCACGGCGACGACGTGCGGCTTTCGCACATCGAGGAGCATGCGTCGCTCGATGGCTTCGGGCAATGGCTCGCGTCGCCCGGATGCTGGCTCGGCGCCTTCGATTTCCCGTTCGGGCTGCCGCGCGAACTGGTGGAGCACCTGGGCTGGCCGACCGACTGGCTTGCGTTGATGCGGCACTACACGTGTCTCAGTCGCGAGCAGGTACGCGACACGTTCGCCGCCTTCTGTGCCGCGCGGCCGGCGGGCGGCAAGTTCGCGCACCGCGCTTGCGACCGGCCGGCAGGGTCGAGTCCCTCGATGAAGTGGGTGAACCCGCCGGTGGCATACATGCTGCACGCCGGCGTGCCGCTGTTGATCGGTGCCGGCGTGCACTTGCCAGGCTTGTGCGAAGGCGATGCGCGGCGCGTCGCGCTGGAAGGCTATCCGGGGCTGCTTGCGCGCGAAGTGCTCGGCTCACGCTCGTACAAGAGCGACGACAGGGTACGGCAGACCCCGCAGCGGCAGCTCGCTCGCGAAGCCTTGCTCGACGCGCTGGTGCAGGGCCGCACGCGGCTTGGCATTCGATTGCGCGTGACACGAGCGCAACGCGAGGCACTGGTGAGCGACGGATCGGGCGACCGGCTCGACGCCGTGCTGTGCCTGCTGCAGGCTGCCTGGGCCAGTGCGCAGCCGAGTCACGGCCTGCCGGCGCATATCGACACGATCGAGGGCTGGATCGCGACTGCCCCGCATCCGGGTGCCTGATCATCATTTCTGCATTGACAGAAATTACAGCCACGCCTAGAGTGGATTCATGAACCTCTCACCGACCCTCTCGCGCTTCGTGCTGCATTGGGGCGAAATGGGCACGCGCTGGGGGGTCAATCGCACCGTCGCGCAAATCCATGCGCTGCTCTACATCAGCGGGCGTCCGATGCACGCCGAGGAGATCACCGACACGCTCGACGTCGCCCGTTCGAATGTGAGCAACAGCATTCGCGAACTGCAAGCCTGGAACCTCGTGAAGCTGGTGCACCTGAGCGGCGATCGGCGCGATCACTTCGAGACGTCGACGCATGTCTGGGAACTGCTGCGCACGGTGGTGCGCGAGCGCCAACGCCGCGAGATCGCACCGACGATCACGGTGCTGCGCGAATTGCTCGCCGACCCGGCGATCAGCAAGGAGCCGGCGGAAGCGAAGCTGCGCATCCGCGAAACGCTCGAGTTGCTCGAGACGCTGACCGCCTGGAGCGATGAGATGCTCAACCTCGACACCGGGACGCTCATGAAGGTGCTCAAGCTGGGCGCGAAGATCAAGAAGCTGCTCGGCAGTGAATCCTCGGAAGCAACGCGCGGCCGCAAGTCGTCACTCACGGCAGCCCATCTGCTCGGTCCCTGAGTCTGCACATTTTTTTTGAGAACACATTTCTGTCTTGACTGAAACTGCAGGAGGAACGATGAGCGCCGACTACCCGCTGACCCTGTTCTACGACGCGGCCTGCCCGGTGTGCGCGCTCGAGATGGATCACCTGCGCGAACGCGACAGCGACGGGCAGCTCAGGTTCGTCGACATCGGCGCACCCGGCTTCGACCCGTCCCCCTGCGGCGCGACCTTGCAGCAGATGGACGCGCAGATCCACGCGATGCGTGCGGACGGCTCGATGGTCCGCGGTGTCGAGGCGCTGCGCTTGGCCTACACCGCTGCGGGGCTCGGTTGGGTGCTGCGTCCCACCGGCTGGGCACCGTTGAAGCCACTGTTCGATGCCGGCTATCGCGTGTTCGCGCGGCATCGGCGAGCGATCTCGCGCGCGGTTGGGCCGCTCATCGACGGGGTGCGCGCCGCGCGAGCCAGCCGGCAACGCTGAACCACGAATCCTGAACGGGGAGGGTGTCATGAGAGTTCTGGTCTGCGGTGCCACCGGCTGCGTCGGCAGTGCAGTCGCCCATGCGTTGCGTTCGCGTGACCACCGTGTCGTCGAAGGCTCGCGCGCGGCGCGCGACGGCCGCTTGTCGATGCATGTCGATTTCATGCAGCCCTGTGAGCCCCGCCAGTGGGCCGAACGTCTTGCGGCTGCACGCATCGAGGTGATCGTCAACTGTGTGGGCATCCTGATGCCGTCGCGCGAGCAGAGTCTCGAGCGCGTGCACACCGCGGGGCCCGTCGAGTTGTACCAAGGTGCCGAGCTCGCCGGCGTGCGTCGCGTGCTGCAGGTTTCCGCGCTCGGTGCCGGTGGCGAGGGGAGCCGGCCGGCCATGCCGTACCTGCACAGCAAGCGTCTGGCGGACGACGCGCTGGCCGCCTCTACGCTCGACTGGGCCGTGCTGCGCCCATCGCTGATCTACGGCACGCGCAGCCAGAGTGCCGCGCTGTTCGCCACGCTCGCGAGCCTGCCGGTGATCGGCCTGCCGGGGCGCGGCATGCAGCGCGTGCAGCCGATCCATGTCTACGAAGTGGCAGAGGCGATCGCGCGCCTGGTCGAGCGTCCGGGGGAGTTGCGCGTCGTGCATGAGCTCGGCGGGCCGAGCGTGCTGAGCTATCGAGACATGCTCGCGCACTACCGCTTCGCGCTTGGCCTCGGGACGGCCCTGTGGCTGCCGGTGCCGATGCCGTTGATGCGATTGAACGCGTGGTTCGCCGAAGCGCTGCCGCAGAAGGTGTTCTGCCGCGACACGATCGAGCTGCTCGAGCGCGGCAGCGTGCCCGCCGTCAATGCCAGTGCGAATCTGCTCGGGCGCGAACCGAGCGCGATGGCGCATGGTCTCGCCGTCACGCCGCCCGAGCCGATGGTGGACTTGCGCGTGCACTTGAGTCCGCTTGCGGCTGCCGCGTTGCGTGCATCGCTGGCCTTCATGTGGCTGTACACGGCGCTCGTCAGCGCATGGCTGCCCCACGAATCGGGCGTACTGCGCCTGCTCGCGAGGTGCGGTTTCGATGGAGCCTGGGGCATCGCCGCGATGATCTTTTCATGCGGGCTCAACCTGACGCTCGGCGTGCTGACGCTGCGGCGCCCGACGCCGCTGCTGTATGCGGCTCAGTTCGCTGCGGTGATCGGCTATACGGCGACTGCCGCATTCAACATGCCCGAGCTGACGATCGATCACTGCGGACCGCTCGCGAAGAACGTGCCGGTGCTGGCGCTGGTGCTGTTGTTGTGGATTGCGCATCCCTTGCGTTCGACGGCGGCGAACGCCGGCACACGACGCATGCTCAAGCATCCACGCAGCGGCACGCCTCGAGCGAGCACCCGAATAATGGGGGCATGAACGATCGGGCGGCGCGCCTCGGTGACAGCGCATCACTGGCTGAACGCTGGTTCGAAACGCGCGGCTGGCAGCCTTTCGAATTCCAGCGCGACGTGTGGTCGGCGATGCAGCACGACCGCAGCGGGTTGCTGCATGCAACGACGGGCGCGGGGAAAACCTACGCCGTCTGGTTCGGCGCGTTGTCGCGCGGCCTGTCGAGCAGCACGCCGCCGCTCGGCGTGCTGTGGATCACTCCGATGCGTGCGCTGGCGGCGGACACCACGCGCGCCCTGCAAGCTCCCATCGACGATCTCGGCTTGAACTGGACCATCGGCCAGCGCACCGGCGACACGCCGGCGGCCGAACGTGCGAAGCAGGACCGCCGCTTCCCGAGCGTGCTCGTCACGACGCCCGAGTCGCTCTCGCTGATGCTGACGCGCGAAGACGCGCACGCGGAGTTGAGCGGCGTGCACACCGTGGTCGTCGACGAATGGCACGAGTTGATGGGCAACAAGCGCGGCGTGCAGGTGCAGCTCGCGTTGGCGCGCCTCAAGCGCTGGAGCCCTCGACTGGTGGTCTGGGGCTTGAGCGCAACGCTCGGCAATCTGTCGGAGGCGATGCAGGTGCTGCTCGGCGAGTCCCCCGGCACGATGGTGCAAGGTCGCGTGGACAAGACCTTGATCATCGACACGCTGCTGCCCGACAACCCGGGCCGCTTCTCCTGGGGCGGACATCTCGGCCAGCAAATGCAGATGCCGGTGGTACACGAGATCGAGCGATCGCAGACGACGCTCGTGTTCGTCAACATGCGATCGCAGGCCGAGACCTGGTACCAGTTGCTGCTGCAAGAGCGGCCCGAATGGGCCGGCAGCGTCGCGCTGCACCATGGATCACTCGACCGTGAAGCGCGGGAGTGGGTCGAGCTCGGGTTGAAGGAAGGCCGGCTCAAGGCGGTGGTGGCAACCTCGTCGCTCGACCTCGGCGTCGACTTCCTGCCGGTCGAACGCGTGCTGCAGATCGGCTCGGCCAAGGGCATCGCGCGATTGCTGCAACGCGCAGGCCGCAGCGGACACGCGCCGGGCCAGCCGAGCCGCATCACGCTGGTGCCGACGAACACGCTCGAGCTCGTCGAGGCGGCTGCCGCGCGCCGCGCCGCGCAAGCCGGCAGGATCGAGAAGCGCGCCACGCCGGACAAGCCGCTCGACGTGCTCGTGCAGCATCTGGTGACGGTGGCACTCGGCGGCGGTTTCACGCCCGACCCGATGTTCGACGAGGTGCGCAGCGCCTACGCGTACCGAAGCCTCACGCGCGACGAATTCCAGTGGGCACTGAACTTCGTCGAGAAGGGCGGTGCGAGCCTCGCGACCTACCCGCAGTACCACCGCGTGCAACTCGTCGACGGCGTGTATCGCGTGCCCGATCGCGCCATCGGCCGGCGCCACAAGCTGCAGGTCGGCACCATCGTGTCGGACTCTGCGATGCAGGTGCACTACCTGAGCGGCGGGCGCATCGCCGGCCTCGTCTTCAGCGGCTACCCCGGTGTGCCGAAGAGCGCGCGGCAATTGCAGGCGTCGAGCTCGCTGTTGTACGAAGTGTTCCGCAAGTACGATGCCGGCAACCTGCTGCTGCGCCAGGCGCAGACCGAAGTGCTGAGCCAGGAACTCGACGTCCGCCGGCTCGCCGCCACGTTGAAGCGCATGCGAGCACAACGCGTCGAAAGAGTCGAGTTGAAGGTGCCGAGCCCGTTCGCGTTGCCGCTGATGGTCGAGCGTTTCAGGGAACGTCTGACGACCGAGAAGCTGAACGATCGTCTGGCGCGCATGCTCAAGGAGATGGAGCACGAGGCCGATGTGGCGGATCGGCCCGCGCGCACACCGCGCCGCCCCCGAGGAGCGTCCGCTTGAGAGCGCCGGGCGTGATCGCCGCGATGTTGGCCGCAAGCGGGCCGGCTCTTGCCGAGATGCGCGTGATCGAAGGAACGATCACGCGCGTCAGCGACGGCGACACGGTGTGGATGCAGCCTGATGGTGGCAAGCGAGCGCCGATCAAGTTGCGCCTGCAAGGCATCGACGCCCCCGAGCGCTGCCAGGCTTGGGGCGAGCAATCCCGGGCGGCGCTTGCCGCGCGCGTGCTGCAGCGGCGCGTGGCTGTCAGCGTGAGGAGCAAGGACGACTATGGCCGCGCGCTCGGCACGCTGACGCTCGATGGCGAGGACATCAACGCCTGGATGGTCGGGCACGGTCACGCGTGGAGCGCGCGCTGGCATCGCAGTGTCGGCATCTATGGCACCCAGGAGCAATCGGCGCGAGCGTCGCGCAAAGGGCTCTTTGCGCAGCAAGATGCGATCGAGCCGCGCCATTTCAGGAAGTCGCACGGGTCCTGCGAACCCTCGTAGCGGTGCCTGGAAAAGATGCGGCAAGGGAAGGCAGTGCGGCGCTCAGCCCGATGAATCCTTGCCGCGCGTGCGCGTGACACCGGTGAGGATGCCGAGGCCATTGACAGGCCAGCAAGCCCCGTTCCCGCTCCGTTGCGCAGGGGCCAACTTCAGGCCCTGCAGGGGCTCGGATCCCACAGTTGCTGCATCGCCTCTGCGAACGTCGACGCCACCCGCGCTGCGCCTTCGTGACGGTGATCCTGCACGACGAAGCGGCCCGCCACCATCACGTCGCGCCACGGCCGGCCCGGGCTCGAGAACACGAGCGCATCGATGAGCTGCGCCGCAGGCACGCCGAGCAGCGCATGGTCGTGCCCGTCGACGACGAGCAGGTCGGCGCGCGCGCCGCTTTGCAGACCCGAGCGATGCAGCCCAGCCGCGGCGGCACCACCGTCGAGCACCACTGACCACAGGCGCTCCGCGGTCGAAGGTTGTCCGGCCTCGGGAGCGGCGGCGACATTGCGCTCGCGTTGGACGAGGCGCTGGCCGTATTCGAGAAGCCGCAGTTCCTCGCGCCACGCGCGAGTGACGTGGCTGTCCGATCCGATCGACAGCGACGTGCCCGATGCGAGCCAGCCGCGCAGGTCGCACACGCCGTCGCCGAGGTTGGCTTCGGTGCTCGGGCACAGCACGACGCCGGCGCCGCTCTGCGCGACCGCTTGAATCTCGTCCGGGGTCGCGTGCGTCGCGTGGACCAGCTGCCAGCGCTCGTCGAGCAACCGTTCGCGTGCGAGCCATTCGAGCGGGCGCGCGCCGGTCGCCGCGATGCAGTCTTCGACTTCGCGCACCTGCTCGGCGGCGTGAATGTGGATCGGCCCGTCCCACCCGCCGGCCAGTTCGAGCAGCTGGGTGATCGACGCCGGCGCGGCGGCGCGCAGCGAATGGATCGCGATGCCGGCACCGACGAGCGGCCGCGCGCTAGCGGCCAGTCGGCGCTGCATGGCCCATACCTGCTCGGCGCTCGTCGCAAAGCGCCGCTGATCGTCGCGAAGGTGCGGTTGCTCGAACCCGGCGCGCTCGTACAGCACGGGGAGCAGCGTGAGTCCGATGCCGGCGTCGACGGCCGCATCGGCGAGTGCCCACGACATCGCGAGCGGGTCGCGGTGCGGCGTGCCATCGGGTGCGTGCTGGAGGTAGTGGAACTCGCACACCTGCGTGTAGCCACCGCGCAGCAACTCGACGTACAGGTGCGCGGCGATCGCGCGCAGCTGCTCCGGCGTGATGCGCCGCGCGACCTCGTACATGCGGTCTCGCCACGACCAGAAGTTGTCGGGCTCGCCCGACGCCGTGTCGCGCCGCTCCGCCAGGCCGGCGAATGCGCGCTGGAAAGCGTGGCTGTGCGCGTTCACGAGGCCGGGCAGCACGGCGCCCTGTAGCACCGTAGCCTCGGCTGGCGCCTGATGCACGCCCGCGCTCACCTCGGCCCAGTGCCCATCGGCGCCGATGCGCAGCAGCACATGGTCGCGCCAGCCGTCAGGCAGCCAGGCGCGTGGCGCCCACAGCAGGCTCGGCCGGATCACGCGGGCCTCCATTTCAGCAGCGTCTCGACGAGCGCCCGCAGCACCGGTTGCACGCGCGCGGCCTGCGCTTCGTCCCACGCCCAAGGCGCGGTTTCGGCCATGTAGCAGCGCCAGCACATCTCGAGCTGGACCGCATGCACACCGTCGGCGGGTCGGCCGTAGCGGCGCGTGATGTAGCCGCCCTTGAAGCGGCCGTCGACGACGAACGAGAAGCCCGTCTGCGCAGCGAGCGTGCGGGCGACCGCCGAGCGCAGCGCGGGTGCGCAGCTTGCTCCGCCCGCGGTGCCGATATTGAGGTCGGGCAGCGCGCCTTCGAACAGCCACGGCAGCTCGGACTTGATGCTGTGCGCGTCGTACAGGACGGCATGGCCATGCTCGCCCTTCAGGCGCGCAAGCTCGGCTTCGAGCTCGGCGTGGTACGGGCGCCAGTAGCGCTCGCGCCGGTGCGCGATCTGCGCCTCGTCGGGTGCTCGCCCATCACGATAGAGCGCGTCGCCGGTGAAGAAGCGCGTCGGGCACAGCTCGGTGTTGTTCGCGCCCGGATACATCGGCGCGTCGTCGGGCGGGCGGTTGAGGTCGATCACATAGCGCGAATAGCGAGGCACGAGCAGGCTCGCGCCGAGATCGCGCACGAAGTCGTAGAGCCGGTCGAGATGCCAGTCGGTGTCTTCGACCGCGAGCGCGCGCAGCACGAAGGCGTCACGCAGTTCGACCGGGATCTCGCGGCCGCAATGCGGAATGCTGACCAGGAGCGGTTGGGTGCCGCGATGCAGCGTGCAGACAGCGTCGTTCATGCTGCGCTTTCTTCGCCGCCGACGACCACGCGACGGCACGGGTTGCGGCCGAGCCAGTACGCGAGCTCGTTCGGGTGGTCGAGATCCCACACGACGAAGTCGGCGCGCTGGCCGCTCGCCAACATGCCGCGGTCGGCAAGCCCGAGCGCGCGCGCCCCGTTGACTGTCGCGCCGCGCAACGCTTCCTCCGGCGTCAACCGAAACAGCGTGCACGCCATGTGGATCATCAGCAGCAGCGACAGCGTCGGCGACGAACCCGGGTTGTGATCGGTGGCAATCGCCATCGGCACGCCGGCGCCACGCAATGCGTCGATCGGCGGCTGCCTGGTTTCACGCAGGAAGTAGTACGCGCCGGGCAGCAGCACGGCGACCGTTCCGGCCGCGGCCATCGCGTGCACGCCGTCGTCGCTCAAATGCTCGAGGTGATCGCACGACAGCGCACCGAACTCCGCGGCCAAGCGCGCGCCGCCCTGATCGCTGAGCTGTTCGGCGTGCAGCTTCACCGGCAGCCCGAGTTTTTTTGCGCGATCGAACACACGCCGAGTTTGCGCCGGCGTGAAACCGATCGTGTCGCAGAACGCGTCGACGGCGTCGACCAGCCCTTCGGCGTGCAGCGCGGGCAGCCAGGCGCAGACCGCGTCGATGTAGTCGTCGGCACGACCGGCGAACTCGGCGGGAAGCGCGTGCGCGGCCAGACAGGTGGTGCGCACGCTGACCGGCAATTCGCGCCCGAGGCGTCGCGCGACGCGCAGGCAGCGCGCCTCGTGTTCGAGCGTGAGCCCGTAGCCGGACTTGATCTCGATCGTCGTCACGCCTTCGGCCAGCAGCGCCTGCAGTCGTTGGCGCGTGAGCTTGAAAAGCGTGGCGTCGCTCGCTTCGCGCGTGGCTGCGACCGTCGAGCGGATGCCGCCGCCGCGACGCGCGATCGCCTCGTAGCTCAGGCCCTGCAGGCGTTGCTCGAATTCATGGGCACGTTGACCGGCGTAGACCAAGTGCGTGTGGCAATCGACGAGGCCCGGCGTCACCAGCCCGCCGTCGAGGCGGTGCTCTTCGCCGATGGCGCGCGAGAGCGGCTCCGGCATGAAGGCTTCGGCGCCGGCCCAGACGATGCGATCGCGCTCGACGAGCAGCGCACCGCGCTCGATCAGGCCCCACGGCTCGCTGCCCGAGAGCGTGGCCAGGCGTGCGCCGCGCCAAAGCGTCAGCGTGTTCATCGCAGCATGCCTTCCGGCGTGTAGCCGAGCCAGTAGCCGACCGGCGCGGCGCGCGCGTCGTCGGGTTGGTAGCGCCAAGGAGCCGTCAGCGCGGAGCTGCTCCAGAGCAGCGCGTGCGCGGGCAGTTCGCGGCGTTCATCATCGGCCGACCAGCGGCCGGGAACGACGGCGTAGAGCGCGCGCACCTCGAAAGCCTCGTCCCATGCGATGCCCGGCCACACCGGCCGCATCGCGCCCTGTCCGCGCCGCAGCATCAGGTTGAGATCGTTCGTCGCTCCGCCGAGCAGGCGGCAAATGACGGTGCTCGCGCCGTCGAAACGCAAGGGTGGGTCGCCGGGTTTCAGGCGGCGCACGCCGTCGACGAAGCTGAGCGCGACGCCCGCGCCGTCGATGACTGCGAACCAGCGCTGCACCTCGGGGTACACCGAAAACGGGCCGTCGGCATCGACGCGTGCCACGCTGATGCGCATCACCCAGTCGACCACCGAGGGCCACGCGAGCAGTTCGCGGGTCGACCCGCCGCGGTTCTTCCACGCCTGCGGCGGGACGTTCTCGGCATGCACGAGATGCAGCGTCATGGCCGAAATTGTCCTTCCAGCTGATAGCGCGAGCCGGGATGCACCAGCCGCGCGAGCGTGATCGGCACGCCGCGGCTCACGGTGCGACGCACGACGATCAGGCACGGGTCGTTGCGCCCGACGCCGAGCAGCCGGGCCTCCTGCGCCGTCGGCGCGCTCGCCTCGATCGAATACTGCGCCTCCCACAGCGGCGCCACTTCGAGCAGGTAGTGCGTCGGCGTCGTGCGCGTGAAGTCGACGCTCAGGTAGTGCGGTGCACAGGCCGGGTTGACGTAGCGGTCTTCGCATTGCAGCGGCACACCGTTTTCGTGGTGCACGATGCGCGTGTGGAACACGCGCGCGCCGGCATCCAGCCCCAGTTGCTGCGCGAGCGGCTCGGGCGCGGCCTCCTCGCGCGCGAGGTGAACTTCGGCATGGTGGCGGTGCCCGCGCGCGGTGATCTCTTCGTGCAAGTCGCGAATCGTCAGCGTCGACGACACGCGGTGCAGCTGGGCGGCGAAAGTGCCTGCGCCCTGCACGCGCTCGACCAGCCCCTCGGCCTGCAACTCACGCAACGCTCGATTCGCCGTCATGCGGCTGACGCCGAATTTCGCGACGAGTTCGGCTTCCGAAGGCATCAGCGCGCCAGGCGGCCAACGGCCGCGCGCGAGCTCGGTTTTCAGGTAGTGCTTGACCCGTGCGTACGGCGCGACGGCACGCGCGGAGCGCGGACCGGCGCGAGACGGCTTGGTGGAAACCATGCGCCGATCGTAGTTGCCTTTACTTGTCTAGACAAGTAGAGTTGGCCTTTCGACGTTGGCTCGGGGAGCAGTGCCATGACCGACTTGTCCGCCATTCACAAACTGGCTCAGCCGCACCCGGTGCGCGCACCGCGCGGCAGCACGCTGAGCTGCAAGAACTGGCTGATCGAAGCCGCCTATCGCATGCTGCAGAACAACCTGGACCCCGAGGTGGCCGAGAACCCGGACACGCTCGTCGTCTACGGGGGCATCGGCAAGGCGGCGCGCAATTGGGAGTGTTTCGAGGCGATCCTGCAGACGCTGCGCGAACTGGGCGAGGACGAAACCTTGCTCGTGCAGTCGGGCAAGCCGGTCGGCGTGTTTCGCACGCACGCCGATGCGCCGCGCGTGCTGATCGCGAACTCGAACCTGGTGCCGAAGTGGGCGACGTGGGACCACTTTCACGAGCTCGATCGCAAGGGCCTGATGATGTACGGCCAAATGACTGCCGGGTCGTGGATCTACATCGGCAGCCAGGGCATCGTCCAGGGCACCTACGAAACCTTCGTCGAAGCGGGCCGCCAGCACTACGACGGCGATCTGGCCGGCCGCTGGATCCTCACCGCGGGCCTCGGCGGCATGGGCGGTGCGCAGCCGCTGGCCGCGAGCTTCGCCGGCGCCTCGTCGCTGACCATCGAATGCCAGCAATCGCGCATCGATTTCCGTCTGAAGACGCGCTATCTCGATGAGCAGGCGCAGAACCTCGACGATGCGCTGGCGCGCCTGGAACGATATGGGCGCGAGAAAAGGGCGGTGTCGATCGGCCTGCTCGGCAACGCCGCCGAAGTGCTGCCCGAACTCGTGCGGCGCGCGCAGGCGGGGGGCATCAAGCCCGATCTTGTGACCGATCAGACCTCCGCGCACGATCTCGTCAACGGCTACCTGCCGGCACGCTGGAGCGTGGAGCGCTGGCGCAACGCGCAGGCGCACGCCGCGCAGCATGCCGAGCTGCGCGACTGCGCGGCCAGGAGCTGCGCGACGCATGTGCAGGCGATGCTCGACTTCCAGGCGATGGGCGTTCCAACAGTGGACTACGGCAACAACATCCGCCAGGTCGCGTTCGACCAGGGCGTGCACAACGCGTTCGACTTCCCTGGCTTCGTGCCGGCGTACATCCGCCCGTTGTTCTGTCGCGGCAAGGGGCCGTTCCGCTGGGTCGCGCTGTCCGGGGACCCGGAAGACATCCGCCGGACCGATGGCAAGATGAAGGAGCTGTTCCCCGACGACAAGCACTTGCATCGCTGGCTCGACATGGCGAGCGAGCGCATCGCTTTCCAGGGTCTGCCCGCGCGCATCTGCTGGATCGGCCTGGGCGAGCGTCACCGTGCCGGGCTCGCGTTCAACGAGATGGTGAAGAGCGGCGAGTTGAAGGCGCCCATCGTCATCGGCCGCGACCACCTCGACTCTGGCTCGGTCGCCTCGCCGAACCGCGAGACCGAGGCGATGCGTGACGGCAGCGACGCGGTGTCGGATTGGCCGTTGTTGAATGCGCTGCTCAACACCGCGGGTGGGGCGACGTGGGTGTCGTTGCATCACGGTGGTGGGGTTGGGATGGGGTATTCGCAGCATGCGGGGGTGGTGATCGTTTGCGATGGGTCCGACGCTGCGGCGCGGCGTATTGAGCGCGTGTTGTGGAATGACCCTGCGTCGGGGGTGATGCGGCATGCGGACGCGGGGTATCAGGAAGCGATCGCTTGTGCGCGGGAGCAGGGGTTGAGCTTGCCGATGTTGCGTGCATGACTTGCTGTCTTGGTTCATGCCATGGCCGCGCCGGGAGTCCGCCCCGGCGGGCGGGTAACTTTCATTTGCTG
>Ga0184637_10000499_pt1 | contig 29250 bp, 24 predicted proteins | sample PLM3_127_b2_FD_133143 | JGI IMG/M metagenome (GOLD analysis project Ga0184637, IMG submission 133143) | Groundwater sediment microbial communities from an aquifer in East River, Colorado, USA - PLM3_127_b2 | ecosystem: Environmental > Terrestrial > Soil > Riparian zone | place: USA: East River... | reverse complement strand
TCGACGGCCAGCGCTTCGATTGGCACAAGGGCAGCACGATACAGATTCCTTACCGCGCGATCCATCAGCATTTCAACACGGGCGACGCGCCCGCTCTTTACCTGTCGGGGATGTGCTTCGACCTCGAGCGGTTCATGAACCTCGCGAAGCTGGAGCAAATCGAGGACCGCGGCCCGAACGACTCCGGGCGCCTCACCCGGTTCCCGGCGGAGGAGTCCCAGTACTACCCCGACGGCGCGCGCGCGATCATCCATCTCGAGGATGCGCCCGCGGACGATGAGTTTCCCGGCCACAACAAGAACCCGGCCTCCCAGAACCAGCACCACTACATCAAATACCTCGTCGCCCCGGAGAACGGCTTCAAGGCGATTAGCGTGGCGGTAACGAACCTGTGGGAGGAGCCCGCGGGCACGCACAGCGGGCGCCACAAGCACCTCGAGGCAGTGGTCTATGCCTGGCAGGGCTGCGGCATGTCCGAGATGGAGGGGCACGAGGACCCCTGGCAGGCGGGCGACGTGCTTCACGTGCCGCCGTTCATGCTGGAGCATGAGCACTACAACCCCAGCGACGACAGCTACTGGCAGCTGCGCATCGGATTCGGGATCCGCTACTGGTGGCAGGACATCTGGCCGAAGGGCTACGGCCCGAAGCGCATCCTGGACAAGCAGGGCAAACCGATCGAGGCCGGCGTCATCGAGCGGGTCCGAGAGCGAGAAGCGTAGTCGCCGTCCTTGCTGGGGTCCTTCCCTCTTCAGCGAACGATATGCGAGTGCATGCCATTGATGCCCAGAGGAAATCTGCCCGCGGGATCGAAACCGCGCGGCAGGACATCGATCTCTTGCGGATGAAACTTCGGCGCGCAGAGGAGCTGGAACGAGGACAAGGAGATCCGCACTTATGAGTATCAACGACGACGACTACACCAAGAGTACGGGCAACGTCTTCGCGGATCTCGGGATCGCGAATCCCCAGGAAGCCCTCGCGAAGGCTGAACTCGCTCGGCAGATCAGCGCCATCGTCGCCGAACGAGGACTGACCCAAACGCAGGCGGCGAGGATTCTCGGGATCGACCAACCCAAAGTGTCAGCTCTCATGCGAGGCCGCCTGAGCGGCTTCTCCATTGATCGACTGCTCCGCCTCTTGATGGCCCTCGACCGCGAGATCGAGATTCGGGTCAGGTTGCCGAAGGGCGATGGCCATCGGCTGCGGGTAGTGCAGGTGGGTAGCGGATAGCGGAAGGTAGTCCTGTCAGCCCGTCCTCACACCACCTTGACGTCAGGAGCGGGCCCACTGGTGTATTTCGGGCGGGCCTCGTCGACAGCCCGCCCAGGCACCTAGCTGTTTTCGCCGCGGCCCGGGGAGATGCTGCTATGGAAACCAATAGCGCCTTGAGCCTTGAGAAGGCTCTTGCCAAGACCCAGGCCGATGCGGACGCGGTCATCAAAGCAGTGGCGGCCGTGCACGATAGTCAAACGCCTGCGGGGCGCGGCCCAAGTTGGGAATCTCCGAGAGATGCGCCCGTCCATCACTGCCGCAGAGCAGGCGATCGCCGCACTGAGGCAGCAATTCGCCAACGCGAAAGATGGGGAGCACTGGCCCCTCAGCCAGCCTCCAACGTGTCTCGGGGTGAGGAGAGTCTGGAAAGGTCGACGCGGAGTGGGAAGAGAGAACGACCCAGGCCTGGGGCTATAATCGCATCCGATCAGGCACTGCGGTCCAGGTTGAACCACATTCCTTTACTGGTCGATCCGAGGCCGACCAGGGCCTGGGATGCTCGGTAACCCAGCGCCTTGTAGGCTGGGCCTAGATATTCTCAACCGAATGGGGTACGACGAGTGATCGATGATGATCGCCCACTGAGTCTCGAAAAGGCCCTCGCCAAGACTGAGGCGGACGTAGTCGCGGCTCTAAAGGCGGCGGCTTCGGCCACTGCTTCCCTTAGAAGAATCCGTGCTGCAGCCCAAGTCGGAAACCTGCGCAACCTCCGCCCTGCGATGTTGGCCGCGGAACAAACGATAGCCGCGCTCCGTCAACAATTTTCGAACGCCAAAGAGGGCTGGGATTTCGATGAGGACGCTTACCTGGCCAGCCATGCCTTCCCACGAGAGCTGCTCGACGTCGCGGAGCGCATGAACCTTCGCATCTTCGAGCAAGATGATCGCCTCTATTGCTACCCAGCGTTGATCCGTGTGCTCCCCCCAAAAGACCGAGCCGTGCTCATAGATAAGGCTCGCGAGCCTCGTCTGCGACCAACGGTGCTGATCAACCAGCTCAAGGAGCTGCAGGGACGGCCCGTCCGCTCCAAGCCCGAGCTGTTCCTAGAATGCCTCTTCGAGGCCTACAGCACGCTTGTCGCCAAACGGGGTCGGGGCCTCTTCGGGGACGGCCAGGTGGAAAAGTTGCAGGATGTCTATAAGCTCCTCACATTGCTGCCGGGTCAGTCCAGGGAGTACTCCCGGCAGGAATTTACCCGCGACATCTATGTCCTTGACCGCAGTGGCGTGAGTAGAACCAGAGGGGGACAGGTAGTCAGCTTTCCGTTCAACAGAGGGCCAGTTAGCAGCACCTTCAGGATTCCCACCCAGGATGGTGCCGAGAAACTGTACTACGGGGTCGCCTTTTCCGCGCCCGCATAAGAGAGTCTGGAGTAGCTATGGCGGCACCGGACTGGTTTGGGGTTGTCCGGACCGAGTACTTAGAGGACTTCGTTCGAGCGGGCGGGGCCGCGGTGAAGTTCGCTGTATCGCCGACGGCTGAGGGGCGCCGGGCACTGCGCGACCATCTGCAAGCGGCAGCCGAGGAGAACGGTTTCCAGTTCGCCTTTGTCGATGCCATGACGACGAGGCTCCACCTCATCGATAGGCTCTTCCATGAGGTGGCCCGACAAATCGATTGGGACGCGCTCGCCTACTCGTTCTTGAGCCGGTTTCTCACCCAGGCGGGGCTCAGGCTACCGGACGGACACGACGGCTTGACCCTGGGCTCTATCGCCGCGGTCAATGCGCGGGAGGAAAAGGATCTCCGCAACGTCGTCACCGGTTGGCTATGGAAAGAGCTATTCCACGATTACGAGATGAGCCAAGAGTTCCGTCTCGCGATGATCAAACTGTGCCAGGCACAGCTCGACCCAGAGTCTGACCCAGCTCTGAAGGAAGCCGTCGAGGCGTGGCTCCGTGGAGAGCTACGGCTAATTACGGCCGTGAAGCGAGCTCTCATCTTCCAGAAGATTGCGCAGCACAACGCCCGCCACATGCTGTTCTCACTTTCGCATTGGCTCAAAGTCGCAGGAAAGAGCGGGTTGGTGCTGGCCGTGGATATCGCGCGCTATGCCGAGAATGTGCCTCGCGCCGCGCGCGAGGAGGGCATTTACTACAGCAACAGCGCCGCCATCGACCTTTACGAAGTCCTACGCCAGTTCGTCGACGCTACTGACGAGCTGGAGTTTTGTTTTATGGCCGTCATTGCGGGCCCAGAGTTCTTGAACGACGCGCGTCGCGGGGTGTCAAAGTACCAGGCTCTCCAAATGCGTATTTGGGATGAGGTTCGGGACCGGAATCGCCCGAATCCCCTCTCTTCGCTAGTACGCCTGGATTCGTCGGGATTAGCCTTCGCAGGACGCGGCGAAGAGTAGACGGTGGCTACAAGTGGGCACGTCCAGAAACGTCGTGCAATCGAGGCGCTGCGCTCAGGGGTACCCAATCGCGATGCGGTAACTGAGCTAGGTAGCGTACAGGCGCATATCGAGGAAAGGTTCGCCAAACAGCTCGAGGACGCCAAAGACGATATTGGGAACGAGATGCAAACCCCTGGCCTTCTCGTTACAGGTGGCTTCGGAACTGGCAAGTCACACCTGCTCGAGTACCTCAAACACTACGCCCTCAACGCAAACTTCATCTGCAGCACGGTTGTGATCAGCAAGGAAACGCCCCTGCACGACCCCGCGAAAATCTTCCGCTCTGCGATCCAGGCAGCCGTCGTGCCCGCCAGGAAGGGTTTCGCCCTTACGGAGATCGCCACCGCCCTGAATTTCAATAGTGTGGCCTTCACCGATCTTTTCAAGTGGGCAAACGGCGCGAGCGCGGGTCTTAGCTCGCACTTCCCTGCGACGCTGTTCTTATTCGAGCGAGAGAAGAACGAAGAGATCCGCGATCAAATCATCTCGTTTTGGTCGGGCGACCCCCTGAAGGTAGGCGAGCTCCGTTCTTGGCTGCGTGCGTACGGTGAGGCTGGCACCTACAAGCTCGAGCGGGTCGGCGTAAGAGACATGGCGCTGCACCGATTTCGGTTCGCATCCCGCCTCGCGGTGGCGGCTGGGTACTCTGGCTGGGTGCTACTGGTAGACGAGGTTGAGCTCATTGGGCAATACCCAAATTTCAAAACACGCGCGCGGTCTTATGCCGAGCTAGCCCGCTGGGCCGGTCGACTCGAGGGGCAGGCGTTCCCCGGCCTTACGGCGGTCTTTGCGATCACCAACACCTTCACCGCAGAGGTTCTCTATGACCGGAAAGACGAGGAAGTTATCCGGGGGAAGCTATGGGACACGGATTCGCTCTTGGTTAGCCAGGCCGAACGGGGAATGCGCCTGATTTCTGACGGAGCGACACAGCTCAAAGAGCCAGATCAAGCGATGATCGAAGATACACGGGACCGCGTTCAAGGGATCTATGTTCAGGCCTATGGGTGGCAGCCACCACCATTGTCTGTGGAGCGACGCCCTACCTCCACGCGGATGCGCGAATACGTCAGACGCTGGATCAACGAGTGGGACCTGATGCGCCTGTATCCAGGGTATGCCCCAGATACAGAAGTCTTCGATCTGGAGATTGACTACTCCGAGAACCCCGAGCTTGAAACGCCTACGGAAGACGATTCAGGGGAGCTCCCCATCGAGTAGCGGTGGCTGAAAGCTGCGGAGCGTGCGTTGCCCATCCCATATCGCGACGCCGATGAAGTCGAGGAATTGGGCGCTGCGGGCTTCTTGAAGATCGAAGAAGGAAGCAGCGCGTCAGAGTTCATGGCGGCACTCTTCCTCGTGAGCGCCCGTGGTGAGCCACTGGAATTCGCGTACAACAGGATCGAGAATCCAAACACGTTCCTATGGCGCCAGGTGGACCTTCGGCGTTACGTAGAGCGCAAGCTGACGACATCACTGCTCCAGGTGTGCAGCCGTGTGCCCACGTTGCTGCTGTGCCTGGCTGACGAGATCGGGAGCGAGCTCTTCTGCCAGGATATCCATGTGTCTGTCCCAGTGGGCCGCATCGGCGAGCCGCTCAAAGCATCCGCGCACGCCGCCACCGAAAGCGCGGAACTCTTGGACGAACCGGCGGACGTGCACGTGTTCTGGTTCCCGGGTACTCCCGCCAGCGAGTCAGTAGAGAGACGGCTCTTCAGTCGTCTTTCCTTGCACGGACTTCTGATGGAGCCATTCCAGAGGGCCTCTGTGGGACTCCGTGAGGTCTACTCGAACGGCCGCGCGTCCGAATCGCCATGAATTTGCGCGTCGACTGGTGGCACGAGACGAACGTCGCCGAGTCGCCTCGGGCGCGCTGGTTCGGCGTCTTCCCGCGAGTCCCTCGCGTGGACATCGGCCTTCCCAAGACGGTGAGTGCGCCGTCCCCGCGGGCGGGCCCAGCCGGCCACCGGTGGCTTGCAGAGAATCTCATCCAGGAAGCGGCGAGCCTCGACGCCTACCGCAACGGCATCGAGGACGCGCGAGCGATCTATTCAGCAGGCGCTTACACAGGACCGACCGGGTGCGTGGACCTGTCGTCGCATCGGCTCAACGACCCGATGCCTCCCACCCGGACAGCTGGGCGCAGCCCGTCCGGAACCAGCCAACACGAACTGGGGGGCGACGATGCTGGTCAAGTGATCCCGCTCTGGAAGCGACTGGCCTATCTCCTGTCCGCGCCATCGAATCTGATGCTATCCGAGCGTGGCCCTGTTGAGTGGCCGTCCTCATTTTTCGACTACCAGCGCGACGGCATCCGAGCGCTGCTGTCCGCCGATGCTCTCCTGCTGGCCGATGACATGGGCCTCGGGAAGACTATCCAGACGATAGCCGCTATTCGCATCTTGACACTGCAGGGGCGGCTTGAGCGGACCTTGCTTGTCGTGCCGGCCGGCCTCGTCGTTCAGTGGCGCAAAGCGATCCACGCATGGGCCCCCGAGCTGCGTGTTTCGACCGTCCAGGGACCGCAGCGCGCGTGGCAGTGGGCTGCGCCCGCCCATGTTTACCTCACAAGCTACGAGACACTACGCGAGGACTTTACGTCGAATCCGCAGTCCCCGCCGCGGAAAGTCACCTGGGACGCAGTTGTCTTAGACGAGGCGCAAAAGATCAAGAACCGCGAGGCGGAGGTTAGCCGAAAATGCAAACTCTTGCCGCGGCGGCGGGCCTGGGCACTTACCGGCACCCCCCTTGAGAACAGCGTGGACGACTTAGCCTCCATTCTCGAGTTCGTCGCGCCCCTCGAAGAGGGAGCCACACCCGAAAGGCTCTTCCCTGGCCCCGCACTTCTGGACCGGCATCGGACCCTGCAGTTGCGCCGAAAGAAGGCTGAGGTCCTCCCCCAGCTCCCGCCAAAGCTGGTCAGCGAGGTTGGCCTCGCGCTGATTGGCGCGCAACGCCAAACGTACGAGCGTGCGGAGCGTGAAGGGATATTGCGCCTACGCGAGCAGGGCGAAGATGTACGAATCGAGAACGTCCTCGAGCTCATCTTGAGGCTGAAGCAGATCTGCAACTTCTGCCCGGCCACCGGCGCCTCCGCGAAGTTGGACGACCTGGTTGAGCGCGTACGAACGCTGACCGCCGAGGGACACCGCGCGCTCATCTTCTCCCAATTTACCGACGAACGCTACGGCGCTCGCGCCATTGCAGAGCAGCTCCACGCTTTTCAGCCCCTCGTATACACAGGCGATCTCTCGACTCCCGAAAGAGACACAGTGATAGAAGAATTCAGGCGGAGCACCGACCGCAAAGTGCTCGTGCTCTCGCTCCGCGCGGGCGGGCAGGGCTTGAACCTGCAGGAGGCCTCTTACGTCTTCCATTTCGATCGCTGGTGGAACCCGGCTGTCGAGCACCAGGCCGAGGATCGTAGCCACCGAATTGGGCAGGTCTTTCCCGTCAACGTGTTCAAGTACGTGTGTGAGGACACGATCGAGGAGCGCATAGACGAGATCCTCCGTAGGAAGCAATCGCTCTTTGATGAGCTGGTCGACGACGTAAGCATTGATCTTCGCTCGAGGCTCAGCAGCGAGGAGCTGTTCGGCTTGTTCGGGCTTGCTCCTCCCGCTACCTCTAAACCCGATGCGCAGGCGGGGGCGCCGCGCGACTACGCAGCCATGACCGGTATCGAGTTCGAGGGCCACGTAAAGACACTGCTCGAACGGCGGGGCTGGAAAGTTGAAACCACGCCCCCCACAAAAGATGGAGGAGTCGACCTCATTGCGCTTAGCAGCGACAATCTTGGGCTGGAGACGGTCGTTTATGTGCAATGCAAGAACACTTCGACAGCAGTCGGCGTCGAAGTGGTCCGCCAACTGAACGGAGTATTGGCCACCAAGCAGCCCGGCGCCCGAGCGATGGTCATTTGCCCCGCGGGGTTCACTGAGGAGGCTCGCCGGTTTGCGCGAGGCGGACGGATCGAGCTCTGGGACCGGCACGATCTCTTTCAGCGGGAAGCGACGTAGCCGCCGTGCGCCGGTTCGGCAGGGAATAGGTCTACGATGACCGCAACACTACCGCTTCTGCCCACGACCATTGTCGGTAGCCTCCCCCAGCCCGACTGGCTGATCGACCGTGGCAAGCTCAATGAGATCTCCCCGCCGCGGCTTAGAATGCGCGACCTGTGGCGAATCGAGGAGCGCTGGCTCGAAGACGCGCAGGACGACGCTACGCGTCTCGGAATCGAAGCGCAGGAGCGAATGGGACTCGACGTTCTGACGGACGGGGAGATGCGGCGCGAGAGCTACGCGAATCGCTTCTCGAACGCGCTCGACGGGCTGGACATCGACCACCCCGGCGTCGCCCCGAGCCGGACCGGGCGGCCCAATCCGGTTCCTCGCGTAGTCGGACCGATCAGCAGGGCGCGCCCCGTGCAGGTGCGCGACGTGGAGTTCCTCCGCGCGCGTACCGGGCGGCCCATCAAGATGACCGTCCCAGGCCCCTTCACGATGGCGCACCAGCTGCAGGACGAGCACTATCACGACGTCGAGGCGCTGGCCCTCGCTCTAGCGACGGCCGTCAACGGCGAGGTCCTCGATCTTGAGGCGGCGGGGGCCGACGTCGTGCAGATCGACGAGCCGCTGCTCCAGGCCTGGCCCGATGAGGCCCGGGCCTACGCGATTCGGGCCATCGACCGGGCCCTACAGGGGGCGAAAGGTGCGACGGCCCTGCACACCTGCTTCGGGTACGGCCACATCGTCGCCGATCGTCCGCGGGCTTACCCGTTCCTCGAGGAGCTGGCCGCCTCCTCGGTCCAACAACTGTCCATTGAGGCGGCGCAGCTGAACCTCGATCTCGAGCTGCTGCGACGGCTCCCGGACAAGACCATCATGCTGGGCGTCATCGACATCGTGGACCGGACGGTCGAGACGCCGCAGATCGTGGCGGGCCGCGTCCGCCGAGCGCTACTGGTCGTTCCGCCTGCTCGACTCATTCTCGCCACGGACTGCGGCATGAAGTACCTCTCGCGTGAAGTCGCGTACGCCAAACTGGCCGCGCTGGTCGACGGAACCGCGATCGTTAGGGGGGAGCTGCAGGGCGATCGACAGACGGCGGAGATCAACCGGCCGTAGATGCTACTCGTTCATCCAGCTCGATCCACACCACCCACTCGGGCGAGTCGCCCTCCCAGACGGCGAGCGCCCAGCCGACTTCCTGGAGAAGTACGCGGTACCACTCGCCGGGCGCCGCGATCCACAGGACTTCATCGAGAAGCGAGTACGCCGGCGTCGGGGCGAAGACCACCAACCATTGCTCCTGTGGCGGTTCAGGAGGCGGGAGCGCAGGCAATGTTGTCGGCGTGGGGACAGGAGTTGCGGAGAGAGCCGGTGTCGCCGTGGGCGCGGGGGTGGCGGTTGGCTGGCTGACGTCCTCCACGACGATCAGGGGGCTGCCGCCCACGAGATACAACGTGGGGTCCCGGGGGTCGGAGTTGTTGCGCGAGGGCTCGAGGCTGAGCGGATACGCCCCATTCTGGGCGGCGAGGATCGAGACCTGCCCGTACTTGCTCACCAGACGGGCGGAGCCGCTTCGCGCGGGCAGCGCGAACTGGACCTGCTGCGGCGAGGCGTTCCACACCACCGTCACGCGTTCTGCCCCCCGGTCGAGCACGACCGCGTTCACGGGCGCGGGCCATGGCCACTGAAAGCGGTTGGCGTTCGAGGCGAGGAGCGCGTTGATCTCTTGCTCGGTAGGCGGAGTCTGGGAGCCTCCCCAGTAGTAGGTAGCTGAGCGCGCGTTCTGCATATAGCGCACGGCCACCTGGTATCCAAGATACGACGGTCGGAAAGTGCCGTCGTTGCGCGTGAGGCCCCAGTATTCGTCACCGTTTTCCGGGTTCTCGTCCTGCAGCTTGTACGGGCTGTAGCGTTGCACGCCAGCGGCGCGCGCCAGCGCCATGCTCTGGATCATGTACGACGCCTGCTCATCCATCGTCGCGCGGAAAGGTCCGTCACCAGAACCGACCCGCGGATCGTTTTTGATGAGCACGTTGCTCTCGTCGATCCAGATCGGCTTGTTGATGCCCCTTTCCCGCATGATCCGTTGGAAGACCAGCGGCACCGTGTAGCTATTGAGCGGATTCCCATACGTGTGCGCGTCGACGACGTCGAAGAACCAGTTGTTCGCCGCCGCCGTGGGGTCGCTACGAATGGCGTCCAGCACGCGCTGGAAGTACTGTGGTCGATCGTTTTCCTTGTCCCAGAAATACGTAAGCCCGGCCATGACGATCCTGGCGTTGGGGTTGACGGACTTCGCCGCCAGATACGCGGTCTTGAGCAGCAGAGCGTAGTCCGCCGGCGTCCCGGCGAACGTGCGGAAGTCGTCGGGTTCCACGTAGATGTCGGGTTCGTTATAGATGACCCAGGTATCGATACGGCCGCGGTAGTGGGCGACGAGCCGCTTGACGTAGGACGCCCAGTAGTTTCGCGGGTCGTCGACCGGCAACTGGAGGTTCTGGGGCACGCTCCGGGCGCCGTACCGCGGATCGCGGGCCGCCCATCGCGGGGTATACAGCGTGATGCCCACGACCTCGATGCCGAGGGCACGCTGGGCCTCGATCTCGGCCTCCGAGAAGTACCCCTGCCGAAAGTCTCCGGGCCCGTTCGGTTGGATGTCCTCCCAGGGGAAGATCAGGCGCGTCCACCGCGCCCCGGCGTTGATGAACGTCTGCGGGGCGGAGACGCTCTGCACCATCCCGAACCAGGGGTCGTCGTTCGGCACGGGCGGAAGAGGCTGGGGCGTGACGGGCGCGGATTCCTGAGCTGCAACCGGCAGCTGCCCGAGGCACAGCGCGGCAATGGCGATGCAGCCGAGAACACGAGAGGATGCGCGGGGGAGACGGATCTCAGAAGTCCCCAAGACGCTGACGTCCGCGATACCCGGCGTCGAGCTCGTGCCAGTACATGACGCGTGGCTCGTCCATCAGCCAGCATAAATAGACGACCCGTCCTTCTCGCTCGGTTCGAAAGTCCACCATGCCCCGCTCGGGGTCCTTCAGCTCGCCCCCCAGTTCGTGGATCGCCTCCGCCGCCGCCCGGATCTGGGCCTGGGCATCCTCGCTTGCCGTGGTTAGTCGGGCCATCTCGCTATTGGGATTGGCGTGCCCGTTGGCGCGCGGGCCCCCGTGAAATCGATCGCCGAGCTGACGCTGAGCGTCGAGGAGCCGCTGACGCGCTTCCTGAAGCTGAGCCAGGATGCGGCGAAGCCGTGGAAGTAATTCATCTGCTTCCTCGACCGTGAAGAGTCGGATCGGCTCGTCGTCCGGCTGCACTAGGTTCGGCCGGGGTTGACAGCCGCGCCGTGGGTGTAGAGATTTGTCGGGTCCCACCACATGAAGCCGGGCAGCCGAAGCTCCTCAACCGCCCGCCGCTGGGCCGCCAGCTCCGTTGGGCCATATCGTCGGCCGGTCGCCCATGGATAGTCGTCGAAATACTGGAGCCACGGCCGGATCGCAACGCCGGTTCCCGCCACCCGCTCCCGTGCCCGCTGCAGGCTATAGAAAACGGTTTCGTAGGGAAAGCCTGGGGAATTCGTATACGACGGCTGGATAGGAAGCCCGTTAAAGGTCGAGGGGTAGACCATCGGGTTGAGGTAGTCGACCACGTGCGCCAGCGTCTCGAGATGCTGGCCGATCCCCATGTCGTCTTCGCGCCAGCAGACGTACCCGAAGATGTCGACGGCGAGGTACCCTCCGGCCCCGTTGACCGCCTGGCGGGCTCGGCCGAGGAAGTCGGCGATCGCCCTGGGTCGCGACTCGTCGGTCGCGGGCTGAGAGTAACGGAGGCGGTCGAGACGCGTGCCAGCGCCGGGGTCGGTCGGAAAGCGGACGTAGTCGAACTGGACCTCGTCGAACCCCTTCGCTATCGCCTCTTCGGCGAGCGCGACGTTATACGCCCACACCTCCTCGCGGAAGGGATCGACCCACCCGAGCCGCTCGCCATCCGTCCAGACGCCTCCGGTCACGGCGTCCTTCGCCGCCACGTCGAGCCCCGCGCGCGGCCCATTCCGAGCGAGCACATCGTCCTTCATGACCACGATGCGAGCGATGGTGTAAACGCCACGGCTCTTGAGATCGGCGATGAATTGCTCGGCATCCGGAAGGGGCGTGACGTCCGTGGCGCCAATCGCGCCCGCCAGCGGCACGCTGCTCTTGTAGAGGACGTAGCCGAGGTCGCCCTTCACATCGAGCACGAGTGCGTTCAGCGCGCCCGCGCTCAGCATGTTGACGACCCGGCCGCGCAAGTCGCGATCGGCTACGCCGTAGAACGTCAGGTAGGCGGCGCGCAGCTCTCGCTGTTGCAGTTGGACTTCGATCTGCGTGGCATTGCCCACGGTCACCCGCGCTCCGTCGAAACCGGGCGCAGCGATCTCCAGGCGTGGGTCGGATGAGACGCCCTCGAGTAAGAATCGGCCGTCGGCTTCGCTGCGGGTCGTAAGCCCTTCGCTTCGGATCGCTGCTCGCGCGATGGGCGACCCGCTCGCAGCATCCTCGACTCTGCCGTAGACGACGCTAGGGATCAGGCGCAGGACCTGTCCCGCGTCCCGGCGCGCGGGAATCGCGGCTGGCCGATAGCCCTCTGCGTGGACCTCTTCGATGCGGGCGCCTTCCGCGACGCCCGCCGCGTAGCGCCCCCCACCCAGCGCGATCGCCGAAAAGCTCCCGAATGTCACCCCGCCAGTCTCAATCGGGATGTCGGTCGCGCCATCGATCAAGAGAAGCTCCATTAGCCGCCCGTTGGGCGGCGCCGCCTGTGAGGTCTGGCCGCCCTCCATGAGTCGGTGGTCGTGGTTCAGAAATACCAGCACGACGATGGTCAGCCCCAGGACGATGATCGGTGTGCGCCAGCGCCGCCAGCCCGGGCGAGGTGGCTGTCTAACCGTTTCGCCCCGCTTACCGGTCTGCATCGAGCACCCTGCCGAGCTCGGCGAGCGAACCGATGCGCGGTTGATAATCCGTGGCGCAGGCGCCTGACCGATCGAGCAAGATGCCCCGGATGCCGAGAGCCGCCGCGCCTTCGACGTCATCTCGAAGTGAATCCCCGACGTGCACCACGCGGTTGGCCGAGGCGCTGGCGAGCTCGAGCGCCCGTCGGTACATGTAGGGGTGCGGCTTCACGAAGCCCTCGACCTCAGAGATGACAGCGAAGTCGAAGTAGCTCGCGATGCCGTGGGCCGCGCACAGGTCGAGGAGGCGTGACTCCCAGTTGGACACGATGCCCAGGCGGTAGCCGCCGACGCGCAGACGCTCGAGAGCCTCGGGCACATCGGGGTACAGCGTGAAGAACTCGGTTCCGACGTACAGGTCGAAGAATACGCCGCGAGCCTCGGAGCAGTTCACGACGCCCGAAAGCGACAGCAAGGTTTCGACGTGCAGGGCCCGCCGGCCTGCGCTCGCGGTACAGTCGAGCGTCAGGTCGTCACCGACCCATCGGGGAATCCGCTCGTCCACGGTGCCGCGGACTTCGGCCAAGATCGACTCGACCTCCTCGATGGGAAGCGAGCGTCCGCAGCGGGCGAGGACTTCCCGGTACAGGGGGGCCGGCTCCGGAACGTGGAGGAGCGTCTCGCCGACGTCGAAGAGGACCGTCGCGTAGGGCACGACGCCTATTGTAGACGAGTTATAGTCTGGCAAAGACGATAGGGAGGGACGCCGTCGTGGTGGAGGTTGTGAAGACGGACCGCGCGGCGCTCGTGGGTTCGCTCAAGGATCGGGCGTACCAACTACGGCGAGATGTGCTCGAGATGGTGGCCGCGGCGGGCTCCGGACACCCGGGGGGGTCATTGTCTTCGGCCGAGATCTTAGCGGCGGTCTATTTCTACAAGCTCCAGCACGATCCCAAGAACCCAACCTGGCCGGACCGCGACCGGTTCATACTCAGCAAGGGACACGCGGCTCCCATCCTCTACGCTGCGCTCGCGGAGTCCGGCTACTTCCCGCACAGCGATCTGGAGCGCCTTCGCAAGCTCCACAGCCATCTCCAGGGGCATCCCGATCAGACGAAAACGCCCGGCGTCGAGGTTTCTGCCGGATCACTGGGGCAGGGCTTCTCGTTCGCTCAGGGTGTGGCGCTCTCGGGAAAGTTAGCGGGCGCTGGCTATCACGTTTACGCGCTGATCGGCGATGGGGAGATGGACGAAGGCCAGATCTGGGAGGCCGCGCTCTTCGCCGCGCACCACAAGCTGGACAATCTGACGGGCATCGTGGACGTGAACGGCATTCAGAACGACTATTTCGTGAAGGACATCCTGGTCACCGAGCCTATCGTTGACAAGTGGCGCGCCTTCGGGTGGCACGTTATCGACATAGACGGCCACGATGTCGGCGCGATCGCCGACGCGCTCGACCAAGCGACTGCGATCACGGGCCAGCCGACGATGATCGTCTGCCGTACAGTGAAGGGTAAGGGCGTCTCCTTCATGGAGAACAACCCCGACTGGCACGGCAAGGCGCCCAGCAAGGAGCAGCTGGCTCAGGCGTTGGCGGAGCTAGAAACCGCCCACGCTAATAGCGGTTAGGGCTCCTGTGGGATCGTTTCACGTAACGTTCCAGATCGGGGACCGCCAAGGCCAGCGCTGGCGAGACGTCGATGCACTCGTCGACACAGGAGCCAGTTTCACCTGGATACCTGAGGACATTCTCACGGGCCTTCAAGTGTCCCCCGAGGAACGCTGGGAATTCCAGATAGCCGACGGCAATGTCATCGAGCGCGATGTCGCCGAAACGTTGGTGCGCTACAACGGAAACCAGCACACGACGATTATCGTGTTCGGTGACGCAGGATCGACGCCACTTCTGGGCGCTTACACGCTTGAGGCTTTCAAGCTCGCGCCGGATCCGGTAAACCGCAGGCTGATCCCGGTCCGTCCCTACGCGATGTTCTGCGCTACTCCCAATACCACTCGTAGGAGTTGAAGGCCATACCGCTCTGGCCGGGCCAACGGGGCACCAGGCCTTTCAAGCCCGTCCGGATCGCGTGGACATCCACCTGATAGTACAGCGGGACGTACGTCACGTCCTCCGATGCGAACTTCACCAGCTGGACGAGGGCATCCTGCCGCCTTCCGGGATCGATCGTCGTGATGTACTGGCGATACAGCCGGTCGAGCTCTGGGCTCGCGTAGGCACCGCGGTTCCCGCCGCGCCAGCGATTCACCTCCGAGGCGGCCCGCTCGGTCTGCCATTTGTCCATCCAATCGGGCGCGATGGAGGTGGCTGACGTCGAGATGCCCGGGAACTTCGCTCGATATTCCTGATCGTTTTGCCTGGCTATGGGAATGATCTCGGTCGACGTAGCGATACCGGCTTGCTTCCACCCGTCGGAGAGAATCTGCACTTCCTTCTGGTTCTGGGTCTCGGCAGTGGTCCGCACTTCGAGGTCGAAGCGCTCGCCGGACGAGCTTCGCAGCACCCCATCCGAGCCCCGCACCCATCCTGCCTCCTGGAAGAGGGCAGCTGCACGGTTGGGGTCGTAGGGGTACTTGCGGATCGTGCCGTCGGCGCTGGCAAAGGCGGCGTCATTCGGCGCGAGGTACATGTCCGCCGGCCTGGTAAGACCGAAGAGGAGCGCCTCGACGAGGAGCTCCCGATCCAGCGCGTGGACCATGCCCTGGCGCACTCGGGCGTCGCGCGACGGTGGCGGCTGGGGCTCGCGGTACTGGAATTCCCCGTAGCGGTGTTTCGTCGGGATGGCCATGACCCAGCCTTCGCCCTTCGGTTCCATCTGCTCTCTGACGGTGAGCCCTTCCTCCACGCGGAGCAGGTTGCCGAGCGTCACGTCCAGAGCCCCAGCGAGCATCTGAGCAACCGCCTGGTTGGCGTCGCTGACGAAGTGGACGTAGATCTCCTGGACGCGCGGCGCCCCGAGCGCGAAGCCGGCGTTCGCCTGCCCCTTGACGTGTGACCCGGTCACCCAGTCAGCGACCTTGTACGGGCCCAGGCCCACCCACTCGCGGGTCCAGTAGCCGCTATTCGAGAACGCTTGCGCATCCCGTTGGGTCAGCGGCTCGAGGACGTGCCTCGGGAGAGGCTCGATGTCCCAGGCGTTCGCGAAAATGAACGTCTCGCTCCACCTCACCAGCAACGTGCGCGCGTCCAGCGCCTCGATGACGCCGACGAACTTCTCTGGCTCCCGGTTCTCGGCTGGAAGCTGGGGATCTAGGATCGCCTTCCAGGTGAAGATCACGTCGTCGGTCGTGAGCGGCATGCCGTCGTGCCACGTGATGTTGCGCAGGCGGTACGTGGTCTCCATGCGGCCGTCATCGAAGATCTTCCACGTGCCGCGTTCGATGGACGGGATCTCTTCGACGAGAACGGGGACCGGGTTTCCGAGCTGGTCGTAATGCACCATTTTCGCGGCGAAGAGGAACGCAAAGTCGGCAATGCCCGTTCCTCCGCCGCCGAACTTGCTGCCCAGCTCGGAAGGCTCCTTGTTCAATCCAATGCGCAGCGGCTTACCTGGCGTGCTGCGCGGGGCCGAGGCCGTCTCGTCCGCTGGCGTCGTGGCGACGCTGCGCGGGGCGCAACTGGCGAGCACCGCGGCCACCATAGCGAAGACAACAATGAGCGAAAGGTGCCGATAGGTAGGGGCGATCACTGCACATCTCCGGCCGCGAAATACGTACCGGTGGTGATTCTCTCTCCGACCACGACACAAGTCAATGGCCTGAATTCGCGGCCAAAGTGAGGAGGAAGGCCACGCTGAGTCACGCTTCCAGGCCCAGGCTGCATCAAGCCTAGTTGCGGAGCCGCTCCGCGCAGCCTCAGGCGCGGTGGGCGACGCGTTCGGGTCTGCGGAGCGCGGGTCGATTTCTCGCACGCAGGACGAGACGGCGCCACCAGGAGTGCCGGGCAACCGAGGGGATCACGGCGAGCAGGATGGGCAGCACGAGGAACCAGGACCCCTCGGTGACAACGTAATGGCTGAGCTGGCGCTGATACATGGCGACCATCGCGGTCAAGGTCAAGCCCGCGCATACGCGCACGATAAGCGACCCCCAGCCGAGAGCCGCACTGATTGCCAGGGGCCAGCTGTAGTACCAGGGCATCACCCACGTCGTCACGAAGAGCAGAAAGAAGATGAAGATGCGCGCGGACCCGGCGAGCGCGTCCCGAACGGACTTGACTCGCCAGCTCTCGAAGGCAATGAGCGCGACGAGGGCGATCTTCGCTGCGGTTTTCATCACCGCGAGCGCGGCGTCCCACGCTGCTTCGTACGGCGCGCCGATCATCTCGGCAATCGTGTGCGCCAAGCTCATTAGCCCCGGTTCAGGCCAGTAGTTGTTGTTCACCGGGCCGGACATCCACCGCAGCACCGGGCCAAACGTGCCGATGCCGTCGAACCACGGCGCGTAGAGAGCGAGCGGGATCGCCACGATCATGGCCGAACCCAGGGCGAGACGGCGCACGGCGGCCGCGGACAGAGCCTCCTTCCAGCCTGCCCACGGGCCGCCTTGCCGTCGCTCCACCGCGGATGCGACCAGCAGCAGCGGCGCCACGAGGACGGTGGTGTACTTCGCGGCGATCGAAAGCCCTAAGAGCGCGGCGCTCGTCTTGACTCGGCGATGGGTCGCGGCCAGGAACGCGCCAAGCAGCAGCGTCAACATCAGCACATCGTTGTGGCCGTTCAGGGCGAAGTCCACGAGCAGGAGCGGGTTCCACGCGTACGCGATTGCCGCCGAGGGCCCGGCGTCCGTTTGGAGGCGTCGGGCAAGCCGCCAGATCAGGATCGCGTTGATGACGTGCGCCACATTGGCGATGAGCCTGTAGAACAGCAGCTCATCGGCAAGCGACAGCGAGCGGAATGCCGTCGCCACGCCGACCGAGATTGCCACCCACAGCGGTCCATACACCGAAGGAGCATCGTGCCAGTAAAGGGGAATGAGGTAGTGGAGGGGGTTCTGGGGGAACTCAGCCGGTGTGTGGGTGAACGGATTTGCGCCGTACAGCACCGGCATTTCGCCATATAGCGCGTAATTGAAGATGTCCGTCGTCATGGATGCGGGAACAAAAATCAGCGTGACCTGAAAGACCAGAAGCGGGCCTAAGATCCACCACAAGCCGAGGGCCCGCGTCCCATATTGATGTCGCGCCAGTCGCCAGGCGGCGATGGCATACGCCGCGAATGCCAGGATGGCGCACTGGAAAAGGAAGACGACGATGTGCTCCCATGCCCATAGCGCGCCCGGAAACACCTGATCGACAACTGCCTTGAGCGCGGCGAGAACGTCGCCGAGCACCGGGTAGCGGACGAGGAAAACCGAGCCGAGTCGAGAGGGCGCCGCCGACGAATCAGAGAAATAGACGGCGGGCCAGAGGGCCAGGTATGTGCCCTCGATGACCAGGGCCGCGACAATGACGGTAGCCCGTGGATCGCGGAGGCGCGCCATCAGAGCGCGGACGGGAGGCCTCGCCTTCAATGCGCTCCGTGCCCGTTGCGCCGTTCCGAGGGGCTCATCTCGGGCTTGCGCGCAACGAGGGTAATGATGTCTCCCAGGTCGACGGTCACGAGCCGTCGGCCGACGCCCGAGCGCTCCACCGCCCGACTGATCGGCCCGTAGAGAGAGCCGACCCGGCGCTCGAGGCGCGAGACGAGATACGCCGCTCGCACGATCCTCCGGTGCCTGCGGATCTCCACCACCTCGTACCCTGCCTTCTCGATGAGCTGACTGAGAGTTCGGCGTGAGAAATAGAAGAGGTGCATCTGCATGTACCAGGGCCAGTGGCGGCCGAGCAGCCGCGCGACGAGCGCGTCTACGTCCATGGTGGATATCGCCAGAAGGCCCCCAGGCCGGAGCAAGCTGTGTAAGCGACGCAGGTCCGCCGATGGATCGGGCAGGTGCTCGATCACGTCCCAGAGAGTAACGAGGTCATAGGTGTCCGCTCGTGCGTGGAGATCATCCAGCGTGCCACAGGTAACCGATAGCCCACGCTCGCGCGCGACCCGCGAGGCCCAGCGAGATGGCTCGACGCCCTCTGCCCGCCAGCCCATGTCGCGGGCGACCTCGACGAAGACGCCGACGTGGCTGCCGATATCGAGCACGCGCCCGGGCTCGGTCAGTCGGCCGATCTGCTCGAGCTCATGCCGGAACGTGTGGAGTCGGCCCTCCCGTTCGTCTTCGTAGCGCGTGTCGATCACGTCCTCATAGGCGGAAAGAATCCAGGCAGGATCCGGCTGCGGATTCTGGTACATGAACCCGCAGGCCTCGCATCGGACAATCGGGCCGCACTCGCCGTAGGCCGAGCTGGTACAGGCGAAGATCTCCTGGACATCTCGGTCGCGGAGATCGGGCAAACGGGAAGCAAACACCTGCGTGCTCGCCGTTCCGCCGCACAAATTGCAGGGGACCGTGCGCATAAGCAGCGTTATGGGCGGGACTAATGGGGAGGCCGCTGCAGCCATCAGCGATCCTGATTACAGTGCTTGCGTGGTGCAGAGCCACGACAGAAGCACTCTTTATCGCATTGAAGCGGAACGCCGGGCGGAGCGCGGTCGAAGAGGAAGCCTCGCTAAGGATAGATGGCATGCCGCCGAGCGCGCAACCACCACAAAGACGGTAATCTTTGTATATGGCTTTGATGGACGACTGGGTCATCCCGATTCGAAGCTCGTTCGCTGCGCTCGCCGGCCGTCGCAGCGATGAGATTCCTCTTGCTGAGGCAGCACTCCTGATTGCCGCGGAGGAGTATCCCGGCCTCGATGTTGGCAGCTACCTGGCGCGCATCGACGCCCTGGCCGACGAGGTTCGCGAGGAGGTGGATAACGCCGAGGATGCGCGAACGGCCGGCACGGCGCTGACCGCGTTTCTCTACGAGAGAGAGGCGTTCCGTGGCACCGCGGAGGACTACTACGATCCACGGAACAGCTTCTTGAACGAGGTGCTCGACCGCCGCCGCGGCATCCCGATCACCCTTTCGATTCTGTACATGGAAGTCGGTGCGCGCCTTGGACTGGCCGTCCGGGGGATAGGCCTCCCGGGGCACTTCATTGTGAAACTCGCGGACGCGGGCACCTACGTAGACCCGTTCAACGGGCAGGTCGACCTGGGAGAATCGGATTGTTTCGATCGCGTTCGCGCCATCCACGGTGAGCGGGCAACGCTCGAGCCCGCCATGCTTTCGCCGCAGAGCAACCGCCAGATCCTCACCCGCGTGCTCACGAACCTTCGGGTCATCTACCGAGCCCGCGACGACGCGCCCCGGGCGCGAGCCGCGCTCGATCGTCTCATCCTGCTGAACCCGGGCTCGGGCCAGCTTCACCGCGATCGGGCCGCGGTCATGGCGCGGCTCGGGGAGTATCACCTCGCCCTTAACGACGTCGAACAGGTGCGCCGATTGCAACCAACGGTGCGCCGCAGCCGCCGCTTCCGGGGATGGAGACGGTTCATCGGTCAGATGGCAGCGCGGATGAATTAGTAGAGGCGCGGATCGGGCGAGACGAAGACGTCATCGCCGGAGACCTGAACCTCGTGCACTCGCAGCCGATATCCGGGCGCGATGCGCGCCATCGGCGGCCAAATGGGCTCGCCCGTCCGCACGTCGAATCGCCAGAGATGCGCCCAACACTGGACGATGGTGCCGTCCAGCGTGCCGAGCGCCAGCGACGTGCCCTGATGCGAGCACCACGCGCGTACGGCGTAAAAGCCGGAGTCGAGGTGGACGAGGAGCAGGACTTCGTCGGCGATCTCAACCTCGACGAATGAGCCCTCGGGGACCTCGCCGACTCTCGCCACGCGGACGAAGCCGTCAGGTGTTGCATTCACGGGCGTGGTGGTTGGTTCCTTCGACGGGGCTGGTGGCGGGGGTGGGGATCGAACCCACGACCTAGCGGTTATGAGTCGCTCGCTCTGACCGTCTGAGCTACCCCGCCGCGGGCCAGAATTATAGGACACTGGGGCTGCGGCCCCAGACCTCGGGACACGCCGGGCTCAGACTCCGACGACAGAGCGGCGACCGTTAGATGTTAAGTGGGTTAGGACCAGGCAGGGCCCATAGACGGGCCCTCAGCAGCGCGAGTACCCGCAGGTGAAGCACTTGTCGCAGCCTTCCTCGTGCACGAGCGCCAGGCCGCAGTCCGGGCAGAAGGCGCCCGAGAGCTGTAGCGTCTTGCCGTTCCCAACGGGATGCGCAGTGGCGGGATCCTCGGCCCGCAGCACGGCGACGGGTGGACGTGCTGGTTCGAGCGAAGCGAGGTGCTGATCGAGCACTCTCGCCAGCGCATCCGGGAGCGACCGCGTCCGGTCGGGCCCGAAGCCGGTGCTCGTCGTCCCACCGATGCCGCGCAGCTTATCGATCATCTCTTTGAGACGAGCGCGCGGCGGCATCGAGGACGGGACCCGCAGGATGAGCGAGCTGAGCTTCCCGATAGCTTCTGAGAGCGGGGCGATGTCGCTGCCGGCCTTACCCTGGTTCACGAAGACCTCGAGTGGCTCGCCCGCCTCGTCGTGGTTCACGGTGATGTACGCGGTGCCGAGCGGCGTCTCGATCTGGTAGGTCACCCCGCTCAGGGCCCGAGGCCGGGGCGCGAGCGCCTGCGCGGGCACCGTGGGCTCCGCAGCGGGCGCCCAGCCTCCGCCCGACCCGACGTGGAGCACACCCTCCTTGGAGCCGTCGCGGAACACGGTGATGCCGTTGCAGCCCGTCTCGTAAGACAGGCGGTATGCCTGTTCGACGTCGGCGACCGTCGCGTCGTGGGGCAGGTTGATGGTCTTGGAGACCGCGTTGTCCGTGTGCTTCTGCCATGCGGCCTGCATGCGCACGTGCCAGACAGGATTGATGTCGTGCGCCGTACCAAACACCCGCTGCCATTTCTCGGGGACGGCCTCCAGACCACGCACCGTGCCCCGTTCGCGAACACTCTTCGCCAGCTCATCGGTCCAGAAACCCTCACGCTGGGCAATCTCCTCGAACATTGGATAGGTCTCGAGGCTCAGCTGGCCGTCGAGCGAGCCGCGGCGATCGAACACCAGAGCGAAGAGCGGCTCGATCCCGGAGGAGCAGCCGGCGATGATCGAGATCGTCCCGGTCGGGGCAATCGTCGTAACCGTCGAGTTCCGCAGCGGCTTGCCGTCCTTGTAGATACTCTTGCTCCACATCGGGAACGGACCGCGCACCGCGGCCAGCCGCTCGGACTCGTCGTGGCCGATGCGATTGATGAAGCCCATCATCTCGTCGGCCAGGTCGAGCGCCTCCTCGCTGTCATACGGAATGCCGAGCAGGATGAGCAGATCCGCCCAGCCCATCACGCCGAGCCCGATTCGTCGGTTTGACTTCACCGCGTCGTCGATGAGCTTGTCGGGATAGGGGTTGACGTTGATGACGTCGTCGAGGAAATGCACCGTGAGCCGGATCGTCCTCTCCATGGCGTCCCAGTCGATGCGACTGGACAGGCTGAGCGCCTCACTCGAGGCGTGCCCATTCGTCGTGGGCGCCTTCAGGAAACGGGCGAGGTTCAGCGATCCGAGGTTGCAGGCCTCGTTCGGGTAGAGCGGCTGCTCGCCGCAGGGGTTCGTCGCCTCGACGGGCCCCATCTCGGGCACCGGGTTCGCGGGCCCCGCGTTGATGCGGTCGAGGAAAACGATGCCTGGATCGCCCGTTTCCCAGGCGCACTGCGTCATCTTCTCGAATACATCCCGAGCCCGGAGCTTGTCCACGACGATGCCCGTCCGCGGCTGGATCAGCTCGAACTCCTCGTCGCGCTCGAGGGCATCCATGAAGCGGTCCGTGACGCCCACCGAAATGTTGAAGTTGCTGATCTGCGACTCGAGGAGTGCGCGCTTCAGCGCCTGCTGCTTCTCGGGAGTGAGTGATGGGGCGACGGCGTCGTACGCATACTGGCTGCGCTCGTTGAGGTCGCGCTTGCAGTAGATGAAGTGCAAGACGTCGGGATGGTCGACGCGCAGGATGCCCATGTTCGCGCCACGCCGCGTCCCACCCTGTTTCACCGACTCCGTGGAGGCATTGTAGACCTCGAGAAAGCTGATCGGGCCGCTGGCGACCCCACCGGTCGATCCGACGATGTCCCCTGCGGGCCGCAGCTGCGAGAAGGCGAAGCCCGTGCCGCCCCCGCTCTTGTGAATGAGGGCGGCGCGCTTATTCGTCTCGAAGATGCCATCCATCGAGTCGGGCACCGGCAGCACGTAGCACGCGGAATACTGCAGCCCGTTTTGCTTGCCGGCGTTCATCAACGTCGGCGAGTTGGGCAGGAAGTCCAGGCGCGCCATCGAGCGGTAGTACTCGCGGCGCAGCGACTCGACCTCGTCGACGCTCGCCCAGGGCTCGCTGCCCCGCGCCACCTCGCAGGCGACGCGCCAGAACGCGCCGGAGGGCGTCTCCAGCGGGTCGCCACCGTCCTTTCGGTGCAAGTACCGCCGCTCCAGGACAGTCCGTGCGTTGCGCGTGAGGTTGGGCTCCGGTAGATCGGGCGGAGCCGTGAGCAGGACAGGGGGGGAGTCGACGGACTGCATATCAACCACGGGGAACGCCTCCTTCGCCGGGTGCTAGCCGCCTGCGCGCTACAGAATAGAACATGCGTTCAGCTTTGTCCAGAGGTGGGTTTGAGGGGAGTGCTGGACCTTGTGGCTCCGGTGGCCGAAACCACAATATGTAGTATGCCAGACCCCCGCGCAACACGACATGTTGTGATCCTAGGACTCGGGGCATCAACTGTCAACTGCTCGTAATGAGCTTGTAATAGCGCGTTCAGTGTCCGATTGACACTGGACGTAACGACGAGTAGAATGCCGCTCGTAGCCAGGGAAGGCGACATGGGAACTGTCCCCGAAGGGCGGGTGATTTCACATCGTTCAAGTAATTGCGCGGCCCGGCGAGGCGTTCGAGGGCCTTCTGCGCCGGTTCAAGTCAGGCGTGGAGCGTGAGGGCATCCTCGGCGACTACAAGCGCCACCAGACCTTCATGAGCCGTGGCGAGAAGACGCGCGCCAAGCTGAAGCGAGCGGAGCGTAAGCGCCGCACGCGAATGGCGCGGCGGGCCGCTTAGCCCCGTTTCGCGGCGAAAGATCGAAAAGCCGGAGCCCCTTCGGGCTCCGGCTTTTCTTGTTGCCGGTGGCGCAGCCATCCTGCCGCTGCGAATCCCAGCAGCACGTAGGCCGGGACGTACTCGATTGCCCGGATGGCAGGCCAGAAGGCCGTCCCCCCAGGCAGGTACGTCAGGTCGGTGAGCGTCGCTGCGCCGCTCAGCCACAGCCAGGCCAACGCTTCGCCGCCGCGCGGGGGGACGGCCAGGTTCCGCATGGCCGGCAGCTCGAGCGCTATGAGCGGCGCCAACCAGGTGAAGTACCAGGGCTCGACGACCGGGGCGACGAGCAGATAGACGCCAAGCACGCGGCAGCCGGCGACCAGGGCCCCGCGCGGAGAGCCGTTGGATCGAAGGGCACTGACGATGACGGCGCCGACGATCGCTACGGCCGCGAACGCGTTCGCGGCCGCGACGCCCCCGCTCGGCCAGACGAGCCGGGTTGCCCGCTCCACGAGCAGGTACGCGCTATCGTTGAAGCGCTGGCCGCCCGCCTCCAGCAGCGCTCCAGCCGCGAGCCCCAGTCCGGCTCCGATAAACGGTAGTGTCACGATGGCACAGGTCGCTGCCCAGAAGGCTATGCCCAGCCGGCCCCCTGTCCGAAGGAAAGCTGGAACGGTGAGCGCGGGTATTCCCTTTGTCGCGGTCGCAAGCCCGAGCGCGACAAACGCGGCTTTACGCCGGCCATACGTCAGCAATAGCGGAGCCGCCAGCATGGCGGCCAGCATGATCGCGTCGTTGTGGCCGCTATGTGCGAAGTGCAGCGCCCCGATCGGGCTCCAGGCGATGGCCAGGCAGCGGCGCGGATCCGAGCCGATTCGCCCCAGGAGCCAGGCGAGGAGCCCGGCCGCGACGAGGTCGGCGAGCGCCGCGAGCGCCTGGATTCCAACGAGCTGTTCCGGAAAGACCCTGTAGGCCGCGGCGCTGAGAACCGTCGCGAGGGGTGGGTAAGGAGTGCGCTGCTCCTTGTGGTTCACCCGCGGCCAGATGTTCTCATCTCGGTATGGCTCGGTCTCCGTGGCCGCCGGGGCGTACTCGTACGGGTTCACGCCAGCGTGGACCAGACGCGCGTCCCACACGGCCCGGTAGGCGTCGTCGGAGAGGCTCGGCGGCGTCATGAGGAGCGTGACCCGCATCGCCACGGCCACCAGGAAGATGAACGCCAGGTCGCGACGCCAGCCGCCGGCCGGCAGACTGACACCCAGGACGAGCGCCACGATCCAAACCGCGCTCGCGACGAGGGTGAACACGACGTGTCGCGGGATGTCGGCGCCAGGGGACTGGAGCAGGGCCGTCAACGCCCATGCCTCCAGTGCGATTCCACATACCGCAAGCAGGATTCGCTTGCGGACCGCCGGAGCTTCGGCTAACATAACCACGTCGGTTAGCACTCTCTGGTGCCGAGTGCTAAGGTTCCTTTGCGAATCCAAATCTTTAGGAGGGGTCGCCCCATGGCAAAGACCGCGACGAAGACGAAACTTACACCCCTAGGCGACCGCGTGGTGCTCCGTCCTCGTGAGAAGGATGAGGTAACCAAAAGCGGCATCGTTCTCCCCGATACGGCGCGCGAGAAGCCCCAGGAGGGGGATGTGATCGCCGTCGGTCCCGGCCGCGTGCTGGACAACGGCAACCGCGTCGAGATGGAGCTCAAGGTCGGCCAGATCGTGCTGTACGCGAAGTATGCCGGCACCGAGTTCAAGCTGGACGAGGAAGAGTATCTGATCGTGCGCGAGCCGGACGTGCTCGCCGTCTTATCCGAATAAGAAGAAGGAGGAGCAGATGCCCGCGAAGCAACTGGAGTTCAGCGAGCAAGCGCGTCGCTCGCTCAAGGATGGCATCGATGCCATGGCTGATGCCGTGAAGACCACGCTCGGTCCCCGCGGCCGCCACGTCGCCCTGGACAAGAAGTTTGGCGCCCCGAACGTGACGCATGACGGCGTCACGGTCGCGAAGGAGATCGAGCTCGAGGACCCGTTCGAGAACATGGGCGCGCAGCTTCTGAAAGAGGCTGCAACCAAGACGAACGACGTCGCGGGCGACGGGACAACGACCGCCACGGTGCTGGCGCAGGCGATCATCCACGAGGGCTTCAAGAACGTTGCCGCCGGTGCCAATCCGATGGAAGTACGCCACGGCCTGGAGAAGGGCCTCGAGGTCGTGGTGGCCGCCATCAAGGAGATGGCGACGCCGGTTCAGGGCCGCGACGACATCGCCCACATCGCCGCTATCTCCGCGGCGGACTCGGAGATCGGTGGCATCCTGGCCGACATCTTTGACAAGGTCGGCAAGGACGGCGTCATCACCGTCGAAGACGGCAAGGGCCTCGGCCTCGAGGTCGAGTACACCGAGGGCATGAAGTTCGACCGAGGCTACATCAGCCCCTACTTCGTCACCAGCGCGGAACGGATGGAGTCGATCCTCGAGGATCCCTACATCCTCGTAACCGACAAGAAGATCAGCGCCATCGCTGACCTCCTTCCCGTGCTGGAGAAGGTGCTCCAGAGCGGCAAGAAGGACTTCCTGGTCGTTGCGGAGGACGTCGACGGTGACGCGCTGGCGACACTGGTCGTAAACAAGCTGCGCGGTACGCTGAATGCCCTCGCCGTGAAGGCTCCGGGCTTCGGCGATCGCCGCAAGGAGATGCTCCAGGACATGGCGATCCTGAGCGGCGGCGAGGTGATCTCCGACGAGACGGGCCGCAAGCTGGAGAGCGCCACGTTGGAGGACCTCGGCCACGCCCGCCGCGTGGTGGCCAACAAGGATGAGACAACCCTCGTCGAGGGCCACGGCACCCCCGACAAGATCCAGGGCCGCATCGCGCAGATCAAGGCGCAGATCGACATCACCACCTCGGACTATGACCGCGAGAAGCTGCAGGAGCGGCTCGCCAAGCTGTCCGGCGGCGTGGCGGTCGTGAAGATCGGGGCGGCGACGGAGATCGAGCAGAAGCTCCGCAAGTCGCGCGTCGAGGATGCGATCTCGGCAACGAAGGCCGCGACGGAGGAGGGCATCGTTCCCGGCGGTGGAGTCGTGCTGCTGAACGCGGCGGACAAGCTGGCCGAGCTCAAGCTGGAAGGCGATCAGATGGTTGGCGTGCGCGCCCTGAAGCGCGCGCTCGAGGAGCCCCTGCGGCAGCTCGTCGAGAACGCCGGCCTCGAGGGCTCGGTCGTCGTCGAGGAGGTGCGCCGCCAGCAGAAATCGCAGAAGAGCACGAACGTGGGCTTCGACGTCGCGGAGGAGGAGTACACGGATCTCGTGAAGCGCGGCATCATCGACCCGGCGAAGGTGACCCGATCCGCGACCGAGAACGCCGTCTCGATCGCGGGGATGATCCTGACGACCGAGGCGCTGATCACCGAGGTGCCCGAGAAGGAGCACCACGGCATGCCGGCAATGCCTGACTACTAGACCCTTTTCTCCCTCTCCCTCTGGGCGAGGGTGGGGTGAGGGCAAACGGCGCCCGCGACCACGTGGTCGGCGGCGCCGTTTTGTATCTGGGTTCAGGCGGCTCCGCGCCGCCTCGGCTCTCCATTCAGGAAGACGTGCGACAGCGGGACGATGCGGAACAGGACCCAGACGTCGTCCTCGCTTTCCGCGCGGATCGCGGCCGTGACCTGCTCAGCCACCTCGCGGCCGTACTGGGCGAGCTGCTCCTCGGAGCTCAGCTCCACCCAGATTTCCGTCCCCGCGTAGTGCGACTCTATCGGAGACCGTCGAAGCACGACGTCCTCGGGCCGAGCGCGAAGCGCCTCGGCGATGCGCCGCTCGATGGTGGTTCGAAGCCCGGCGTAGAGGGCCTCGGCCCCGTAAAACTCGGCGAAGATCATGGGCCGCAGTATAGCAACGGTCCGAACCGCTCATCCTGAGCTCGTTGAAGGATGCGATGGTTCGACAAGCTCACCATGAGCGGACCTCTGCCCGATTATCCGTCGCGCAGGGCGGCAGCCACCCGGAACGGATCGCTGGAGACGACGCTGGACGCGTAGAGCTCCATCGCGCCGACGTCGGCCGTCTTGTTGTTGGCCTCGCCACGGTCGACGATACGCACTATGCGTGGAAACCCCGACCAGTCCTCCGCCGCGGGCGCGATCGGGGGCATGTAGACCACCAGGTTGAAGCTCGTCACGCCGAGGTGGTGGACGAAGCAGTCGAGCACTCGCCAGATCGCCTCCTTCAGGTCGGCGGCGACGTCCGGCCCGATCAGCAGCACTTCCTTTTCCTTGATGGGGGTCAGGCTGCACACGATGGCTGTGTCGCCCACGTCCTGGACCAGGCCCACCGCCCGATGCGCCGCCACGAGGTCGTCGAAATAGCTGGCGCCGTAGCTCTCCTGGTAGGCGGCCGCCTGTCGGCGCAGGCCTTCCACCTTCGCAAAGTGCAGGTCGCGCGTCGCGACGGCCTGTGCATGGCCATGGAGGATCGAGGCGCCGCTCTTCCAGAGGCAGTTCCACAGAAGGAACAGGTATTTCGCCTCGGGGTCCGTCTCCAGCGCGCGTTCTCCCCACTCCAGTCCCACGTCAATCGCGTCGCCGATCAGCTCGCGGTCGAAAAGCAACGGGTTGTGCTCGTCGAAGATGATGACGCCGTGGAAGGCGTCGTACTTCGCTACATTGCTGGCCGTGATCGAGCGTTTGCCCTTTATGCGGCCGAAGACGTCCTCGGGCGTGCCCTCGAGCGGGTTGCAGAAGGGATCGCCCGCGCCTGACGACACGACCTCGTCGATCTCCTCCGAATGTCCTGATTCGAAGGGCCGAGACGCACGGAGAGCGTTGAAGAGCGTGCCCTCCATCGTCACGAGGTTCGTGGTCTTCACGATGGTTTGCTCCTCGACTGCCGCGACCGACCCGAACAGCCTGGTGATCCATTCGTGCATCGCGGCGGGCGGTCGAAGCCGTCCGGTCGCCTGCGTGACGCGGATCAGACGGGAGAAGCGCTCCCGGTCCGTGCCCGCAAGCGCCTCGACCATCGCAGGCAGATCGACGATGCTCGGGGCGGAGTCAGGACGCGGCCAACCAGGGGAGGTGTTCATGCCGCCGGGCTGTGTCAGGACCGAGTCGGCTGGCGCATCGTCGCGAGGGTTGCGAGGCCCTGGCGGGCGCCCTCGAGGTTGGGGGTGAGATCCAGAGCCCCCCGGAATTGGGCCTCAGCGTTGTCGAGCGACCCTTTGCGGAGGTATGTCCAGCCCAGCACATGCTTGTAGGAGCTCAGGCGGAGCGGGTTTCGCTCGAGCTCGACGGCCTTCGCCAGCGGCTCCTCCGCGTTCACATAGTCGCCGCTTGCGTAGTAGGCGTTGCCGAGCTGTCCGTATGGGGTGGAATAGCCTGGATCAAGCGGGATAGCCTGCTGGAAATAGCCGATCGCCGCGCCGAAGTCCTCCTGTGCGACGTACACCATCCCCATGCCGGTAACCGGACGCGCGTCGGTGGGCGCCAGAGCCGACGCGGTCCGGAAGCTATCCAGCGCGTCGTCTAAACGGCCCATCGCTCGGTAGACG
>Ga0184637_10000497_pt1 | contig 29280 bp, 30 predicted proteins | sample PLM3_127_b2_FD_133143 | JGI IMG/M metagenome (GOLD analysis project Ga0184637, IMG submission 133143) | Groundwater sediment microbial communities from an aquifer in East River, Colorado, USA - PLM3_127_b2 | ecosystem: Environmental > Terrestrial > Soil > Riparian zone | place: USA: East River... | reverse complement strand
TCGACCTCGCTCGGCCCAGTCGGAATCCACCGCACAGTCTCGTTGTCGATCTCGACGAACTCACCGATGTCGGGAAGGGAATGACGGAAGTCGTGGAGCAGCTTTCTGAGGTTGGTGCGCGCCTGAGGTTCGTCGGAGTCGGGCCAGAGCTCGAACGCGAGTCGTGAGCGGTGCTGCGGGTCTCTCCGTAACGCGATCAGCGCCAGAAACTGTTGCAAGCGAAGAGAGTTGAAGGCGCGAAGACGCCGGCCGTCCAAGATGATCTCGACTGCACCAAGAAGTCGGACCTCTAACCGCGCCCGCGGTTCGCCACCGACGCCGCTCGTGTCACTCGGCATATGGCTCCTCTGGTTGCGGTCCAGCTCTGAAAGTCCGCTGTCTCCCCTCGCCTGCGTCGATAACAAGCCGATCAGCAGGTTGATGAGTGTCGACTTCGAGTCTCCGGGCCGGAACCGCGGGATTGTGTTGTGGTGTTCACACCCCCACCTGCCTCAGTATCGTTAGTAGGCCCGTTCCCGCGACCGTGCCGGGTCGGGCCAAGGATCCAGCCTGTTGCGTTGGCGGCGGCAATCCACCGATCGACAGAGCGCCGACGCTGGTCCAGCCGCTGACGGTCCGCCTCCCAACAGACAACTCCATGTTGACGTTGTGAAACCATCCACAACTCTTCGATGTGTCTCACGGGCGAGTGCGACGCACATATCGCCAACGCCGACGTGAGCCAAGAACCCGCCGGCCCTGCGCCTTGACGAGCATTCCTTCGCTTTAACTCCGCCGAGACTGAGGCCATGCCTCCCCCTGATATAGAGAGCCAGAGTTATGCGCACTTTACCGAGATCAGGGTGCCAGATGGCCCAAAATCGCGTGAAATCTGCCCGGATCAGAGTGGAAACGGAGGTTTCTGAACGTCAGCTTCTCCCGGGAGCTGCCGTTCAACCCAACCCTCAGGAGGCAAACGCGAATGCCCGCTTGGGGTCGGCAGCGGAAATTCGAACCGAGACACTACCCCGCAGCGTCGAAGGGGTCCGCGGCCTGCCATTTCGGCGTATACTGTCGGCCAAATGGCAGCTCGAGTGAGACCCATGTGAGTGCGCTAACGGTGGAAAGCCTGCTGGGCGGCAAGGGTGTGCTCAAGGCGCGCCCGCGCTCCAGCCTCGAGTGGGTCGCGATCGTGCGCGAGGGCCTCCCGTCGCGCGTGCTGGACGCGCTCGCGGCGAACCTCAAGCTCACGCGCGGTGAGCTCGCAGCGGCGCTCGGGATCGCCGACCGCACGCTCGCCCGGCGCCGGAAGGAGGGGGTCTTCACAGCCGAGGAGTCGGCGAAGCTGCTGCGGCTCGCACGCGTGGCTTGGCGTGCCGCCGACGTCTTCGAGAAGAGCGAGCTCGCGCTCGACTGGCTGAAGCGGCCGAACCGCGCGCTCGGTGGCGCGCGGCCACTCGATCTCCTGGACACCGACATCGGCGCCGAGAACGTCCTCGACGTGCTCGGGCGGATCGAGCACGGCGTGTTCTCGTAACTACCAAGGGGGTGTAGGGCCGGGGTTCGCGAATGCCCGCGCGCATCGTCTGGCGGATCGCCACCGCGCGCCGCGCGCGGACTGCCTTCAGCGGCGAGGGCGCGCGCCGCTACGGCGGCCGCTGGAATCCCAAGGGTGTCCCGCTGGTCTACGCGGCCGAAAGCCGCGCGCTCGCGATGCTCGAGATGCTGGTTCAGGATGAGCCGCTCCACGCGCGCTACGTGGTGATCCCGGCGACGCTTCCGGACGGGCTGGCGATCGAGCGCGTGGACACCGCCAAACTGCCATCGGACTGGCGGGGTCCCCAGCGGACCGAAGACCTGCGCACGATCGGCGCGGAGTGGGCGGCGTCCAGGCGCACCGTGGCGCTCGCGGCGCCGAGCGCGGTACTGCCGGAGGAAACGAACTACCTGCTGAACGTGCTCCACCCGGACTTCCGCCGGATCCGGGTCGGGAAGCCGCGCGTGCTCGTCACCGACGTGCGGCTCTTGGGGCGACGCGGCTCGACCCCTACCTGACCGCGCCGAACACCTTCTTCGCCATGGTGGTGGCGGCGCCCATCGGATCCCGGCGGATCGAGCGCTCCTGCTCCGCGATCACGACGAAGAGCCCGTCGAGCGCCTTGCGCGTGACGTACTCGTCGATGTTCGCGTCTTCCTTGCGCACCAGGCCCCACTGCGCCGCCTGGCCGGCGAACTGGTTGTACTGCTGAGCGAGCTGCACCCGCGCGGTCGCTCGCTTGACGATCGGCAGGAACCGCTGCGCGAGCGGATCCGAGGTCGTGCGCCTGAAGTACTGCGTGGCCGCGTCGTCGCCGCCGGTGAGGATGCCCTTCGCGTCCCGCACGGACATGCTCTTCACCGCGCTCACCAGGAGCGGCCGAGCCTCCGTCACCGCCATCTCGGCGGCGCGGTTCATGCTCGTGATGAGCTCGTCCGCCTGCTTGCCCTGGCCGATCATCCGTAGCGCGCGCTCGACGCGCTTCATCGATTCGGGGAGCGGGATGCGGACCTTGTCGTTGCCGAGAAAGCCGTCGGCCGCCGAGAGCTGCGACACGGCCCGACCCGAGCCCTGGATCAGCGCGTCCTTGAGACCCTCGACGGCGTCCTGATTACTGAGGTCGGCGAGCGTCAATGCGCGCGCGGCGCCGGAGATGACAAGGCCGGCGCAAACGCCGGCAATCGCCGCTCTCGATCGCATCCGTTGCACCTCCCGACGATGATCCGTATTGTCGGCCGGCGAACTGACCTCGATCCAGCCTGCGCCCGCGCCGGAAGTGAGCTTCAGCACGCTCCAGCGGCGAAAAACCGTGCGGCACGAATCGTGCTCGTGAATTTCCGGGCAACGCTCGCGTGAAGGAGGTGCCCGAGCTCGTCGAGTGCAGTACTGGATCCCCGCGTTGGCGGGGATGACGCGACTAACGCCGCGTCACTTCTTCGCGACGCGCGATCCGGGCGGCGGCTCGGCGAGCAGCGGTCTGAGCAGCGCCTCGAGCTTCTCCGGGGCGATCGGCCCGGCGATGCGGTGCCGCAGCACCCCCTGCCGGTCGACGATGTAGAACATCGGGGTCGTGCTCACGCGCCCGTAGCGCTCGAAGAACGCTTCGCTCCGCATCGCCACCGGCACCGAGTAGCCTCGCCGCCGCCAGAACTCGCGCACGTCGCCGACGTTCTCGTCGATCGACAGCGCCACGACTTCGAGGCCCTTGTCCCGGTGCGCCTGATACAGCCGCTGGATCTCGGGAAGTTCCATCCGCGCCGCGGGGCTCCAGGTGGCCCAGATCATGTTGATCACCACCTTGCCGCGCAGCTCCTTCGCCTTCAGGACCTTGCCGCTGAGGAGCTGGACGTCGAGCTCGGGCGCGGCTTGATCGATCTCGAGGGCCGAGGCCGCCGTTGCCAAGGCCGCCGCAGCCGCGACGACGGCGAACCGAGCCGCAGAGCAGTAGGTCGACACGAACCCCATCTTTACCTCCTCCTCCGAACCCGGAGCGCCGCGCGAGTGTTGCTCGCGCCCCCTCGCGCGAAGCGCCGACTTGGGGGATCTACAAGGGGGCGTCGCCCCCTTGTTCCTCGATCACTCCCGCGTGCCGCGCCTGCTGGTCGGCGTGGTAGCTCGAGCGCACCATCGGCCCGACCGCGGCGTGGCTGAAGCCGAGCGAGCGCGCCTCGCGCCCGAACATCGCGAACGTGTCCGGGTGCGCGTAGCGCGCAACGGGCAGATGATGCGCCGAGGGCTGCAGATACTGCCCGATCGTCAGCATGTCCACGTCGTGCGCCCGCAAGTCGCGCATGACCTGCAGGATCTCGTCGTCGGTCTCGCCAAGACCGACCATCAATCCCGACTTGGTCGGGATCGCGGGGTGCGCCGCCTTGAAAGCTTGAAGCAGCCGGAGCGAGTGTCCGTAGTCGGCGCCCGGGCGGGCCTGCCGGTAGAGCCGTGGCACGGTTTCGAGGTTGTGGTTCATCACGTCCGGAGGGGCCGTGGCCAAGCGCTCGAGCGCCGGCGCCAGCCGCCCGCGGAAGTCGGGCACGAGGGTTTCGATCCGCGTCTGCGGCGAATGTTCCCGGATCGCGCGGATGCAGTCGCAGAAATGTTGCGCACCGCCGTCACGCAGGTCGTCGCGGTCGACGCTCGTGACCACGACGTAGGAGAGGCGGAGGCGAGCCACGGTCTGGGCGAGGTGCAGCGGCTCGTCGGGATCGGGCGGCAGCGGCCGACCGTGCGCGACGTCGCAGAACGGGCAGCGGCGCGTGCAGAGATCCCCGAGGATCATGAAGGTCGCCGTGCCCTTGCCGAAGCACTCCCCGATGTTCGGGCAGGACGCCTCCTCGCAGACCGTGTGGAGCCGCTGCTCGCGCAGGATCCGCTTGATCTCGTCGAAGCGCGTCCCGGGCCCCGGGGCCCTGACCCGGATCCAGCTCGGCTTCGGCAGCCGCTCGGCCGGGACGATCTTGATGGGGATCCGCGCGGTCTTCGCGGCGCCCTTCTGTCTCTCTGGAGCGTGGCTCATGCGAGAGTGGATTATGCCTTGGGCCCATCGGCCCGGAGCGCCGCATCGACTCGCGCGGCGAGCAGGTCCGCCACGTCGGAGGCCGGCGCTTCCACGCCCAGATCCGCGAGCTGCGTGACCTGGAGGCCCTCGTAGCCGCACGGGTCGATGTCGCGGAACGGCGCGAGATCCATCGCGACGTTGAGCGCGAGGCCGTGATAGCTGCAGCCGTTCCTCACCCGCAGGCCGAGCGCTGCGATCTTCGCGCCGGCGACATACACGCCCGGCGCACCCGGGCGGCGCGCGCCCGCGATCCGGTAGCCGGCGAGGAGGTCGATCACCGCCTGCTCGAGCGCCGCGACGAGCCGCCGCACGGTGAGCCCGCGGCGGCGCAGGTCGAGCAGCACATAGGCGACGAGCTGACCCGGGCCGTGAAAAGTGATCTGCCCGCCGCGGTCGACGCGCGCGACCGGGATCGCGGTTTCGCGCAGCAGGTGCTCGAGCCGGCCGGCCTGTCCGACCGTGTACACCGGCGGGTGCTCGAGCAGCCACAGCTCGTCCGGGGTCGAGGCGCTGCGCGTCAGGGTGAACCGGCGCATGTCCTCGTAAGCGACCGCGTATGGAACGAGGCCGAGCGACCGGGGGATGAGGGATGCGGGGTCGGCGATGTGGGATGTTACGGTCACGCCGTGCGTCGTCACCCTTCGCGGCGCGCCCACATCACCCATCGCCCATTCCCCGATCTCCATCACAGCACCATCGTCACCATCGGATGATCGCAGAGCTCGCGGTAGAGCTCGTCGAGCTGCTCGCGCGAGGTCGCGCGGATGGTGAGCGTGAGCGAGAGATAGGTCGCCTCGCGGCTGGCGCGCATCTCGAGTGTGGCGGCGTCGAACTCCGGGGCGTGACGCTTCACGACGTCGACGACCGCCTGCGCGAAGCCGGCTTGCCGCTTGCCGAGCACCTTGATCGGGAACTCGCACGGAAAGGCGAGGAGCGTTGGGGTCTCCTGGTCAGACATGGGTGGCAGCCTGCCTGACGCGCGCCTTGTAGTCCTGGAACAACTGGTACATGCGCGCAAAGCCGGGGCCCGGCCTGCCGGTCCCCACCAGCTTGCCGTCCACCCGGGTGACTGGCTGCACCTCGCGCGTGGAGGACGACAGCCAGACCTCGTCGGCGGCGAGGAGCTCGGCCGCGGCTACCGGCCGGACCTCGACCGGGAGCCCGGCCCCGCGCGCGAGCTCGAGCACGAGGTCATAGGTGATGCCGGGCAGGATCAGGTTGTCCTTCGGCGGGCTCGCGATCACGCCGTTCTTCACGACGTACACGTTCGAGGCTGACGCCTCGGTGACGTTGCCGTCGCGCAGGAGCACCGTCTCGGCGGCGCCGGCATCCTCGGCCTCCTGCCGCAGAAGGACGTTGGCGAGCAGCGACACCGACTTGATGTCGCAGCGGCGCCAGCGATAGTCCTCGCGCGTGACGACCGCCACGCCCCGCTCGCGGCTCTCGGGCGGCGGCGTCTTCAGCGGATTCGCCATGATGAATACGGTGGGCGGCGTCTGCGGGAACTCGTGCGACCGCGGCGCGACCCCGCGCGTCACCTGGAGATAGACACTCTGGTCGTCCCACGGGTTCCGGTCGACGACGGTGCCGAGCAGCGTCGCCCAGGTCCGTGCGTCGTGCGGGTTCGCTAGCCGGATCGACCGGAGGCTGTAAGCGAGCCGCGCGAGGTGCTCCTCGAGCCGGAAGAGCATCCGGCCATACACCGGAATCACCTCGTACACGCCGTCGCCGAAGATGAATCCCCGGTCGAGCACCGGGATCCGCGCGTCGGCGAGCGGCATGAACTCCCCGTTCAGGTAGCAGAGGCTCTCCACGCGCACTCTCCTCGGTCTATTCGAACCAGAGCCGCACGCTGTCCCACGCCCGGCCGAGGATCCCCGCGACGGGCACGGTACCGAGCGCGACCACCGGATACTCCCCGAGCGGCCGGCCCTCGAGCGACACCCGGACGGTGCCGACCTTCTGGCCGGCGCTGACCGGCGCGAGGAGCGGCTGCTCGCTCACGATCTCGGCCTTCAGCTTCTGCGCGTCGCCGCGCGGCAGAACGAGATAGAGATCGTCGGCGAGGCCCGCGTTCAGCGCCGGCTCGGCGCCTTTCCAGACCCGCAGGGTGCTCACCGCCTGCCCCTTCTCGTAGAGCCGTACGCTGTCGAAGAACTGGAAGCCGTAGTTGAGGAGCTTCTGGCTCTCCTGGACGCGCGCGCCGTCGGAGTTCGCGCCGAGCAGCACCGAGACGAGCCGCCGCTCGCCGCGCTTCGCCGAGGCGATGAGGCAGTAGCCCGCGGTTTCCGTGTAGCCGGTCTTCACGCCGTCGACGTTCGGATCGAGCCACAGCAGCCGGTTGCGATTCTGCTGGTTCACGCCGTTGTAGCGGAACTCCCGGGTCGAGTAGCGCCGGTAGTCGTCGGGGAAGTCGCGGATCAGCGCCACCGCGAGGGTGGCGAGGTCGCGCGCGGTCGAGCGCTGCTTCGGATCGGGCCAGCCGGTCGCGTTGGCGAAGTGCGTGTCCTTCAGGCCGAGGCGTTGCGCCTCGCGGTTCATCATCTGGGCGAAGGCGTCCTCGGAGCCGCCGAGCGTCTCGGCGAGCGCGATGGTCGCGTCGTTCCCCGACTGGACGATCATCCCCTGGAGCAGCTCCACGACGGTCACCGGCTTCGCCGGCGCGAGAAAGGTGCGCGAGCCGCCGGCCTGCGTCGCGCGTTCCGACACCCGCGCGGTCTGCCCGGGCGCGATCGTCTTCTTCGCGAGCGCGTCGAACGCGAGATACGCGGTCATGAGCTTCGTGAGCGACGCCGGCTCGAGCCGCTCCTCGGCATTTCGCCCCGCGATGGTCTGCCCGCTCGCGAAGTCGACCAGCAGCCACGCCCGCGCGGCGACGGGCGGCGGCGGGGGCGCTTCGCCCGCGGCGCGGAGCGGGAGCCCGACGAGGATCGCAGCGAGAATCCGGAGCACCGTGGCGGATTGAAGGGGAGACGACGGAAAGGCGGCCGATTATAGCGAACGCGGGGTTTCGTCGAACTCGACTGCTCGGGGTGAGCCGGGGTTTCGAAGGACGCGCCTGCGCGCGTCCGAGCCGGCGAACGCCCGGCGCGCTACAGCGCGCCGGGCCGGGTCGGGTGCTTCATTCCTAGCGCACGACCAGGTGCGGCTGCATCTCGAGGGCGCCGCGGATCTGCTCCGCCACGACACTTGCCTCGGCGCGCGTGCGATACGGCCCGACGTGCAGGCGGTAGAGCCCATCCTTCCGGTAGATCTCGATCTGGCCCTCGAAGGTGGCGAGCTCGAGCGCGAGCCGCGCGCGGAGACTCTCGGCGTTCTCCGGCGCGGAGAAGGCGCCGAGCTGGACATAGATGCCGCCCGGCTCTGCCGCGACCGGCACGTCGATCGCGTCGCCGGCTGCGGGCGCGCGCTCCTGGCGCGGCGGCGGCGCCGTCGCCGTCTCGCCCGGCACGATCGCCTCGACGTCCACCAGGGCGCTCCCCTGCTCGACGTAGCCGAGCTTCCACGCCGCGGCGTACGAGAGGTCGATGATCCGCCCGTGCAGGAACGGGCCGCGGTCGTTGATCCGCACGACGACGCTGCGGCCGTTCGCGATGCTCGTCACTCGCGCGTAGCTCGGGATCGGGAGGGTCGGGTGCGCGGCGGTCATCGCATACATGTCGTAGCGCTCGCCGTTCGATGTCCGGTTGCCGTGGAAGCGCCGGCCGTACCAGCTCGCCAGCCCCCGCTGGCGGAACGGCCGGACGCTCCGCTCCGGCACGTACTCCTTGCCGAACACGACGTACGGGCTGTTCGCGGCGCGGTGCAGCGGCTCGGGTCTCGGCTGCGCGTCGGGGATTCGCTCGAGTTCGGCGGGCGGCCCGTCCCCCGGACCGTCGTCGAGATAGTAGCCTCCGGGCCGCGACGGCGCGGGGGCCGACGGCGGCGCCTTCGCCTCGCGCTCGATCCGTGGCGTCTTCGGCGCGGTGGCGCAACCGGCGACCAGCGCGATCGCGCAGAGCGCGATCGCTCGTTTCGCGTTTTCCGCTGCGCGTTTCCTGCGCGTCATGTCTGGATCAGCTTCCGGTGCCGGTGGCAGCTCATCAGGATCCCCAGGCCGAGAAACAGCGTCACCAGGGCGGTGCCGCCGTAGGAGACGAGCGGCAGCGGCACGCCGACGACCGGCAGGATGCCGCTCACCATGCCCATGTTCACGAACGCGTAGGTGAAGAACGTCAATGTGATTGCCCCGGCGAGCAGCCGCGCGAAGAGCGTCGGCGCGCCCGCCGCGATCATGAGCCCGCGGCCGATCAGCGCGAAGTAGAGCGCGAGCAGGCACAGGTTGCCGAATAGGCCGAACTCCTCCGAGAACACCGCAAAGATGAAGTCCGTCGAGCGCTCCGGGATGAACTCCAGGTGCGCCTGCGTGCCCTCGAGCCAGCCCTTGCCGAAGAAGCCGCCCGAGCCTACCGCGATCGTCGCCTGGATGATGTGGAAGCCGCGGCCGAGCGGATCGGTCGTGGGATCGAGCAGGGTACAGACGCGCGCCTTCTGGTAGGTCTTCAGCGCCGGCCAGGTCACGTCGGGCTGGCAGATCTGCGATTCGAAGGCGACGAGCCCGACGACCCCCACCGCCGTGACGACGACGACCGGAACGATGAGGCGCCACGAGAGCCCCGCGAGGAAGATGACGTAGAACCCGGCGGCGAGGACGAGCAGTGCGGTGCCGAGGTCGGGCTGCTTCGCGATCAGGAACGTCGGCACGCCGAGGAGCACCACCGCGACCAGGTAGTCGCCGACCTTCAGGCTCGCCTCGCGCCGCTGGAAGTACCACGCGAGCATCAGCGGCATCGCGATCTTCATCATCTCGGACGGCTGGAAGCGCACGACGCCGACGTGCAGCCAGCGCCGCGCGCCGTTCACTACGTCGCCGAACAGCGCGACCGCGAGCAGGAGCGCGAGGCCGATGGCGAAGATCGGCACCGCGAACCGCATCAGCGTCTGCGGCGGAATCTGGGCCGCGAGCCACATCGCGAAGAACGCCACCGCGATGTTCGCGAACTGGGCGTTGAACCGGTCCGGGTTGTCGTAGCTCGCGCTGTACAGCGTGAACAGCCCCAGCGTGAGCACGAGCGCCGCGAGCAGCACGAGCGTGCCGTCGAGGTTCGACGTGAGCCGGTCCCAGAGGCGCGCGAGCATGCGGGCCTACTCGTCGTCCGAGTCGAGGGACAGCTCGGGCGCCTTCTCGGGCCGCTTGCCGAGGAGGTAGTAGTCGAGGACGTGGCGGGCGATCGGCGCCGCGGTCGAGCTGCCGTGGCCGCCGTTCTCGACCAGGATGCCGAGCGCGATCTTGGGCTCGCCCGCCGGCGCGAAGGCGATGAAAAGCGCGTGGTCGCGAAAACGCTCGGCGACCTTCTTCTCGTCGTACTTCTCGTCCTGCTTCATCGCGATGACCTGCGCGGTCCCGGTCTTGCCCGCGAACACGTACGCCGCGCCGGCGCCGGCGCGCGCGGCGGTGCCGCCGGGCTTCGTGACGTCGACCATCGCGGCCTTCACGAGGTTCACCCATTTGGGGTTGAGCGGCACCGTCCGCACCGGCTGCGGCTCGATCGCCCGCGTCTCGCCGCTGCGCTGCTCGACGACGTGGCGGACGAGGTGCGGGCGGTAGACGACGCCGTTGTTGGCGAGGATCGCGGTCGCGAACGCGAGCTGCATGGGGGTCGCGAGGTTGTAACCCTGGCCGATCCCGACCGAGACGCTGTCGCCCTGGTACCAGCGCTGCTCCTCGGGCCGCTTGAAGCGCTTGCGCTTCCACTCGCGCGAGGGCAGCAGCCCCGGCTTCTCGCCCTCGATGTCGAGGCCGGTCGGCGCCCCGAAGCCCAACTGCGAGAGGAACCCATGCAGCTGGTCGATGTCGGTGTCGGCGGCGAGGCCGTAGAAGTAGGTGTCGCACGACACGACGATCGCGCGAGCGAGGTTGACCGTACCGTGCCCGCCGACCTTCCAGTCCCGGTAGCGGTGGGCGACGCCGGGGAGGATGAAGAAACCCGGGTCGGAGATGGTGTACTCGGGCGAGCGCTTGCCGAGCTCGAGCGCCATCAGCGCCATGAACGGCTTGAACGTCGAGCCCGGCGGATAGGCGCCGGTGACCGCGCGGTTGTTGAGCGGCTTGGCCGGGTCGTTGTTGAGCGCCTCCCAGCTCGCCGCGTCGATCCCCTCCACGAAGAGGTTGGGGTCGAAGCCGGGCTTGGACACGAGGGCGAGGATGCCGCCGGTCGCCGGCTCGATCGCCACCAGCGCGCCGCGAAACCTGCCGAAGGCGTTCTCCGCGACCTCCTGCAGCTTGATGTCCAGCGTGAGCACGAGATTGTTGCCGGCCTGCGGCGGCGTCGACGTGAGCGTGCGGATGCCGCGCCCGCCGGCGTCGATCTCGACCTGCGCCGACCCGGTGGTCCCGTGCAGCTCGCGCTCGTAGCTCAGCTCCAGCCCGCTCTTCCCGATGAAGTCCGAGCCCCGGTAGTTCGCCGCCACGCCGTCGGCCTCGAGCCGCTCGAGGTCCTTCTCGCTGATCCGGCTGATGTAGCCGAGGACGTGCGAGGCGAGCTCGCCCATCGGGTAGTTCCGGAAGAGCCGTGCCTTGATCTCCACGCCGGGGAAGCGGTAGGCGTTCGCGGCGAACCGCGCCACCTCCTCGTCGGTGAGCCGGGTCTTGATCGGCAGGCTTTCCGCGCCCTTGACCTCGGCCCGGAGCTTGCGGAAGCGGTTGCGGTCCCGCGGCTGGATGTCGAGGACCGTCGCGAGCTCGCTGATGGTCGCGTCGATGTTCGCGACCTTCTGCATCGCGATCTCGAGGGTGTACTGCGATTCGTTGCGCGCCAGCACTGCGCCGTGCCGGTCCAGGATCAGCCCGCGGTTCGGCACCAGCGGCACGACCGAGATCCGGTTGTCCTCGGCCTTGGTACGGTAGTAGTCGCCCTGCACGAGCTGGAGGTAGGCGAAGCGCAGCGCGAGCAGGCCGAACGCCGCGAGGACGACCGCGCTCGCGACCCCGAGGCGGAGCTGGAACCGCCTGAGCTCGCTCTGGAGATCGCGGAATTCGGCGTAGCTCATTGGACTACCCTCGCGGCTTGCGCGCTCGGGATTCGCCCTTGGGGCGGCCCGGCGGGCTCATGCGTCGCATGACCTAGATCGGCCTGGTTTCGTCCACCGACGCCGCCCGGCGCTGCGGGGCGAGCAGCAGGAAGGTCGCGAGCGGCCACAGCATACCGGCGATCAGGCTGCCGACAAAGAACGTCAGCCCGGGATACGTGCCGCCAGCGGCCATCCGCGCGACGAGCATGACGAGTTGGCTCGCCGCGAGCAGCACCAGCACCTGCACCGCCTGCTGCCAGACCGTGAAGCGCAGGATGCGCCGATGGAGGGCCTGCGCGGCGTAGGCGAGCGCAGCGTAAGCGAGCGCGTGCTGGCCGAACAGCACGCCATTCGCCGCGTCCATGACGAGCCCGACCGCCCAGGCGATGCCGATCCCCATCTTGCGCGGCTGGTGCACGGACCAGAACGCGAGCACGAGCGCGACGAGGTCCGGGACGCCGCGCAGGTCCCGCCAGGGCAGCAGGTTGAAGGCGAGCGCGAGGACGATGCTCGCCGCCATGAAGCCCACCTTCACGGGCAGGAGGATGCGCTCGGGACGGTGCTCAAGCGCCATCAGTCGCTCCGCCGCGGGCGCTTCGCCTTCGCGGCCTTCCGGCCGGTGCGGTCGGACTCGGCGCTCCAGGCCGGTGTGTCCTCGGCCTTCGCGAGGACCAGCACCTGGCGGTGCTGGTCGATGCCGGCGACCGGCTGGCAGACGATCTTCGCGAACGCGTATGCGGCGTCGCGTTCGACCCGCACGACGCGCGCGACCGGCAGCCCCATCGGGTAGACGCCGTCGATGCCGGAGGTGACGAGCAGGTCGCCTTTCTCCACCTCGGCGTTCGCCGCCATGTGGCGGAGCTCCATGCTCGAGCCGTCGCCGGAGCCGTACGCGACGCCGCGAAGGCCGTTCCGCAGGATCTGGACGGGGATCGCGTGGTCCTTGTCGGTGATGAGCGTGACCTCGGCGAGCAGCGGCTGCACGCGCGTGACCTGACCGAGCACGCCGGTCGCGTCGATCACCGCCTGGCCGGCGGTCACGCCCTGCTGGCTGCCCTGGTCGACGATCACCTTCCGGCTGAACGGGTCGCGGCCCGCGTAGACGATCTCGGCGAAGATCGCCCGGGCCGGGAGCTTCTCCCGCGCGCCGATGAGCTGCCGCAGTTTCTCGTTCTCGCTGCGCACCGCCTCGAGCGCGAGGAGCTGCTGGGCTTCCCGGAGCTTCTCCGCGCGGAACTCCGCGTTCTCGCGGCGCAACTCCGCGCGGCTCGCGAAGAACTCCCGGGTCCGCGCGAGCGCCGAGACCGGGGCGATCGCGAGGTGCTGGATCGGGTACACCGCGAGGGCGATCACCTGCCGCAGCGGCTCCGCGTACCGGAACCGCGCGTCGAGAACCATCAGCAGGACCGAGAGCAGCGCGAAGAAAGCGAGCCGCGCGATCGGAGCCGGGCCACGGTGGAAGAACTGGGGCGGCGCGTGCTCCATGGGCCTCGCGCGAATGGCTGATCGGTGATCGGTGAAGCGTCGCGGGCGGTGAACCGGCGGCCCCGAGCGCGGGCCGGCTCGTCATCCGTGACCCACCACCCGTTACTCGCTCGTGAAGATATTGCTGCCGAGCTTCTCCATCCTCTCGAGCGCCTTGCCCGAGCCGCGCACCACGCACGAGAGCGGGTCCTCGGCGACGATCACCGGCAGCCCGGTCTCTTCCATGATCAGGCGATCGAAGTCGCGCAGCAGCGCCCCGCCGCCGGCGATGACCATGCCCTTCTCGGCGATGTCGGCGCCGAGCTCGGGCGGCGTCTGCTCGAGCGCCGATTTCACCGCCGAGACGATCTGGTTGAGCGGCTCGGTCAGCGCCTCGAGCACCTCGTTCGAGGAGATGGTGAAACCGCGCGGAATGCCCTCGGCAAGGTTTCGGCCTTTGACCTCGATCTCGCGCACCTCGGATCCCGGGAACGCCGAGCCGACCTCCTTCTTGATCAGCTCGGCGGTCGCGTCGCCGATCAGCATCCCGTAGTTGCGGCGGATGTAGTTGATGATCGCCTCGTCCATCTTGTCGCCGCCGACCCGGACCGAGCCGGAGTAGACCATCCCGCCGAGCGAGATGACGCCGACCTCGGTCGTGCCGCCGCCGATGTCGACCACCATCGAGCCGGTCGGCTCGGCGACCGGCAGGTCGGCGCCGATCGCGGCGGCCATCGGCTCCTCGATGAGGTACACCTGGGAGGCGCCGGCGCCGATCGCCGACTCGCGGATCGCGCGCCGCTCGACCTGGGTCGAGCCGCAGGGGACGCAGATGATGATGCGCGGCGACGGCGAGAGCAGCCGCGAGACGTGCACCTTCTTGATGAACTGCTTGAGCATCTGCTCGGTGACGGTGAAGTCGGCGATGACGCCGTCCTTCATCGGGCGGATCACGGTGATGTTGCCCGGCGCCTTGCCGAGCATCTGCTTGGCCTCCCGGCCGACCGCTTGAATGGTGCGCTTCCCCTGGGGGCCGCCTTCCTGGCGGATCGCGACGACCGAGGGCTCGTCGAGCACGATGCCCTTGCCGCGCACGTAGATCAGGGTGTTCGCGGTGCCGAGGTCGATTGCGAGATCGTCGGAGAAATACGCGCGCAGAAATCCGAACATGTATGTCGTTGTTCCAATGACGGCCCCGAGGCGCGGGGGCGAGACGCGAAGCGGCTATAATACTCCGGTCTAAGCCGTTGTTCTACGTCGAAAATCACGATGTCCCTCAGTTTGGATGACGTCCGTCGTATCGCCCATCTCGCCCGGATCGAGGTGAGCGACGCCGAGCTGCGCGCGGTGCAGCAGCAGCTGAACGGCATCCTCGGGCTGGTCGAGCAGCTCCAGGCGGCCGAGACGGCCGGCGTCGCGCCGATGGCGCATGCGCAGAATGTCACGCTCCGGCTGCGCGACGACGAGGTGACCGAGCCCGACCAGCGCGAGCCCTTCCAGTCGACCGCGCCCGCGGTCGAGGCCGGCCTGTATCTCGTGCCGAAGGTCATCGAGTGATGGCGGGTGGCGGGAAAAAACACCTGACCCGCCAGCCACCTATCATCGCCCGCGCCAGTGTTCGAAGCCTCTCTCACTGAGGTTGCCGCCGCGCTCACGGCCAGGCGGGTGTCGAGCGTGGAGCTCACGCAGGCCTGCCTCGACCGCATCGCGCGCGCACAGGGGCAGCTCAACGCGTTCATCACCGTCGATCCCGAGCGGAGCCTCGCGCAGGCCCGGGCCGCGGACGCCCGGATCGCGCGCGGCGAGGCGGGCCCCCTGACCGGAATCCCGGTCGCGCACAAGGACATCTTCTGCGCGAAGGGGTGGCTGACCACCTGCGCATCGAAGATGCTCGCCGACTTCGTCGCCCCCTACGACTCGCACGTCGTCGAGCGGTTCGACCGGGCCGGTGCGGTGCTCCTCGGCAAGACCAACATGGACGAGTTCGCGATGGGCTCGTCCAGCGAGAACTCCCATTACGGCCCGGTGAGAAATCCTTGGCACACCGGGTTCGTGCCGGGAGGCTCGTCCGGGGGGTCCGCGGCGGCAGTCGCCGCGCGGCTCGCCCCGTGCGCAACCGGCACCGACACCGGGGGATCGATTCGCCAGCCCGCCGCGCTCTGCGGCGTTTCGGGCATCAAGCCGACCTACGGCCTGGTGTCGCGCTACGGGATGATCGCGTTCGCTTCGAGCCTCGACCAGGGCGGCCCGTTCGCGCGTACCGCCGCGGACCTCGCGCTGCTGCTGAACGCGATGGTGGGCTTCGATCCGCGCGACGCCACGAGCCTCGAGCGCCCGAAAGAGGACTATTCACGGGCGCTTGAGCAGCCGCTCGCGGGACTGCGCATCGGCCTGCCCAGGGAGTACTTCGGGCCGGGGATGGACGACGACGTCCGCCGCGCCGTCGAGGACGCGATCGCGGCGCTCGGGAAGCTCGGCGCCGCGGCCGTGGAGGTGACGCTCCCGAACACCGGCCTGTCGGTGCCGGCGTACTACGTGATCGCGCCGGCGGAGGCGTCGTCGAACCTGTCGCGCTACGACGGCGTGCGCTACGGCTACCGCGCGCCGGAGTACGCGGACCTGCTCGACCTGTACTGCAAGACGCGCGCGCAGGGGTTCGGCCCGGAGGTGAAGCGCCGCATCCTCGTCGGCACGTACGTCCTGTCGCACGGCTACTACGACGCCTACTACCTTCAGGCGCAACGGGTGAGGCGGCTGATCGCGCAGGACTTCGTCGAGGCGTTCAAGCGCTGCGACGTCGTCCTGGGCCCGACGTCGCCCACGGTCGCGTTCCGGGTGGGCGAGAAGGCCGCCGACCCGGTGAAGATGTATCTTAACGACATCTACACGACCGCCGCGAACCTCGCCGGACTGCCCGCGATGTCGATCCCGTGCGGCTTCGGCGCCGGCGGGCTGCCGGTGGGGCTCCACCTGGCCGGCAACTATTTCGCCGAGGGGCGTCTGCTCAACGTCGCGCACCAGTACCAGCGCGCGACCGATTGGCACGCGCGAACGCCTCCGGCCTTCGCCTGAGGCTCGAGCCGTGAACTGGGAAATCGTCATCGGGCTCGAGACCCACGCGCAGCTCTCGACGCGATCCAAGATGTTCTCCGGCGCGGCGACCGCGTTCGGCGCGGCGCCGAACACGCAGGCGTCGGCGGTGGACATCGCGTTGCCGGGCGTGTTGCCGGTCGCGAACAAGGGCGCCGTCGAGCGCGCGATCCGCTTCGGGCTCGCGGTCGGCGCGACCATCCACCGCACGTCGATCTTCGCGCGCAAGAACTACTTCTATCCCGACCTCCCGAAGGGCTACCAGATCAGCCAGTACGAGGCGCCGATCGTCCAGGGCGGCGCGATCACGATCCTGACGGCCTCCGGCGAGAAGACGATCCAGCTTACGCGGGCGCACCTCGAGGAGGATGCGGGCAAGCTGCTCCACGACGACTTCCACGGGATGAGCGGGATCGACTTCAACCGCGCCGGCGTCCCACTGCTCGAGATCGTCTCCGAGCCTGACATGCGCTCGGCCGCGGAAGCGGTCGCCTACGCGCGCGCGCTGCACTCGCTCGTGCGCTGGATCGACATCTGCGACGGCAACATGCAGGAGGGGTCGTTCCGCTGCGATGCGAACGTCTCGGTGCGGCCGCGGGGGGAGACGAAGCTCGGCACCCGCTGCGAGATCAAGAACCTCAACTCGTTCCGGTTCCTCGAGCGCGCGATCGAGTACGAGGCGCGGCGCCAGATCGAGGTGCTCGGGGGCGGGGGCCGGATCGTCCAGGAGACGCGGCTCTACGACCCGGACCGCGACGAGACGCGCTCGATGCGCACCAAGGAGGACGCGCACGACTATCGCTATTTCCCGGATCCGGACCTGCTCCCGCTGGCGGTGAGCGAGCAATGGATCGGGGAGGTCCGGTTACGGATGCCCGAGCTGCCGCAGGCGAAGCGCGCGCGATATCAGGCTCAACTCGGGTTACCCGCCTACGACGCAATAACGCTCACGTTGACGCGAGGCATGGCGGAGTATTTCGACCAGACGGTCGCGAGTGCCGCTAGCATCGCCTCGCCGAAGGAAGTTGCGAACTGGCTGACCGGTGACCTGAGCGCGAAGCTGAACGAGACGGGCAAGGACGCCTCCGAAAGCCCGGTCAGCCCGACGCAGCTGACGGGTCTGCTCGCCCGCATCCACGACGGCACCATCTCCGGCAAGATCGCGAAGGAGGTCTTCGACGCGATGTGGGCGGGCGAGGGCAATGCCGATGCGATCATCGCGCGCAAGGGTCTCAGGCAGATCTCGGATGCGGGCGCCCTGGAGACGATCGTCGCCGAGGTGCTGGCGGCGAACCCGAAGCAGGTCGAGGACTACCGCGCCGGCCGGGAGAAGGCTTTCAACTCGCTCGTGGGCCAGGTGATGAAGGCGACCAAGGGCAAGGCGAATCCGGCCCAGGTCAACGAGCTGCTGCGGAAGAAGCTCACCGGGTGAGGCGGCCGTCGCGCTGTGCTGGATCCCCGCTTTCGCGGGGATGACGCGCTACACGCGCGTCACTTCTTCGCCGCCGGGTTCGAGCTCGCGGCCACCGGCGCGCCGCCGGTCAATCCCGCCTTGGCGAGTCCGCGGTAGCGGCGCAGATCCTCGTCGTACCGCGCGTTGATGGTTGCGTCTTCTTTCTTCTTCCTCTCGAGCAGCTCGGCCTGCGACCTGATCTCCACCTCGTTGGTCTGGATGTCCTGCTTGAGGTGCGCCGGCATCGGCTGCTTCTTGTAGAACTCGGCGTCGGCGGCGAGGGCCTGCTTGCGCTTTTGTGCTTCGGCGAGGTTGCGCTCCGCCTCCTTGATCGCGTCCTCGTTCGCCTTGAGCGCGCGCACGCGGGCCTCGTCGATCTCCCGCTCGCTCGGGTAGGTGTTGAGGAGCGCCGCGTTCTTGCGCTTCTCTTCCTTCGCCGCCAGGTCTTCCTCGATCTTCCGCCTGCGCTCGGCCTCCTTCGCCGCGATCTGCTCGGGCGTGAGGGCCGCGTCGGTCCGCCGGATCACCGTCCCCTGGGGGCTGAGCTGTTCGTTCGCCTTGCCGGCGGTGCTCGCCGGCAGCTTGTCCGTGTACACGGTCTGCCCGGTCGCCGGGTCGGTGTACTTGTAGAGCTTCTGCCCGGCAGCTGGCGCCGCCGCAGCCGCGCAGAGGAGCAATGTGAGCAGGCGTCCGCTAAGCATGGTTCGAAACTCCGTATCGTTTGCGAGTCGCGATCGCGATCACCCGCATCCCATAGTGCTGCTGGAGGGGTGTCGCTGCGTCCGCGGTGGGGGTCGCGGCTGCGACGAATTCCACACTCCGGGCGAGCTCGGCAGCGGCGTAGCAGCGACCCGCGTCGAGGGGACACGGGTTCATCCTGCCGGCCTTCGTCATGCGCCTGCCCATATCCAGCACTACCCCCTTGGGCCGGACGGCCGCGTGGCCCGAGCCGCACCCGGTCCGAGCTGCGCCCGGCGGTGCGGATTTGTGGACACGATTCAGCATGTTACGCGTCATGGCCCACGACCTCAACGACCGTCATCGACGTGCCTTTGCGGCGAGGTGCCCCAAGGCGACGTTCCGTTCGCAATTCTCATGCCAGCGATGACAAGCGAAAGGCTGTGACTGTGGACATAGGCACGTCCTCTTCGGCGTCGAGCTGCGTGCGGCGGCGTCGGACCGGTCTCAGCGCGCCGTCGCGCGCGGCGGCGCGAGTTACTCCTCGCGCTCACTATGGGCGGACGATCGCTCGCGCCCGCGCGCGATGCGTGCCGGCGCGCGAGGGGCGAGCGCCGTGGCGATCCTTGACGGCCGAAGCGGCGCGCGCCTAATCTCGCCCGTTCCCGCGACCCGAGGTGTCTCAGGTGTTCGTCGCCGACAAGTCCGTCATCGCCGAAATGACGGCGCGGATGCTGCTCGAGGTGAAGGCGATCCACTTCAGCGCGGACGAGCCGTTCATCTTCACCTCCGGTTGGGCGAGCCCGGTGTACATCGACTGCCGTCGGCTGATTTCCTTTCCGCGCGTGCGCACGGCGCTCATCGACTTCGCCGGGGCGACCATCGTGCGCGAGATCGGCTTCGAGCAGTTCGACACGGTGGCCGGCGGCGAGACGGCTGGAATCCCCTACGCCGCCTGGATCGCCGACCGGCTCGGCCTGCCGATGCAGTACGTGCGCAAGAAGCCGAAGGGGTTCGGCCGCAACGCGCAGATCGAGGGCCACATCGAGGAGGGCGCGCGCACGCTGCTCGTGGAGGACCTGACCACCGACGGCCGCAGCAAGATCAACTTCTGCCAGGCGCTGCGCGAGGCCGGCGCGATCGTCGACCACGTCTTCGTCAACTTCTATTACGACATCTTCCCCGAGAGCAAGCAGATCCTGCGCGACATCAAGGTCGAGCTGCACTACCTCGCCACGTGGTGGGACGTGCTGCGGCTGGTCAAGCAGGGCGGCTATTTCGCGCCGGCGGTCGTGGACGAAGTCGAAAAGTTCCTGCACGCGCCGGCGCAATGGTCAGCCGCACACGGCGGCGCGGCGAGCTTCCCCGGAACCTGACGCGCGGACGGCGGGCTAGACGATCTCCCGCACGCGCCTCTCGCGCCCCGCCAGTGCGCGGCGCGTCCCCTGCGCGGGGGCCGACAATCGGGCGAGCGCGAGCAGCCGCTCGGCACCGGCCTGCCCCCGCAGCGCTCGCGACCACAGGTCCTCGACCAGCGACTCGTAGAGCGACACCGCCTCGGCTGCCGCCGTGACAGTCGCAACGCCCACGCGGATGTTCGGCAGCTCACCGAGCCGGAACGGGCTTACCGCGAGGCAGGTCGCGCTCGCGCCGTAGAAGAGCTGGAATGTCACGTTCGGCAGCACGTCCTCGATCAGCCCGATCTGCACGCCGAACGGCTCGTTCTCCATCAGCCGAGCGAGGTGCTCGACCTCGCGCCGCGCCGCCTCCCGGCGCTCCTGGCGCACCGCCGGCGGCAGGCCGAGGCGGCCCGCGAGGCCCAAGGCGAGCAGCCGCTCGATCTCGGGCACGCCGACGATGTTCACGATCGCGGGGCGCCGATCGCGGGCCGCCGATTTGCGCGCCTCGAGGATGTTCCAGATCGCGCGCGCCTCGGCGAGCGCGCGCGCGCGGAGCCCCGCGTCGCCGACCGGGGCGCTTTCCTCGAGCATGCGCTTCATCCAGCCCGAGTACTCGGCCGAGGTGAGCAGATACGAGACGGGGTTGAAGTGGGCGACGATGCGGTCGGCCTGCGCCTCGAGCTGCTGCATGCGCGAGAAGTAGCTCACCGCGTGCGGATGATATTCGACGCCGGCGCCGAGCAGCGACGCGAGCGAGGTGCGCAGCACCTGCGCGAGCCGCTCCAACACCTCGATCTTGACGAGCTCACCGGCCTCGATGCGGTAGACCGCGGCCCGCGAGACGCCGAGCCGGGCGGCGAGCTCCTCGGCGGCGAGACCCGCGCCGATCCGATAAGCGCGCAGCCGCTTGCCCATGTCCTGAAGGTCGAGACTCATCGTGCCGGATCCCTGCCGACCGGCACCATAGCATTGATCTCTTTATTTGGACAGGAGTTGACATCGTCTCAAAAAAGAGATAGCCTGGTTCGTTCCCGGTCGGCCGGTGCCCCGCGGGCGCGGGGCCGCGGCGGATCGCCGGCGCCGGCCGGGTGACTTTCAAAGGAGAGGACTCGACATGGAGCACACCAAGCGGAAACTCTTCGCGGCGTTCGTCGGCGCGGCCGTCGCCACGGGGCTCGGCATCCCGAGCGCGCTCGCCCAGGCGCAGTACGTGGCCAAGGTCGGTCACCTTGAGGCGCCGACTCAGCCCCGGCACAAGGGACTCGAGAAGGTAGCAGCGCTCGTGAAGGAACGCACGAAGGGCGAGGTCGAGTTTGAGCTCTACCCCTCGTCGCAGCTCGGCAACGCACGTCAGATGATCGAGGGCGTCCAGTTCGGTGCGATCCAGTCCACAGTGATGCCGGCCGCGTTCCTCGGCGGTTTCAACCCGGTGATCTCGGTGCTGGATATCCCCTACGTCTACCCCAGCGATCGCGCTACGTCACAGAAGCTGCGGGAAGGAGCCTTCGGCAAAGCGCTACTCCAAAGCTTCAACACCCAAGGTATGCATGCCCTGACGCTCTGGCCAAACGGCCGGAAAAGTCTCACTTCCAACAAACCGCTCGCCGGGCTCGATTCATTCAAGGGCCAGAAGTTTCGCGTCATGGATTCGAAGATCCTGATCGATCAGTTCGCTGCGGTTGGGGCGACGGCAGTCGCGATCAACTTTAGCGAGCTCTACACCTCGCTGCAGACCGGGCTCATCGATGGACAGGAAAACCCGCTTGACACCATCACCACGATGAAATTCCACGAAGTGCAGAAGCACTTGGTGGTGACCGAGCACGGTGCCATGGAAGACGTGGTGCTGTTCGGCTCTGCGTGGTGGAACAAGCTCCCCTCCGAGCATCGCGCGACGATCGCCAAAGCCTTCGACGAGCTCCGTCCCGAGGTGGAGAAGATCAAGGAAGAGGCGCAGCGCACATCCCTCGAGATGATCAAGGCAGCCAAGGTGAACGTGCGCGTCGCGGACGAAACCGAGCGGGCAAAGCTCCGCGAGGCCATGGCACCGAAGGCACGTGCAGCCTATATCGACCGCGCTGGCTCGGAAGGGAAGAAGATCCTCGAAACCTACGACCAGGAGCGCAAGCGGCTGGGGTTCTGACCTCGTCCTTCGCGGCGGTCCTTGGACACGGCCGAGGGCAAGGAAATGCTGAAGGCTTTGCGCGGGATCGAAAGCTGGCTATTGGGCGCGATCATGCTCGCCATGTCGTTCGCATACGGCATCAACGTGCTGGTGCGAGAGCTGTTGCCAGACTTCGCGCCGCAGCTGGCATGGATCGAGGAGACATGTCTGTTCGGGCTCGTCTGGATGGTCTTCCTCGGGCTCGGCTTGGGCCTCGAGCAGGGCCGTCAGATCGCGATGGTTAGTGTGCTTACGCGGCTGGGCACGAAGCTCCAAGGCGCCACCAAGCTTGCAGTCAATTTCGTCGGCGCAGCCTTCAGCCTGTACCTCACGAAGATCGGTGTCGACATCACGATCTTTGTCGCGAACAGCGGTCAGATGAGCCCCACTCTCAACGTATCGATGAGCTGGCTCTATTGGGTGATGCCGGTCGGCTTCGGACTGCTCGCGCTTCGCTACGTGCTTGAAGTGGTGACTCCGGCTGACCGGTTCGCGGTCGAGCTGAATGCCACCCATCATCTGTAGGCTGCGCATCGTCCGAGGAGGTCGTTCATAGTCGTCGTTCTTCTTTGCGTCCTCGCGGTGGTCCTGCTCGTCGCCGGCGCCGAGATGTTTCTCGTGATGGGATTGCCGTCGGTGCTCGCCAAGCACTTCTTTCACCCGACCATGCCCGACCTCATCATCGGACAGCGCGTCGTAGGCGGTGTGGAGGTGGTTACTTTGCTGGCGATCCCGTTCTTCATCTTCGCCGCGGACTTGATGGCACGGGGACGCATGGCGGCGCAGCTTGCCGATCTGTTCCGCGCTCTGGTGGGACATCACCGGGGCGGCATCGGCCATTCCACCGTCGTCACGTGCATGGTGTTCGGCGCGGCGGCGGGCTCCGCGCCGGCTACAGTCGCCGCGATGGGGCGCCTGTCCTTCCCGGAGCTCCTCCGCTCAGGCTTTTCGGAGCGCTTCAGCCTGGGCCTCATCGCGTCGAGCGCGGAGTGTGCGCTGCTTATCCCGCCGTCGATCACATTTATTGTCTACAGCTGGCTCACGGGGACATCGATCGCCGCACTTTTTGCGGCGGGCCTTGTGATCGGCATCGTGCTCGGCCTTGCTTTCATGGTCCTCGTTGCCTGGGAGGCGCGGCGCGTGAACGCAAGCGCCGCCGAGCGCCACACGGGAGAAATGCGCTGGAAGGCGTTCCGCGAAGCATTTTGGGCGCTTCTCATGCAGGTCATCATCCTCGCCGGAATCTTCGCGGGCTTCTTCACCGCGACAGAAGCGGCCGCAGTGTCGGTCGTCTATGCAATTCTGATCGAGGTGGTGGTGTTCAAGGCGATCGGTTGGCGCGAGGTCTTCGCGATCGCCAAAGACAGCGCGATCTCCACCGGAGCGGTCTTCGTCCTGCTCGCCATGGGCGCGCTGCTCGCCTACTTCATCACGCTGTCCGGTTTAGACAGCCGCCTGCTGCAGGGAATCCGCGAGTTGGGCGTCAACTGGGTGCTGTTCCTTCTGGTGGTCAACCTGGTGTTCCTGGTGGCCGGCATGTTCCTCGATCCAAACTCGATCATGCTGATCTTTCTGCCGACGTTGTTCCCTATCGCCACCGCGCTCGGTATCGACCCGGTTCACTTCGGCATGGTTGTCACGCTCAACGTCTGCATCGGCATGATTACCCCGCCGTTCGGGCTCGACCTGTTCGTGGCGGCGAGTACGCTCAACCGGCCGGTGGAAACGATTGTTGCGGGCATATGGCCATTCGTCCTCACCAACCTGGTAGTCCTGGTCTTGATCAGCTACGTGCCGGTTCTGTCGACAGCGCTGCCGAGACTCTTCGGCTTTGGAGGCTAGCGTGAGCGAGCCGTACGCCCCGTTCGCACCGCGGGTCGCCGCGCACGACTGCGTCGTCGTCGAGAACGAGTGGGTCAACTCGCGCTACAAGTACCTGCGCCTCGTCGCCCCTGCCCCGCTCGCCACCGCGACCGGCGCCGGGCAGTTCTACCAGCTCGCCTGTCCGCTCACCGAAACCGCTCGGCCGTTCCTGCGCCGGCCGATGAGCGTGTACGGCATCGGGCCGGAGGAAGACCGGATCGAGTTCCTGTACCACGTGAAGGGCCTCGGCACGCGCGCGATCGAGACGCTCAGGCCGGGGGACACGTTCAACATCATGGGGCCGCTCGGCAACCGCTTCGCCTTCTCCGCCGAATGGAGGCGCGTGCTGCTCGTCGCGCGCGGCGTGGGGTTGGCGACCATGGCCCCGCTCGTGCCGCTCGCCGCGCGCGCGGGCGTCGCGATGACCGTGGTGCTCTCCGCCCGCTCGCCTGCGGACCTGATGCAGCGCGAGTTCCTGCGCGGCAAGCATGCGGACGTGCACGCGGTGTTCGACAGCGACGGAACTTCCGCGGTCGAGCGCGTCGAGGCGCTCGCGCGGCGCCTGATCGAGACCGAGCGGCCCGACATGGTCTACACCTGCGGCTCGAACCGGCTGCTCATGCTTCTCCAGCACCTGGTCGACGAGTACGGGTTTCCTGGCGAGGTCGCGCTCGAGCAGCAGATGGCCTGCGCGATGGGCGTGTGCCTGTCCTGTGTGCGGCTGTTCCGCGAGAACGGGCGGACGGAGTTCCGGCGCGTGTGCTGCGAGGGACCCGTCTTTCCGATCGCGCACGTGTCGGGGGAGGTGCAGTTTGGTTGATCTCTCGGTCCGCGTCGGCACGCTCGCGCTCAAGAACCCGGTGATGCCGGCTTCGGGCTGCTTCGCGTTCGAGTATGCGGCTGCGGTCGACTTCAACCGCCTCGGCGCGCTCGTCACGAAGAGCGTCACGCCGAAGAAGCGCATCGGCAACCCGACCCCGCGCGTCGCCGAGACGAGCGCCGGCATGCTCAACTCGATCGGCATCCCGAGCCACGGGCTCGACTACTACGTCCAGAAGGCGCTGCCGCATTACCAGGGCTACGACACGCCCCTCGTCGCGAGCGTCTCGGCCGACACCGCCGACGAGTTCGCCGAGGCGTGCGAGCGGCTGTCGGTGCCCGGCGTCGCGGCGATCGAGGCGAACATCTCCTGCCCGAATCTCGAAGCCGACGGCCAGGCGTTCGCCATGTCCCCGCGCGACACCTTCAAGGCGGTGAGCGCGATCCGCCGCCGCACCAGGGTTCCGGTGTGGGCGAAGCTCACGCCCAACGCGATCCACATCGCGGAGATCGCGCGCGCGGCGGAGGAGGCTGGCGCCGACGCGCTGGTGGTTGCGAACACGATCCTCGCGATGGCGATCGACGTCGAGTCGTGGAAGCCCAAGCTCGGCAACATCATGGGCGGCTATTCGGGGCCGGCGATCAAGCCGATCGTCGTGCGGATGGTGTTCCAGGCTGCGCGGGCGGTGAACATCCCGGTAGTCGGCTGCGGCGGCATTCAGACGGGCGAGGACGTGGTCGAGTACCTGCTCGCCGGCGCGACCGCGGTGCAGGTCGGCACGGCCTCGTTCCTCGATCCGGCGGCGATGGCGCGCATCCTGGTCGAGCTCGAGCGCTACTGCGAGACGCACGGGATCGCGCGGGCGGCGGAGCTCACCGGCAAGGTGAGGATCGATCCGCAGCTCACCGATCGCTGGCTGCGGTTCGCGCAGCAGAGCGGCTAGCGATGGGCCCCGATCGCATCCTGAGCCCGGTGTTCGAACCGGCCGACCGCGAGACTGCGGCGCGGCTCTTCGACGCGGTGCGCGCGGCGACCGCGGACGAGGTCGGCGTCACGCGGGCGTCCTACGGCGAAGGCGAGACCGCCGCGATGCAGCTCGTCGCTGCGGCGGCGCGCGAGCACGGCCTCGACACTGCGGTCGATCCTGCCGGCAACCTCGTGCTGACGCTCCCAGGCGACGCCCGCCGCGAGCCCGCGGTGTGGATCGGCTCGCATCTGGACTCGGTGCCGCGCGGCGGGAACTACGACGGCCTCGCGGGCGTGATCGCGGGGCTCCTGTGCCTCGCCAAGCTCAAGGCGCGGGGCGCGACGCCGCCGCGCCCGATCCAGGTCGTGGGCTTCCGCGGCGAGGAGAGCGCCTGGTTCGGCAAGGCCTACCTCGGCTCGAGCGCGCTGTTCGGCAAGCTCACCGCGCGCGATCTCGACCGTCGGCGCGCGGACGACGGCAAGCCGCTCGGCGACTACATGGCAGTCGCGGGGGTCGACACGAAGCCGATCGCCGCCGGCGAGCGGCTCGTCGATCCGGCCGCGATCGCGGCCTATCTCGAGCTCCACATCGAGCAGGGGCCGATCATGGTGGCGCGCGGGGTGCCGGTGGGCGTGGTGACTGGCATCCGCGGCAACATCCGCCACATCAAGGCCTGCTGCCGCGGCACCGCCGGCCACTCGGGCGCCGTGCCGCGTTGGCTGCGCCACGACAGCGTGTTCGCGTTCGCCGATCTGCTCATGCGGCTCGACGATAACTGGCAGGCGCTGCTCGCGCGCGGCCTCGATCTCGTGGTCACCAGCGGCGTCGTCGGCACCAACCCCGCCGACCACTCGATCTCGCGCATCCCCGGCGAGCTCAACTTCGCGCTCGAGGTCCGCAGCCAGTCGATCGACACGCTGGAAGCGTTCTATCAGCTCGTTCTGGTGGAATGCGCGAGCATCGAGCGCGCGCGAGGGGTGAAGTTCGTGCTCGACGAGCGCGTTGTCTCGGAGCCGGGCGTGATGGACCGCGACTGGACCGCGCGGTTGCGCAAGATCTGCACTGCGCTCCAGTACTCGTACATCGACATCCCGAGCGGCGCCGGCCACGACGCCGCGGTGTTCGCGAACCAGGGCGCCCCGAGCGGCATGATCTTCATCCGCAACGCGCACGGCTCGCACAATCCCGAGGAGAGCATGGACCTCGCCGACTTCATGCTGGGCGTCGAGGTGCTCTACCACGCCGCCACGGGCCCGGTCTGAGAGACGCCCGTGACTCAAACCCTCACGCTCACCCGCCCGGACGACTGGCACCTGCACCTGCGCGACGGTGAGGCCCTCCAGGCGGTGATCGGGGACAGCGCGAAGCGCTTCGCGCGCGCGATCGTCATGCCGAACCTCAAGCCGCCGGTCGTCACCGTCGAGCAGGCGCGCGCCTACCGCGACCGGATCCTGCGCGCGCTGCCCCGAGGCTCGGATTTCGAGCCGCTGATGACGCTCTATCTCACCGACGGCACGCCACCGGCGGAGATCGAGCGCGCGCAGCGGAGCGGGTTCGTGCGCGCGGTGAAGCTGTATCCGGCCGGGGCGACCACGCACTCGAACGCCGGCGTCACCGATCTCCGTCGCTGCGAGGCGACGCTCGCGGCGATGGCTTCGCTCGGCGTGCCGCTCCTCGTTCACGGCGAGGTGACCGACCCGGACGTCGACGTGTTCGACCGCGAGGCCGTGTTCGTCGACCGCGTGCTCGCGCCGCTCGTCGAGCGCTTCCCTGCCCTCAAGATCGTGCTCGAGCACGTCTCGAGCCGGCACGCCGTCGAGTTCGTCGAGCGTGCGCCGGCGAACGTCGCGGCGACGATCTGCGCGCACCACCTGCTCTACAGCCGCAATTCGATCTTCCAGGGGGGCTTGCGGCCGCACTTCTACTGTCTGCCGGTGCTCAAGCGCGAGGAGGATCGCCGCGCGATCGTGGCCGCGGCGACCTCGGGCAACCCGAAGTTTTTCCTCGGCACCGACAGCGCCCCGCATCCGCGGCACGCGAAGGAGGCGGCCTGCTGCAGCGCCGGGATCTATACTGCGCACGCAGCGATCGAGCTGTACGCCGAGGCGTTCGAGCAGGCGGGCGCGCTCGAGCGCCTGGAGGCGTTCGCGAGCTTCCACGGCGCGGACTTCTACGGCCGGCCGCGGAGCGAGGCGCGCATCACGCTCGTCAAGGAATCCTGGACGGTGCCCGAAGCGCTGCCGTTCGGCGCCGACACGCTGGTGCCGCTACGGGCTGGCGAGCAGGTCGCTTGGCGGCTCGAGGAGACCCGACGTTGAACCCGCTGGTCGGACCCGACAAGACGACGATCGCCGCGATGACGGCGCGCATGATGCTCGAGGCGCGCGCCGTGCAGTACAACGCCGACCAGCCGTTCTTTCTCGCCTCGGGCTGGGCGAGTCCGGTGTACATCGACTGCCAGCGGCTGATCTCCTACCCCCGCATCCGCGGCGCGCTCATGGATTTCGCCACTGGCGTGCTGGTACGCGACGTGGGGTTCGAGCAATTCGACACCGTGGCCGGCGTCGAGGCGACCGGCATTGCCTACGCCGCCTGGATCGCCGAACGGCTCTCGCTGCCGATGCAGACGGTGCGCGCCAAGCCGAAGGGCTTCGGACGCGAAGCGCAGATCGAGGGTGCGCTTCGCCGCGGCGCGCGCGTGCTGCTCGTCGACGACCTCACGACCGACGGCCGGAGCAAGATCGAGCTCTGCCGCGCGCTGCGGGCGGCGGAGGCGCACGTAGCGCACGTGTTCGTGATGTTCTTCTACGACATCTTCCCCGAGACGCGGGCGCTGCTCGGCGAGCTCGGGATCGCGCTCCACTTCCTCGCCAACTGGTCGGACGTGCTGCGCGAGGCGAAGCGGACCGAGTACTTCGCGCCCGAGGCGGCCGAGGAGGTCGAGAAGTTCCTGCGCGACCCGGCGCGCTGGTCGATCGAGCACGGCGGCATCGGCATCTTCCCGCGCGGCTAGCGAGCTAGCGCGCTGCCGCGTCCGGTCGACCGACACGCCGCACTGGCGAAAATTCTTTCCTTGCGGTGAGCAGCCCGACGCGGACGCGAACGTTCGAGGTGGACTCGCGCCGCCACGGCTCCGATCCATGCGCATCATCACCCTGAACGTCAACGGCATCCGCTCGGCGGTTGCCAAGGATTCCTCCGCTGGCTCGTCCGGCAGCGGGCAGATTGCGTGTGCATGCAGGAGGTCAAGGCCCAGGAAAGCGACCTTTCCCGCGCAATCCTCATGCCAGACCGCCTGAGGGGCTGTTTCGATTTCGCCCGAAAAAAAGGCTACAGCGGCGTCGGGATGTACTGCCGCCGCGAGCCCGATGCGGTATCGATCGGCTTCGGGAGTCGCGAGTTCGATCCCGAGGGCCGGCTGCTCCGCGCGGACTTTGGACCGCTGTCGGTCGTCTCCGTCTATCTGCCGTCGGGCTCGAGCTCCGCGGAGCGCCAGCAGGCCAAGTTCCGGTTCCTCGATGAGTTCATGCCCGAGTTGCGACGGCTCGCGGCGAGCGGGCGCGAGTTCATCCTCTGTGGCGACTGGAACATCGCGCACCGGGAGATCGACCTCAGGAACTGGCGCTCGAACCGGAAGAACTCCGGCTTCCTCCCCGAGGAGCGCGCGTGGCTGACGGAGGTGTTCGAGCGGGCGGGCTGG
>Ga0184637_10000496_pt1 | contig 29302 bp, 26 predicted proteins | sample PLM3_127_b2_FD_133143 | JGI IMG/M metagenome (GOLD analysis project Ga0184637, IMG submission 133143) | Groundwater sediment microbial communities from an aquifer in East River, Colorado, USA - PLM3_127_b2 | ecosystem: Environmental > Terrestrial > Soil > Riparian zone | place: USA: East River... | reverse complement strand
CGCGTGTACAACCCGGTGCTGAACCCCGAGCGGGCGCGCGAGCGCCGCAACGTGGTGCTGGCGCAGATGGTCAAGCACGGCAAGCTCGACCCGAAGGCCTATGACAAGCTGAGTCGTCGGCCGCTGCGCCTGGACTTCGTGCGCCAGGACCTGGAGACCGGCCCGGCGCCGCACTTCGCAGACGTCGTGCGGCGCTGGTTGGTCGGCTGGGGCGAGCTCCTCGGCTACGACCTCTATGCCGACGGCCTGGTCGTGCAGTCGACCCTCGATGTCCGGCTGCAGCGTCTGGCGAACCAGGCGGTGGCACGCCAGCTCGACGCGCTGCAGGCGGTGGCCGATGTCGAGTGGGGGCGCGCGAGCGACAAGCTGCTGTCGACACGCATGGAAAGCTATCGGCAGGCGCGCGGCAAGACGGAGCCGTTCGGTCACTTCTGGGCGACGCGCGCCGACCTCGTCGATGCGTTCATCCGCGAATCGCCGGAGTACACACGTCTGGTGGATGCCGGCAGCGCGAAGGATGAAGCGCTCGCGCAACTGCGCGCCGATGCCGCGTTCATGGCGGCGTTGCGCACACGCAAGACCCGGCTCGAAGCGGGCTTCGTCGCCATCGATCCCGCCAGCGGACATGTGCGTGCCTGGGTGGGAAGCCGCGACTTTGCGACGGACAGCTACGACCACGTGCAACAGGCGCGCCGGCAGCCCGGCTCCACCTTCAAGCCCTTCGTTTATGGCGCCGCGCTCGAGTCAGGCATGGATGCGCGCCGCGAGTTCCGGAACCGGCCGGTCGCCATCCGCCTGCCCAACGGCGACGTATGGAAGCCGCGCGACATGGGCGCCGCCCCCGGTGCCAATGTGAGTCTCGAGGACGGGCTCGTCTATTCGCGCAACACCATCACGGCGCAGGTGATCGAGGAAGTCGGCCCGCAAACGGTGGTGCGGTTCGCGCAGCGGATGGGCGTGCGCGAAAGCAAGCTGGATGCGGTGCCGTCGCTCGCGCTCGGCACGAGCCAGGTGACGCTGCTCGAAATGGCAAGCGCCTACGGCACCATCGCGGCACTCGGTGAACACCGGGCGCCGGTGCTGATCACGCGCGTGAGCGACGCGAAAGGGAACGTGCTTGCCCAGTTCGCGCCGCAACCCGAACAGGCGCGCGAGCGCGTGCTCGAGCCCGATGTCGCCGTGCAGTTGATCGACATGCTACGGGGAGTCGTGGACCGCGGCACCGGGCGCGGCATCCGCGATGTGCACGGCATCCAGGCCGATGTCGCCGGCAAGACCGGCACGACTCAGAACAACACCGATGGGTGGTTCATGCTGATGCACCCGCAACTCGTGGCCGGTGCCTGGGTCGGCTTCAACGACCCGCGCGTCAGCCTGCGCAGCGACCATTGGGGCCAGGGTTCACACAATGCGCTGCACGTGGTCGGCGACTTCATGCAGCAGGCGCTGGCCCATCGAGCGATCGATCCGCAGGCCGAATTCCCGACGCGCGCAGGAGCGACGATCCAAGCGGCGCTCCGTCGAGCCGGCGAGACGCTGAGGCGGTGGTTCGGACTCGACGTTCCATAGCAACCCGAGCCGGCGCCGCGAGCCTGCCCCGCGGATCAGCGGGTCAAGCCTTCGCGTGCTTTAAGTCGGTGTTCGATGGCCGTCGGATGAATGCGCTGAATCGGCGCCTTGGCCACCGCACGGCGCGCGACGCTTGCGGCCTCGCGCATCAGCGCCTTCGCATCCCAGCCGACCGGCCAGCCTTGCCATAGCCGCAACTGGCCGCCGACGAACACAGCTTCGATCTGGTCGCGGTTGGCCAGTCGAACGAGTTCCCAGCTCAAGTCCCACGACGGCGTCATCTCCGGCACTTCGAGGTCGATGAGCAGGAAGTCGGCAGCCAGCCCGGCCGCGATGCGTCCGGTGTGCCGCCCCAAGCCCACCGCGTGCGCGCCTTCGGCGGTGGCATGGTCGAGCCAGGTCCATCCGGCGCCGCACGACGAGTCGCCGCTTTGCAGGCCGAAAGCCAGGCGCTGCGCCGTCTCGGCGGCGTCCATCAGGCGAAAGCCATCGCTGCGCGTGCCGTCGGTGCCCAGGCCGAAGCGGATGCCGAGCGCGGCCATCGTCAGCACCGGCGCAACGGCATTGCCCTTCCAGGCGCTTGCCACCGGGTTGTAGCTGACCGCGGTGTCGGTGTCGCGCAGCAGCAGCAGTTCATGCGGCGTGACGAGCGTGGCATGCGCGACGAGCGTCTGTACTCCGAGCGCCGCAGCGCGGTCGAGATGCTCGAGTGGCCGCAGCCCGCGCTCGACGAGAGAGCGCTCTACAGACACCAGGTGTTCGTTGACGTGGACCTGGAACAGCGCGCCCGCCTCGCGACACAGCGCGGCGACGAAGCCCATCATCTCGTCGCTCGCGGCCTCGGGAACCGACACCGCCAGCGACGGGTGGACCAGCGCATTGGCAGTGCCCTGCGCGAGATGGCGTTCGGCGGCGTCGCGCATCGCCGCCGCGCCGCCGGACGCGGCGCCGGCATCGTTGCACACCTGCGCGAGCACGCAGCGCAGCCCGACATCGCGCACAGCGGCGGCCACCGCGTCGAGCCCGGCCTTGGCGCGCGTGCCGGCGTCGCACACGGTGGTGAAGCCTCCGCGCAAGGCCTCGAGCGCGGCGAGCTTGGACGACAGGTACAGCGCCTGCTCGTCCAGCTCCGACTCCAGCGGCACCCAGATGCGGCGATAGATCTCCGACGGCTCGCCGAACGCGAGCGCTTTGCCGAACGACTGCGTCAGGTGGTGGTGCGCGTCGATGAAGCCCGGCATCAGCAGCCGTTGCGGCAACGCGAGTGCGGTGAGCTGCGGGTGCCGCTCGGCCACGGCCTCGAGCGGACCGACGTCGACGAAGCGACCCTTCGACACGACGACGCCGACGCCCTGCGCCGGGCCGTCGTCGAGCATCACCCACGCGGGTGCGAGCAGCAGGTCTTGCGCTTGCAGTGAATCGAGTGTCGACATGGCTGCGGATCCTTCAAGTCAGTCCAAAACACAGGCCGGTGGCGATCAGGCCGAGCGCTGCGCAGCGCCGCAGCGTCAACGCGCTTGCGCGGCGCGCCAGTCGGAGCCCGGCCCACGCACCGGCAATGAGTGCAATGCCGACGACGAGGCCCATCGCGAGGTCGAGCCGGCCCGCTGCGAAATGCGCGGTGCTCGCCGCGATCGCGATCGGCAACTGGATCGCCTGCGCGGTCGCCACCGCCATCGCGGTCGGCACGCCGAGCAGCAGAAACACCGGCAGCAGCAGCACCGGCCCGCCGGTGCCCGACAGCGCCGAGCCGCAGCCGACCGCGGCGCCGATCGCGGCCAGCGTGGCGGCGCGCGGGCAAGGGCGCGGCGCGATCTCGGCGCTGCGCGACGATGCGAGCGAGTAGAACCCCGAGCCGAGCGCGAGCAGCGCGACCCAGAGTCGAACGGCACCCGGCGACACGGCATGCACGAGCAGCGCGCCGCCGGCGGCACCCGCCAGCGCCGCGGCGTGCAGCGGCCACAGGCGCGCGAGCGCGTTCGATTGCGACTCGCCGCGGCCGCGCCAGCCGAGCAATCCGGTGAGCACGAAGCCGAAGCTCGACGCCGCGATCGCGTCGGCCACCGGCAGGCCCGCGACGCCCGCCAGCGCCGGCACCACCAGCACGCCGCCGATGGACGTGGCGCCAATCGCGGCGCCGGCCAGCAGCACGAGGGCGGCGGCGATCAGCATGGTCACTCGGCCTTGATCCCGGCGGCGGTGATCACGGCGGCCAAGGTGTCGCGCTCCTTCTTCAGCGTCGCGGCGAACTGTTGCGCGTTCTGCGACGTGGGCTTCAGGCCGGCGTCTTCCATGCGCCGCCGCAGCTCGGGGTCGGCAATCACCGCGGCCAGCTCCCGCGCCAGGCGCTCGACGATGGCGGCGTCGGTCTGCGCCGGCGCGAAGAGGCCATACCACGAATCGACGTCGAGTCCCTGGAATGCGGGCACCTCGGACAGTGACGGCGTATCGGGCAGCGACGGCCAGCGTTGCTTCGACGTGACGCCGAAGGCCTTGACCTTGCCGTCCTTGATGAACGGCTGCGCCAAAGTGATCGGCATCACCGCCAGGTCGAGCAGCCCCGAGGAGAGCTCGGTCAACACTTGCGGGCCCGAGCGGTAGGGCACGTGCAGCAGGTCGATGCCGGCACGCTGCTTGATCAGCTCGACCGTGACGTGCATGGAAGTGCCGACGCCGTCGGTACCGTAGCTCAGCTTGCCGGGCTGCTGCTTCGCGAGCTGCAGCAGTTCGGCGGTGCCGGCGGCCTTGAGCTTGGGGTTGCCGACGAGCACGAATGGCGACGTGGCGACCAGCGACACCGGCGCGAGGTCGCGCAGCGCGTCGTACTTGACGAGGGTGGGCGAGACCAGCGGCGCGACGTTGATCGGGCTCGCCACCGCGAACAGCAGCGTGTAGCCGTCGGCCGGCGCACGCACGACGCGCTGCGTGCCGATCGTGCCGGCAGCACCCGCGACGTTTTCGATCACGAAGGTCTGCTTCATGCGCTCGCCCGCCTTCTGCAGCACGAGGCGCGCCGCCGAATCGACGCTGCCGCCGGCGGAGAAGGGGACGACCACGGTGATCGGGCGGCTAGGATACGGCGCGGTTTGCGCACCGGCCGATGTGACGGCGAGCACGAGGGCCGCGGCGACCGCGGCTCGATGGGAGAAGGACGGGACGGCAAACGACATGGCGGACTCCTTGAAGCTCAATGGGCGAGGCAGAGGGCAAACACCGAGGACATGCCTCCATTTAACTTGATATAACAAGTTATGACAAGCAGAACAAACCCTAGTCCGGCGCGGCGCGGCCGCCCGGCGCGCGCTGACGACGCGCTGCCCGAAGGCGCGCAGCCGCTGCATGCGCGGCTGCGCGACCGGCTGCGCGCCGAGATCCTCGAGGGCCGGCTGCGACCGCACGACCAGTTGCCGTCGGAAAGCGAGCTGACCGAGCGTTACTCGATGAGCCGGATCACGGTGCGGCAGGCGCTCGCCGCGCTGCACGCCGAAGGGCTGATCGTCAAGGTGCAGGGCAAGGGCTCGTTCGTCTCGCAGCCGCGCGTGAGCCAGGAGCTGAATCGGCTGCGCGGCTTGGGCGAATCGCTCGCCGGCGAGGGCCACGAGGTGCATGCGCGCGTGCTGAAGCTCGACGACGTGCCGGCGCCGCCCGCGGCGGCCGCGCGATTGCGCGTCGAGCCCGGCAGCATGGTGACCGAGCTCCTGAGCCTGCGCTACGTCGACCGCGAACCGCTGTCGTTGAACCGGCTGTACATCGCGGCCGACGTCGGCGCCAAGGTGCGCCGCGCGGGCGTCGCGCACCGCGACATCCTGTCGATCTACGAAACGGACCTGCAGCTTACGATCGGACGCGCCGAAGTGATGATCAGCGCCGCCGTCGCCGACAAGCAGCAACGCAAGTACCTCGGGCTCGCCGAGCACGCGCCGGTGCTGCAGGTCGATCGCGTCGTGTACAGCGCCGATGACCGGCCGCTGCACGTGGAGACGAGCTGCTATCGAAGCGATGCGTTCAGCTACCGGCTCACCTTGGAGCGGTGACGCGGCTTGCGCATCCCAAATCACGATTGACGCAACACCGCCAGCGAGCGAAAGTCCACAACTCGACGATGGCATGATCGTCGCAATCAACAAGCAGCTGCCGGGGCCGGCCGAAAGAGAGGCAACCGCATGTCCAGACTTCGCACCCTGGTGCTGATCTCACTGGTGCTGGTGGCGACGACGCCGCTGCGAACGGCCGGGGCCCAGACCGCCAAGGTGCCGAATACGCTCGAGCAGCGGCTGCTCGCCTGCGCGATCTGCCACGGCGACAAGGGCGAAGGCCTGAGCAAGAACGAGTACTACCCGCGCCTGGCCGGCAAGCCGAAGGGCTATCTCTACAACCAGCTGATCAATTTCCGCGACAAGCGGCGCGAGTTCGCGATCATGAATTACATGGTCGCGTTTCTGTCGGACGCGTACCTGCTCGATATCGCAGACCACTACGCGAATCTCCAGCCACCCTATCCGGCGCCGCCGGCACGCGCGCCTTCGGACGAGCTGGCGCTCGGGGGCAAGCTCGTCAACGAAGGCGATCCAGCGCGCAAACTGCCGGCCTGTACCGGTTGCCACGGCAAGGCGCTCACCGGGCTGGAGCCAGCCATCCCCGGGCTGGTCGGCTTGTACCCGCCTTACATCGCGGCACAGCTGGGCGCGTGGAAGAACAACACGCGGCACGCGATGCAGCCCGACTGCATGCACGAGGTGGCGAAAGTGCTGACCCCCCACGACATCGCCGCGATCACTGCATGGCTGGTGGCGCAGCCGGTTCCGGCCGACGTGCGACCTGCGCCGGCCGGGTCGCTGAAGCTTCCGCTCGAGTGCGGCGGTCTGACCAAGAGATGAAAGGGCACCCGAGATGAAACCCCCACGCTCGCTTCGCTCGCTGCCCCCCAAGGGGGCGCTCAGTACCTTGGGGCGGCCCGGCGGTACTGCGATGAAACGTCTCGCCTTCCTGATCTTGTCTGCCGCTGTTGCCGTGTTCGGCGCCACATCCTGCTCGAAGAAGGAGTCGCCTGCCACGCCGGTGGCCAAGAGCGAAGCCAAACCGGAACACATCACGCGCGGCCAGTACCTCACTGCCGCCGGCGACTGCTACGCATGCCACACCGTTCGCGGGAGTCAACCGTACGCAGGCGGCCTCGAGATTCCCACACCCTTCGGCAGGCTGTACACGCCGAACATCACGCCGGACCCCGAAACCGGCATCGGCACCTGGACCGCGGATGACTTCTGGCGCGCGATGCACGAAGGGCGATCGAAGGACGGATCGTTCCTGTACCCGGCATTCCCCTACACCAACTACACCAAGGTCACACGCGAAGACAGCGACTTGATCTATGCCTACCTGATGTCGGTCAAGCCCGTGAAGCAGAAGAACCGGCCGCAGGACATGGGCTTTCCGTACAACCAGCGCGAGCTTCTGGTGGGCTGGCGTGCCTTGTACTTCAAAGCGGGCGAATTCAAGGAGAACCCGAATCAGTCGAAGGAGTGGAACCGCGGCGCGTACCTGGTCGAAGGACTCGGCCACTGCAACGCGTGCCACGCCACGCGCAACATGCTCGGCGCAATCACCCAGGACGACGACTATTCCGGCGGCCTGATCCCGTTGCAGAACTGGTATGCACCCTCGCTCACCTCGAGCCGCGAATCCGGGCTTGGCGACTGGGAGCTGAGTGAAATCGTCGACCTGCTGCGCACCGGGGTCTCCGCGCGCGGAGCGGTGTTCGGTCCGATGGCGGCCGTCGTGCAGCACAGCCTGCAGGAACTGTCGATGGTCGACCTGACGGCAATGGCGGTGTATCTGAAGGCGCAGAGCGAGAAGAAGGCCTCGACCCCGTGGCTGCACAGCGGCCCTTCCGAAGGGCAGGTCGAAGCGATGATGAAAAGCGGCGCCAAGATCTACAAGGACCACTGCGAGTCCTGCCACCAGGCGAAGGGCGAGGGCATCCCGCGCATCTATCCGCCGCTGGTCAACAACGAGTCGATCACGATGCCCAATCCGGTGAATCCGATCCGCATGGTCCTCAATGGCGGGTTCCCGCCGAGCACGGAAGGCAACCCGCGCCCATACGGCATGCCGCCGTTCTACCAGGACTTGAACGATGAGCAGATCGCGGCCGTCGTGACCTTCATCCGCCAGTCGTGGGGCAACAGCGCGGCGCCTACCTGGCCCGTACAAGTCCAGCGCTCGCGCGGCGTGCCGACGGATTGACCCGCTAAGGCACGAGAGCCAGAAACAAGAACGCCGCGAAGATCACCAGATGCACCGCGCCTTGCATCATGTTGGTCCGGCCTGTGCCGAGGGTGATCGCTCCGACGAGAAAGGTCAGCGCCATCAGGATCAGGTCCTTCGGATCGAGTCCGAGCGCAAGCGGAATGCCGAGCAGCACCGAGAACAGAGCGACAGCCGGGATGGTGAGTCCGATGCTCGCCAGCGCCGAGCCGATCGCCAGGTTGAGGCTCGTCTGCAGACGGTCGGCGCGGGCGGCCCGGACGGCAGCCCACGTTTCGGGCAGGAGCACGAGCAACGCGATGGCGATGCCTTTCACGGCCTTGGGCGCCTCGGCCGCGGCCACCGCCGCCTCGATGCTCGGCGAGAGGATCTTGGCCAGGCCGACGACGGAAATCAGCGAGAACAGCAAGACCGCGAAGCTTGCCCAGGCGAGCTGGCTCGAAGGGGGCTGCGCATGCGAGGTCTCGTCTGCCGCGTTGCCGGTCGGCAGGAAGTAATCGCGATGGCTCACGGTCTGGATGAACACGAACAGCGACCACAAGGCCAGTGACGCGATCCCGGCTAACGCCAGCTGCGACACGGTGTAGGTGGCGCCCGGCGAACTCGTCGTGAAAGTCGGCAGCACCAGGGACAAGGTTGCCAGCGCGATCAGCGCGGCAAACCCGGAGTTGGTTCCCTCCGTGCGGAACGACTGCTCATGGTGCCGCAACCCACCGACCAGCAGACACACGCCGACGACGCCATTGCAGATGATCATGATCGCCGAGAAGATCGTGTCGCGCGGCAACGTTGCCGTGTCCGGGCCTCCGGCAAGCATCATCGAGACGATGAGCGCCACCTCGATGACGGTGATGGCCACTGCCAGGACCAGCGTGCCGAACGGTTCACCCACTCGATGGGCGACAACCTCCGCATGGTGGACCGCCGCGACGACAGCACCGATCAGCGCTGGCACGCACACAGCGGCGATCGCAACGCCAGGCGGAAGGAGGATGGCCGCAACAAGCAACAGGAAGGAAGCAGCCGGAACGAGCAAAGCCCACAGGGGCATGTAGAGCTCCTTGCACGAAGGTCGGCCAGGGGGCAGCACAACGAGCGCGTCATGGTAGCGAAGCGCAGTACCAAACCCCCGAAAGGATCGGTGGCGAGGTCCCAGGGGAAGAACGACGCGACGAGGATGCCCGCCTATGGCTCACGCACGCATTGACCGTTTGCACCCGGCCGAAAACACAGCTCGCCGTTCAGGTCCGAACTCTCCCACGGCACCTGCTTGTTGTTGGTCTCGGCGACGACCCCGGCGCGCACGCGTTTGAAGAACTCTTCCACCGGCAACGCCGGCGCCTGCCTCAGGCCTCGCGTCAGATGCCGTGTGTAAACGCTGATTGCGCCGTCGCCGTCCAGAGCAGTCTGACCAGGCCGCGTCGAGAACGCCACCACCGTTCCACTGGCGGTCACCTTGGACAGCCCGGGTTTGGCCGCCCACATCTTGCGGGTGCCCGAGGTGAACATCGGGTGCGTCCGGCACGCATCGATGATCACCACATTCGCGCCCCTCTCGATCGCGCTCAGCTGCTCGACCAGTTCGGTCGCGTCTGCGGTGCGCTCCAGAACGTGCGTCTCGTTGTTGATTTTCGCGTCGACCGGCAGCAGATAGCTGCGTCCGCGCATCTGCAAACCGTGGCCGGCGAAGTAGACCAGTCGAACGTCGGCCGTGCGCGTGGTCAGCACGAACTTGCGCAGCGACTCGCGCATCTCGCCGAGCTTCAAGTTCTCATGAGTCGTGACGGCGAAGCCGAGCGACTTCAATGAAGCAGCGACTTCGCGCACGTCGTTCAGCGGATTGCGCAGCGGCGCATCGGCGTATTGCGCATTGCCGATCAGCAACGCCACGCGTGCAGGCGCCTGTGCGCCCGCCGTGGCGGTCAGGGCGATCGCCCAGCCCGCGAGGATACGAGCGATGTTCATCGCTTGGCCTCGACGATCTCGACAAGCTCGGTGATGCCGCTTGCGCGCAGCCGCTGCGCCGCGGCACGCAGATCGCCATCCTTGACTCGCACGAGGTAGACGCCGATCTGGCCCGGCCCTCCCACGATCTCACCGCCGATACCCGCCAATGCGCGGCGCAACTCGGACTCGCGCACATCCTCGCGGAACGAGACGCGCAGCAGCGGGCCGCGCGGGGTCTGGTCCTGCGTGCCGGCGCGAATCTCGCTGTAGTCGCGTTCGTATTGCCAGGCGAGCGCGCCGATCACACCCGCTTGCACCAACACGAGTGCAACGGCCATCGCCTGGGCGTTGATCGCGAACCCCAGCGACGATGCAAGCCAGTCGGAGACGCGATCGAGAATGCCGGGGCTTCGCACAACGGCGGGCTTGACCGCGCGCGCAGTTCGCCCGGTTTCGGACGCGGCCTGCTCGGCCTGCAACGCGCGCTCGGTCCGCTCCCACCCGGGCAGCGCAGGCATCGCTGCGATCTTCTGCTCGAGCTTGGCGCTCAAGGCCGCGTCCCATTCGAGCTGGGCGCGCTTGTCCGGATGCTCTCGCAGATGCGCGTCGAGCCACTCGCGCTCGGCCGCGGTCAGCGTGCCGGCGGCTGCCTTGCGCGAGAGTTCATCGAACTGCGGGTTCATGGATGTTCCTCTTGCAACCCGCGTTCGCGTGCAAGCAGGGCGGCCAGGCAGGCCTGGATCTTCTTGCGCGCATAGAACAGGCGCGTGCCCACCGTTTCCTTCTTGAGGCTCATGTGTTCGCCGATCTCATCGAGCGTCCAGCCTTCGTAGTAGGCCAGGTGAATGCACTCGCGCTGCTCGGCCGGAAGCAACTCCAGGCACTCGCGCACGCCTTCGCTACGCTGGCGCATCACCGCAACGTCCTCGGGGCCGGTCTCCTCGACCAGCAGGTTCTCGTCGATCTCGTCGACGTCCTCGGACTCGGGCTTGCGCTGGCGCAGCCGCTCCATCATCTTGAAGCGCGCCACGCCGAGCAGCCAGGTCGAAAAGGCCGACTCGCCGCGAAAACTCTCCGGCGACTTCCACACGTGCAGCAGCGTATCGGACACAACTTCCTCGGCCAGTGATTCGTGTTGAAAACGATGCACGAGGAATGCATAGACCCGGCGAGCGAACTGCTCATAGAGCGTGCGAAATGCGACCTGATCGCGCGCCGCAACGCGCCGCAGCAATGCCTCGATCTCCGCCTGGGGGAGCTTCTGCATCCTCGATTCCTCACTGAGTGGCGATCGCTCGGCTTTGCATTCAATCGAAGGGTGGGCGCGGCCGAAGTGTATGTCGCATGAAACGAATTCCTGGAAGGGGTCACTCAGTGGCGCAACCCCAACCCAAGGAGCAATCATGAAGACCATCCTGAAAAGCGCCGCACTCGCAGCAAGCATCCTGCTCGCTGCGAACGCCGCTCACGCACAGCAGATCCCGATCGACGTCAGTCGGGTCATTCGCCCGATCGTCGGTGAGACCGATGCGTACCGGGCCAGTCGCGGCGTGCCGCCGCTCGTTCAAAGCGTGCCGCTGATGCAGGCGGCCCAGCAGTACGCCGAATTCCTGGCACGCATGAACGCCACCGGCCATACCGCGGATGGCCGCAGCGTCAAGGAGCGGATCCTCGCGACCAACGCATACAAACCCTGCTTCCAGGCGGAGAACGTTTTCGCGTACTGGTCGCAACCGAACGTGCCGATCCCGCCGACGGTGGTCAGCGCGGCGATGCAGTTCTGGAAGACCTCTGCCGGCCACGAAGCCAATCTGCGCGACGTGCGAGCCAGGCACATCGGTGTCGGCGTCGCGGCGTGGACGCACTCGGGCCGCCACTACTACAAAGTGGTCCAGGTGTTCGGCGACGACTGCGCTTCGCATGCGTCCCCTGGCATCCCCAGTGCGCCGAGCTCGTCGGACATCTACATGCCCGAGCGGCGAGGCAGCGTCGACGCGATTCAGTACGCCCTGGCAGCGCCATGCAAGCAGGGATTCGTCTGGCGGGCGGCCCGCCGAAACGATTTCGTCTGCGTCACGCCGCAATCGCGCACCCGGGTCGCCGCCGAGAACCGCAGCGCCATCTGGCGTGTGCAGCCCGGCGGAGGTGCCTACGGACCGAACACGTGCCTCGCGGGCTACGTGTGGCGCGAAGCCTTTTCCGGCGACACGGTCTGCGTGGCGCCCGCCGTGCGCACGCTGGTCCGCGAGGAGAACCGGATGCACGAGGTGCGCGTACAGCTCGCCGCTGGTGGTTGAAACGGATCACCGAAGAACGTCACTCAGTGAACTTCAACGATTCGAAAGGAAATATCGTGAAAGCATTTCTCAAATCCCGGACGCTCATGGGCGCGCTTGCGCTTGCGGGGGCGTTCACCGCACCAGCCCTTGCGGGCGCCACACCTTGTGCCAAGTGGGACGTCAGCCAGGGCTGGTATGCGCTGCAAAGCAACGACTATCGGGTCGCGTTCACATTGCAACAGCGCGACACGCGCCTGAACGGGACAGGCAGTTTCTCGAGTCCTGAGCGGTCCGGCGTCCTCGCCCCCTTTGGGGAGAAAGTCGTGGGCGCCGTCGTCACGGGCTCCATCCAGGGTGACTCGATCGAGTTGCAGACGGCATGGGGCGGTGTCTATACCGGCACGATCGAGGCAACCGGACGCATCGTCGGCACGACCTTCGACAAGCGCCATCCCATCACATCCAGAACGGGATGGTCCAGCGATCGAAACATGAAGTGCCTGGCGTTGAGGACGCCGCCCCCCGGCAGCAATGACTTCAATGGTGATGGCCGCGGAGACATTCTGTGGCACAACGCCTCGACCGGTGAATCGCAAATCTGGTTGATGAATGGGTCTTCCAGGATGGGTCGAGCGACCATCACCGACGGCACTCGCCCGATCTTCATCGGGCCGCCCTGGCGCATCGTGGGAAGCAGGGACTTCAATGGCGATGGAAAGTCGGATGTGCTTTGGTACAACAGTTCGACCGGCGAGACGCAACTCTGGTTCATGAAAGGCCATGAGCTCGCCCGTCGGGCCACCGTGCTCTCAGAGAACGGCAGCCCCATCTTCATCGGACCGCCATGGAGCATCGTTGGAACCAACGACATGAATGGGGACGGAAAGTCGGACATCATCTGGAACAACAGCTCGACCGGCGAGATCCAGGTCTGGTTCATGAATGGCCACACGCTGAGCGGTCGGGCGACGGTGCTCGCAGAGGACGGAAGCGCCCTCCTGGTCGGATTGCCACGCGGATTCCCAGGGAGGATCGCTGGAACCAACGACATGAATGGCGATGGGAAGCCGGATATCGTCCTGCACTACGACGTCACCGGCATAACGCAGGTCTTCTTCATGAATGGCCACAGGGCCGTCAGTCGGGCGGCGGTCCGCGCAGAAAACGACAGCGTCCTCGCGACTGTCGGATTGCCATGGAGGATCGCCGGTACAAACGACTTCAATCGGGACGGCACGGCCGACATCCTCTGGCACAACGGTTCCACCGGCGAAACGCAGATGTGGTTCATGCAAGGGCGAAAGATCGCTAGTCGCGCCACAGTGAATGCCAACAAAGACGGGGGCGGTGCCCAGGTTGGTCTGCCGTGGAGGATCATGAATCACTGATGAAATAGCACCTGGTCCGCTTGCTCCTTCCTCGCGCGGCCGCGCGGCTGCCGCGCGCATGCCAACGGCGCGACCTTGACGGGTGGATCGATCGCAGACCATCATCGCCGACGGACATCGCGACAGGGTGCACAGGAGGGTAGTACATGAGGTCACGGCGCCGCCTTCTGCAGCAGACGCTGGCTTCGTCGGTGACGTTGGCTGGCGCGCCGCTCGCAACGCTGGCCAACGTCGTGCAGAGCACGCCCGGCCGCACGGCGCTGGTCATCGGCAATGACCGCTACCGACAGAATCCGCTCGGAAATGCGGTCAACGACGCCCGCGCGATGGCCAGCCTGTTGACCCAGGCGGGCTTCGCGGTCGATCTCAAGCTGAACGCAACGCTCGAGCAGATGACCAGCGCCATCGCTGCTCTCGGCCGAGCGGTTGTCAGTCGCGACGTCGGCACCGCGCTGTTCTACTACGCGGGCCACGCCGCACAACTCAATTGGTTTAACTATCTGCTGCCGGTGGACGGCGATGTCGAGTCGGCGACCGACGTTCGCAAGCAATGCGTCGATCTGGGCTTTCTGCTGAGGCGGCTGGCCCTGGCAAGAGGCAAAACCGCGCTGATCATCCTCGATGCCTGCCGGGACGATCCGTTCGGCTCGCGCTTCCGGCCGCCGCAAAAGGGCATGAGCCAATACGACGCCCCGGCCGGCACGCTGCTCGCCTTCGCGACCGCCCCGGGCAGCGTGGCAGTCGAGCTGGCCGGCAGCGCCAACGGGTTGTACACCGAGCATCTGCTGCGTGAGCTGTCGGTCAAGGGCGTGCGCATCGAGGACGCGCTCAAGCGGGTCCGGTTGAACGTGCGGTTGGCCTCGCATGACAAGCAAGTGCCGTGGGAGTCGACGTCGCTGGAGAGCGACATTTACCTGTTTCCGACGCAAGCACTCTCCGAGGCGGAGCTGGAGCGCCAGTTCCGCGAAGAGCTCGAGACCTGGAGCAGGATCAAGGCCTCATCGAACCCGGCGGACTGGATCAACTACCTGAAGCGCTATCCCAATGGAAAGTTCGCCGAGGTGGCGCAGGTGCGATTGCGCAACCTGCAGGCGAGCCGGGAGCCGAGCGCGCGCCCTGCCGTTTCCGGCCGACCACCGGCCTTGCAGCTCGGGCCCAATCTTGTTGTGCCGCCGCGTTTCAAAGGGTCGGGCAATCCTAACTCTGCAGGCACGTATCCGTTCCGGCCGGTCTGGACACCGGGCGATGAATACGTGTTTCGCCAACTCGACCTGTACAGCAGCGTGGTGAAGGGCACATACAAACTCGTGGTCAAGCGAGTCGATGTCGCCAACAACAAAGTCGAGTTCTCCGATGGGTCGTTGACGGATCTGATGGGCAGCTGGCTCAAGGAAGGCAAGGAGCGAAGCTACGACCCACCGCTGCAGATCAATCCGGCCGAGTTGCAGGTCGGCCGGAAGTGGGCGATCCGCTTCCAGCAAAGCGGGGTCTACTCTGGCACCGGTGAGTACGACTTTCGGATCATCGAGCGACAAAACGTGACGGTCCCCGCCGGCACGTTTTACGCATTCAAGATCGAAGGCAAAGGCTCGTTCATGGGACGTCGTTTGCAACTGACGCGCTGGGTCGTGCCCGGCATCAACTTCCCGGTCAGGCGGGAGATCCGTCACCGCGGCTTGGCGCGGGTGCTGCTGTCGGCAAGGCAGGCGGTGTCGGGCTGAATCGGGTCGCGCGTTTGCGCGTTTGCGATTGAAACGAATCCGCGCGTGCGGCCACTCAGGGGTATCGACCAACCTCATGAGGAGCCTGCCATGCGCCACGCCAAACCCCTGGCTTTTTGCTGTGCGCTCGCGCTTGCCGGTATCGCCAATGCGCAGTTGCTGGACTCTCAGGTCCCGACCATGACGCCAGACCCGTATGCCCAAAGCATGTACGGCGGCGCCATCGCGCAGAGACCGAGCACACGCAGCATCTTCGTCGGCACGATTGCGACACTGCTCGCGCAAGCCCTCGGCAGTGGGATTGGCGCCGCCCTGTCGCAAGGACTGGGTGGATCGATCACCAAGTGGTTCAGCGGCGAACCGAGCGCTGGCGCCATGGGCCCGGGGCAATCCATGGCAACCCAGGTGAAGAGCGAGCGGGAAACGCCGACCGGGCTGCACGCCGGGGTCGCCTACGAGGTCCATTTGATCGGGCGCGACGGCACGGCTCGGGCGGTCGATCCGGCGCGCCATGTGTTTCGCACCGGGGATCGGTTCCAGGTCTACTACCGGCCGACACTTCCCGGTCGGGTCAATGTGTACAACGTCAACCCGCAAGGCAGCGAGTCGCGAGTCGACAGCGCCGAAATGGCGGCCGGCCAGCTCGCGGCGCTGGGGCCGTATCAGTTCGTGGATGCGAAGGGGCAAGAAACGCTGAAGCTGGTGCTGGAGCCTTGCAGCTCGCCGATGCTCACCGCGGCCACGCGCGGGATTGTCAAGGTCGGTGCGGCGCCCGCGGTGGCGAATCCGGCGGTTCAGATCAGCGATTGTGGCGACGCGAGGATGCGGGGCGTGCGCGCGAAGACTCGCACCATCAGGAAGACGACCATGGAGGGCTCGACGGCGTTCGCCCTCGACCGACTGTCCAATGACGAAATCAAGTCGGGGCTGGTCGGCTCGCGCGAGCTGCAGATTTCGCTGCAGCACCGCTAACAGGATCATTCGTTGGCCGTAGAGCCCAACCTGAGGCCGGCCCGAAGCAGCAGCCACCTCACTTTGGGCACCGAATGAAAGGCTCGCGTGTGGCCTTGAGGATCGGGCACCGGAGAGCCTGCCTTCATCACGAGCGTGATGGTCCGTGAAGCATCGCCGTTCGGCGGACACGACCAGTCCCTTCCGCTCGTGATCGTGCAGCTCGTGTACTTGCTGGAGGGCTCGCGAACGCCGGCCGTCCAGAACAGGACTTCGCCGCGCGCCTTCAATGCTCGAAACCTGTAGCGCTCGGCCGGCACGAGCGTGCCGCTGCATCGATTGGCGACCCACACGCCGTCGGCGCAGCCTGCGGTGTACACGGTGCGCTCACCGCTCAACGTGATGTAGTCGGTGGCCCACGCATAGACCGCGACAGCTGCGAACACGCAGGCCAGGAAGATCCATATGAGGCCCTGCGGAAACTCCTTGACCGTCGCCTCGCCGGAATCTGTCGTCGAGGGCTGGTGAGGCGGCTTGTGAGGGTGGTCGGCCATGCTCGTGTCCAGCGTGGCGAATGTCAGGCCGAACGAGCCGCCAGCGCTCGTTGCAGCTCGCCAGCACAGATCGCGACCGCTGCGTTGGCTTCGTCGATCACCTTGCCCATCGTGATGAAGCCGTGAATCTGCCGCTCGAAGTTGATGTGTGTCGCGCGGTTGCCGGCCTCGGTGAGCCGCTGCGCATAGTGCAAGCCTTCGTCTCGCAACGGGTCGTATCCCGCAGTCAGCACGAAGGCGGGCGGCAGGTTCGACAGGTCCGCGTGCAGCAGCGGCGAGGCGCGCCAGTCCAGGTCGTGCGCCGGATCGCTGATGTAATGGTCGTGGAAGTAGTCGATGGTGTCGCGTGTGAGCAGGTAGCCTTGCCCGTTCGTCGTGTGCGACGGTGCGCTGCGCCGCATGTCGGTGGCGGGGTAGATCAGCAGCTGGAAGGCAATGGGCAGGTCGCCCGCATCGCGCGCGGCGATGGCCACCACCGCCGCGAGGTTGCCGCCTGCGCTGTCGCCGCCCACGGCCAGGCGCGTGGCGTCGAGGCCGAGTGCCGGTGCTTGCCCGCGTACCCAATAGGTGGCTGCGACGGAGTCGTCGACCGCCGCCGGAAAGCGGTGCTCGGGCGCCATGCGGTAGTCCACGGAGATCACCGCGCAACCGGAGCCATTGGCGAGTTGCCGGCACAACGTGTCGTGGGTGTCGAGGTCGCCAACCACCCAGCCACCGCCGTGGAAGTACACCAGTGCGGGCAGCAACCGCGGCGCATTCGCGGAAGCATTGCTCGCATTCAACAGCGGCTTGTGCAGCCGCAGCGGGATCGGGCCGTTCGGGCCATCGGCGAGCAGGTCATCGATTTGCGCCACTGCGGGTGGCTCGGGCTGAGTGGCCGAGCGGCGCTCGCGATAGAAGACCCGAGCCTCGACCGGCGCGAGCGTGTGGAGCGGCGGTATGCCGCGCCGTTCGATGAAATCGAGCAGGGCTCGTGCTTGGGGGTGCAGCATGTCCAGTGCGCTTGGGGCAGGTTTCGGAAGCACGATGATGCTATTGTCCCGGCTTGCGCGGCGAGGTGTGGACATCGAGGGGGAGCAGGCATAGAGTCCTTGCGACTCACTGGCCCGGATCGCGGCCTTGCGACGAGTTCGGGAGTTACTCCCACAGGAGGGCATGCAACATGCCTGAGAACCGTCGCGAATTCCTTCGCGTCCTTGGGGCGACCGGCGTGTCCGGTCTGGTCGGCATCGCATCGACGTCAGCCCAGGCCGAGCCACCGCCGGAAACGGAGCGCATCCGGCTTGTCAAGTTTCCCAGCGTCTGCCAGGCGCCCTTGTTCGTGGCCGAGGAGTTGCTGCGTGCCGAAGGCTTCACCGACATCTCGTACGTCGACGCGGGCGTGCCCGGCGCCGGACCCGGGAGCGTCCAGATCCTGAGCGACGGCCGGGTCGACATGGCGGTGTACTTCGCCGCACCGCTGGCCATCGCGATCGACCGCGGCGCGGAAATTTCGGTGCTCGGCGGCGTGCATCCCGGCTGCTTCGAGTTGTTCACCGTACCCAGCGTGCGCAGCATCAAGGACCTGAAAGGCAAGACGATCTCAGTGTTCGCGAACGAATCCTCACAGCATGTGTTCCTCGCCAGCATCGCAACCTCCGTCGGTCTCGACCCGAACCGCGACATCCGTTGGGCCTTCCATCCGGCAGCGGAGGGCAAGCGGCTGCTCGCGCAGGGCTCGATCGACGGGTATCTGGGCTTTCCGCCCGACCCGGAGGAGCTGCGCGACAAGAAGATCGGCCGGATGCTGCTCAGCAGTACCGTTGACAAGCCGTGGTCGCAGTACTTCTGTTGCATGGTGACGGCCAATCGCGGCTGGGCACGCAAGCATCCGGTCGCCACCAAGCGCGTGCTGCGCGCGATCCTGAAGGGCAGCGAGCTCTGTTCGACGGACCCCGATCTCGGCGTGAAGGCCTTCCTCGCCAAGGGCTACAACGTGAATCCGGAATACGCGCGGCAATCGCTGCGCGGGCTGCCGTACGCCCGCTGGCGCGACTACAACCCCGAAGAGACGCTGCGGTTCTATGCGCTGCGGTTGCGCGAAGCAGGGATGGTGAAGAGTGCGCCGCAAAAGCTGATCAGTCAGGGAACGGACTGGCGGCTGCTCGAGCAACTCAAGCGCGAGATGAAGACATGACGCAGCGGATCTGGAGCCGTCGCGACTTGCTGTATGCGGCCGGGGCCGCTGGCCTCGTCGGTGCGGCGCCGACCCTCGCGGCCGGGGAGCCGCCACCCGAAACGACCCGCTTGCGTGTGGGCGGCGGCACGACGTTGTGCTTCGCGCCGCAGTTCGTCGCCGAGGAGCTGCTGCGGGCGGAAGGGTTCAATCAGGTCGAGTTCGTCCAGAGGACACCCGAGGGGAGCAGCGTTGCGCTGCTCGGCGCAGGAGAGGCCGACATCAGCCTCACCCTCACGCCGAACGCGCTGATCGGCATGGACGCCGGCCAGCCGGTGGTGCTGCTCGCCGGGGGACATGTCGGCTGCTACGAACTGTTTGCGCGCCGTCAGATCCACGCCATCCGCGACCTCAAAGGCAAGGTGGTCTCGATTCCCCGGTGGGGTGGCGGCAGCCACCTCTTCCTGCAGATGATCTTCTCCAACATCGGCATCGATCCGCGCAAGGGCGTCGAGTGGCGCCTGGATCGCTGGGCTGACGTGCCGCCCCTGCTCGAGGAGGAGAAGATCGACGCCTACCTTGGTTTTCCGCCCGAGCCGCAGGAGCTGCGTGCGAGAAAGATCGGGCACGTCATATTCAACACGAGGGCCGATCGACCTTGGTCCCAGTACTTCTGCTGCATGGTGGGCGCAAACCGCGAGTTCGTGCGCAAGCATCCGGTGGCGACGAAACGTGCGCTGCGCGCGATCCTGAAGGGAATCGATCTTTGCGCCGCCGAGCCGGAGCGATCGGCCCGTGCAGCCGCGGCGCACAGGCCGGCGGCGAAGTACGAATACGTGCTGCAGATGGTCAAGGATCTGCGCTACGGAACATGGCGGGACTTCAGCGCCGAGGACACCGTCCGGTTCTTCGCATTGCGTCTGCGTGAAATCGGAATGATCAAGTCGAACCCGCAGAAGCTGCTCACCGCGGGCACCGATTGGCGCTTCATTGACCAGTTGCGGAAGGAGCTGAAGACATGACCCTCGATATGTGGAATCGCCGCAGCTTCCTGAGCACGGTGGGTGCATTGACTCTGCCCGGCGTTGCGACGGTGCTGCACGCCGCGGAGCCGCCTCCGGAGACGACGAAGATCCGCTTGACCCACACGCCGGCCATCTGCTTCGCGCCCCAGTACCTCGCCGAGGAGCTCTTGCGACTGGAGGGCTTCAGCGAAGTGGAGTACGTCCCCGACAAGATAGGGCGTCCGATGCTCCTCGTCGGAGAAGGTTGAGCCGACATCGCAATGGATGCAACGCCGCATTTCTTGCCGCTTCTGGATGCGGGCAAGCCCGTCGTTGTGCTGGCAGGAATCCATGTGGGCTGCTACGAGCTGTTCGGCCACGAACGCGTTCGCGCGATCCGCGATTTGAAGGGGAAGCGCGTCGCGATCGGCGCGATCGGTTCGGCCGAGCACATCCTCGTCGCGAGCATCGTGGCCTATGTCGGGATAGATCCCAAACAGATCGATTGGGTGGTGACGGAAAACAACCCGGCTGCGATGCGCCTCTTCGAAGAGCACAAGGCCGACGCATTCCTCGGGTTTGCACCGCAGCCGCAAGAACTGCGCGCGAAGAAAGTCGGGCGGGTCATCCTGAACATGACACAGGACAAGCCCTGGTCGCAGTACTACTGCTGCTCGCTCGGCGGAAATCGCGAATTCATCGCGAAGCATCCGGTCGCGACCAAGCGAGCGGTGCGTGCGTTTCTGAAGGCGGCCGACATTTGCGCGCAGGAGCCGGAGCGCGTGGCTCGATTCCTTGTCGCCAGAAAGTATGAACCGCGCTACGAGATCGGGTTGGAAGTGCTCAAGAGCCTCCCGTACAGCCGCTGGCGCGATTTGAATCCCGAGGACACCCTGCGATTCCACGCGCTGCGCCTGCGCGAGGTGGGCATGATCAAGACCGCCCCGCAAAAGCTCATCGCCCAAGGCACCAACTGGCGGTTTCTCAACGAGTTGAAGAAGGAGCTGAAGGCCTGACATGACGAGCCTGCCGCCCTTGTTTCGGGCACTCCTTCTTGCGCTGCTGCTATCGCCTTGCCCAATGGCGTGGGCGCACGCGAGCAAGGACAACGCGCGCCTGCCGGTGGTCGGACCCGCGCCGCCGTTCGCGTTGACGACGGACACAGGGCAGCGTCTCGCGCTCGCCGATCTGAAGGGCAAGGTGCTGGCGGTGACGTTCATCTATGCAACCTGCGCCGATACCTGCCCGATGCTGACCGCGAAGATGGTCGACATCCAACGCCGACTGGGCAGCCACTTCGGGCAACGCGTCAGGTTCGTGTCGATCACCGTCGACCCCGAGATCGATACGCCCGAGGTGCTGCGTGACTACGCCAAAGCGCAGGGCGCGCTCGGCGAGGGTTGGAGCTTTCTCACCGGCACGCCCGGCGAAATCAAGGACGTGCTGCGCCGCTACGGCGTGTATGCGAAAAAGAGTGAGCGAGGTGGTGTCGATCATCTCTTCCTGACGTCGCTCATCGACCGGACCGGAATGCTGCGTGTCCAGTATCTCGGCACTCGCTTCGATCCCGGCGAGATGCATCGGGATCTGCAGAAGCTGCTGCGCGAGTGAAACGTCCGCTGCTGCGATGGCTGCCGGAGTTCGTGGCGCGAACGCCGGTCACGATCTACACCAAGCTCCTCGCCGCGTTTCTCGCCATCACCGCTTTGCTGATCGTCATCGGCGTCGTCAGCCTCGCGGAGCTCGGCCGCGTGCACGAGCGCGCCGAGGACTTCGTCAAGCTGCAGCGCAAGATCGCGGCGTACCGGCAGATCCAGCACGACACGACGTCGCAGCTCTACAGCGTCGCATCGGCGCTGCTCGTGCCCGACGATCGCACGCTCGAAGCGACGCTGCGCCAGCTCAACCAGTTCGGCTACGACCTCGACCGGCTGCAGTTCGTTGCGCAGGATGAGGTCGAGCTGCTCGGCCGCGTGCGGACCGAATACGAAGCGTTCATTGCTGCGGTGACCGAAGTTGTGGAGCTGATACGCGCAGGCAAAGTGGCCGAGGGTCGCGCGGCCCAGATCGGGCGTGCCGGACCGCTCGCGGACCGACTCGAGCGGCTCACCAACGAACTCGTCAACAAGGCCGAGGCCGACATGGCGGCGCGCATCGACGAAAGCGAGCAGGACTATGCCCAGTCGCAACGACTCGTCATCGCGTTTGCCGTCGGCAGCATCGTGCTGGCGCTCGCATTGGGCTACGCCATTTCGTGGTCGCTGATCGGGCCGGTGCGGCAGATGGACGTTCGATTCAACGAAATCGCGGCCGGCGACTTCACGAAGCAGGTCAGTGTGCCGAACCGCGACGAGCTGGGTGCCCTGGCTGCGAACTTGAATCACATGAGCGACGAGGTCGGGCGCCTCTACCGCCAGGTCGAGACCGCGAACCGGCACAAGTCGGAGTTCCTCGCCAACATGTCCCACGAGCTGCGCACGCCGCTCAACGCGATCATCGGCTTCTCGGAGGTCCTCAAGGAGCGGATCTTCGGTGCGCTCAACGACAAGCAGGCGGAATACATGGATGACATCCACTCGTCGGGCCACCACCTGCTCTCGCTGATCAACGACATCCTGGATCTGTCGAAGATCGAGGCGGGTCGCATGGATCTCGAACTGTCGGATTTCGATCTGCGCGCTTCATTGCAAAGCGCGCTGACCCTCGTGCGCGAACGGGCAACCCGGCACGGGATCGCGCTGAGCATGGACGTGGCCGATGGAATCGGAGTCGTCGTTGCCGACGAACGCAAGCTCAGGCAGGTCGTGCTCAACCTGCTTTCGAACGCTGTCAAGTTCACGCCGGAAGGCGGGCGAGTCGCGCTGCGCGCGTTGCCTGTGGACGGGGGTGTCGAGATCTCGGTCGCGGACACCGGTATCGGCATTGCGCCCGAGGATCAGGCCGCCGTGTTCGAGGAATTCCGCCAGGTCGGCGACTCCGCGCTCAAGCACGAAGGAACGGGCCTCGGACTCGCATTGGCCAAACGCTTTGTCGAACTTCACGGCGGCACGATCCGAGTGGAAAGCGCAACAGGGAAGGGGACGACTTTCACGTTCTCGTTGCCGGAGCGCACGCGCTCGCACGACAAAGTGACCGCGTAGTCGCGCGCGTCCGCGATGTCTAGGGGTTCGCCGACTTGCGCGCGGCCACAGCGGCATCGAGCACAGGCCGCAGACGCTGCGGGTCGGCGGGCTTGGTCAGGTGATGGTCGAAGCCGGCCGCGACCGCGCGACGTCTGTCCTCTTCTTGACCCCAGCCCGTCAGCGCGACCAGGATCATGCGTTGGCCCCAGGGTTCGCGCCGAATGCGCTCGGCCACTTCGTAGCCGTTCAGGATCGGCATGCCGATGTCGAGCAGCACCACGTCCGGGGTGGCGCCCGCCGCCACGCTGAGCGCAGCGGCGCCGTCGTTGGCCGTATGCACCTCGTGACCTGACAGCGCCAACATCAACGCCAGGCTGTCGGCGGCGTCGCGGTTGTCGTCGACGATGAGCACGCGGCACGCCAACGTGGCGGCTCGGTCGACGGCGTCGGCAGGCTGATCGGAGGCGTCTGCCGACGACTGCGCCAGTGGCAGTCGCACGACGAACTCGCTGCCTTGGCCCAGGCCGGCGCTGTGCGCCTCGACGCTGCCACCATGCAGTTCCAGCAGGCCTCGCGCGAGCGCCAGCCCGATGCCGAGCCCGCCGTGAGATCGTTCGATCGCGGGGGCCACCTGCGAGAACATCTGAAAGATGCTCGGCAGATGCTCCGCTGCGATGCCGATGCCCGAGTCGCGAATCGAGACCACTGCTTCGTCGCCGCTGCGCGCAACGGTCACGTCGATGCGGCCGCCCTCGGGCGTGTACTTCGCGGCGTTGTTAAGCAGGTTCAACAGGATCTGCGTCAGGCGCGTCGGGTCGGCATCGATGCCTAGCCGCTCTCGGGGAAGCGTGATCGTCAACGCATGGTGCAACGAATCGATCAGCGGGCGCGCTCCTTCCACCGCGCTGTGGACGACAGCGGCCAGGTCCAGCCGCTCGTGACGCAACTGCACCTTGCCGCGGGTGATGCGCGCGAGGTCCAGCAGGTCGTCGACCAGCCGCGTCAACTGTCGCACCTGGCGATCGATGATGTCGCGCGTCCAGCGCGTGTCGGCATCGAGCGGATCTTTCAGGCGCAGGATTTCGAGCGCGTTGGCGATCGGGGCCAGCGGGTTGCGCAACTCGTGTGCGAGCGTCGCGAGGAACTCGTCCTTGCGGCGGCCGGCCTCCGACATTTCGGCATTCAGCCGTCGCAGCTCGTCTTCGGCGCGCTTGCGGTGCGTGATGTCGATGCCCAGGCCGTACAGCATCGTCGGGGCGCCATCATCGTCGTAGACGGCGCGGCCGCGACCCTCCATCCATCGCCACTCGCCGCTGGCATGGCGGAAACGGAACTCGATCGAATATTCCCCGCGCGCTTGCACGGCGCTGGCCACGGCGGCGGCGAGCTTCGGCTCGTCGTCGGGATGCACCAGCGAACGAAAGCCCATCGTCGTGCCGGCGAAGCCGCCCGGGTCCAGGCCGAAGATCTCTTCCAGCTCGCGGCTCCACCAAACCTGATTCGACACCATGTCGCGCGACCAGGCGCCCATGCGACCGCCTCGCATCGCAAGCGCCAGCACGTCGCGGCTTTCGCTCAGCGCCGCCTCGGCGCGCGCGTTCTCGACCGCGTACCACGTGCGCTCGGCGATGCGCTCGAGCAGCGCCGCTTCGTCGGCGGACCACTCAGGCGGCTCGCGGTGGTGCACAACGAGCAGCGCGACGAAGCGAGCTTCCTTGACCAGCGGAACGCAGATGAGCGAGCGCGCCTCGATCGCGCCGAAAGCCGCCGCCACGGGCTGGCTGTTCGTGCGCGCGTCGGCCAGCACGTCCGGAATCACGAGTGTTCGGCCGGCCTTCAGCTCGCGAATGATCTGCGGGCCGAAATCGTCCAGCCGGTGGCTGCGTGCAAGGCTTGCCACGCCCTGTGTGTAGTCGCGCTCGACATGGACGAACTCCTCGGCCTTGTCGATCTCGCCGAAAGTACAGCCGCTGACGGCGAAATGTCCGCCGACGCGGCTGACGATTTCCCATTGAACACGCGTCCAATCGTGCAGGCCGCGAGTCGCGTCGTGCAGCGTCACGAGCAGCTGCTGCGCCAGCGCATCGCGTCGCAACGCCTCCTCGTTGCGACGCAGCTCTTCGTGGATGCGGGCTTGGCGCGCGCCCGCACGATGCAGCGCGGCGCTGACGACGTCGGCCTCCACGAGGCCACTCTTGCGTTCGGGCGGGACCTGTTCGCTCTTGAGCTCGCGAGCGGCTCGTTCGAGTGCCTCGATCGGCGCGCGTATCGCGCGCGCCGCGAGCAGCGCGATCACCACCGCGAAGGCGGCGAGCGCCGCGGCGCCGATGGCCGCTCGCCACGAGGCCTCATGTGCCGCGGCGGTCAACGCCTGCTTCGGCACACCGATGACGAACGCCCATCAATAGGTCGGCGAGCGGCTGTAGAAGGCCAGCACCGGCACGCCATCGAAGGACACGGTCTCGATGAAGCCTTCGGGCTTGGCCGCCAAGGCCTGCACCAGACGCGGCTGCGACGGCTTGCCGACCCAGCGTTCCGGATACGGCTTGCGCGCCACCACCGTGTGCTCGCGGTCGATCACGCCGGCCAGCCATCCCTCGGGCAGATGCTGGTCGTCGACGATGGTCTGCAGCACCGTCGGTGTGAACACGACGCCGACGTTGTACCGTGTGGGATTGAAGGCTTTGTCGGGGGCGAAGACGGCCAGTACCGGCTTCTTCGACACCGGGCCGATGCGCAGGTCCGAGACCTGTGGTGCGCTCGTTGTCAGCGGCCGGTCCGGCGTCCAGGTGCGTTTGGGCAGCGGCGTGCCGTAGGGCACCGAGGTGTTGAGCAACTGGTTCTCGTTGTCGACCAGCACCACCCAGTTGCCCGTGTCCAGCGAGGCCGCTTTCGCTTCGTTGTAGAAACGTTGCAGATCGCCCTGCGCAATGGCCGACGACGACGCCAGCGTGCGCGCGATGGCGGCACGCTGGTCCAGTTCGCGGTCCACCACCAGCGCGAGGGCGCGAGTGGTTTCGCGCAACCGCTGCTGTGCCGATTCGGTCTCGCGAAAGTAGGTGGCCGCGACGATCCAGACGAACAGGCCGGCGGTGGGGATCAGCACCGCCAGCACCAGCAACAGCAACCGCACGCGCAGCGTCATCGCGACCTTGGTGAATGACAGGCTGATCGAACCGTCGGCGCGCTCGCGGGCTGCAGCATGGTGCCTTTCATCTGCGCAGGCCGTAATGGTATTCGCATTGACCATCGGGCCGCTCCTGATGGCGATGTTCTCGAAGGAAGGTGAAAAGGCGATTTGGGCGATCGCGCAGCGTTGAGCAACGTGATAGTCCACACATGCCGTCCGACCCTTCCCCCGATCGAGGCATAGCCAAGGCGTCCGGTGCTGCCTACGCTGCAATCAAGGTGAGCATCGCGCAAAGGAGGTGCGCAAATCATGAACGCACCGCCGATGGTTTCGCCCGAACCGGCCCGCTACGAGTTGCGCTTCCAGTCTCTGTTTGATGCGGGACGTGCCTACGCATTCCCATGCGACGTCGCCGGCCACGTGGACATGGATGCACTCAGCGACACAGCTCGCGAAAACTACCTCTACGCACGGGCCGTCGTCGGACGTGAATTTTCGATCCCGACCGTGATGGTTGGCGCTGCGCACTGACAGAACGTCGCCGGCCCGAGCGCCGTGGCAATCTACGGGATGGTCAGCACGACATTCCCGACCGTCCAACCCTGTTCGACCAGTTCATGCGCCTGCGCGATTTGCTCGAGCGGCAAGCGTTCGGCGATGTTGTGAATCAGAGCGCCCTGCTCCAAGAAGGTGGTGAGCGTGGTCACAACGCGCTGGCGATCCTTGTCGTCGAGGTTGTAGACGATGAAGAACATCAGAGTGACGTTCTTGACGATGAGCGGAAAGAACGGCAGGCCGAACTCAGATGCGCCACTGCCGTAGACGACGCAATCGCCGCCGGGGCGAATGACTTCGAGATCGAGCGCGGCGTTGGCCGCAACATCGACCTCGACGATGCGATCGATGCCTTGCCCTTGGGTGGCCTGCCGAACCTGCTCGGCGACGTTGTCGCGTCGGTAGTCGATGACCGTATCGGCGCCCGCTGCGCTCGCGAGCGCAGCCTTTTGCGGGCTGCTCACTGTCGCCAGAACCTGGCGTGCCCCGAGCAGTCGCGCAAACTGCACCGCGTAGTGTCCGACTGCACCGGCGCCACCAGCCACCAACACGTTGCGGCCTTCCACGCCGCCATTGGCCAACACCGCGTGCAGCGCGGTCAGCGCCGGGATGCCGAGGCAAGCACCGGCCTCGTCGCTGACGCCCGCAGGCAATGCGACGGCTTGTCGCTCCGGCAGGACGACGTACTGCGCCGCCGTCCCGAAGGCTCGGCCCCAAGCGGCATTCCAGACCCAGACGCGCTGGCCGATGCGCTCGCTCGCCACGCCCTCACCGACAGCGTCGACCACGCCCATGCCATCGCTGTGCGGGACGATGCGCGAGAACGGCAATTCCGTACTGCGCCGGCCCGCGCGTGACTTGACGTCGGACGGATTGACCCCGGACCAGCGCAAGCGGACGCGAACCTCGCCAGGGCCTGGAGACGGATCCGGCAACTCGGACAACTGAATGACCTCCCGTGCCGGCCCAGTGCGTTCATAGAAGGCTGCCTGCATCGCTTCCTCTCGTAGCCAGAAAGCTTTGATTCTGGACCACCGATACGAAACCGACTGACGACCGGGCGGCGGCCCATGGGCGGGCCGCGACGTGCCAGCGCAAGCGTCGTTCGATCCTACGCCGGCATGCTTGACGACGGCAATGCAGCTGGAGCTGACCTTCAAGGCTGGACCGCGAACTGGAACTGTCGGCCACGACCGGGCCGTCACAAGGGACCGCTTTCGGGGATTCGAATCGCTGGGAGTCTGCGCCGTTGGTTATCTTCCTCCAGGTTGTCGAGCCGCCACCAGAACGGTTGTCAGTCGGCGTGCGCGCGAGCCCACTGCAGCATCGCGGCGTCGAGCTTCGGGTGAGCGAGGTAGCGCGCGACGTAGTCACGTTCGCTGCGCCCGCCCTTGGCGCGGATCAGGTCCACCAGTGCGCGGCGCTCGTCGTCCCGCCACGCGCCGAGGTCGAACAGCGTGAGGATCGGCGCGACGCGACGCCAAGCCTCGCGCTGGTCCGGCGAGAAGCCGCGCAGCGAGGCCTGGCCGCAATGGCGCAACAGCTCGGCGCTGGCTTCGTCGACAGCGCGCTCCCGATCCGAGCCCGCCCGCGCCGACAGTGCGGCGCCGGCGCACAGTCCCAGCGCGCCCAGCGGAACCAATAGGTGCGGTTGCGCGGGTTCGAGGTCGAAGAGCAGATGCCGCTGGGCCAGCCGGAGCAGCGTGGCGGGCCGGGTGCGATGGCGGGGGCTGCGCTGCACGCGCGCCTGCTCGTCACGTGCAAGCCGGAGCGTGGTCGCATGGCGCGGCCGGAAGCCGAGCTTGGCGTAGAACCACCAGGCGCCGGATTCGAGCCCTTCGTCGTTGCCCTTGCCGAGCTGGTACGGGTCGAGGCTGAACGACGTGGTACCGAACACGTGCCGCAACGCGGCCAGCCAGCGCGCGAAGGTGAACGCCGATTCGCCGCCGCGAAAGGTGTCGCAGGTGTTGAACGACAGCGCCGCGCTGCGGCCCACGATGTCGGACTGCACGTAGCCGATCGGCACCCCGTTGCGCAGCGTCAGGCCGCCGTAGTACGAGGCCAAGGCGTGGCGCCGCGGCGGGATCACGCCGACGAACGCGAAGGCCAGGCCATCGCCATCGTCGACGAGCCACGCGTCACGCGCGTCGGCGAACGAGAAAGCCTCGAGCGAGCGGGCGCGCGTGACCATTGCGCCGCGTGCCAAGTTGACGATGGCCTCGCCGTCGCGCACCGACATTCGGCGCACCGAACGGGGCGCTCGCGCCATCTCAGCTCGAAGGTCGGGGCGTACGCGCGGGGGCGGCTCTTGCCGAAACACCACGGGCGCTCCAGCGAAATGGGCCGCGGTTCGCGACGGCGTGTCGGGACCAGGCGCGAACACGAAGCTCGCATCCACGGTGTCCGAATACGCCTCTCGCGTGAACCCGTTGCCCGGCATCGCGGCGATGCGCCGCAGCAGGAACGCGGCATCGGTTTCGTTGGTGCTGCGCAGCCGGTCGAGCGCGTCGTAGCCCGGCAACTTCAGCTGGATCAACGCGTGTGCCTCAGCCTGCGTGAGGAGTGGCGGCAGGGCGCGCGCGATGCGCGCCTCGGCATCCGTGTCGTTCCGGTCCAGCCGCAGGTTGTCCGGCCAATGTTGGGCGAGCCATTGCGCCTGG
>Ga0184637_10000495_pt1 | contig 29330 bp, 35 predicted proteins | sample PLM3_127_b2_FD_133143 | JGI IMG/M metagenome (GOLD analysis project Ga0184637, IMG submission 133143) | Groundwater sediment microbial communities from an aquifer in East River, Colorado, USA - PLM3_127_b2 | ecosystem: Environmental > Terrestrial > Soil > Riparian zone | place: USA: East River... | reverse complement strand
TTGTATAGACATCGGCACTACCGATTTTTCAACAAACTCTCCTATTTTTTCTGGCAATGTTCGCTTCTGATAAATCTTATTGCCAAACTCGTCAACATTGAAAACCAATGTCCCAAAAGCCGCCGACCACCATGGCGCTAATTTAGAAGTGAACTTCTGCAAAGCCTCCGGGTCACCAGTAAAAAGTGCTTTTCCTCCATAATAAGCCATCTCCGGCACTTCAAACAGGGCCTTGATAGGATGAATCCAGGCGCCCCTCTCACCATTCGGATCGTCAGGGTCATTCCACGGCGCCCGAATATGGAAGGCATTCTTCCCCGGAGGATTCTGAAATATGAACTTCCCCTCGCCGTCCATCTTCTCCGTAGTAACATAGTTCAGTATATTGGCCGTGGCATAAGCGAAGCCAATCCCGTAAATGTAGCGCTGGTAAACATTCGACTGCGGAGTGTTTTCGTCAATATGAAGCGACCTTAGAATTTTGTTGGCCTCAAACTTCCTATTGATAGCGGCTATCGCCTCATTGGGAACGAATGATTTTGCTCCCATCGCAAACCCACGAATATGCCGAAGCGCCCAACTCGGCGCTATCATTGCGAAATTCCAAATATTACGGGCCGTCGTAGAGTAATAAAAACGATTCATAAATTTACCGGATTCCAATATGGCCAACTGAATGTCCTCGTGAGCTAAGAAGTTGGTAGTCTGTTTGACAGATTCCCTGGCCGCCAAATCATCCACCTGTTCAACCGACAAATCTTTGTACCTCGGGTCTTTCGCCCATTTAGCCCGATTGGCGATATAAAAATCATGCGCCTGCGCCCAAGCCAAGTTGTTCACCCAAACATCAAATGTTAATTTGTTGGAATAATAAAACGGAGAAATAGCCCAATTTACACCCTTGGCCGCCGTCCTGCCGATTGGCATCTTGCCTTCAAATAAAATATTCATCGGGTCCAAACCGACGTCCTCATATCCCTGGGCTTTTAATCCGTTTCTGGCTAATAGTCGAGTAACCGGATCATCCAAGTCCCATTTAAGTCGGCCGCCCCTGACAACATTCACAAAGGGGATTCTCCCCATAAAGAGGTCAATCACTCCAGTCGTCGTCATGTGAAACGGACCAGTAAGAAACGCCGACTTCGCCACCATCATAACCTTATTGGCAGTTTGAAGGGTCGGATTGTCGAAGTAATTTTTTAATTTCGGGTATATGGACTTATGGACAGCCGCCGGACCTTCTAATACGGCCTTTTGGCCTCTGGAATTGATATATTCAATCGGCCTGTAAAGAGATGGGTTGTCAAGTCGTTCGTAATCTTCAAACAAATGAGATTCACTAATCCTGCGCCAGTTATCTACCAGCATAGCTTCAGATTCACCCCTCCGGGCAGCGCTGACCTCCGCTTCTCTGGCGACCATCTCCTCCGGCGTTCCTAATATAAGTTCCGGTGCCGGCTCAATACCTTCAACTTTAAGACCTTGGCTGGTTATTGGTCTGACCGCAACTCTCTCGCCAGTACCCAGAGGAATTTGATGCAGCGTCTTAAATAGTTCGCGGCTGGCATGTGCTCTCATAGCGGTCTGAAAATCCATCCCGATAAGTGTCCCCAGATTATTATAGGCCGGCCTGCTTCCGTACAGTTCACCTTCGATGTAGGTGTCATAAGTCCGCTCCTTGGCTTGAGGCAAAGACCTTGAGAATTTGCCGTAATTCATATTGTAGGGCTTTCCGGTTTCTGGATTCATCCACCACTGAAATAAATAACTGACGCCTGGCGGCATCTTCCTGACATTAACTAATTCATTATCAATTTTGAATTTTGTATTCCTATCCCTAAGTATTCGCAACCATTCAACGATCCCCTTTTCAAATGGTGTCAGACTCTTAATTGCTTCAAGAGCCGGACTAATATCAAAGCCCTTTTCTTTCATAAAGGCGGCATAAGCTTTGTCGTTGTTAATTTGTAGTGCGTCTCTGATTATTTCTCGGCGCCCCTCATCGGGTATCAATCTATTGAATTGCCTCGACAAGGCATCCGCAAAGTGTTTCGACTCTTTTACCAGATGGGCGTGATTGGTCATCGCTTCCAAGCCAGTTTTGACTCCGGCTTTTATTTCGGGCGGCGTTTGAGCATCGCCAATCATACGCTCCAAGTGTTTAACCGCCCCTTTTGTGCCACCATATAGAGTTTCAAGAAGTTCTGGTATTTGATGAACGGGTATGCCCGAAAATAAGTCCATTGTGGTTTGCGTTTTCATCATTTCCGTGACACCATCTTCAAGAGTCTTAATTTGTTTGTCAATCGCCTCAAGCCCTTCTTTTGTGTGCACCCGCTTGGTGATAATGTCTTCTTTCAGCGCCTTTAATGCCTTGACTTTTTCGACTATTGCGCCAGTATCCGCCCGTGCCCGCACACCGGTCATTGGGTCTTTGTCGTGTCGCAATTTAATTGGCGTATTCTCCGTAAAGGCAAAATCGGTTACTTGATGGTGAACCATGTCTGATAATTCGGTAGCATTCAGTTTATTATAGAGCGGCACCTTATCGCCAGACGTCGGATAAAGTTGATCCCAGATTTGTTGCTCATGGCGATTATTTAATTGAGGATATTCCTTCCGAAGTCTTCCAATCGTGCGTGCGTGGGTGGCCGAATACGGGTAATCATCAAAAGCCCTATCTGCGATAACATCCATAATCTTTCCGGCTGGATTCAAATAACTATATGCTTCAAAACTTCTATAATTATCATGAAACATTGACTTTAAGGACTCCACGGAACCTTCCGCACCTCCTTGTCCCCGCAAATACTTTAACGATGCCACCTGAGAACGCAAATCTTCAGGTGTGGCCTTCTTGTTTGACCGATGAGCAAAAGCTATCGCTTCCTGTTCGGTTCCCTTAAATTCATAAGTAGGAATATCTTCAATTCCCAATTCTTCCGCAGCCGTGTGCCTACTATTACTCAAGGCATACTCTTGCCCGTTTTTAGGGTCTTTCCAAAACCAAACAGGATCAAACTCATCAATTCTCAACTTACCGGCGATGTAATCATCCTTGATAGAATCAACGGTTTCTCGTGCGGCCTCCACTCCAATCCGTGTCTGAAAACGTGCCGGATCACGAATGATGTCGGTCCGCTTCTTCATTTTGAATTGTTGCTTCCCAGCGAAGATGTCTTGTCCCACCGCTTCGCCAGTCGCTTTAGATTCGGTCGCCTGACGAACCATCGCACCCTCGGCCTCGATAGCCCTGTCTGTCGCTGCCTCAATTTCTTCCGCTACCCGCTCCGCCTCCCTTTCAGCCTTGACCGCTTCAATCGCTTTAGCATTATTCGCATCCCTAACCTCTTTAGTATCACCCTTTCCTGCCTCGGATAGGGCTTCTTGGCTTGCCGCTGCCCTTTCGTCAACCCTCTTACTTGCTATTTCAGCTTCTATCGGCTCCGGTGCGGTTCCCGTTTCTTCGCGGGCGGCCCGCAATTCCTTCAACGCCGTGTCCATTTCCCTGACTCGCTCTTCCCTGTTTTTCTGAAAACCCTTAATCGCCCCTTCTGCATTCTCTTTTTGAACACCTTTTAGTCCGGGCTCAACTTCTTCGAATTGGGCAATTAAATCATCGAATTTCTTAATGTCGGCATCCAGTTCCTCAACTCTATCTCGTGCCAATTTGAAAGTGGGGCTGGTTTCACGTGAAACATCACCCAAAAGCTCTTGCCGTTCACGCTCTTGGCGGATACGGCGCAAATCTTCTGCGGCCATTTGTTCCTGAATTTGGCGTTCAGCGTAACGCATCCTAACTTGCTGTAACCCCATGGGCAATTTAGACAAATCCTGCACATTGAAAGTCTGCCCAGTTTTCGGGTCCGTAAAACTGTGGAGTGGGCCAGCCCCGGGAAGTTCCCCAACGTCTCCGTTATATCTAATTTTCAATGTCGCCGCTAATTGCTCCGGCGAACCATCAACCGGCTCAACCGCTTTCTGGGATGGCCGAATTTGTAACTCTCCCTGCGGGTCAGTGACGATATCCGCCTGAACCCCTATCTCCGGTACCTTTGCTTCGGCTTTCGCCCCTACGGCTTCCTCTGGCGCTTCTCGAGAAACCACCCGGTAGAAGGATTGGTCAGCACTTGGTTCAAGCGGTATCCTCTCACCTGATAAATTATGCCGAACCTCATTGATGCTCATTTTTGCGATGTCAAGAGCCGAAAACTTCTCGGTGGCAAATTCCTGCATCTCTAACAATTCTGACCGCGCTTCACCATTCCCCAAGCGCTTAATTCTTGATATCTCGTCTTCCCAGAACTGTCCCTTTACTTCCGATTCGTACTCTCGGCGCTGTCTTTTTCTAATTCGACTGGTTTGGGATTCGGTCTGTCTGGCCTGCTGTTCCTGCTCGAATTTCTTCTTAAATGTCTGTGCTTGCTCCTCGGCCTGCCGACGGGCGTTGACTTGCTCTTCGAATACTTTCCTCTCTGCGGTAATAAAATCACCGCCAACCCGACCACCAGCACGGTCAGTACCCGCGGCCCCACGCACCGATCCGACCTTGCTGATAACTCCCTTAATCATCAGAAGTGCCATAACCGGCGCTATCGGATTCTGTATCAATTCCTCTATTGCAGCCTGCTTTCCCTCTTCACTTACCGCGGAGATAACATTGCCATCCTTGTCGAGAATAATGTTACGACCAGTCGCGGCCTCTAATGCGACATTTACCACATGAGGAGCAAAAGTAACCAGTCCCGTAACAAAAGAAATGGGATTCTCTACCAGTCCAGCCATCAATTCCGGCGCTAATCGCAATGCTCCCTTAATAGCATTCTCGGATATCCTGTCCACGGTTGTCTTCGGAATCCGCACGATTGTCTTACCTGTCGGTGTCTTCCGCTCTTGACCGCTTTCGGCTTCAGCATAGCCTTTGACATATAATCTATCGGCCTTATCAACTACTAACTCGTGAAATTCCCCCGCTTGTGTCGGCAACAGACCTAAATCCTTAAACATCCCGTGCGCTCTCTCGGACATCGAAATCTGTTTCGTACCAGGAGACAGAATATCGCCAAATCCTGTCGCATCAGAAGGATGTCCCCCTGCACCCGGCATAAATCTCATTATTTCACCCAAAATGTCGGCATCCAAAAGTCGCTTAGAAGCACCTTTCAGGCTCGATCTCCAAATCTTTCCAATCGGCCCCTCGTTCCGCATCTCGTCTTCAACCAATAACCGGATGGCCTCTTTGTCAAATTCCTTACCCAGCTTATCTCCGACTTCTTGTAATTGTGGCAACCGCGGGTCAAGCGGTGGCCGAATCAATGACTCAACTTGCCGGGCGTGTTCCCTCAACTGCGGAAAATGCTCAAGAGCAGCCTCAACTTGTTTGCTTTCCGATGGTGAGAGACTTTCGGGGTCAACAATGCTTTTAGTGTAAAGGTCTCGAAACTCTTGAGTATTGACATAGCTGGCGTCTTCGGGTAAGTTCGGGAATTCTGGAACAACTGGCGGCAATCCCCGAACTGTCATCGCCCCCTGTTGCTCAATCGGGGGAAGGCCACGAACTATTTTTAGTGGTTCTGAAAAAAGGCGTTTTTCAATTACCGGTAAATCTTCCTGCAACATAGTCGCAGAATCAGTCGGCTCTGAAAAAATCCGATTAGTCGGCATCTGGGAAATACTCCAATATCTGCAATTCCTGTTCCTTTGTTATTTTCATTTTACTGGTAGGGTCACTTCTCTCTAAATCAATCTGCGCTTTAACCTGCTTCCGACTTTTAAGTCCGGCCTCAATAGCGCCAGTAACAAAAGACCGCAATTCGATAGGTACATTTTCAATATCAATATGCCCCAAATCGGACTGATTTATAATGGCCTGCTGGATTTTGGTCATCCTTTCGGTAACAAGCTCCGGCTTGAGTGTACCATCGGGTGTTAAATATTGATCCCATTTTTTCTTTTTTTCTCCTACCATCTTTCCAGTGACAAACTCTTCCATTGCAAACGCAAACATTATCGGATTCCCCCCACTCAATTCCGTCATAATTGACTTCTCGGCCTCGTCGTACATAGAAGCATCAGCGCCATAAAGTGCCATAAGTTGTTTCGGGTTGATACCGGCGCCTGTTTGCAATGCTCCTAATCTGGCGGAGTCTTTCATTAGGGTATTCAGAGGAATCGGGTTCCCCTCCGCATCAGTCGTTGCTTCAATATAAACCTGCTGTCTCGCTTGAGCTTCGGTCGCCTTTTGGGTTTTTGCTCCCCCTAAAAATGCTTCCTCTGTTATTCTAGAGCCAAATTCTTTGACTAATCCACCCAGAAGATTCGTGTTGGCAATAATTTGGTCTGCTGTCATTTCGGATAGAGGTGAATTAGCAAATACTCCCCGTTTGAAATATCCCAACTTATGAGCCTCACGAATTTCTTCATCAGTCAAGGTTCCGGCTTGCTCTCCAATGGTCGCCCCCATCTGCAATGCTTGGCCAGCGGTCAAAAGATTCGTTTCAATAGCTTTGTCGAATAACGGTCGCAGATTTTCCGGAACCTTAAGTGCGGTGTAAAGTCCACCTAAATTAACTTTTTCTCGCAGGGCATCAGCCGGAACTGAAAACCCCAATGCCGCCAATCTGGTCGCCGCTTCACGTTTTTCCTCTATCGTGCCCGTGCCGTAAACAATCTTTTGAAGTTTAACGGCCTCTTTGACATCCTGCTCTTTTTGTGCCCGCCGGCGTTGTTCGGCGCCACGCTCTAAAAGCGCTTGAGTAATTGTAGCGCCATATCTTGATTCTCGTCTCGGCATTTATGCTGCTGCTCCGCCACCCATCAATCCGAATGCTTTCATAAGACCTAACGTGGTGCCTAAATCACCTAAATTAAATAATGTGTCCTGAAATGCTGACGTTTGTCCGCCAGTTGGAACCGAACCTTGCACTAAAAGCTGCAAGGCTTGAAGTGCTTGCTGTTGCGCCGCGCTTGCGCCCTGAATTCTCAACTGCTCATATCCGATGGCTCCTTGAGTTGCTGCACTCGTGGCCGCTCTTGCTATCGGCGCATAAACATTTCGATATAATTCCTTCGGTGCCTCGCCCGACCGAAAGATTCCCCGGCTCGCTAAGTCAGCATTAAAGGCTTCCACTCCGGGGGCAATTCCAGACAAAATTTCATCAATGTTCGCTTGAATCCCGGCCATAAAAGTATCCCTGTCCGGAATGTACATACTGGAACGGTCTAATTTAACTGCTCTCAGAATTTCAGCCAGAACCTCTGGCGGAAGTTGCCCTGGCTGGTCTTTACCTCCTAATATCTGCCCAGCTATGCCAGCACCAATCGCAAGTGGAACAAAAGGAAAGGCCATCTTTACTCTCCATCCACAACGAAATTCACTGTCGCCGTGTCTGTCTCATTTGTTGACTTAATCATAAATTGCTTACCATTTAACGGAATCACCGAATATGTAAAAGTATTCAGCGTGTCCAGACTGAAGGCCAACCCCCGATAACTCGTTTTATCAAAAAAGCTGATATCCTGTCGGCCCTCTGCGGTGGATGTGTTCAAAGTAACCGTAGCTCTTCCGGCTACCAGTTTTACCGCATCGGCAACCTGATGCCAGCCCTTTGCCGCCCGATGCTGAAATGTCGGCCTGCCCTGAATAGTGTAGATGGTCTTGACCTTGCCGAGAATCTTCTTCTCATCAACGCCCTTGATCTCAACTATCGCTTTCGCAGTATCGGCCTTTTCAGCAGCAGCGGAGGCAGAGAGAACTGAAATGAAAAATGTAATCAGTATGTAAATTTTCATCTGCGAATTCCGTCATCCCAAGCTAAAAAACCAATGGTAAACCCCGTTATTTCATATTCGCTCAAACCATAGGCCCGCCATCCTATGGAGCAATTATCACTGATTCGATTAAAAGTCACCCGGTCAACTTTTCTATCTCTAAACTTTGGCACAAATTTCACTGAATCGACAGCGCCCTTACTTTCTTCGTAAAATGTCACCATCAACGTATCATCAAGGCCACCTACAATATGTTTCCCAAAGAAATCAACATAGAAAATCTTCTCCCGGCGAATCGGGCCTTCGCCTTCATGGAAAAAGTATTTGCTCTGATACTTGGATATAATTCGCTGACCATTATCTAAATCAATCGCTTTGTCTCCCCACTGAAACAAACTATCTGTCCCGCTTACGAAAATGAATTTGTCAGTCGCGTAGTCCAGGGCGAGAGTGTCCTTATCAAATAGAACAATGTCCTTGATCCCAAAACTGTATGACTTCCAATGCGGAGTCGGAGTCCGGCTGTAAATATAAGTCTGATTGTTTGATGTGCTGTCCACCGCTGTCGAATCAATCGGAACTGACAGCCACCAGTCATCGCCAACCGGCTTTGCCACCGACCGACGAAGATTCGTTCCTATTGAATCAAGGGAGTTTTTGATAACCCACGATATTGTCGGATTGCTTAACCCGCCAGCCATACTCATTTCGTAAGCGCCGGATTCGTGCAGGAAATTGATGAGATTCTTATTGACAGTCAAAGTTCGCGGTGCCGATAGGCCGACACCGGAAACCAGTTTCTCTAAATTGAACTGGAAAAAACTCAGGCCGGAAAGTCCATAGATGGAATTTTGCCGAAACAAAAGCAGATTATCACCGACGCTTAAGAGGCGCACAAACCAATCACCTAACTGCGATTCCACCGCAATAAAATGGTCGGGTGGCATAGTCGTCGGCCTACCGAAGTCGGAGTACCAAAAGACGTTTTTATCCTCTAAATCGCCGATAGCAAATAATCGGTCTCCGTGATAAGCAATGTCAAAAGGTTGGAAAGTTATAGCAGAATCATCATAACAAAATTTTTCGGGCTGTTGAGCGTTACTGCTGTCTTTGCACCAAGGAATAATTAGCAATGAATCATAGGGGATACTGTCAATATAGGTCGTTACGGTGTCGTCGAGTGTATCAAGAATAACAAAATTATAAAGATAATCACCCGTCTGGAAAACGTTCTGTTTGAGTTCCTCACCATATACAAAACTTGGTAAACCTGATGCGCCCTTACAAAATCGTTCTGCGGTAAGTTTCCAAGTTTGGCCAGGAACAGCACTTCGAATATGAATAAAACTGCCAGAATCCTCCGCTTTTATGCGGCTACTCATATAGGCACTGTTGTTTATTTTAGATGTCATGCTGTCAACGGCCATAGCCCCCGTTGTGCCGCTCGATGGAGAAATCCAAGAAACGCTACCACCATCAACACCGACTCGGTATATCGAACTATTCTCCACATAGCAAGGATGAAGACGTGAAAGTTTTTCGGCAGAGCTGTCTCTCCAAACAATCGACCCAAACAATCCCCGTAGTAGAAGTTTATTAACAATGCCACTATCTCTTGGAATCGGAATGTTCAAAAGGCTGTCCTTAATGCCATTCCCACCAGCTCCTCGTAATATGGCGGCAGAATAACAAAGACAAGTAGGCGGAGAAGCATAGCTCTGACGACCCGAAGAATCTCTGAAAACAACAGAATAGACAAAGCAAACACAGGTAGAATCGGTTAATCCTTTCAACCCACGGGTAACACCATAGCCAGCCGCCGCTGTACCACTTTTTTGAAGCGCCCGCATTTCACCAAAAGCTAAAACCGAATCAGGACCACAGGTGCCAAAAATGCAATTCGTGTGATAACCCCAAGGGAAGGGGAGGCTGTCTGCTGCCAAAGTCTCTTTAGTAGTATCAATATAATAGCCATCGAGACCAACGATGATTACCCCGTTTCCTCCAAAAGCGTCGTCAAATTGTTTTAATTTTTGATACGGCCCACCATTTTTACTTCTATAAATCCAAGCGGAATCCTGAAGTGCACCGCTAATAAATGGTCCCATGTCTCCAACAAAAACATTACCATCCTTTACTCTCACCGGCCAACTTGGCGGAGATAGATCGCCATACTTCGGCGGAACAGAATTATTTTGGGGTAAAATCCGATATTGAAATATACCATTCATCTTTCCGCTTCCGTCAAGCGGAATTGCATACGGCTGGCCGGCACTACGTGGTCTTGCCGGAGACATTTTGTTACCATCCCAAATCCGCATTTCAGAATTTGCCACTGCAAAAATAAGGCGATTATTTATCACCGCCGAATTCACATTATAGGGAGTGTTTTGATTTCTCCTATCTCCGTAAAAACCCGGATGTCTGACGACCAAGGTCGTACATATCGATAAAGCCTCGTTGCAAATCCTCACCGCGCTGATATTTGAATCCGCCGAATTGAAGGGAAAGTAATTGCCACCCATTAAAACTAAGAGGTCTTTGTCTATCTGCGGAGCCACATAGGGTAAAAGCGCTTGAATTGGGTAGCGCAGTAAGCCGGTATTGTGATAAGTCGTCAGCCCTGGCCGGCGACGAAGTTTGCCGTTGATGATGTCATAGTTTTCCAATACCAACGACTGATTATCCTGCATGAGCGCATTGGACAGCGAATTGACCAAGCCACCAGAGAAGTCACGGACTTTATATTCTTGAATCGGCTGACTGAAAACAGAAGCTGCTATGAATATCAGGACAAAAAAATATCTCATTGCTGCCCCTGCGGTTTCAAAACCCCCAAATCTATCCGTACTCTCTGCCAAAACCCCTGTGCGGTTGAATGGTCGCCCTTGTAGTCGAAATAATAGCCCAGAGCCTCCTCGACCAAGTATTCCTCTAAATCGTCCGGCACTTCGCAATTCGTTGTCGAAAGCGCCATATCAACCGGAATGCTCAAATACTCAATCCTGATTCTGTCGCTGACCTCCACTGTTTTCTGATAGAATACCCGGACAGAATCCCCCTCCGCAAAGTTTCCCCGCAGATACAATAACGCTGTATCCCGATGTTTGAAGTGAAGATCGTAAAGCCTTGTGCCGTCGGTCGTGAACATCGGACTCAAAGTTATCGGCTCCCACTGCCCCGCCCAAACCATACAGCCGACAACATTCCGCACATCACTTGGCAATCGGTAGGTCGTAGAATCGGCGCTAAAAATTACATTCGTCTGCTTATCTTGAATTCCCCCTCGAACTAATAATAGTCGAGCAGTGTCTTCCGTCTGCCAAACTATCGAGTATTGCATTCCTTGTGCCTGTCCGAGAAATCCCGGATTTGGAAAGACCGGATAGAATCTCTTTTGTGCTATGACGTACACCGCCTTAATCTGGCGAAAATCCGTAGGCAACTTAAACCACGACGAATCGACATTCGATAAACTACTGTCAATAAACTTGGGGAAATATCCGGCAATGACCGCTATTTTGTCCTGCGCCTGATTGAACCAGCTGAATGAATTGGTCGTGTCAAAAAGAGCAATCATCGTATCGACTTCATTCACCCGATGCCGGAGTTTAGCGTCAAGTTGAATAAGGGTCGCCGCCTGGATGAGAGGTGAACACAATAGAAAAACCATGAGGGCAATCCCAAGGTGTTTTTTCGACGACCCGCTAAAATTTCCCATAATGGTTATCAGTTCCCCCTGCCAATTTTATGGAGGAGCCGATTGAGTCTCTGCTGCTTTTTGCTCGGACGCAGTGATAGCCCAGTCGCCCGTTCACCCGGATGTTCAATGGCGTTCTTTTTCGTTCCCTCGTAAATCTGCAAGGCCACGCCAGCACCGTCCATCCCCATGAATTCCCTGAAGCGGGAGCGAATGCCATTTTTAACTAAACCCTCGTTTTCAACCATGTCGGCGTCATCACCAGTCGGTTTCCGATAATAGCCAAATGTAAAATATCGGGTGCTCGTGGGCAGTGCACTTAACACCAAGTATTCCGCCGCTACCGGGGTCTGTCGGGTTTCGACCATCGTATAGGGAACGCCAGCGTAATTTTCATCGCCTTTGCGCCGCCAGAATTCGCTGTCGGTCACAATGTCAATTTCGGCGATGTGCTTTCCCGTGCTATCAACTTCAATCAATGGCCGTTTAATAGTCCGAAAGTCAGCCGGCAATTTCTCGGCATCATCGTTAGCGGCAAAAGCCAAGGTGGTTTTCTTCTCAAGCCGCCGGAAGCGGGAATCATTTTGAAGCAGAATGTCTAAAACAACCTCCCGCGCCGCCCGTTCTACTCGAGCACGAACATCAGTGGCGGACGACTTGAACTCGTCCATCATCTCAGTCGCGTACCAAGAAATGGTGGCCATCGCTATCCTTGAGTGACAACAACGGTTTCAACCGGCGCTTCACCCAACTTGATATTGTCCAACTTCTTCAGGTCTTCGAATTTTGGCGCCGGTCCGAGTTCTCCCCTGACCACAACTTCGCGCTTCTCGGTTTTCAAAATTCCCGCCTTGCGCCAGAAACCGGTCGGGTCTTCGGGGTCAATCCGAACGTCACCATTGACATAGGCGCTCGATTCCATAACCGTCTTTAGGACCTTGCTGTTATCAATGAGCCGCCTACCCCCTTCGAAGCGGATAGTTAATCCAGTCTCGGGCACTTTTTCGACATCACCATTCGGGGCTTGTCGGTGTTCGACCGGAATGAGTTTCAACTGATAGTCTCCCAAATAGGTGGACTCAAATGACGCGGCCACTTCCATATCCGCCGTCTGATACTTTTTCGGAATGTTTTCCATAAATCCTTTCTTTAACAGAGAGCAGAGAATTAACTCTGCTCACTGTGTCTATTACGTTGGTTAGAGCGAAGACTCTAACTTGCCTTTTCTGATTCCGGGGCCATAGGCATAAGACCGACCATTGATAAAAAGACTGGAGACGGTGAGCGTGGTCGCGGCTGCGGCCTTCACCACTAATCTCTTCGACTTTGTACTTATAATCGGTTCACCACGTCCGGCATCGCCCGGATAAGCCTTCTCAACCGTCGTGGCGGCTGCCCCGATATTGAGAATCTCGAGTGAGGTGTTAGCGACGTCATCGCACTCAAACACCTTCAGCGTGGCCGCTCCAGTGTAGGTAAATGTCCCCTTCACTTCCTGCAATTCGTGCAGGACATTAGCGTCGTGGTTATGCGGCACGTTGCTACCGGCATTGAACGTCATCGAGGCCACTTCCATAAGTGACTGACTGATGTCGTTCAGCACTGCACCACCGGCATCGGTGGAGCAAAGAGTGTCGGTTGCCGTAAGCAGGTCTCCGGTGCCGGCGGCTTCGATAAGGTCGTCGGGCAGTGCGCCTGTTAAGATGCACTCCCAATCATCGGTCTCATCAACGGCCGCCTTGAATGCTGCGTAGGTCACGGGCACCAACGCCGACAGGTCAATCACTCCGGGGGTCGCACCCACTTGAGGATTGTCACCAGTAGTCGTGTTGGCAGCCGCTACGGTGGCTCCCTGCTCAAACGTAACATCGCCGGTTGTCACGGCTATGCTGATTTGAGCAACGGCTTGGCCGCCTAAGGCAGAGGTTTTCTTCTGCCGGATACGCATAAGAATACCAGCGTCGGTTATTGAAAGAACGGATTTGCGTATCCAATCCTGAGGTTGAAAATTGTAAGAATACATCGTCAATCCTCCTTATGCGGCGAACCGCAGACCTTCGAGTTTACCCCAGGTTTCCTGCTCAAAATACTCCCAGCCATAGATGCCGTAGATGTGACCTTCCTTGGCCATCGTCTTGACTTTCGGGATCGGATAGTAACGGATGTCCCAATCCTCATAGTAAACGAGCGGCCGGTAGTCAATCTTCCCGTAGGGAATGAACATCACCGTACCCATCAGGGTCGGCTCTTGTCCAAACAGGTCTATAACCTGAAGTGGGAAATCGCCATTCGGGGTTCTCAAAGTCGTAATGCTGAGACCATCGACCGTGGTGTCAGGGGTGGTAACGACACTATTTAATCCCCACCCGGTGATTAAATTCTTGAAGGCCCACGAGCAATGAATGGAAAAACCTTCTGGTGAACGCGACAAAATTTCACCGATGATGTCCCACAAGTCCATACGGCTCAAATAAGTTGCACTATAAACATTCGTTTGAACGAAGTTAGCGCAACCTTCAGCCGCGGTTATGGGAATACCACCGACAGTGGTAGTGGCCTTGGCGCCAAAATACATTGTCGCTTCCATCTGGTCTTTTGATTGCTGTATCGAATTCTCAACGGCCCGAACAAACGGGTCGCCGGCATATGATGCTTCTGCAGCCTCTTTGTGTGACAGCGCTATTGGCCAATCAACTTCTTCCACGGGGAATGAGCGATTGACTTGAGAGCTGGTCAAACCGAGACCAATCGTGAAACCTTCCTCGAATACTGGCGTCAGTAGAAGCCCTTTGTCTCCGACTTTCAGCAATGAAGTAGTCGCATTGCCGAGGCCGAAGTTGCGGGTAACTGTACCAGTTGTGTCCGTGGACATCACTGCCGTCAACCGGATGATTTCCTTTATCCTCGGGAAGAAGATTCGGAATCCGGTTGTCAGGCGGGTGCCGTGACCTGTTTTGAAAACAAGTCCGGTTGTCCCCTGCGATGTCTCGTTGGCACCATTGTAAGTTACCCACTGAGGATTCGGCACAGTTTCATTGTGTCCGAATGTGACTCTTGGTGTGTTGACGCGCCGTCCTGTGCGTAGCGCCCACCGCAAACCCTGATTTCGGTTTGGGTGTAGCATCCAGATTTTCTCGCCTATTTCAAGTGGCTTCCCTTGAGATATTTCGAGACTGGTATCTTTTGTCCCACGCTTAAACGACGCTTCTGAATAAAAAGCCATCGAGTGGTTCTCCTAAAAAAAGGTTATCTGAAAATTCCGCCAGCAACCGCTTGTTCAAGCGATGCGGCAGCCTTCTTTCCAGTGTTGCCTTTATCGCCACCACCGGCTCCGCCAGTTTCCTGTTGCTCCTTATTCTTTCTCGCAAGATTCTCGATATATTCCTTTTCCCAGTCCTGTTTGGCATCCGCAAGAATGGCGCCGAGGTTTCTGCCCCTCGCGGCGAAGTGGAGAAGTTCGCTGTCAGTAAGGGTTCCGCTGTCGTGATCCAACTTCACGGAAGACCTTTCATCCGCTAAAACATCCCAATCTTTGTGCTGGGTTGCAAACATTCTTTCCTGCATCGGATTCAGATAAGACTGGATGTTGCGGTTAAAAGTAGCCGTAATGTCCTTCATCTCAAGTCCGGTTTTCTGAATGTCTGTCTTCCCATCACCCTGCCCACCTTGTGCACTGGCGGTTTGGGGTTTGTCGAAATAGATTTCGAGACCGGCAGATTTGGCCAGATTCGACAAAAGAGTTTTCGGGTCACTTCTCAAGCCTGTATCGATTTTTTTCAGAGTAGCTATCTGGTTACCCTGTTCACCGATGCGCTTGGCTAAGGCGTCGTGTTTCTTAATCGCCTCGTCCCGCTCTTTCGTGATGTTGGCAATCTGCTGTTCGGGAGTTACTTGGTTCTTGGCGTCACCTGAGGTCGATGTGTCTCCACCCTGACTTCCGCCGGAACCTGCGCCGCCTTTACCAGCATTCGCATCTTCCGTTCCGCCAGTCGCACCGCCACCCGTGTCTCCGGATTTGCGGTCGAGACCTATGTGTCGTCTAAATAGCATTTTGTCTCCTTAATTGAAATTGTTTTGGTTTATGACTTGGTTTACTTTTTTGTCCTATCGTATTGAACATATAGAGCTTTATCGAATTCCAAAGTTCGTCCCAATGAGCCGCTTTCTGGCGTTCCGCCTTGGCCAAGTGTTCCTGCTCCACCGTCCCCTCCGGCATGGCCAACGCTTTGTCTTTTTGCTCTTTAATTTTCCGGAGCGCAAAATTTTCAATGTCAATAAAAGCTGGGTCACTTCTCAACTCCGTAAAAATTACAAATTTTGGTTTCTGCTCTGGCATTTATGCGGCCACCTGTGCATTTAAGCCCGGCCTGATGCCCCGCAGTGAATCAGCCGAGTCCTGCTGCCGACCAAGCATTTTTTGTAGGGATGGCGCATTGGCAACCGCCCCTTGGCCGGCCTTATGTTCGTTGATGTGTTGGTCAAGTAACAGTCTTCTGGCCTGCGGCCAAATTTGATAATCTTTTGTTAGCTTAACCGATTCATGGACGGGTAGGTGTTCGCCATCGTTATTCGCCGGTGAGCGTCGCACCACTCGACCTTGAGCAATCAGCATATTCTCAATGTCCGGCGGAATGTTCTCGCTGGGGATGTTCGGGTCTTTAACAAATTTGTAGTATTCCTTCGGATGCAAATATCGGAAGACCTGTAAAGCAATGTTATTCCAGTTGAATTGAACTTGCGGCATTCCCGCCGCCAACTGCACTGCGGTAAAGAATTGTTGCATCTTTACGGCATCCTCAAGCACTGAGAAAGTTCCCATTGCCACAAAGCGTGGCATCTTGTTCCACATAAACGATGCGGAATCAACCGCCAACATTTGTTCGCCCTTGTCGCCGAAGTACCGGACAAACTCCGTCTTCGTCAAAAAGGTCATCTCCAAGTGGAAATGGTTAATGTAGATTTTTTCAAGGCATTGCTCTTCGAGTCTTTGGGCGGTAACCCCCAATCGAGTCATTCTGCCGGCAGCGGCCTGTCGGACTTCCGTTGCCGTGGTTCTGTCGCCGCGGATTATTCCGAAAGCGTTTTCATCGACCGAGCTTACCCGCTGTGTCATCTCCATCTGCATATTGACGTCCGCTATGGCATCCTGATTGGTATTGGCGCCGGGAGTGTAAACGAAAATCTTGTCATTGGCATTGCCGCCCCGGGAAACCATCACCTTGCCCGGCCACAACCGCGGCTCACCTTCTTCACTGCCAATCAATTCTTGGTCAATCACTGCAAAGGGATTGGAGATTAAATTCTGGAGATTTCGCCGACTGTTCAAGCTGGCGTTGATGTCGTAACCATTACGTTCGATTCTCTGGAGAAAGCCCATCCCGCCGAATGAGGGAACCGGTTTCGGGAAAATGCTCCACTCTTGCAACGGCCAGCCCGGGATATTCTGTCTCTGGATGATATGCCCCTGGCAGACTTTGATGATATGATGTTTTGTCCAATAGCGGATGACCGTGCGCTTTCGGGAATGCAGAATCGTTTTGCGGATTTCCGTGTCTCTGCTTTTCGAATAATCAACATTGTAAACTTGGCCAGAGTCGAGTTCCTCTTTGGTTTCGGCCACAATCTTTTCGATATTTTTATACTTGCCCCAGGGAACCATATTCTCCGATTGCGCAATTAAATCTTCCAGCGCAATATCGAAGTCATCTACAAAGAAGCGGCTGTCATTGAATCCGTCAGTGGCCAACGGATCGGGATAACAGCGCATAAAATTCAAGACCTGTAAATCGGAGCGGTCGATTTTGTCCGGTACATACATCGTCTCGGCTCGCACCGTCTGCTTTCGTAACATCGTGGCGCCCAATTTTACTTCCTCAATCCGCCTGACTGGCCGAGGTTCGTAGCCACCCTCCATCAACCAACGGGTATGGGTTACTGCGTAATCAAAGCAGCAAGCTTGAGAGAGTGCCTGATAGACCTTGTGCTTGAAGCCCATTTCTTTATGGCGCTTTTTGAAAAACGCCGTCACTTCGGTTTCAAACAGCATATCCTCGATGTCGTCCGCTTCAATTTTGAAATAGTCTTCTGTCGCAAAAATGAGATTGAACAGTTGAGCTATGGCCGAATCGACAATCGCCGCCCCTATCGGCATATAGGTATTGGAGTACATTGATTCGTCATCTTCAATTAAGCCGGTGGTTTGGTCAATGGCTTCATCGGGTGCATCAAGCGCCTGATACATGGCATCGTAGCGGACAGCTCGGGTCAGAGCATTGTCTTTAGCCGCCTGCGCTTCGCGATAGTCATTCATCACCCGGAGCAACGCTTGCTTATCCGTCAACTTATGAACCGGCTGGCGCTCTAAGTAGGGATTGAGTTCTTCCCGGTCGGCTCGTTTAATGTCTTCGTCTGGCAAGCAATGTCCTTTGCGGACTAATCCGCCTTAAATTATGTAAGCGCCTAACACCGATAATCTCACCGGTATATTTCCGGCGCTTATATTCAAAAGCCCGCTCTTGATTCTGTTTCATTCCGGTCGGCGCTAAATCGATATAATCAAAAACATTTTTAATCAAATATCGCAGAATGTCTCCGCCGTGGTCCCACTTCCCGTCTTTTTCGTAGTAGCCTTGCCGGCCGTTTTCAGGGAAGTGAAGATTCTGACAACAGCCGATGAGATAAATGCAACGCTCGTGAAGTTCAACCGCCGGCTTTCCGTCCGGTAATATCAAGCCGAAAACCATTTCCAAAACTTCCGTACTTTCTGGGACTCCGAATTTCTTGGTGTACGGATAAATGCCGACCGACTGTAAAATTTTAATGGAGGTGTTGAGTGATTTATCTGAAACGGTGGCATCGCCGATATGACCGGCCGGATCACAAAAGGCTCTGATGTAATTATTCTGCCACGACCGGTAGTATGGTCCCTCCAGTCGCTTCCTGACTTCTTTGGCCAGTTGGTGAGTGTCCGAACTTTCCAAATAAATCTCATCGATGATACTCAAGCGCTCAGCGTGATAATCGGGAATCTTTGTGTAGTGAGCGAAGGCGCAACCGCAATTTGCCCCGAAGTCCATCGAAAGATAGAGCATCGAGTTGCTGTCGTATTCGGGTTTCCTGACATGAAGTGGAATGGAGAAATTTGTAATCACCCTGCGTCCGACAAAGGCATCATACTGAATCTCGTAGTGTTGGTCCCAATGGGCCTGCGTAGTAACCAATTTTCGTTCGGCTTTATACCATTCGGCGCCGAGTGTCGTAATCGGGTCTTTGTACGGGTCGGCTTTGTAGTGAACTTGGATACAGGGCATACCGTTGTCATATTGCCACATTCTCATACCAGGACAACAGGCTATCAAGTCGAGTAGCGGAATGTTTTTGAACTTTTCATCGTCCATGTCGAGCAAGGCTTTTTCGATATACCAACGTTGCTGTTCTTCGGTGAAATGAGCCGGAGGTTTTATCGGTTTAGTTTCAACAAAGCGAGAATCCAAAAGCAGGCGCCCGACTCTCTTGCCCGTTTCATAATCAATGCCTTCACGGATGAAATAGCCCCACGTGTGACCGTTGGCACGACTGACGCCGAACCACCGACCGCCTCCGCCGATAGAAGGCGCCGCCGCCGCATAACCCTCACCGCTCTTTGGTTGAAGATTTAATTCGTCAGCAAAAATGATTGACCAGGTATAGGACTGAACGGCGTCTTTGCCCTGTGGTATCGCAATAATTTTTGAATTATTCTGCGGAAACTCCAGTTCAGTATCGCTACCGAACTTCCCGTTGACTTCTTTGGCTATGGGGGGTCCGCCGCTTTTCTCAAAGAGCGGTGCAAAATCCACCAAGCCCCGGTACATATGTTTTTGTCGGCCCAGAACAGCATTGGCCTTTTTCTGATTTTCCGACTGGTCAGCAATCAAACGTGAATTTTGAAACATAGCGTTATGAAGTGTTTTCCCGACGAAAACCCAAGTCAGCTTCATCTGTCCAGTTTTTTCTATGTAGGCAATTTGTAATTCGTCAAACACCCGGTCGATGATTCTTAAATAGCCCCGAATAGGAAATGGTTTATAGACGTGCGCCGGGTCGTGTTCATCCGCCGTACGGGCGAAATATTTCAGAAATGCCCAACTGTCAACTCGTGCCAACTCGGCCCTGTTTTCCCAAAGTTCCAATTCTTCGACCTTATCAAGATCGGCTTCAGTTAAAAGCTGTTCTTCAATTTGTGACAACTTGAAACTCCGCTGGAATCTGTTGGGTTAATTGTTTGTCACGTTCCCGCAGTTGCTTGAGACTTCTGCCGACCTCAGTCGGCAATTCGTGTTTGACGGTAAGGCGACCGCCCGGCATATACTTTCTGTGTGATTTCATTATCAATTCCAGATAGGCCCGGCGGGTGGCGTAATCTGGCTCGACATTCTTTTTGACTTCGTAGCCGACGACTTTTCCGCTCTCCACGATTGGAATTCGGTGGTAAGACACTCTCTTCGCCATCATGCCGTCTTTGAGTCCCTGCCCGATGTCAGCTTCGGTAATCCCGATATTAAGCAGAATCTCGCCAATCTTCCCTTCGATTTTCCGGGTGAGATGGCTGCCGGCTATATATCCGGCTCGACGTGCAATTTCTGATTTTGAAAGAAAGGGGTGAGTGATTGATAAAAGAGCCCGTCTTTTCTGCCTATCGTCAAGACCGGCCAGAATATCATTGACCACGGCCGCATTTTCGGGCTGGGATAGGTCCTCCTGCTTGAGCAGGGTTTCGATTTCTTCCGGTGTCGGAATCGTTTTGTTAGGCATTTGGGCATCCCCCCTCGGGATTTCCAATTCCTTCTTTTTTAAGGTTCGCCATATCTAATTGAATTAAAAGGGGTTGTTGTCAAGACAAAATTAAACCGGCTCTGCATTTTTTGGCGGAGAACCAGTAGGTTAAAAAGGAATATCAATCCTGCCCAAATGGCATATGTTTAGGCCATTTATGTCATTTTAGGCGTCTCAAATTCTTAGCCGAAACAGCCCGCTTGAAAAATGGGCCGTCAATCAACACCTTGATGATTTCTTTGGTGTTTTGGGCTTCAACGACAAAACAGAATGACTTGTCCGGACTATATTCGGTTTTTATCCAGGCGAAGCTATGGCTGGAGTCGAGTTTCTTAATTTTGGTCGCCATTCGAAAGAGCGCCCAATCGATGATGTTCTTTTTGATGTTGCAGTTCTCGCATAGCTTATCCCATTTTTTGATGCCGCAACAGGAGTCCACTCGGGCGATGTTAAAAGCAATCAGCCGATACAGTGATTTAATTTTCTGGCGTCTCATATTATTCCGATGGCTTTATAAAATCTCTTAGCATCCATCTGCCGTTTGTGATGCCAACTCACTCCGGTTGCGACCACCCGATAACCCGCCCGCAGATACAGCACTACCGATTCAAACTGAATCTTTTTGATCGGCTCTAAAATATAGAGTCGCCTCAGTCTCGATTCCACTGGCTGCCACAAAAAGATAACCGAAACCCCTCGGCGCTTCGGCCATCGGGTTTCATCGCGCTTAACGCTCTCCCTGAGTACCCAAATAAACAATTTATGCTCAGATTTCCCGCCGATTCTGTCATTGCGAATTTTCAGTGATTCAAGCGGTGACAAAACATTCCCGGCCTTAATCGGATAAACCGAAGCCCTTGCTTTCCGAGAGTAGTGTGTCCCAACGGGCATTAGTTGTCGTCCGTTGGCCCATCACCGGAATCGCCGCCAGCTCTAAGTTGAACAACCTTAGCGGTGAGTTTTGTAATTTCGGCATTTGATTCCGCCGTCTGGCTCTCCAATTCCGCTACTCTGGCAACAGCGGCCTCGAGTGCTTTCTTGTCTTTGCCGGTGAGAGCCTTTCCTTCCGGTGTTGCCGTTTCTAGGTTGGCAACTATGGTCGCCTTGAATTCATCGTAGGGCTTCACTAATTGATGAATGTCCGCGACGATGTGCTGCGGCACCGAGTGTAGATTTTGGTCAATCTGAATGGTGCGGTAATGTTCGGGTGCTTGTCCCATTTAAGTTCCTTTGCTTTTGAGTTATTTGTTATTTCCTTCTTAATTACTAATCTCCGATAAGCGCTTTGACAATAAAAAAATATTGTTCGCCAGTCCAGGTGTTGGCCTTTCGGCGTAAAGTTGCCGCGCCCTCTCCAACTTGACCCCCGTTTCCCGCCTCGCTCGTTCCGCCGTTTCCGCTCGCTCGTTGGCCGAAAATATCTGGCTACTCGAAGCCGCCGGCATTGTCGCCAATGTCTGTGCCCTTAATTCCGCTTGTGCTTCAGATTTTCGCCGGAACCACATTTTCAGCCGGCAGTATGGCGAACAACCCGGGTGTTTTGCCCGGCGGGCCGCCATATAAGTTTTCTTGCACTCCGGATTCGAGCAGACCATCGGGAATTTACGTTCTCGACTGGTCATTCGCAACTATCCGGGTTGACAAAACATTCTGGCGCTTCCGGGCAATGTCCCTGTCGGTGATGTTTCTCGTATTCCGCAAACCAATTCTCGTAACAATCGAGAATCTCTTGGAGTGAATCGCAATTCGAGATCGGCGCCGGGTTGATTATGGTTGTCCGGCGGGAATCGTCGCAGCCGGGAACCAGCCACATCAACCAAAGTAGTAGGAGAAAGAATGAGATTATAAGCCAAATTGTTGATGGCCAAATCGGCGGCAGGGGATTTTCAGTTAATTTCCCATGGTATTCCGGTATTTCACTTTGTAGCATTTCAGTTCCTTTCTTTAAGATTTAAGAGTTTATATATTCATAAACAGAGCACGTTAGCTTGTCTAACGTGCATATCTATTCTTCTTTCTTTAAGAAGTATCTTTAAGAATATCTTTAGGTATCAGCAATTCCTTGTCGCTGTAGCCGTTACCGGAGTTTGCTGTCGTCTGTGCTGACGACACCCCTGTCGTCAATACGGATGCACCCCTGTCGTCAACAGAGACGACACCCCTATCGTCTGTGCCGACGACACCTCGCCAAGTTTCGTGGTATTTGTTGACGCCATAACTAAGGGTGTCGGACCCCGGCGCCATCCGGCAAATAATCAGATTCATTTCCCGAAGTTTCTTGATCGCCCTACTGATATTGCGCCTATCAATGCCAGTCCTTTTCGAAAACTCAGTTTGTGATATGGGGGCTTGTGATTCTTGCCATCCATAGGTTAGGCGAATAATAACATCAAGCACCCGCCTGGCCTCTGTGGGAATTGTAATTTTGGCGATGGCCTCTAAAATCGGGTGAGCAATCCGTGTGTAGCCATCCTCGTTAAGTTCTGGCTTCTCTTTTGACATCCGTGTCCAATTCCGTTCTGATGATTTTTAGGTTTTCCGGCGCGCTAATACCTACTTTTACTTGATGACCAGTCGCCTGATATTGCTTATTGACGATAGTCACCGTGATATCGTCGCCAATTTTTATTGATTGTCCGAATTTCCGAGTGAGTATTAAAATAAAACCTCCTTGTTTTGAGCGGTAAAATTATTGAGTTAAAAACTAAGTGTCAAGTTTTTTCTTCTTGAATCGGCTAAAGATACTATACCGATTTCGGGACTTCCGGCCAGGCAGATCCGCATCCAAGTCTTTGTCGTACCCCGGGACCACCTTGTCCTTCACGTCCCGTTCGTAGGATTTCAACTTGCCGCCGACGAAGGGCATCTTTCGGAGAATCAACCAGATAATTGCCCCGATGACAAGGACGCCGGCTATGACCCCAATAAAGCCACTCATTGATTTACCCAAATATGTGAATGTTTCCCCGCCCTCGGAAACCTCTCCCAAAGTCCGGGGACATAAATCGGCTTTGGCCACCCGCCGGTCCGGAGATAGCCCTTGAGCTTTTGCCAAAAACTTTGATACAAATAATGCCCCGTCAGCGGTACGTAGTTAGGATCAATTCTCCAAATTTCATCCTTAATTATCAGTTCCGTCAAGTCACCCTCCTCTTAAATAACCGGCCGGCTATGTCAGACCGACCGGCATTACCAAAGCTACAACCAGGGAGGCTTCGTCAGCCTCAGGATTTTATGATAGCAGCAGTAAAAACTCAAAGTCAAATTAAAAATCTCCGGCTCACGCGAGCGAACCGGAGACCTGAATGAATTAAAGCACAGAGCTACTAAAATACGGCTGCAATATAGTCCCAAAAAGAAGGCTGTCAAGAATAATCCGCCGGCTCACAAGACCAAATCGTTTCCGAACCGGCGGACTGAAATAGGATTATGAAGGCCCAATTTAATCCCCTATAAGCATCACCCGCCTTCCGCCTTTCGCTCCCCCTTTGACTTCCGCCAGTCCCGAATCCGTTCTGTATTGCATTCTTTGCAATAACTAAAACTTCCCAGCGCCCGCGGCCTCCCGCATCCCCGCGAACATAACTTAACCTCAATGGATTCCCCCGGCTCTGCCAATATCACAGCACTCGGCTCAACCACTCCCTGCACCACCGGCACCCTTACAACTCCAGATTGCCCACCCTCGTATTCTTTCCTCTGGCACACAAAGCAAACCGTTGATTCAGTATCTGTATTCGCCTTACCACACCTACTACACCTTCGCCTAAATCCCATATGTTACATACTATATGTTACAAAGCGTAACATGCCAAGAAAAATATGTTACATAAATGGACTATGTCACAAAAGAAATTATTATTTTTTCCCCAATAGCACCCATGTCTATCCCCCAAGTCTTTTGGGGGCGACTCGTTTCTGGGCGGTGGGCTTTGGGGAAAGTGATTATGGCGCAATAGCATAGGGCACATCTGGGCAGTGCCCATCTGGGTAGGACGCCTGGTTGTGTGTCGGTCCGTGCCTGGATGGATTAACACCACCAAAAGAAAGTTAGGCATAAGCACAAATAGTTCTTGACAAGTTAGGGTTGAGTTGGTATATTACCGATAAGTTCATTAGGATTAGGAGCGCACCTGACCACTGCAAAAACACCACAAGGCATTCGCCACCCTCAAGTTACCACAGGGCGCAACGCCCAACAATGGGACGGATGCGCCTCTTCTTCCAAGTGTTTCAAATTGTTAAACGTGGTTGTCTCGGCTTTGTTGATGGATGTTTTCGTGGCTCCCGCCAACAGCGGGCGTGCCACAACCAGGGGGCTATATGATTGATAAACACACGGGGCTTGAGATTACGGTTAGCGAATGCGAGTATTGTCGCGGGCCGTTATGGAGTTCGATTGCAGTTCCGGTTCGCCGTTACCACGCCGGACACTGCGAAGAAATGGGGAAGCTGGGACACGCCAAGCTGTCGGTTGCGCTGTCGGATACTTTAGAATCATACCGGCGGAACACGATAGCCAATAAAGCAGAACAGACAGACTTAAACCTGTAACAAAGGAAGGACAGAATGAAACAACCCATATGCTTTTTACAAACCTATGAAGAATATCTGGATTATCGGGATTATCCAGAGGGGAGCAGAGCCTCACGCTTAATTGGCGTGCAACAAGTAAGTCAGTCCGAAGCCGAGTTGATGACCGGAGACTTCCATCTAGAAATAGTCGGACATTATCGTTATTACCGCATATTCGCCGACAGGATTAGATAACATAACTTATAACAAAGGAAGGACAGAATGAGCTACAAAATCTTTACAAGGACTTGGTGGAAAAATAATCCAAGTTGGCCGAATGGTCTTGAGCCGGGGGCTGGCCGTAGGCACACACTTCACAAACGGATTGAGACCGAAGAAGAATCCCGAAGAATTTGCAAACAGTGGAACGCCACACACGAGCCGGGCAGGTTGAGCCGCAAAGCAGAATACGAAGAAAACTAACGGCCAACAGGCCACAAAAGGATAAGGATGAAACAAATGGCACAGACAAAAACAAAAGAAGAGAATCGGGCAAAAGAACAAGCCCAATTACAGCTTGAGTCAATTATTGAGTTAGTAAATTGGCTTGAACACACTCAAGAGTGCGAAAACCCCGATTGTCAACGAGGGGCAAGTGGCGGGGATTTCTGGGAAAACCGAGACGAATACCACAATCAAGACAACGCTGAACAGGTCATAAGTGAAGACCCGCTTTCGGTTCAAGTGCGGTCTGAGTGGCACACACCGGGCGAGAATAACGAGAGCTTGGAATTTACAATTCTGCTTTGTACTGGCGGCCCAGCCGTCCGCATTATTGGCGAATTAAACGAACATCAAGAGCCGGAATCGGCACGAATTGAGTATCAAGATTGGTTCACCGCTTGGGAAGATATGCCACTGACAAGCGAACAACAAGAAAAGGTTTTAACATATTGTCGCCAATTCTATTTTGCCAATAACTAACCGGGCAAACTCCAGTTTGACCCCAACAAGAGAGGACAAAGCAATGAAAACTTACAGAGTGGCCGTACCAATCAAATACTATTTGACAGTTGAGGTGCGAGCCGAAAGCGAAGAAGACGCCATTGACGAAGTCGATGGTGTTTTATTACACGACATTGCTAACAATCCAAAAGTCAAGGCATTAGAGCGAGACGAAGCCTACGACCCCGAACATTGGGATATTCAAGAGATTAAACCGGCTGTAAGCCACACGGTTGAAACTACCGAAAAGTTTTGGGACTGCGAATGTGATATTGACTTCATCCATCCCAAAATAGAAATAAATTGCTCCAAGTGCGGCGCAATTGCCGATGACCAGCCGGATAGCAGGGTGATGGAGGTGGCTGTTTATTTGGAATTACACCCGGAATTGAAGCAATACGCTTAATTATAAGAGAGGACAAAATGACTAAACAGATGGGCGGGCAAGAGCTGCAAAACAATAGGAAGCAAATGGAACAACTCGAAGAAGAGTCTGGGTTACTGCTTGATAGAATACACAACTTGATTGACTCAAGAAAACTATCGCAAGAACAATTAGAGCAATTAGCGCAAACGGTGCAAGATGGAATGAATGAAGCGTTCAATATCGGAGCATCCGTCTCTTGACGGCCCCACAAAAGGATAAGGAGAAATACGATGGGCACGAAACGTGCGAAGGATAAGATACTCAAAGAGTGGCGACAATCCTTTGATGAATTGATTGTAACCATCGCCAGAAGTAATGTGCCAACTGCAACTCTTACAAAATTATATCAGTTGACAGACAGATTGCAAATAGCCCATGAGAATTATATACAACTGGGCGTTAGCCCCCAAACAGAGCGGCACTAAGCGCAAACAATTAACAAGGGGGTTTTAAGTATGAGCGAAGAATCGGTGCATTCAAAGAAAGTCCGGGCTGTCCAAGCCGTAAAGATTCTCCGTGGCTTTTACGATGAGGTTTATCATCCTTACACCCAGGCCAAAATCAAAGCCATTCCCGAAAGACCGAAATTCTTGATCTCGGTGAATCATTTCCGGTCCCGGGATGACAAGGTATTGGAAGCAATTCAAACTTTGCAGGGAGAAATCGAGGCAATACCGGAATGAATTTTAAGCCAACTTTTAGGTACGGAATGACGCTACAAACCGAATTGAGACGTCGCAGAAAATATAAACGCATTGGCTACATTGCTTTAGCTATTCTGATATGGCTAATAGTGGCCTTTATTGTGCTAATAATCAAGGTTTGATTTTTCCGCCATTGATTCTTGGCTTAATCGGCTAAGAATCCGAAAGGGAATCGGCTTGCGCTTCTGCCGGTTCCTTTTTGCTTATCAATGAGTTGGCTCAAAAGTGTCACTTTACTCAAACAGTGATTAGCTATTACAAAACTCCGCCAGCTACTTTTCGCTGCTCAAACCCTCGAAATTGCTCAAATTCTGCATTAAAAGACAGTTCCGGCTTGCCGATACCATAAGCAACAAAAGGAGGATTTTATGACCATAAACACCAAGGCGGCTTTTCGAACGGAAGGCAGTCTTGGCGCTCTTTGAGCGATTAGGAGGAAATCCCCTATGCCCCACGCTCCAAATGCAGCCACGGCCTGTTTCCGTTCTCCTAAATTGAAATGGGAGACCACCCTTAATAAACCCTGGTTAGTCAGGCCAAGGTTTATTGCGGGGGAAAAATGCTCCATTGCGGAGCGAGGATTTATCCTTTGAGGTAGGCGACCTTCAAAGCATCGTCCACCTGTTGACCGGAGTCTGACCGGTAATGGAGGTTAATTTCATGCTCCATAGCCCCAAACGCTGCCAGAATGTCCCGCTTTTGCTCCTCGCTGACGTGGTTCAGATGAATATGCCCCTTGTCTAACGCCGAAATCAACAACCAAGCCGGGAAATGAATCGGGAGCGCCCCGGGAACAGCATTGCCACCATCAATCAATTCCTTTGCCCTGGCTTCGAAGGCGGCCTCCGACATGGCATCTTCCTCTAAAACCACCCGCCGGACTACCCTACTTTTGATCTGACCCATCGGCTCTCCTGATATGTTTGTCAAGTTCGGTCAGATTGCCGACCACGGGAATAAGACTGGATGGCTCTTGATAGTCCTCAATCACGGCGAGAATCTGTGAGTCCTCAACTATGAGGATTTTCTTGTTGTCCAACAAGCCATGGGTGGGAATCCCCAAAAATACAGTCGAATCAATTATTACCACATCATCGACTTTCACGGTTTTAACATCCGGGCCAACCTCAAGAACCCGACCCTTGTTTTTAATATGCAACCCCCCGCTGCCGATAACTATGTCCGCCGTTAAAATCTCCTGAACTAAAACTTGATTATGAAGCGGTTTTAATTTCACTTTTCTCTCCTTTTTGTTTGTTTGCAATATGATACGGCTCCGGCATCAGGTGGTAGAACATCCATTCTTTCTCCGAAAGCCTTCTGACTATCCGAATCCAGTCGTTTCTCAATGGCGGTTTCAAAAGGTCAGCCAATGTGACATTCGAAGCCGCAAAAGTTTTTAAGTGACTTCCCCATCGGTAATCAAGCAATTCCTCCAATTTGGCTATGTTCCGACCAGACTGATTTACCGGCGCGGTCCCGATATCGTCAAGAAATAACGCTGGCACGTGGGTAAAATACTCTGGGTTGACAAAGGATTGGTCATCATCAAATTCGTGCTCCCAAAGTTTCGATAGTTCCGTATGTGTACAATAAGCCGCTTGGTCCTGAAAGCAAGCCGGCAGAAACTTGGGTTTTGTGCTGGGTCGCTTAAATCCGAAAGCCTCAAAGTACGTCTTGGCGAATGCTGCCAAAAGGGAACTCTTGCCGGCACCGACAACCCCCACTAACAGAATCGAGTTAGGCCGTTGAACCGGCGCCGCTTGAGCTATCTGGCGCATGATGGCATTGAAATTCTGGCCTTTGTAGTTATCGAATTGCTTCGGGTATGACTTATCCAAGTGTTCCGAGCGGAAACCGATTCCCGCTATCGCCTGTCTGGCCAATCGCTCCCGGTCTGAATCACTTAGTTGCTGGAAGTTAATCATTCTTTGATTCGGGTTTCGCCAGTAAACTTTGAAGGAACAGGTCTCCGGCTTTTACTCTGTGAATTATACGGAATATGTCTTAACCAATTGAGAAAGAATCTACCCCAACGAGACTTCTGCGCTTTTTTGCAACCCTCATTAGCTACTAACCAGACTCTCATCTGTTGACGAGCGATATCTATATCTTTTTCTGTAAATCCAGATTCAAGCGCTATTTCTTTCACTTTCGCAAATGTTGTTCCAAATTTGTCTTTTTCTGTACTTGTTATCCAAGTATCAAATTTTTGTAACCCCGTCATTTTCGTAGCAACCCTTCTGAACTGAACAAAAAACCCTCCATTCCCACCTGCCAGTATTTTTCAACTGGTAGGGTCACACAGGCCACAGCCTTAACTCCCATTCACAACGAGCCTCCGGGGACGGTTTAGCTCAATGTTGCCGATAGCCCCCTGGGTATGCTTATCGAA
>Ga0184637_10000494_pt1 | contig 29335 bp, 28 predicted proteins | sample PLM3_127_b2_FD_133143 | JGI IMG/M metagenome (GOLD analysis project Ga0184637, IMG submission 133143) | Groundwater sediment microbial communities from an aquifer in East River, Colorado, USA - PLM3_127_b2 | ecosystem: Environmental > Terrestrial > Soil > Riparian zone | place: USA: East River... | reverse complement strand
CGGGTGTTGGCGGTTTCGTGCACATGCACGAGTTCGGGTTGGCGCTCGATCAGGTGGCGGCAGCCGAGGTTCGTGCCGCTGGCGAGAATCTGCGCGTGCGCCACCTCGTCGAGCAGGATGGGGTTGCCCCGTTGCCCGTGCACAACCGGCACGACGACATGGCCCGCCGGGCGCTTCTTGAACGCTCCGATCAGCTCGGTCAAATCGCCCGCTGCGATCAACGGCTGGTCAGAGAGCACGATGAATACCGCATCGAAGCTTCCGTTGAGCGCGGCCAGCCCGACCCGCACCGAGCCTTCCTGCCCCTGGGCATGCGCCTCGTTGTGCGCCAGCGTCACCGAAAAGCTCTGCACCTGCTCCTCGATCGCGTTGCGCGCGTGGCCTGTCACCACGACCACTTCATCGACACCGGCACCGCTGAGGGCGACCAGTTGCCGGCTGATCAGCGGAACTCCCTGAAGTCGTATCAGCGGCTTGGCCACACCACCCATGCGCCGGCCTTCACCGGCAGCCAGCAGGACCGCACCGATGCGCAATCTCGGGTACAGCCCACCGCCTTGTTTGAGCAAGCATCCCATGTCGCGATTCTGTCAGCTGTGTCGGGCGCGTTCAACGTTCCCACCGATGAAAAGCCGGGGCTTGGCCTGACGCTGAAGACCGAGTACCTTGATCAGTTCAACATCATCGAGTGAAAGCATGAACACCAGCACCAACCCGCGCTACAAGGGCGTGTTTCCGGTGGCGCCGACGACGTTCACCGAAAACGGCGAGCTCGATCTCGAAAGCCAGAAGCGCTGCATCGATTTCATGATCGACGCCGGCTCGAACGGCATCTGCATCCTCGCCAACTTCTCCGAGCAGTTCGTGCTGTCGGACGACGAGCGTGAGGTGTTGACGAAGACGATCCTCGGGCATGTCGCCGGCCGCGTGCCGGTGATCGTGACGACCACGCACTTCAGCTCGCGCGTGTGCGCCGAGCGCAGTCGGCGCGCGCAGGATGCCGGCGCGGCGATGGTGATGGTGATGCCGCCACATCACGGCGCGACCATCCGCGTGCCCGAGGAGCAGACCCACGAGTTCCTGGCTGCCGTGTCCGATGCCATCGACATCCCCATCATGGTTCAGGACGCGCCGGTCAGCGGCACCACGTTGTCGGCTTCCTTCCTCGCCCGCATGGCGCGCGAGGTCGAGCAGGTCGCGTACTTCAAGATCGAAACGCCCGGTGCCGCCTCGAAGCTGCGCGAGCTGATCCGCCTGGGCGGCGATGCGATCGAGGGCCCCTGGGACGGCGAGGAAGCGATCACGCTGATGCCCGACCTCGATGCCGGTGCCACCGGCACGATGACCGCTGGTGCGTATCCGGACGGCATCCGCAGCATCGTCGACGCGTATTTCGCGGGCCGCCGCGAAGACGCCGTGGCGGCGTACGCGCGCTGGCTGCCGCTCATCAACATCGAGAATCGCCAGTGCGGGCTGCTCGCCGCAAAGGCGCTGATGAAGGAAGGCGGCATCATTGCCTGCGAGGCGCCGCGCCACCCGTTCCCTCCCATGCGCCCGCAGACGCGCGCGGGGCTGATCGAGGCCGCACGCCGGCTCGATCCGCTGGTGTTGCGCTGGGGTCGCTGAACGCACAGGCCCGGCCGACCGTCAACTGCGCCAGGGCAGATCGAGCAGCTGCGCGTCGGGCAGGTAGACGTTGACCGGCGTCGATCCGAACACGCCGACGATCTCCATCGGCAGCGCACCGGTGTTGAAGATCTGATGCGGCTTGTCCTTCGGGATCACGAGCGTGTGGTGTGCGCCGAAGCGGTGGGCACTGCCCTCGATGTGCAGCTCGCCCTGGCCGGATTGGCACAGCACGACTTCGTCGCAGTCGTGGTGATGCGGCGGAGTCGCCGCACCGGGCGCAAGCGTCTGTCTCCACACGCTCAACTGCTTGAGCCCCTCGTCGCTGCCGGCCCAGGTGGCGTGCGCAACGCCTGGGATCGGGGTCGGTTCGGGACGGGTCTGTTCGATCACGTACATGTTGCGTTCTCCAAGAGGTTTGCGGGTTGTGGATGTCCGCGGCGCCTCGGACGTATCCAGTATCGAAGGCACCGAGGCCAAATGGAAGATGCTCCAATGCACTAACATTGAGGACATTTCTTCCTCAATCGAGGACCTCATGCACGGCCTGCAGCCCTTGCTCGCATTTTCGGAAACGGCCAAGCGCGGCAGCTTTGCGGCGGCCGCACGCGAGATGGGCAGCGCGCCGTCGACGCTCGCGAAGGCGGTGTCGCGCCTCGAGGCCTCGCTCGGGCTGCGCCTGTTCCACCGCACGACGCGCCAGGTCAGCCTCACGCCCGACGGCGAGCGTCTGTTCCTGCGATGCCAGCGCGTGCTGGCCGAACTGGACGAACTGCAATCCGACGCGTCCGGCGTGCGCGCGGCACCGAGCGGCACGCTGCGCATCGACATGCCGATCGTGTTCGGCCGCAAAGTCATGCTGCCATTGCTCGCACGGCTGGTGCAGCAGCACCCGGGTCTCGCTCTCGACGTGCGGCTGTCGGACGCCTATGTGGACCTGGTCAAGGACGGCATCGACGTCGCGGTGCGGGTTGGTGCGTTGAAGGATTCGACGCTGGTGGCGCGGCGCTTCGCGAGCCAGGACCTGGTGCTGTGCGCCGCGCCCTCGTACCTGGCGCAACACGGTAGGCCCAGGCGCGTCGAGGACCTCGCCGCACACGCACCGATCCTCTTTCGCATGCCCACCAGCGGCCGCGACAGGCCGTGGCAATTGCGCGTCAGCGGGGAAACCATCACGCTGCATCCCGTCGCGCGGCTGCGCTTCAACGATGGCGAGGCGATGGTGCAGGCCGCGTGCATGGGCCTGGGCGTCGCGCAAGTGCCCGACTACATGGTGAGCGAGGGGATCGCCGCAGGCACGCTCGTCGAGTTGTTGCCGAAGCATCGACCACCCACGATGCCGATCCACGCCGTGATTCCCGCCAATCGCATGGTGCCGGCGCGGGTGCGGGCGCTGCTCGACGCGCTGACTGCCGCACCGCGTTCTGCAAGCAAGGAGAAAGCGTGAAGTGACTTCACTGCGGCTTGGGTTTCAACGTGACGATGACGCACTCCTTCACCGCCTTCAGCGCCTCGCTGTAGGCAGCGGCGTCGTAGGCGAGCGTCGTCCCGCGTTCGACGCAGGTATCGCTCGTGTAGATGAAGGGCTGCTAGGTGCGGCTGTTGAAGATCCTGCCGTCCGGCCCCTCCTCCAGCAGCGGACAGTTGCGCGTCGTCTGCGCCTGTGCGACCTTCACGACGGTCTTGCGGGCCGGATTGTCGAAGCCGTGATGCGCGCCGGCGTACTCGGCGAGCGCGATGTCCTTGCCGGCTTGCTTGAGCGCCTCGACGTAGGCACGGCAACCGCCGACGGGGATGTAGTCGTCGGCTGCGCCGTCCGGATGCATTCGAAAGCGCTCAGTTGAACGGCGAGTAGCGCCCCTCCCGCCACGCCTCCCGCGGCGCAAAGCCGATGCGCCGCCGTTCTTCGATGCGTTCGTGCCAACGACCGCCCACCAGCGACCCTTCGACCAGTTCGTAGCCGAGCAGTGCGAACACGCGATCGCCGAGGAAGATCGGTCGCGCGTTGCCGTACCAGTCGACGCACGAGGCCTTGCACGCGTCATCGCGTGCCGCGGCGCTCTGGGCCTGCAACTGGCCGAGCGGTGTGAAGCTCAACTCGCGCTGGCGCAGGTAAAGCACGGATGCGGAGCCATGGCCGCCGGCGTAGACACCATGGCGGCCGTGCGAGCTGCTGTCGAGCACCGGCAATCCGAGCAAGCCTTCGTCGCTGCCGGTCGGCCGGAAGTAGAAGCCGTGCGTGCGCGTTTCGCCCTGGCGCGCACCGGGTTGCACATGGCGGCCCGCGATCTCGGCGCTGCCTCGCGCCAAGCGAACGCTCGTGAAATGCAGGTCAGCCCCGACATTGCCGACAAGCACGGCGTCGCGACCCATCGCCTCGATGCGCTCGATGTCGTGGCCGGGGTTCAGGGCAAAGGGTTGCGCGTGGTCGGTGATGCGCATTGCCCAGGCGCGCCCGGACGGTCGTTCGGTCATTGTTGGGTCCCGGCCGATCGAGACCCCACCCCACAGCAGCCAGTCGCCGACGTAGCGGTTTTGCACCGAGTAGGCCTGCGGGCCGGGCAGCGAACGATAGTGCTCGCGTTGCGCCACGCCCTTGCCGTCGCCGAAGGCCGCGAGCGGCACGCGCAGCAGCGCCATCGAGCCTTGCGTGCGCTCGCTGCCCCACATGCCCTCGCCCGCGCCCGATTCGCGCAGCAGCACGTTGAGGTGCCCGCCGTCGTCTTCGAGGAACGACATCTGGTCGATCGGCACCCCTGCGGTCTTGATCGCGGTGGGCGCAGCGCCGTTGAGCGGGATGCGGAACACGGCCGACAGCGAACGCGGCTCCGGCTGCGGCATGAAGGGCGGCTGCACCGGCGCAGGCAGCGGCAGCGGCTGCGCATGGCGTCGCCGCCATGTGCTCGTCCACACGTACACCGAGCCCTGCGACACGTAGAACACGCGCCCCGCCGGGCCGAGCACCGCGGTCGACTCGCAGCTCATCTGTGCCGAGCCGAGCTCGCACGCCGTGACGGTGTGCAAGGCAAGCGGCTCACGCGCATCGAAGTCGTCGTCGGTGCGATAGATGCGCGTCGCCGGCAGGATGCGCTGGAACTCGGCCGGCGTCGCGTTGCCGTGCCAACGGCGCAAGCCGGGCATCATCTCCCACGGCCGCTGGCCATGGGGATGCAGGATGGTCGGCGTGTAGAACACCAGCTTGTTGCCGATCAGGCGGCTCGCGTAGTTGCGCGACGAGTAGTAGTCGAAGCTGCGCAGGTGATAGGTCGAGCGGTAGGCGAGCGAGCCGTCTCGGCCGAGTTCGAACAGGCCGATCTCTGTGCCGCCGCGCGCATAGCTGTAGCCGATGACGACGACCGTCGAGCCGGAGATCAGCAGCTCGTCGTACCAGGCGCCGCGCGGATCGGTGCCCGGCGCGTAGGCGTCGAGCATCGACGAGGGCTGCAAGGCATCGCCGCCGACGCGCACCGTGAACAGTCGGCCGCGGCGCAGGATCACCAAGTGATCACCGGCCCGCTTGACGATGCCGCCTTCGTCGACGCCGGCGGTCTGCACGTTGGTGATCGAGTCCGCGCGGCCGGAACCATCGGCACTCTTCGCCGAGGCCTCCGCGGCTGGGGCCGCAGGCGCCGGCGACGCGGGAGCCGACTGCAGCGCGGTCACGCCGGCCGCCGATTGGCGGCGGCGCTCGCCCTGCAACTTTTCGGCCTCGCCGCGCCAGCGCGTGAGCGCCTGCACCAGTTCGGCCTCGCTGCGGTAGGCGCTCAGCGTTTTGTTCGGCTGCGCGGTGGTGGCGGTGGCATGCGGGATGCCAGGCGCCCCGCAGGCAGCGAGCGTGCACAGCACGCTGGACAGCAGCATTCTTCGTGTCGGCATGAACGGACTCCGGGTGTTGGACACCCGGTTAAACGCCGCTGACCCGAAAACGGGGTTAAGTGACGGCCCCCCGATCGCCGAGTACGTCGATCGACCCCCCAAGGGAGTCTCGCCCGGCTTCGGGCGGCCGGGCGCTCGGGCTCGTACCGCGGTCGCTTCGAACTTGCCGCCGAGCGTCTGCTGCACGCGATCGCGCAGCTCCGCCAGCCGCGGGCCGATCTCGTTGATCAGCCGCTCGCGCGTCACCTGGCGCGCGGGCATCGTGCAACTGAAGGCGACGACCTTGTTGCCGTCGGACGCGACCACCTGGTTGCTGTGCACCTCGTCGGACCGCCACAAGCAACGGTCGATGATCATCGTGCCGCGCGACACCAGCGCTACGCGGTCAGGAAACCGCCGTCCACGACCAGGCTCGCGCCGGTGGTGTAGCTCGCGGCGGGCGACACGAGGTAGAGCACCGCGCCGGCCATCTCGTCGGGCGCTGCGGCGCGACCCATCGGCACGTGCGACATCATCGACTCGCGCGCCGTGGCGTCGGGGTTGTGAATGAGCGCGGCGGCGAACCTGGTGTCGGTCGCACCGGGCAACAACGCGTTGACGCGCACGCGCAGCGGCGCGCATTCCTTCGCGAAAGCCTTGGTCATCGACACCACCGCGGCCTTCGTGATCGAGTAGATGCCTTGCATCGCGCCCGGCACCACCGCGTTGATCGATGCGACGTTGACGATCGCGCCGCCCCCGCTCGCGGCCATCAACTTTGCGCCGCGCGCGCACATGAAGAAGTAGCCGCGCAGGTTGACGTCGACGGTCTTCTGGAACGCGGCCGGGTCGGTGTCGAGGATCGGGCCGAAGTAAGGGTTGGTCGCCGCGTTGTTGACGAGGATGTCGAGCCGGCCCTCGGTGGCCGCGACATTCGCGAGCGCCGCATCGATCGCGTCGAGATCGCCGATGTGGCATGCGAGCGCGCGCGCCCTGCCGCCGGCATCGCGTATCGAGGCCGCTACGCTTTCGCAATCGTCGATCTTGCGACTCGCGACGATCACCCGCGCGCCGTGGGCCGCGAGCAGACGCGCAATCGATTCGCCGATGCCACGGCTCGCGCCGGTGACGAGTGCGACGCGGTCTTGCAGGTCGAATGTCGATGTGTCGGTCATGATGGACTATCGGTAGGTGACTTCCGGCGCGCCGATCTCGTCGAGGTGCGCGTGGTTGTTGACGTGGCGCAGCGTCAGCCCGTTGCGCCCCGCGCTGAGGCCGGTGACGCCGGTGTTGGCAAGCACGTAGTTCAGCTCGAACGCGCGCTCGGTCGGCAACTGCATGAGGTGCGCGCAGATCGCGGTGATCGGGCCGCCCGACGTGAAGACGACGAGGTCGCGACCCTGGGCGGCGAGCACGGCACGCTCCAGCGCCGCGACGCAGCGCGCGCGAAACGCGCTCCACGTTTCGCGGTAGTCACCGTCCTGTTCGCCGCTGCCCCAGCGCAGCATTGCCGATGCGAACAGGCGCTGGAACTCGCGTCGCGGGTGCTCGTGGGCGGCGAGGTGCTTGCGCATCGCGGCCGGTTCGTTGAGCTCGGGCCATGCGCACTGCACGACGTGGTCGGCGTCGTATTCGTCGAAGCCGGCATCGGCGAGCGCGGGCTGCTGCGGCCGCAGTTCGGGCGTCATCGCGGCCAGCGTCGCTTCGGCGGTCTGCGAGTGGCGACGCAGCGCGCCTGTCACCGCGGCATCGACCTTTCGGCCGCAACGGGTGAACCAGCGGCCGAGGCATGCCGCCTGCGCCAATCCATGCTCCGACAGGCAGTCGTAGTCGTCGGCGCCGAACGACGCCTGCGCATGCCGCACGAGCAGGATCTGGCCCACGCGAAAGTCTCCTCAGGCCTTTGCGCGCCGCGGCAGCGATTGCGGCAGCACCGCGCTGGGCAAGCGCAGACGCCCTCCGTTCAGCCGGCTTCCCGCAGGTCGCGCTTCAGTCGCTCGCCGATCTCCGGCCGTTCCTTGAACGGATTGCTCGGATTGCGGCTTTGCGCAACGTCCTCGAGCCGTGTCTGCACGCTGGAAAGCGCGTGCGGATGGCTCCAGACGTAGAAGCGGCTGTCGCGCACCGCGTCGAAGACGTACTGCGCCACCTGAGCAGCACTGACCTTTCCGCTGCCGATCGCCTTGTCGCTGAGCGCCTGCGCAACGAGCTGGCTCTTGGTCGGCTTCGCATCCTCCTGCATGTCGGCGGGCCGGTTGCGATGGCTGTGGTGGATGCCGGTCGACACGAAATACGGACACAGCACCGATGCGCGAATCTGGTCGGTGACGAGGCACAGGTCCTGATACAGCGTTTCGCTCAAGCTCACCACGCCGTGCTTGGACACGTTGTAGGCACCCATGTTCGGCATGTTCACCATGCCGGCCATCGACGCGGTGTTGGTGATGTGGCCCTCGTAGCCCGGATCCTTGGCGGCCGCCTCGAGCATCATCGGCGTGAACGCGCGCACGCCATGGACGACCCCCATCAGATTGACGCCGAGCACCCAATCCCAGTCTTTCAGCGTGTGTTCCCAGATCAGCCCGCCGCTCGCGACGCCAGCATTGTTGAAGACGAAATGTGGCGCGCCGAAGCGCTGCTTGGTCGCGGCGGCCATCGCCTCGACCTCGCCTGCTTTCGAGACGTCGAGCCGGTACGGCAGCACGCTCGCGCCGAGCGATTCGATTTCACTGGCCGCCCGGTCGAGCGCGTCCTGCTGCACGTCGGCCATGACGATGTTCATGCCGAGCCCGGCGGCGATGCGCGAAGCCTCGAGTCCGAAACCGGACGCGGCGCCGGTGATGACCGCAGTGCGGCCCTTGAAAGTTTTCATCGATTGATCTCCTGGCTTGCTTTTTTGACCTGGAAGCCGATGCGCGGAAAGTGCACATGCACCGTTCCGGCACGCTCGTCGTTTCGCTCGATCACGACCTCTTGCGTCGTCAGGCCGACCAGCGTGCCGGCAATCAGGTCAGTGGCGTAGTCGGTTGCGCTCACCGTGACCTCGGCACCGGCCTCGAAACCCGACCCCGGCTCGACGCGCGTCGGCGCATGGCCGGTTGCCTTCCTGGCAATATCGATTGCTTCGCCGCTCGACAGCTTCGTGGGAGTGCCGTGACCGAACTCGCAGACGCGCCGATACCAGGCGATCAGCTTCGGATACGGCGCCAACACGGCCGCGATCGGCGGCGCCAGGTGGATGAACCAGATCGACTGCGCGACCGAGAAGTCAGCGATGCAAGGGTCGCCGCCGAGCAGGAACGCGCGGCCGTCGGCGAGTTGGGACTCGAGCCATTCGCAATAGGTCGCGAGCTGCGCACCCGCGTCGCCAGTCGTCACGCGTCGCGTTCCTCCCATCATCGCGGCCCGGTCGACGGCGAAGCCTTTCACATGCTCGGGCGGCGCTCCACTGAAAACGTGCGCGATGCCGGCCGGCTGCAGCGTGAACGGAACCGCGGACCAGAACAGCGCCGTTTCAGCCCACTGCGCGAGAGCGTGCTGCGCGCCGGTCACCGCGGCTGGAAAAAGCGGCGGCTGCGGAGCGAGGCGATCGATCACCCGGCACATCAGGGGGCTGTCGCAATAGATGTCCGCGCCGATCTGCATGAACGGCGTGCGCCGATAGCCTCCGGTGAGCGCCACCACGTCGGGCTTCGGCATCACGACGGGCACCTTCACCGACCGCCACGTGAGGCGCTTGAATCCGAGGACGAGGCGCACCTTCTCGGAGAAGGGCGATCCATCGAAGTGGTGCAGGATGAGCTCGCTCATCAGATCAGCCTGACCAACTGTTTGCCGAAATTCTTGCCTTTCAACAACCCGAGGAACGCCTCCGGCGCGCTCTCGATGCCGTGCGCGATCGTTTCCCGGTACTTCAGCTTGCGCGCGGCGACGAGGCCGCCGATCTCCTTCAGCGCCTCGGGCCACACCTCCATGTGCTCGCTGACGATGAAGCCTTCGATCTTCAGTCGCGACTGCACGATCAGTTGCGGCGCGGCCATCGGGATCGGCTCGCCGTTGTAGCCGGCGATCATGCCGCACAGTGCGATGCGGCCGAAGTCGTTCATGCGCTGCATCACGGCGTCGAGGATCACGCCGCCGACGTTCTCGAAGAGGCCGTCGATGCCGTTCGGGCAAGCCTCCTTCAGCGCCGCGCTGAGCGATTTCAAATCCGGGTGGCGCTTGTAGTCGATGCACGCGTCGAAGCCGAGCTCGTCGACGACGTACGCGCACTTCTCGGGACCCCCCGCCAACCCGACGGCGCGACAGCCGCGCACTTTGGCAAGCTGGCCGACCACGCCGCCGACCGCGCCGCTCGCCGCGCTGACGCAGATGGTGTCGCCGGCCTTCGGCGCGATGATCTTGTTCAGCCCGTACCAGCCGGTCACCCCGGGCATGCCGACCCCGCCGAGATACGCCGACAGTGGGATGTGCGTCGTGTCGACCTTGCGCAAGACACCTGGCTGGTCGCCGTCGACGATCGCGTACTGCTGCCAGCCGCCCATGCCGACCACCTGGTCGCCCGGTTTGAACTTCGCGTTCTTCGACGCGACCACTTCACCGGCGGTGCCGCCGCCCATCACTTCGTTCAACGGCTGCGGCTTCGCATAGCTCTTCGCGTCGTTCATGCGCCCGCGCATGTACGGGTCGAGCGAGAGATAGTGGTTGCGCACGAGCACCTGGCCTTCCTTCAACTCGGGCACCGGTGTCTCGACCAGCTTGAAGTTGTCGGCGCCGGCTTCGCCCTTCGGGCGCGAGACGAGCAGGATCTGCTTGTTGATCGTCGTCGTCATGATGTGTCTCCTAGTCGGAAGCGTCGTCCCTGTGGATCTTGCGGCCGCCCGCCGGCAGCCCATTGAGGTACTTGAAGGTGCCGGTGGCATGCGCAGCGAGCTGGCCTTCGCCATCGAACACCGATGCCTCGCAAAAGGCCATCGACGCGGTGCGTTGCAGCAACTTGCCGCGCGCCGTCATGCGCCCGAGGCCCGGGCGCATGAAGCTCGTTTTCATCTCGATCGTGACGACCCCGCGGTGATCGGTGACCCCCGGCTGACCGGGGCTGCGCGCGGCGTGCGCCATCACGACGTCGAGCAGCGTCATCGTCACGCCGCCGTGTGCGACGCCCCACGAATTGCTGAGCTCTTCGCGCAGCGTCAGCGCGATCTCCGCCTCGCCGCCTTCGAATCGGATCAATTCGAATCCGAGCGTTTCGACGAACGGGATCTGGCGCGGGAACTTCATGCTTGCCTCGTGGTCCGTCAGCCCCCGTGCACGACGCTCACACCGCCGTCGACCGCGAGCACCTGGCCGGTGATGTGCTTGCCGGCCTGCGACGCGAACAGCAACGCGGCGCCCTTCAGATCGTCGTCGTCGCCCAGGCGCCGCAGCGGCGCGCGCTGCGCCAGGTGCTCGGCGCCGACGTGATCGATCGTCGCCTTCGTCATCTTGCTTGGAAAGAAGCCCGGCGCGAGCGCGTTGACGGTGATCCCGTAGTCGCCCCACTCGCCCGCCAGCGCACGCGTGAAGTTCACGACGGCGCCCTTGCTCGTGCCGTAGGCGATGAACTTCATCTCGATGGAGCCGCCGAGGCCGGCGATCGACGCGACGTTGATGATGCGCCCGTACTTGCGCGGGATCATGCTGGCCTTGCCGATGGCCTGGCTCATCAGGAAGATGCTGCGGATGTTGAGGTTCATCACCTTGTCCCACGCTTCGAGCGGGTGATCCTCGGCCGGCGCAGCCCAGGTCGCGCCGGCGTTGTTAACGAGGATGTCGACCTGCCCGAGGCGTTGCAGCGCCTCGCTCGCGATGCGCCGCACCTCGGTCGGATCGCTCGCGTCGGCGGCGATCCAGCGCGTGTCGATCCCCTTGTCCTGCAGGTGCGCGGAGGCCTCTTCGAGGTCGGCGGCCTTGCGCGACGTGAGCAGGATCTTCGCCCCGGCCTCGCCGAGCGCTTCGGCGATCTGCAGGCCAAGGCCACGCGAACCGCCGGTGACGAGCGCGGTGCGGCCGGTCAAGTCGAAAAGCTGCTGGATCGGTGTGCTCATGCAAATCCTTCAGTCGATGACGTAGTCGAGGATGTGACGCGTCTTGCGCATCGGCCCGAGCTCGGCGCTGACGGTCTTGTGGTGCGGGTGATTCTGATAGGCGTCGAGCGCGCCGGCATCGCTGAACAGCGAGACCAGCACGACATCGGCACTCGCGTCGAGCCCATCGCCCTTGATGCCGACCTCGAATTGATGCATGCCGGGCACGAGGCTCGCGCAGCTGTCGAGCAGCGCCTTGAAGTGCGAGACGTTGGACGCATCGTGCAGCGTCCACATGACGACGTGACGGATCATTGCTTGGCTTTCGATGCCGGCGTGTCGGGCATGCGAGAACGAACGACGATCAGCACGATGCCGAGCGCGATGGCAACGAGCCCGCCCACGATGAAGACGCCGCCCAGCGTCGCGCCGCCGGGCTGCCGGTCGACGAACAGGCCGACGCCTGCGCCGGCCAGCCCGCCGAAGATCAGCACCCACGTGATCGCTTCCATACGCGCGGCCGTCAGACCCATGCGCTTTTCAGAACCAGGCATCGTTCATCTCGCGGCAGGTGGCATCGCGCGTGGAAACCACGGCAAGCCATGCATCGATCTTCGGCAGCTCGTAGTGGAAGAAGTAGCGCGCGGCGGCGAGTTGCCCGTGGCAAAAATCGCCGCCCGCCGACGCAACGGCCAGACCGCGCTTCGCGGCCAGCGCAAGCTCGAGCCAGATCCAGGCGACCACGACATGGCCAAAGGCCTGCAGGTACGGCGTCGCATTGGCGAGCGCCTCTTCGGGCTGGCCGGTCGACCATGCCGCCTTCGTCGCACTGCCGAGTCTTTCCAGTGCGGCTGCGAGCGCGCTGCCGTGCTCCGCAAGGCCCTGCACATCGCCTGCGCGTTGAATCGTCTCGCTGATGCGCGACGCGAGCAGCTTCAGTCCCGCACCGCCGTCCTGCACGACCTTGCGGCCGAGCAGGTCGAGCGCCTGGATGCCGTGCGTGCCTTCGTGGATCATGTTCAGCCGATTGTCGCGCCAGTACTGCTCGACCGGAAAATCGCGCGTGTAGCCGTAGCCGCCGAGCACCTGGATGGCGAGGCTGTTGGCTTCGAGACACCACTCGCTCGGCCAGCTCTTCGCAATCGGCGTCAGCATCTCGAGCAGCAGTCTCGCCTGGGCCGACGCCTGCGGCGTGCCCGTGTGCAACTCGTCGACGAGCCGCGCACAGTACAGCTCGAGCGCGAGCGCGCCTTCGCAATAGCTCTTCTGCGCGAGCAGCATGCGCTTCACGTCGGCGTGCTGGATGATCGGAATCGGCGGCTGCGCCGCATCCTTGCCGCCGACGCCGACCGGCCGGCCTTGTGGCCGGTTGCGCGCGTAGTCGAGGCTGGCTTCGTAGCCTGCATAACCGAGCGTCGCCGCACCGAGGCCGACCGCGATGCGCGCCTCGTTCATCATGTGGAACATGCAGCGCAAGCCCTCGCCAAGCTTGCCGACGAGGTAGCCGATCGCGCCGGCGCGCCCGCGCGGTTGGAATTTGCCCTCGCCGAAGTTGAGCAGCGTATTCGGAATGCCGCGGTAGCCGAGCTTGTGGTTCAAGCCCGCGAGTGCTACGTCATTGCGCTCACCCGTGAGTTCGCCGTCGGCGCCGACCAGCTTCTTCGGCACGATGAACAGCGAAATGCCTTTGGTGCCCGGGATCAGCTTGCCATCGGCGCCGGGGATCTTCGCGAGCACCAGATGAACGATGTTCTCCGCGAGCTCGTGCTCACCGTTGGAGATCCACATCTTGTTGCCGCGCAGGCGAAAGCGCGGGCCCAGTGGATCGCTCTCGAAGTCGTCGCCGTCGGGCGTGGCGCGCGTGGCCACATCCGACAGGCTCGAGCCGGCCTGCGGTTCGCTCAGGCACATCGTCCCGAAGAAACGGCCGGCGAATTCGTTGCGCGCGAAGACTTCCTTTTGCAGCGGCGTGCCGTGCGCCATCAACAGATTCGCGTTGCCGCTCGTCAACATGCCGCCTCCGCCGATGCCGATGGCGGCCCTCGAAAAGAAGCTGTTGGCCGCCATCTCGACGACGCATGGCAGCTGCATGCCGCCGATCTCGTAGTCCTGCGCCGCGGCGAGCATGCCCGACTCGGCATACGCTCGCGCGGCGGCGTGGCTGCTCTGCGGCAGATGCACCTTTTCGCCGTCGAACGACGGCTCTTCGACATCGGCGGCGCGGTTGAACGGCGCGAATTTCTCGCGCGCGATCTTCTCGCAGGTGTCGAGCACCGAGTCGAAGGTCTCGCGCGAGTGATCGGCGAAGCGCGGACGCGATCGCAACGACTCGACGTCGAGCCAGTCGTAGAGCAGGAAGTCGATGGATTGGCGGTAGGTCATGACGGATCGATGGCATGCGTGATGCCTTCGAGGTGCCTACCTTACTCGCGTTGCGCTACCCGCGTTGTCGCGTTCGCATCACCGAGCGGACGTTCAAGAATTCGTGGCGCACGCTGCGCTGCGAACGCCACCGGCTCATGCCGAGGGCGGGGTCCCCCGGGCGCAGTGAATAAGAATTGGCTGAACGGAGCCCGGGGACCCCGTCCTCGGCATGCGCGCGCCACAGCCATCAGCCAAAACGACGCCTTCACGACAAGCTCAAAGCACCTCGAACACGCCCGCAGCGCCCATGCCTCCGCCGATGCACATCGTCACGACGACCTTCTTCGCGCCGCGCCGCTTGCCTTCGATCAACGCATGGCCGGTCAAGCGCTGGCCGCTCACGCCGTAAGGGTGGCCGACCGCGATCGCACCGCCGTCCACGTTCAGGCGATCCATCGGTATGCCGAGCGTGTCCGCGCAGTACAGCACCTGCACCGCAAAGGCTTCGTTGAGCTCCCACAGGTCGATGTCGTTGACCGACAACCCCAGGCGCTTGAGCACCTTCGGCACCGCGAACACCGGTCCGATGCCCATTTCGTCGGGCTCACACCCCGCAACCGCGAAGCCGAGGAAACGCCCGAGCGGCTTCAGGTTGTTCTTCTGCGCAAAGCTGTCGCTGACGATGACGCAGGCGCCCGCGCCGTCGCTGAACTGGCTCGCATTGCCTGCCGCGATCACGCCGCCCGGGATGGCCGGCTTGATGCCCGACACGCCTTCGTACGTGGTGCCCGGACGGATGCCCTCATCGGCACTGGCCGTCACTTCCTTCGTGCGCAGACCCATGATCGGGTCGGCCACACCGGCAGTCACCGTGATCGGCGCGATCTCGTCCTTGAACTTGCCGGCTTCAAGCGCAGCGGCCGCCTTCTGCTGGCTGGCGGCGCCGTACTGGTCCATGCGCTCGCGCGAGATCTTGTAGCGCTTGGCGACCTGTTCGGCCGTCTGCAGCATGTTCCAGTAGATCTCGGGCTTGTGCTCGAGGAGCCACGAGTCGGCAAGCATGTGCGCGTTGGCTTCGTTCTGTACGCACGAGATGCTTTCGACACCGCCCGCCACATAGACATCGCCCTCGCCCGCGATGACGCGCTGCGCGGCCATCGCGATGCTCTGCAGGCCGCTCGAGCAGAAGCGATTGATCGTCACGCCGCTCGTGCTGATCGGAAGCCCTGCGCGCAACGCGATCTGGCGCGCGATGTTGCTGCCGGTCGCGCCCTCAGGCGTGGCGCAGCCCATCAGCACATCGTCGACGAGCGCGCCGTCGATGCCCGCGCGCTCGACTGCGGCCTTCACCGCATGGCCGCCGAGCGTGGCACCGTGGGTCATGTTGAAAGCGCCCTTCCAGCTCTTGGCGAGCGGGGTGCGAGCGGTGGAAACGATGACGGCGTCGGTCATTTGAGGTCCTCTCTTTCGGTAATCGGTTCGCTTGACGGGGGCTCCGTTCGCTGGGCCAGCGCCGGGCCGCTCCCAAGCGGCCCAGCACCCCCGCGGGGGGTGGCCGCGGTACCCGCGGCCGGGGGCTCCATGACTAGCTGAAGGTCTTGCCTTCGGCGGCGAGCTTCGCGAGCAGCGGAGCGGGCTTCCAGAAGGCGGCGTCGTCGAGCGGGTTGCGCGCGAAGCGCTGCATCGTGGTCGCCACGTTGTACAGGCCCACGGTGTCGGCGTAGCACATCGGGCCGCCGCGGTGCAGCGGGAAGCCGTAGCCGGTGAGGTAGACCATGTCGATGTCGGAGGCGCGCGAGGCGATGCCCTCTTCGACGATCTTCGCGCCTTCGTTGACGAGCGCGTAGACAAGGCGCTGCACGATCTCTTCGTCGCTGATCTTGCGCGGCTTGACGCCGAGGTCGGCGCGATGCTTCTCGATCATCTCGTTGACGACCTTGCTCGGGATCGCGTCACGCTTGCCCGGCACGTAGTCGTACCAGCCGGCGCCCGTTTTCTGGCCGTAGCGGCCCAACTCGCACAAAAGGTCGGCCGTCTTGCTGTAGCGCATGTTCGGCTTTTCCTGGTAGCGGCGCTTGCGGATCGCCCAGCCGATGTCGTTGCCCGCGAGGTCGCCCATGCGGAACGGGCCCATCGCGAAGCCGAACTTCTCGACAGCCTTGTCGACCTGCTCCGGCGTCGCACCTTCCTCGAGCAGGAAGCCGGCCTGCCTCGAGTACTGCTCGATCATGCGATTGCCGATGAAGCCGTCGCACACGCCGGAGACGACACAGGTCTTCTTGATCTTCTTGCCGAGCTGCATGACGGTCGCGAGCACGTCCTTCGCGGTCTTCTCGCCGCGAATGACCTCCAGCAGCTTCATCACGTTGGCCGGGCTGAAGAAGTGCATGCCGATCACGTCTTGCGGGCGCTTCGTGAAGGACGCGATCTTGTTCACGTCCAGCGTCGAGGTGTTGCTCGCGAGGATCGCCCCTTGCTTCATCACCTCGTCGAGCGTCTTGAAGACCTGCTGCTTGACGCCGATGTCTTCGAACACCGCTTCGATCACGAGATCGGCGTCCTTCAGGTCGTCGTACTTGAGCGTCGTCGACAGCAGCGCCATGCGCTCGTCGTACTTGTCCTGCTTCAATTTGCCCTTCTTGACCTGCGCTTCGTAGTTCTTGCGGATGATGCCGAGGCCCTTGTCGAGCGCCTCCTGCTTCATCTCGAGCATCACGACCGGAAGGCCGGCGTTCAGGAAGTTCATCGCAATGCCGCCGCCCATGGTGCCGGCGCCGATCACGGCCACCTTCTTGATGTCGCGCACCGGCGTGTCCGCCGGCACGTCGGGGATCTTCGACGCGGCGCGTTCGGCCATGAACGCGTGGCGCAGCGCCTTGCATTCCGGCGTGAACATCAACGCGGTGAAGATTTCGCGCTCGAAGCGCATGCCGTCGTCGAACTTCTTCTTCGTCGATGCGGCGACCGCGTCCACGCACTTCAGCGGCGCGGGGAAGTTCTTCGACATCGCGCCGACGGTGTTGCGGGCGAACTGGAAGTACGCGTCGCCATTCGGGTGCTCGGCCTTCAGGTTGCGGATGAGCGGCAACGGCGCTCCCTTCGCATGTTCGTTGGCCTTCTCTTCGGCGAAAGCCAGCGCGGCCGTCATCAGGTCGCCCTCGACAACCTTGTCGAACAGCTTCTGGCCGGGTGCCTTCGCGAGCAACTCGCTCTTCACCGTTTCGCCACTGACGATCAGGTTGAGTGCGTTCTCGACACCAAGCACGCGCGGCAGGCGCTGCGTGCCGCCCGCGCCGGGTATGAGACCGATCTTGACTTCAGGGAACGCGATCTGTGTGCCGGGAGCGACCAGACGGTAGTGGCAACCGAGTGCCAGCTCCAGGCCACCGCCCATGGCGACGCTGTGCATCGCAGCGACGATCGGCTTCGCACTCGCTTCGAGCGCGAGGATCACCGACAGCAGGTTCGGCTCCGAGGTCGCCTTCGGCGACCCGAACTCGCGAATGTCGGCGCCTCCCGAAAATGCCTTGCCGGCACCCGTGATCACGATGGCTTTCACTGCCGCATCGGCAGCCGCCTTGTCGAGCCCGTCGGCGATGCCCTTGCGGGTTTCGTAGCCGAGCCCGTTGACGGGCGGGTTGTCCAGCGTGATGACGGCAACCTTGCCGCGAACTTCGTAGGTGGCGCTCATGCGTGCGGTCCTCGTGTCAAATAGAACGGTCGTTCTATTCTACTCCCGCAACGCACGCTGCCGTTGTCTCGACGGCGACAAAGCTCCCGTTTTTTACGAGCGCAACGCTCAGACCTCGAGCCACTCCTTGCGGACGTATGCGTTGGCGCGCAGATCGGCGGGCGTGCCTTCGAAAACGATGCTGCCGTGGCCCATCACATAGCAACGTCCGGAAATTTCCAGAGCGATGGTCAGCTTCTGCTCGACCAACAGCACCGACACGCCGCGGTTCTTCAGTTCCTTGAGGTACTGCGCGACGAGCTCGACGATCTTCGGCGCCAGGCCTTCGGTCGGCTCGTCGATCATGATCAGGTCGGGGTCGCCCATCAGCGTGCGGCACAGCGTGAGCATCTGCTGCTCGCCGCCCGAGAGCACGCCGGCTTCGGTGTGCTGGCGTTCCTGCAGTCTCGGGAACATGCGGTACATGTCGTCGAACGACCAGCGCGGGCTCTTCTTGCCGCGCTTCTCGCCGAGCATCAGGTTCTGCTCCACGGTGAGCTTCGGAAAGATGTCGCGGTTCTCGGGCACGTATCCGACGCCGCGATGCGCAATGTCGAAGGCATGGTGGCCGAGGATTTCGTCGCCCTGGAATTTTATCGAGCCCTGCCCGTCGACGAGCCCCATGATCGTCTTCACCGTCGTCGAGCGGCCCGAGCCGTTGCGACCGAGCAGGCTGACGATCTCGCCCTGGCCGACGTTCATGTCGACGCCGTGCAGGATGTGGCTCTTGCCGTAGAAGGCGTGCAGATTGGAAAGCTGAAGCATGGTGCTGATCGTTCAGACCGCGGCGTCCGCCGCTTGCTGCTCGGCGAGCACCGAGCCGAGATAGGCCTCCTGCACGCGCGGATTCGCGCGCACCGCTTCGGGCACGTCGAAGGCGATCACTTCGCCGTACACGAGCACGGCGATCTTGTCCGCCAGGCCGAACACGACGCCCATGTCGTGCTCGACGGTGAGCAGCGTCTTGCCGACGGTCACGTCGCGGATCAGGTCGATGAAGCGCTTCGTTTCGCTCTTGCTCATGCCGGCAGTCGGCTCGTCGAGCAGCACGACGTTGGCGCCGCCGGCGATCGTGATGCCGATCTCGAGCGCGCGCTGCTCGGCGTAGGTGAGGTTCATCGCAAGCGTGTCGTGCTTCGATTCGAGCTTGATCATCTGCATCAACTCCTCGGCGCGGTCGTTCGCATCGCGCAGGTCGGCGAGGAACTTCCAGAACGCGTAGCGGTAGCCGAGCGACCACAGCAGGCCGCAGCGCAGGTTCTCGAACACCGACAGGCGGCCGAAGATATTGCTGATCTGGAAGCTGCGCGCCAGCCCCTTGCGATTGATCTCGAAGGGCTTCTTGCCGTCGATGCGATGGCCGTTGAGCAGGATCTCGCCGCTGGTCGGCCCGAAGCGCCCGCTGATGAGGTTGAACAGCGTCGACTTGCCGGCGCCGTTCGGCCCGATGATCGCGACGCGCTCACCGGGCGCAACGGCCAGGTTCGCGCCGCGGATGATCTCCGTCTTGCCGAAGGACTTGCGAAGGTCCTTCAGCTCGATCGCGTAGGAGTTTCGAGATGTCGTCACAGCGCCTCCCTGCGGCGGATCTCTTTCTCGATCTCGGCCTGGATCTCGCCCCACTGCCGGGCGAACTGGCGACGCGTCGCTTCGAACATGCCGAGGCCGACGAGCGTGACGAGCGCCGCGCCGAACCAGCTATCGAGCGACGTGGCGTTGAGCGTCACGCCCAGGAACTTGAGCGTCGGCTCCGTTGCCGTGGCGAGCTGCAGGTGGTAGACCATCTCGATCATCGCCGCCGCGCCGATCAGCATGATCAACGCGGTTCCGGCGAGCGCAAGGTACGACGTCCACACCAGCCGCAGCTTGCCGAACTTGGCGACCCGCAGGTTCATCATGATCAGGCTCGCTATGCCCCCTGGCGCATACATCACCATGAACGTGAAGATGAGTCCGAGGTAGAGCAGCCACGCCTTCGTGAACTCCGACAACAGCACGAAGGCGACCACCATCAGGATGGCGCCGATGATCGGGCCGAAGAAGAACGTCGCGCCGCCGAGGAAGGTGAACAGCAGGTACGCGCCCGACTGCCCCGCGCCGACGACTTCGGCGGTCGCAATCTCGAAGTTCAGCGCGTACATGCCCCCTGCGATGCCCGCAAAGAAGCCGGCGATGATGAACGAGATGTAGCGCACGCGCTCGGTGTTGTAGCCGATGAACTCGACGCGCTCGGCGTTGTCGCGCACGGCGTTGAGCATGCGACCGAGCGGCGTGCGCGTGAAGGCGTACATCGCCGCGGTACAGATGAAGGCGTAGATCGCGAGCAGGTAGTAGACCTGGATCTGCGGGCCGAAGGTGATGCCCATCACCGATTGGCCGACCACACGATTGGCCGAGACGCCGGCCTCGCCGCCGAAGAACTCGGGGATCATCAGCGCCATCGAGTGCACCAGTTCACCGATGCCGAGCGTGATCATTGCGAAGGTGGTGCCCGACTTGCGCGTCGTGACGAAGCCCAGCAGCACCGCGAAAAAAACGCCTGCCAGGCCGCCGACGAGCGGAATCAGGCTCACCGGGATGGGCATCCCGCCGGCAATGCGGTTCAGCCCATGCACCGCGACGAAGGCGCCGAGCCCGGTGTAGACGGAATGCCCGAAGCTCAGCATGCCGCCTTGCCCGAGCAAGATGTTGTACGACAGGCACGCGACGATCGCGATGCCCATCTGCGACAGCATCGAATGCGCCAGCCCGCCCGAGAAGATGAGCGGCGCGAGGATCAGCACCAGTGCGAACCCGCCCCACACGACCACACGGCCGACGTTGTAGGGCTTGAACTCGTAGTACTTCGCCGACGCGGGCGCAGGCGCGGCGGTCTTGGGATGGAGCGTCTGGTTCATCGGAGTCAGCCTTCGCGGGTGCCGAGCAGCCCCTTGGGCCTGAAGATCAGGATCAGCACGAGCAGCAGGTACGGCAGGATCGGTGCAACCTGCGACAACGTGAGATTGAGAAATGAACTGCTGGCAAGCCCAGCGCCCGACACGCCGAGCTTGCCGAGCAAGCCCAGCAGCGACTGATCGACGGCGATCGAGAAGGTCTGCATCACGCCGATCAAGATCGATGCGAGAAACGCTCCGGCGAGCGACCCCATGCCGCCCACCACGACGACGACGAAGATGATCGAGCCTACGGTGGCCGCCATTGCCGGCTCGGTGACGAAGGTACTGCCCCCGATCACGCCGGCGAGCCCGGCCAGCCCCGAACCGGCGCCGAAGACGAGCATGAACACGCGCGGCACGTTGTGGCCGAGCGACTCGACCATCTCAGGATGCGTCAGCGCGCTCTGGATCACGAGGCCGATGCGCGTGCGCGTCAGCATCAACCATAGCCCGAGGAGCATCAGCAGCGCGACAAACATCATGAATCCGCGTGTGGCCGGGAACGGCGAGCAGACGATGCGTACCGCCGCGTCGGCCGCCTGGCACATCGCCGGCGACGCCGCGCCCCAGACGACGCTCAGGCCGTCGACCGAAGAGTTCACGAGCGTGAATGCAGGACCCTGCAAGGCCACCGGTGGAGCGAACTCGACCGCAGTGCGACCCCAGATCAGTTGCACGAGCTCGACGAGGACGTATGACAGCCCGAACGTGATCAGCAGCTCGGGCACGTGGCCGAACTTGTGCGTCCGGCGCAGGCAGAAGCGCTCGAACAGCGCGCCGAGCGCGCCGACGACCAGCGGGGCGAGGATCAGGCCGGGCCAAAAGCCGACGATCCTCGCGATCGAATACGCGACGTAGGCGCCGACCATGTAGAAGCTGGCGTGCGCGAAGTTCAGCACGCCCATCATGCTGAAAATCAGCGTCAGGCCCGAGCTGAGCATGAACAGCAGCAGCCCGTAGCTCAGGCCGTTCAGCATCGAGATGGTGAAGAACTCCATCCGGCGGTGACTCCGTCAGTACTGGGGTTTAGAAAAACAGGGCCCGATGAGTCGCACCCGAGCGGGCCCTCGCGCTTTGCGCAGGCGTTGGAATCAGCCCGGACCGGGCCTCTTCATCTGGCAGCTCGTCGGCGTGGTCGACACGTACGCCGGGTACTCCTTGATCGGCGCCAGCGTCATGCCGGTCTTCTCGGGGCTGTACGGATACTTCGCGTCGGCCTTCTGCCAGACCGACATGTACAGCGGCTGCTGCAACTGGTGGTCGCTCTTGCGCATCTCGAGTTCGCCGTTGAAGCTCTTGAACTTCATGCCCTCCATCGCGGCAGCCACCTTCAGCGGGTCGGTCGACTTGGCCGCGGCCATCGCCTGGCCGAGGATCTCGTAGATGCGCAGCACCGAGCCGGTGAAGAAGTCTTCGTTGAACTTCTGGTTGAACTCCTTCATCCAGACGTCCATCTGGCCGCCCATGTTGTAGTGGTTGTAGGCGATCTGGTAGATGCGGCCCGCGCCGCTCGTGCCCAGCACCGACGGCACACCGATCACGCCGGTGTAGTAGGTGTAGAACTTGCCGTTGTAACCACCTTCGTTGGCCGCCTTGATCAGCAGCGCCAGGTCGGTACCCCAGTTGCCGGTGATCACGGTGTCGGCGCCCGAGGCCTTGATCTTGGCAATGTAGGGCGCGAAGTCGCGCACCTGGGCCAGCGGGTGCAGGTCTTCGCCGACGACTTGGATGTCGGGGCGCTTGCGGGACAGGTTGTCCTTGGCAAAGCGCGCCACCTGCTGGCCATGCGTGTAGTTCTGGTTCAGCAAGTAGACCTTCTGGACGTCCTTCTGGTCCTTCATGAAGGTGGTCATGGCCTCCATCTTCATCGACGTGTCGGCGTCGAAGCGAAAGTGCCAGTAGCTGCACTTGCTGTTGGTGAAATCGGGGTCGACCGCCGAGTGGTTCAGGTAGAGCACCTCCTTGCCGGGATTGCGCTCGTTGTGCTTGTTGACGGCATCGATGAGCGCCGCCGCCACCGACGAACCGTCGCCCTGCGTCACGTAGCGGATCCCCTGGTCGATCGCAGACTTCAGCGCGTTCAGGCTCTCGGTCGGGCTCAGCTTGTTGTCCATGCCGATCACCTCGAACTTGACGCCGGCCGGGTTGGTGGCGTTGTACTTCTCGGCGAAGAATTGGAAGCTCTTGAGCTGGTTGTTGCCCACCGGCCCCATCAGCCCGGTGAGCGGATCGATCCAGGCGATCTTCACGGTTTCACCGGCGAGCGGTTTGCCGCCCGCTTTGGATTGGGCCAGGACGGCTGCGGTCGAGACAGCAAGCGCTGCGCCGACGGTCAGGCAAAAGAGGCGTCTGGACGCTTGGGGTGATATTGACTTCATGTGTGAGAGCTCCTGCGTTGGAAGCGGAATATCGTAAGGACTGCGAGCGAGCGCGGTGAGAGGGACTACCCCCACCGCCCCTGTCGCCGCAGCGACAGCGTGTAAGGGTCAGGCAGTGGGCAGCTTGTGCTCCTTGAACTGATCGCGCAACTTCAGTTTCTGGATCTTGCCGGTCGCCGTGTGCGGGATCTCGTTGACGAATGCGACGTCGTCGGGGATCTGCCACTTGGCGATCTTTCCTTCGAAGTAGCCGATCAACTCGTCGCGCGTCACTTCGGCATTCGGCTTCTTGACCACGACGAGCAGCGGCCGCTCATCCCACTTCGGATGCCTGCACGCGATGGCCGCCGCTTCATGCACCGCCGGGTGGCCCATCGCGATGTTCTCGAGGTCGATCGAGCTGATCCATTCGCCGCCGGACTTGATGACGTCCTTGCTGCGGTCGGTGATCTGCATGAAGCCGTCGGTGTCGATCGTCGCCACGTCGCCGGTCGGGAACCATTGTTGGCCGTTGACGGTGACGAGCGGCGACTTGTCGATGTTGAAGTAGCCGTTGATGATCCATGGCCCGCGCACGACCAGGTTGCCCGCCGCCTTGCCGTCACTCGGCAGCGGCTTCTCATCGTCGTCGATGATCATCATGTCGACGCCGTACACCACGCGCCCCTGCTTTTCGAGCAGGCGGTGCTGCGCCTCGCGGTCGAGCGACGCGTGCTTGGTCTTCAGCTTGGACAGCGTGCCGATCGGCGACATCTCGGTCATGCCCCATGCGTGGATGACTTCGACGCCATAGTCGTCTTCCAGCGTGCGCATCATTGCCGGCGGGCACGCCGAGCCGCCGATGACCGTGCGCTTGAAAGTGCTGAACTTGAGGTTGTGCTGTTTCACGTGGTTGAGCAAGCCGAGCCACACGGTCGGCACCCCGGCGCTGAAGCTCACCTTCTCGCTTTCGAACAGCTCGTACAGCGACTTGCCGTCCAGGTGCGGGCCGGGCATCACGAGCTTGGCGCCGACCAGCGGCACCGCGTACGGCAGGCCCCACGCATTGACGTGGAACATCGGCACCACCGGCAGGATCACGTCCTTGGCCGAGCAGTCGAGCGCGTCGGGCAACGCCGACGCGTAGGCATGCAGCAAGGTCGAGCGATGGCTGTACACGGCACCCTTCGGGTTGCCGGTCGTGCCCGACGTGTAGCAGATGCTCGATGCGGTGTTCTCGTCGAACTGCGGCCACTGGTAATCGCCGTTCTCGGCGTCGACGAGCTCGTCGTAGCACAACAGATTCGGGATCGTGGTCTGGGCCGGCATGTGCGCGCGGTCGGTCATCAGCACGAAGTGCTTCACCGTCGGCAACTGCGACGCGAGCTTTTCGATCAGCGGCAGGAAGCTGAGCTCGAAGCACAGCACCTTGTCGGCCGCGTCGTTGGCGATCCACGCGATCTGCTCCGGAAAGAGCCGCGGGTTGATGGTGTGGCACACCAGTTGCGAACCCGACACGCCGTAGTAGATCTCGAGGTGCCGGTAGCCGTTCCAGGCGAGCGTTCCGACGCGGTCACCGGCCTTGCAGCCGAGTCGCGCAAGCGCCTGCGCCAACTTGCGCGCGCGCAGTTCGGTGTCTTTCCAGTGGGTGCGATGGATGTCGCCTTCGACGCGCTTCGAAACGATCTCGCTGTCGGCAAAATGGCGGGCCGCGTGGACGATCAGCGACGAGATCATCAACGGCATCTGCATCATCTGGCCCATCAGTGCCATGACTGTCTCCCGGACGGCTTGTTGCAATGCAACGATGATAGGAATTGGCAGGTCGACGATGCCTGCGGTTTACCCGAACCGGCCGTCCTCCTCACGGGTCGACACCTTGGCGGGACCGCTTGTCGCCGGCCATAGGAAACGTCTGAAAATCAGCCAGGGATCGAAACTCGGTTTCGCATCGCGAGCCGACCTATCATCGAGCGAACGTTGCCCTTCAGCGCTCCCGTGACGAGCCCCAGCAGTTCGAACTCGCACCCCGACATCCCGTACGCCGCCATCGTCGAGCAGTCGCTCGCCGGCGTCTATGTGCTGCAGGACGAGTGCTTCCAGTACGCCAACGCGACCTTTGCGGCGCTCGTCGGCTACATGCCCGAAGAAATGATCGGCGCGCATGTGTCGAAGTTCGTGCCGCCGGCGTTCCTCGACGAAGTGCTCGACCGCTACTACCGGCGCATCGCAGGCGACCCGCCGAGCATGCGCTGCGTCACGCACGGGCTGCACCGAGACGCGCGAATCGAATGCGCAGTTGCACGAGCTCGCGAGCCACACGACGCGCCTGATCGAAGACCGGCGGCTGAAGCTTTCGCGTGAGATCCACGACGTGCTTGGCGGGCTGCTCACTTCGATGAAGATGGACGTGACGCGCATCCTGCGCCGCGCCGACACGACCGAGCTCATCGACATCGCCCAGGGCCTGCTCGCTTTGACGCAGCAGACCGCCGCTCGCTCGGCTTGCTGACGATGAACGAACGCGCGCGCGAGCTCGGCGGAGAGCTGCTTATCGACACCGCACCCGGCTCGGGGACGCGACTCACTTTGAAGGTGCCACTGTTGTGATTCAAGTGCTGCTGGTCGACGACCACACGATCTTTCGCTCGGGCCTGAAGCGCCTGTTCCTCGACGAGCCCGATCTGCGCATCGCGGCCGAGGCGCGCAACGGGATCGAGGCGCTCGAGAGGATCCGCAACTCCCAGTTCTCGATCGTCGTGCTCGACATCAACCTCGAAGGTCGCAGCGGCCTCGAAGTGCTGGTGTCGATGCGCGCCGAAGCGCCGCGCCTGCCGGTGCTGATGCTGTCGATGTACCCCGAGCAGCAGTACGCGCTGGTGGCGACCCAGTCGGGCGCGAACGGCTACGTCTCGAAGGACGCCGAACCCGGCGAGCTGCTGCTCGCGATTCGCCGCGTCGCTGCCGGCGGCCAGTATTTGAGCAAGGAAGCGGCCCCCGCCGTGCGCATGCAGCTCAACGGTCGCGACGCGCGCCCGGCGCACCAGCGGCTCACGGTGCGCGAGCACCAGATCATGCTGATGATCGTGAAGGGCAAGTCGCTCACGGAGATCGGCGAAGAGATGCTGATCAGCGTGAAGACCGTGAGCACGCATCGCACCAACATCCTCGGCAAGCTCGGCCTTGCCGGCAACGCCGAGCTTGTGCTGTACGCGGTGCGCCAAGGCATCATCCACCGAGGGGCTTTGACGAACCGGTGGCCTCGCCCCGGCCGCCTACACTGGCTCCCCATGACTGAAGTTTCATTGCCGGTGGCGCCGCCGCAGGCACCGGCGCTGTCCTGGCGCAATCGTTTCGCGTCGCTCGGCGAGCGTTTCTACAGCGTCCTGCCCGCCGACCCGGTGCCCGATCCGCAATGGGTTGCCATCAGCCCCTCGTGCGCGCGCGAGCTCGGCCTGCCGGAAGACTGGTGGCGGCGCGAAGAATGGCGCGCACTCGATGTCTTCAGCGGCAACGCAACCTGGCCCGGCATGCGGCCGCTCGCCAGTGTCTACAGCGGCCACCAGTTCGGCGTGTGGGCCGGACAGCTCGGCGATGGGCGCGCGCTGTGGCTCGGCGAAGTGCAGACCGACAGTGGTCCGCTCGAGGTGCAGCTCAAGGGCTCGGGGCGCACGCCGTACGCGCGCATGGGCGACGGTCGCGCCGTGCTGCGCTCGTCGATCCGGGAGTTCCTGGTTTCGGAAGCAATGCATGCGCTCGGTATCCCGACGACGCGCGCGCTGTGCGTGATCGCGTCGCCGCTGCCGGTGCGGCGCGAAGAGATCGAGAGTGCGGCGGTGGTGACACGCGTGGCGCCGAGCTTCATTCGCTTCGGCCACTTCGAGCACTTCGCGCATCAACTCGGCCCCGACGATGGATACCGGACGTTGCGCCAGTTGGCCGACTTCGTCATCGATCACCATGCCCCCGAATGCCGCGACGCGGCGAACCCGTACGCGGCGCTGCTCGAGCGCACGACGCGCCGCACTGCCGAGCTGATGGCGCAATGGCAAGCCGTCGGTTTCTGCCACGGCGTGATGAACACCGACAACATGTCCATTCTCGGGCTGACGATCGACTACGGACCCTACGGTTTCCTCGACGCCTTCGATCCCGGCCACATCTGCAACCACTCGGACCACCAGGGCCGCTACGCGTACGCGCGCCAGCCGAACATCGGGTTCTGGAACCTGCATGCCTTGGCGCAGGCGCTGCTGCCGTTGATCGGCGAGGGCGACGACGCGAGCGACATTGCGCTGGCTGCGCTCGAGCCCTACAAGAGCGTGTTCCCGCATGCGCTGCTCGCGCGCATGTCGGCCAAGCTCGGGCTCGCCGCGTCCGAGCCGGACGATCGCGAGCTGATCGACGGCCTGCTCAAGCTGATGGCCGCCGATCGCGTCGATTTCACGATCACGTTCCGCCGGCTGGCCGCCTTTCGCACGACCGACGACGACAATTCGAGCGTGCGCGACTTGTTCATCGACCGCGTTGCCTTCGATGCCTGGGCGGCGCGCTATGCCGCGCGCTTGCTGCGCGAGGCGAGCCTCGACGCCGCGCGTGCTGAGCGCATGAATCGTGTCAATCCGAAGTACGTGTTGCGCAATCATCTGGTCGAGACCGCGATCCAGCGCGCCCGCGACGCCGACTACGAAGAAACGAGGCGACTGCTGAAGGTCCTCGAGCGGCCGTTCGACGAACAGTCCGACCACGCGGCGTATGCCGATTTCCCGCCCGAGTGGGCACAAACCATCGAGGTGTCCTGTTCATCATGAGCGACTACAAGGTTCGAAAGACCGATGCGCAGTGGCGCGAGCAGCTCGATCCGATGCAGTACGAGGTGGCCCGCCACGCCGCGACCGAGCGCGCCTTCAGCGGCAAGTACTGGGATCATTTCGAGCCGGGGCAGTACAACTGCATCGGCTGCGGCACGCCGCTGTTCGACGCCGGCACCAAGTTCGATGCCGGCTGCGGCTGGCCGAGCTACTGGCAGCCGATCAACTCCGAGGTGATCGAGCGCGTGGTCGACAAGAGCGCCGGCATGGTCCGCGTCGAGGTGCGTTGCAACAACTGCGGCTCGCATCTCGGCCATGTGTTCGAAGACGGGCCGCAGCCGACCGGCGAGCGCTATTGCATCAATTCCGCGGCGATAGACTTCAAGGATCGCGAATGAGTCCTCTCCCATGAAACTGCTGTTCGATTTCCTGCCCATCATCCTTTTCTTCGCGACCTTCAAGTACGCGGAGTCGCAAAAGGAATGGGCCGCGCGTTTCGCGACGGATCACTTCGGCGACGTGGTGTCCGGCGGCGTGGTTGGCGTCGGCGAAGCGCCGGTGTTGCTCGCGACCATCGTCGTCATCATCGCGACCATCGTGCAGATCGGATACCTGCTCGCGCGGGGGCGCAAGATCGATCTGATGCTGTGGGTGAGCCTGGTGCTCGTCGTTGCGCTGGGCAGCGCCACGATCTGGTTTCGCAGCGAGACCTTCATCAAGTGGAAGCCGAGCGTGTTGTACTGGGTGATGGGGCTCGCGTTCTGGCTCAGCCAGCTGGTCTTTCGCAAGAACCTGCTGCAAGCACTCATCGGCGGCCAACTCACGCTGCCCGCCCCCGTGTGGCAGCGCCTCAATTTCGCCTGGGTCGTGTTCTTCGGCCTGATGGGCCTGCTCAACATCTACGTCGCGTACAGCTTCTCGACCGACACCTGGGTGAACTTCAAGCTCTTCGGCGGCATCGGGCTGATGCTGCTGTTCACGCTGGGACAAGGCGTGTACCTGAGCCGCTACCTTCCGCGCGATGAGCCGCGCGATGCCGGATCGGCGCCCAAGACATGAAGACCGGCGTGAACGTCACGGCCGGCGATATCGAGGCGGCGTTGCGCGACGCGCTGCAGCCCGTCGAACTCGAGGTTCGCGACGACAGCCACTTGCACGCCGGCCATGCGGGCGCGCGCGAAGGGCGCCATTTTTCGGTGCGCGTTGTCAGCGAGCGCTTCGCCGGACAGACCCGCGTCGCCCGGCATCGCCTCGTGTATCATGCCCTCGACCCGTTGATCTCGCGGGGCATCCACGCCTTGGCCATCGACGCTCGCGCTCCTCACGAGCACTGACGATTCGCGACGCGCAGTCCAATCTTCCCGGCACTGCGCGCCCCTCCCCTGAAAGGTCCACCCATGAAGAAGTTGTCTCTCGCCGTCTGCCTGTCATTTGCCGCGGTGTCCGTGGCCGCGCTGCTTCCACTGTCGGCGCAAGCGCAAAACATCGCCATCGTCAACGGCAAGTCGGTTCCGAAGGCGAGGCTCGACGCCTTGATGTCACAGGTCAACAAGCAGGCTGAATCGCAAGGCCAGCAACTGCCACCGGATCT
>Ga0184637_10000493_pt1 | contig 29353 bp, 29 predicted proteins | sample PLM3_127_b2_FD_133143 | JGI IMG/M metagenome (GOLD analysis project Ga0184637, IMG submission 133143) | Groundwater sediment microbial communities from an aquifer in East River, Colorado, USA - PLM3_127_b2 | ecosystem: Environmental > Terrestrial > Soil > Riparian zone | place: USA: East River... | reverse complement strand
GCCTTCTGCATTTCATTATGGAAGTCCGCATATTTTTTGACGAACTTGGGCGTGAAGCGGTCGAACAAACCAAGCAGGTCATGCGTGACTAATACTTGTCCATCGCAGCCTGCGCCCGCGCCAATGCCAATCGTCGGTATGGATATTTTCTTTGAGATCAATTCCCCGAGACGTGCAGGCACAGATTCAAGCACAATGCTGAAACAGCCCGCAGCTTCGAGCAGAAGCGCGTCTTCCACAAGTCGCTTCGCGGTGAGGGCAGTCTTGCCCTGCGCGCGGAATCCACCAAGTTGATTCACAGATTGCGGCGTGAGTCCGAGGTGTCCCATGACGGGAATCCCTGCGCCAGTGATCGAACGGATGGCATCCACACGTTCGCGTCCGCCTTCGAGCTTGACCGCGTCCATGCCGCCCTGTTGCAGGAAACGGCCCGCATTGCGCGTGGCTTCCTCAACCGAGACTTGATACGACATAAATGGCATGTCGCCGATCAAAAGCGCGGACTTCGCTCCACGTGCGACGGCGCGGCAGTGGTGGAGCATCTCCTCCATCGTGACTTGAAGCGTGTTCTCATATCCTAGCACGACCATCCCCAGCGAATCGCCGACAAGGATGGAATCAACTCCAGCCTTGTCCATGGCCATGGCGGTGGGATAGTCGTAGGCAGTGAGCATAGTGATAATCTCGCCACGCTCCTTCTTCTGACGATAGGTAAGTGTAGTTACTTTTTTGCGCGTCGCGGACGCGCTGGTGGAAATTGGTGCTGGTGTAGACATGGTATCCTCCGAATAGGTAGGAGCCGTTTGGTGCGGTTATCCCCTTGATTGCCGCAACTTGGACAGCTTTAAAATTTTTCCGTCGCGTTCACGCAAGGCGGATACGCGCGGTGTTTCTATTATTCCACAATTTTCAATTTTCGCCTATAATATTTTTGTCTGAAATTTCGTCATTGCGAGGAGGAGCGAAGCGACGACGAAGCAATCCCCAACTCGCGAGGAGATTGCTTCGCCCCTATCGGGGCTCGCAATGACATTCAAAATGGAGAATCAGTATGAACAGAATATTCGGCTTTTTAATTGGCGTTGTAGTTGGAGGCATGGTCGGCTCAACCATCGCGTTGTTGATGGCACCGGAATCGGGCGAGCAGCTGCGCTCACAGATGCGCGCGCGCGGCGAAAATTTCTTCGATGATGTCCGCCACGCCGCGGATGAACGAAAGATCGAACTGCGCCAGAAATTGGATGAATTGCGCTCTCCCAGGGAAATCTAAAGCCCCAAAGCTAAGCCTTTATTGTTCATTGTTCTAAAGGCTGAAATATCTCTGCTATGTTTTCGCCTTTTGAACAGGACTTGGGATCCAAAGATCTTCCCGAGGTTTTCCGACAGCAATATTTATATTCAGTTGATGAGCCATACACGGTTATTTTTGAGGGAGACGCCGATCGTGTATGGCATAAGCTGCAATGGCTTACTCCTTTTTTCTGGATATTAACCTGGTTTCAAATCTTTTTCCCGGAGACAGGGGAAAAGATCCCTACTCAACTACACATTATTGGCGGACGCGACTCTTTAAATAAGCCTTTTCACAAATGGAATCGGACATTTCGGTTCAAACGGGATCGCTATTTCAATGCCGTCATGACGTATGACGATGGAATGGGAGCAGTCATCGAAAAAATGGGGCTTTTTGGAATTATCCAGATATTTTGGAAGATGGAATTCCTTGCTCCAAATCGTTTGACGATCTCAAGTATGAAATGTTGTATGGATTTTGGGATAATTAGAATGTTTCTGCCTATCTTCCTCTATCCATCTGTTATGGTGAAGGAGACGGCAGTTGCCAATAATGAAATATATCTTGAATTGGTCGCTTCTCATCCGTGGCTTGGGGACATATTCGGCTATTCAGGTACGTTTTACTCACTAAGAAAAGAGATCTAGAAATGAACGGTTACAACTAACAACTACTTCTCACGCCACCTCAATCTTCATATCCCACACATCGCCATCTGACCAATTCCCTTCCACCCATTTAGATACATTTTGTAAAGCGGATTGTAAAAAAGCGGGGTCATTTCCGACCATCGCGCAGACAATCACTGCTTCGTCCCATTTATCCTGCAAATCCATCTCCGCGACAGAGACATTGAACTCGCGATGCAAACGTGCCATGAGTGGCTTGATGCGTCCGCGCTTTTCTTTGAGCGAAAAGGAGGCAGGGAGGTGGAGGTGAATGGTCAGGACACCAATCATCTTATTTCATCGCTGCACGCAACTTGTTAGCTAGCGCAATTGCATCTTCGTCGTTGCATGAATCATCTCTTGCCAGAAAAGCAAGACCATGTTCCAAAATATCTTTCGTTCTTGGAATCAGCCATACGTGAAAATGCGGGACGCCTTCCACCATTGAGACATGGTAAATGCGTTCTGCGTTCGTTAATTCCTTTAATGCTGCAGATATTCTCTTTGCCAATATGCCATAACTTGTCTGTTCCTCGTTATTGAATTCGGCAAAATCAAGAAAATGCCGCTTGGACTCGATGAATAATGTGCCCAATGGTCCCAAATTTCCCGGCGCGTGGCAGACCATCCAATTCTCATCTTTGTAGATGTATCCTCCAGGAGGGGTGGTTTCTTGTCCATTGTGTTTGCGGCAGATGAAGCAGGTCTTCATATCTTATCCTTGCTTTTCTTCGGGGAAAGTGCGAGTGCGGAGGTGAATAGTGAGGTGGCAAGCATAACATTTTGCTGATTATCCTGTTATAAATCCTTGAGAGATACCATCACTAATCGCATTCTCAAGTTCCCAAATACATTTTTGACAAAGTACTAGAACATCCTCAGTGCCCACCCAATTATCAAAGTAATATTTCACTTCGTTTGGAATTGGTTTCGAATTTGTGTTTTTGGTTGGAGTAGTCTGCGGCAGATCTGGATTTGGCTTGCTGTGAACTTGTTGCTTAATATTTCCATCTTTGTCATAGACTGTCATTGAAACAGAGCCAAATGAAGTGAGATATCCGCCAGTTTCCGCGTGCAAAATATAATGAGCATTTGGGTGAATTGGTTTCTTGTGTATATTTAGATCACGTTTGTCTTTGAAGAACTTTAATTCTGGACTGGATTTCATAAGATTATCGTACCAAATTCGCCCGCCTGGTTTATTTGATGCTTCCTTTAACGCATATTGTAGTATAGAGCGTGTTGCTGAGAGAAATGCACTTAAGTTGAAAGTGAAGGCATCTCGTGTTTCTTGTTCGCTACTCATCTTAGAGTAGAAATATTTTGCTTCTTCTAGCTTTTTATTTTCGTTCATTTTGGTTTGCACCTCTTGCTTGACATCTTCCTGCCGATTACAATCCTCGCATGACTGACATTGAAACTGCCTACAACAAAGCCCTCGATTACCTCTACTCTTTCGTAGATTATAGCCTGAGACATTCCTCCGAACTAGCCAAGGCGGATTTCAACCTTGACCGCATGTTCGCCTTGATGGAAGCACTTGGGAATCCACACTCTAAATATCCCATTATTCACGTCGCTGGGACAAAGGGCAAAGGCTCAGTCTGCGCATTGACTGCCTCCGCGTTACAGGCCGCGGGATACAAGGTTGGCTTATATACTTCGCCACATTTATTGGATTACACAGAGCGAATTCGAATTAATGGTGAGCCGAGCTCGCATGAAACATTGGTTGAACTGGTTGAAGAAGTAAAACCTGCCGTTGCAAAAATCCCGAAACTGACCACGTTTGAGATCACGACTGCACTGGGCCTGCTTGCTTTTGCAAAACAGAATGTGGACGCGGCTGTCATTGAGGTCGGTTTGGGCGGGCGGTTGGATGCGACCAATATCGTCACGCCGAAGATCTCAGTGATCACGTCGTTGTCCTATGATCATATGGCTGTTTTGGGAGATACACTTGCAAAAATCGCTGGAGAGAAGGCGGGCATCATCAAGGAAGGTGTGCCAGTTGTATCTGCTCCGCAAAAAGAAGAGGCTCTCAAAGTTTTGGAGCGCGTAGCCAGTGAAAGAAACGCACCTTTGACCCTTGTAGGCAGAGATGTAAGTTTTGAGCGCCTGAGTTATTCTTTAGATGGGCAAACACTAAGTGTCATTGCGCTGAGCGGAGCAGAGCGAAGTCGAAGCGCCTCCACTCACCGTATAGAACTGAAGATTCCATTATTAGGTTTCAATCAAATTGAAAACGCGGCAACGTCTTATGCGGCTTTGAAAGCCAGCGGGCTTGAAATATCAGACGAAGCCATCCAAAAGGGATTTGCTCAAGTATATTGGCCTGCCCGCTTTGAAGTTGTGCGGCGCGACCCGTCGGTGATTCTTGACTCAGCACACAACCAGGATTCCTTTGCGAGACTGCGCGAAACATTGGAAGAACACTTCCCTGGCAAACCTGTCTATCTCATCTTCGGCGCCTCGGAGGATAAGAACATCCCCGGCATGTTCGCAGAGATGAGGCCAAAGATCAAGAGACTCATCGTTACGCGCGCCGACCATCCGCGGGCGCTGGAGGTGGAGAAAATTGTCGAGTTGGCGCGGCAGGCTGGGGTCCAGTCTGAGGCGGTGAGTCCGGTTGAATCCGCTTTTGGGCGCGCGCTGGAATTATCCGAAAAAGATGGTAGCATTGTCTTGTCAGCGGGTAGTATGTTTGTGACTGCTGAAGCCATGAGAGCATGGAATAAAATTTTATCCGTCGCCGAGACGGCGACGGAAGCAGAGAGTAAATGAATCATCCAAAAGAGTGGAACGAAGAAGAAGATAATTTTGACCTGACCCTCTCGCAACGTACGGAGGAGTTGTATCGCATTCCAAACCGTGAGCCGAACGAAGATGGACTGATCGAAGCCGCGGTATTGCCGTTGCGCGATCTTGTCGTTTTCCCGCGCATGGTCTCGCCGATCTTTGTGGGGCGCGAGGCTTCACTGCTGGCGGTTCAGGAGGCCCAGCATAAAGAGCAAACCGTGATCGGACTGACGCAAACGGATGCGGATATGGATAACCCCGGCGTTGGCGATTTTTTGCCCGTCGGCGTGGAGATCGCGGTGGGGCGTTTGTTGCAAATGCCGGATGGCTCGCACTCTGCGCTGGTGCAGGGCCGCCGCCGCGTGGAGATCGTGGAGTTCATTCGCACGAAGCCGTATTTGATGGTGCGAGCCCGCGTCGTCGCGGAGCCTCAAACGGGTGACCGTCAAACGCAGGCTCTTATGCGTTCAGCTTTGGACCTCTTCGATCGCTGCGTGCAACTTGACCGTTCGATTCCCGAAGAAGCGCATTTGTTCGCGATGAACATCTCGGAGCCAGGCTGGCTTGCAGACATGCTCGCCACATCTCTGGCACTGAATTACGAGGCCAAGCAAAGTCTGTTGATGCTACTCGATGTGCGCGGACGATTGCAGGCGTTGAACAAGATTCTTGCGCAGGAAGTGGACGTGCTCGAACTCGAAGACGAGATCCATTCGCGCGTACAAAACGAAGTGGATAAAAGTCAGCGTGAGTTTTATCTGCGTGAGCAGATGCGTCAGATACAAAATGAATTGGGCGAAGGCGACATCTTCACGCGTGACGCCAGCGATTTGAAAAAGAAGGTAGAAGCGGCGAATCTTCCCGATGAACCAAAGCTGGTTGCGCTCAAGGAACTGGAGAGACTCAACCAGATGCCGCCTATGGCACCCGAGATCGGCATCATCCGCACATACATTGACTGGATCATTGAACTGCCATGGACCAGCTCTTCGCCAGATAATCTGGATGTGAAGAACGCAGCGAAGGTTTTGGACCGTGACCATTACGGACTCAAGAAAGCCAAAGAGCGCATTCTGGAATATATCGCAGTGCGTTCGTTAAAACCGAAGAAGGAACGACAACCCATCCTTTGTTTTGTTGGGCCTCCCGGTGTTGGTAAAACTTCATTGGGGCGCTCGATTGCTGAATCACTGGGACGTAAATTCGTGCGCGTGTCGCTTGGCGGCGTGCGCGATGAAGCCGAGATTCGTGGGCATCGAAGAACGTACATCGGCGCGTTACCGGGAAGAATCATTCAAACTATGAAGCGCGCAGGGACGGCCAATCCGCTTTTTATGCTGGATGAAATTGACAAACTATATTCCGACTTTCGCGGCGACCCTGCATCTGCGATGTTAGAAGTGCTCGACCCTGAACAGAACTACGCGTTCAGCGATCATTATCTTGAACTGCCATTTGATCTTTCAAAGGTGATGTTCGTGACGACTGCCAATACACTTGGAACCATTCCGCCGCCACTGCTGGACCGTATGGAAGTGATCGAATTCCCTGGCTACATTGAAGAAGAGAAACTGGAGATCGCGAACCGCTATTTGATCCCGCGTCAGATTGAAGAAAACGGGGTTGACGGACTCAACCTGACGTTCGAGGCTGATGCGGTGCGTCGCATTATCCGTGAATATACGTATGAAGCAGGCGTCCGCAATCTGGAGCGCGAGATTGGGCGTGTGAGTCGCAAGATCGCCAGAATGAAAGCCGAAGGGAGGAAATATCCGACGACCATTATCGCGGACTCTATCGATAAATTCCTGGGCCCGCAACAGGTATTCCAAACCGAAGCCGAACGCACGGATGAAGTAGGTGTAGTCACAAGCCTCGCCTGGACGGAAAACGGCGGCGAGATCATGCCTGTGGAAGTCGCGGTGCTCGAAGGCAAGGGCGGGTTGCAAATGACCGGCCAGATGGGCGACGTGATGCAGGAATCCGGGCAAGCCGCGTTGACGTATATCAAGTCGCGTGGTGCGCAGTTGAATATCGATCTGGATGTTTTCGAGCGCATGGATATTCATGTGCACATGCCCGAAGGTGGCATCCCGAAAGATGGACCTTCGGCAGGCATCACAATGGCGACCGCAATTATTTCTGCCCTCACAGGTCGCCCCGTTTTTAAACACATTGGAATGACCGGCGAGATTACTCTGCGAGGACGAATCCTACCGATCGGCGGCGTGCGAGAAAAAGTATTAGCCGCGCATCGTGCAGGATTGAAGACAGTGATTTTGCCTGAAAAGAATATGAAGGATCTGACCGAGCTGCCAAAGACCGCGAAATCTGAACTGAAGATCATCCCTGTCAAGCACATGGATGAAGTGTTGCAGATCGCGCTGGCGAAAGAAGCCACGGTCGAGCCGCCAAAGCCCAGGAAACAACCAAAGGAAGAAGAGCAGGATGAGGGGGATTGAACACTCTTCGCCCTGAGCGGAGTGACGAGCAGTAGCGAGGAATGTAGTCGAAGGGCAGGGTCATATAACCCATCAGCGTTTCGACTGTGCTCAACGCGAATATCAATATATTTTTATACGATTTTTCCTAAAGCCGCCAAGAGCATAATTTTGACTAATGATCATAGAAACCAAATTTAATATGAAATAGCCCTGCTGATTCACCAACCCTCGGCGGTAAAATTGAAACAATCATAGACGCAAAACGCAGCTCGCGCTTTGCGTCTTTCGTGAACCCCTTTCGGTAATCAAATTTATGGCTCGCTCTCTTCAAGGCAAAGTCGTTCTCATTACTGGTGCATCGTCAGGCTTCGGTGAAGATGCAGCGCGTCTCTTTGCAAAGGAAGGCTGCAAAGTGGTGCTTGCCGCCCGTCGGCTTGAGCGCTTGCAATCCCTCGCCGAGGATATCCAAAATGAAGGCGGCGAGGCACTCGCTATTCCTGTGGATATAAATGAACCTGCGGAAATTGCAGTGATGGTGGAGACCACTCTCGACCTCTATGGCAAGATTGACATTCTCTTCAACAACGCGGGGTTTGGAAGTATGAACTGGTTTGAAAATCTAAAGCCCGAGCGCAGTATTGAAACAGTTGTCCGCGTCAATCTGATCGGCACCATGCTTGTCACGCGCGCGGTCATCCCACACATGCTTAAACGCTATCAAGGCCATATCATCAATATGGGTTCTGTCGCAAGTCTCATTTCGCCGCCTCTGCTCACCGTTTATTCTGCAAGCAAATATGGTGTACGTGCCTTCACCGACGCGCTGCGCCGCGAAGTCGCTCCGTTTGGCATTAAGGTCTCAGGCATTTACCCTGGCCCCGCGGCGACTGAATTTGGCAAACAACTCGAAAAAACCCGCTCCCGCGAAACGATCAACAATTTTATCGACGTCCGTATGACGTCCCAGTATGTGGCCAGCCGCGTCGTGGATGTTGCAAAGCGCCCGCGTCGCAGCCTCGTGATTCCCTGGTGGTTCCGCGTCGTCACGATGTTCGATACACTTTTCCCCGTCCTTGTGGATTGGATTTTATACTGGTTCTCGAAGAAGAATCACGATTTGGATTAGCCTTCTGCTCTAGCCGCCGTCCCCGGCGGCGAGATTCGTAGAAAATACGAGCGCCGAGGACGGCGCTCTGAGCATAATGAAATAAGGAGACTCACATGACTCAACCTCGCTTCGACAAACTCAACGCCTCACTTCGGACCTCCGGCCTGGATGCTGTTATCCTGAATCCCGGCCCCACGCTGACGCATCTCACTGGCTTGCATTTCCACTTGATGGAACGCCCTGTGGTTTTGCTTTTCGCGCAAGATCAGGACCCTGCCATCGTTTTGCCCGAACTGGAATTACAAAAGGTTGCCTCACTCCCTTATAACCTGCATGTCTTTTCTTATCCCGAGAATCCGTCAGAATGGGATGCTGCCTTTCGCAAGGCTGTGCAGGCGCTGGGCCTGGATGGGAAGCGGATCGGCGTTGAGCCGCGTCAGTTGCGTCTGCTGGAGTTCCGCCATGTCAAAGCCGGCGCGCCCGAAGCAGATTATCCAGATGCGAGCGATGTGTTATCCAGTATGCGCTTGAGGAAAGATAAAGCCGAAGTGGAAGCCATGCGCCACGCGGTAAAGATGGCACAGAACGCACTCGAAGCGACAATTTCATCCATAAAGATTGGCATGACCGAAAAAGAAATTTCATCCGAACTGGTTGTGCAATTGCTCAAACATGGCTCCGAACCTGAAATGCCGTTCGCACCGATCATCTCCGCCGGACCGAATTCCGCAAATCCGCATGCATCGCCGACTGAACGCAAATTGCAGAAAGGTGATCTGCTCGTCGTGGATTGGGGCGCGGGGTTCGATGGTTACATCTCCGACCTGACGCGCACGTTCGCAGTAGGTGAGGTGGATGCCGAGTACGAGAAGATCCATAAGATCGTGCAGGAGGCGAATGCCGCTGGCCGCGCTGCAGGGAAACCTGGAGTTCCATGTGCGAACGTGGACAAAGCCGCGCGGGGTGTGATCGAGAAAGCTGGTTATGGCCTGTACTTCACTCACCGCACAGGCCACGGCATCGGCATGGAGGGTCACGAAGAACCCTACATGCGCGGCGACAACATGCAATTGCTCGAACCCGGCATGGCGTTTACTGTTGAACCGGGTATCTATCTTCCAGGTCGCAACGGTGTGCGCATCGAAGATAATGTAGTGATCACTGAAGATGGAGCAGATGTATTATCTGATATGCCCCGCGAGATACGAGTGGTGGGGTGATCCTTTTTTGCGGCGAATTACGCGAATTTTCACGAACAGTTAAAATTTCGCGCTAATTCGCGGCTGAATGATGGAAATTATTTCTCAATACCTTAATCTGATGGATTCTCAACGCGAATCTGCCTTCGCCGTGCTGGAAAATTTAACCGACTCCCAACTCTGGCAGAGACCTGCTCCCAAAGAATGGAGTATCGGCGAAATTCTCGATCATAACTACTTGTTATTTGCTTCCATGGTTCCTGCCGTGCAATGGATGTGGAAATTAAACGGCTGGTATGGTCGCCTTCGCAGGTATCGCCCATACGAAACCGAGATCGAAGATCTGTATCGGAGTCCGAAATTCCCTCACTGGGTTGGTTTCTTGTGGACACCGCGTTTCAATACGCGTAAACCTGTCTCACTTGAAATGCTCAAATCTGAAATAAGAGATCTTCACGCGAAAACCTGTGAGTTCTATGAAAGCAAGGATGTGGACGTGTTGGGGAATCTCTATCTTTATGACCCGGTGTTTGGCTGGTGCAATCTCATCGTCACCTTGCGGATTGGTATTTATCATGACCAGTTGCATTATGAAGATGTAGCCAAGCAAGCCGCACGGTTCAAAAAATGATCTCAATTCGTCGCGTCGCTCCCAAAGAAGCAGATGCATTAACTCAAATCGCTCTATCTGCAAAAGCTCATTGGGGCTATCCCGAAAGTTGGATGGAGATTTGGACTCCGCAACTTACATTCAGACCTGAATATTTTGAAGAGAACGATAGTTGGGTTGCAGAAATCGATCATAAACCAATTGCATTCTATACTTTGCAAGATAAAGCTGGAATTGCGTGGATTGAAAATCTTTGGGTGCTTCCTGAATACATCGGTCAGGGTGTTGGCAAAGAGCTATTTCTCGATGCAACATCACGTGCCCGCCAAATGGGATATAAAACCCTGCAACTCGAAGCCGACCCGAACGCGGTCGGTTTTTATGAGAAAATGGGCATGCACAAAATCGGTGAGCGACATTCTGAGGTGGAGGGGCAGCCGCGTATTCTGCCAATCATGGAGATGGATTTATAAGGATCATAGTTCCAAAAAGATAGGTAGGGCTTGCCTCAATTGGCGTTCACACATTGGCGGAGATGTTGCACGCTTCGCGGTCGCCTGAATGCCCTGAATGCGATGAAGGTTTGATAAATAACCTTATCATTATCCTTCTTGTTGAGCCTGCTGGCAACTGGCGAGAAGGAAACTAGGACGACCAATGATCCAAACCAATATGATGCCTATCGCGAACAGGAACATATTCAACGCAAATGGTAGTGAGCGATCCAGTGCGGAGAGTTGGCCTGCAATCCAGCCAAAGGGTGAAATCAGCACGATGAGAGCAACATAGACTATTGCACTGACACGCGCCCGTTCATCCGATTCCATGGATAGCGCCAACAGAGATTCAGTCATCGGGCTGACCAGAGACGCAGCAACCGCTTCCAACATCACGCTGGCCACTAGCAAAGGTATGGCACGTGGCGGCATCACAACGAGCAATAATTGGCTGATAAAGAAGGCGAGAAAACCCATCCATAGTGGCAGCCGGAAGCGGCGCAGATTTGTCAGGCGGGGACCTATCAGGAAAAAGCAGACGGTCATGACAATCGAACGAACTGCCACGTAGGTTGAGATTTCCGAGTCAGCAAAGCCGAGTTTACTGGTAAATAACACTCCCCAAAAACTGTTGCTGATGATCGTGTAAATATTCGTGATCACCATCAGGGACAACGCTGCGAGGATTGGCCTGGAATGCCAGAGTTGGTTGAAGACGCTTCGGTATTCTCTCAGCAGGCTAATCAGCGAGCGATGACGGGTTTCCTGCATACGTTGCACGCCACGCACGGTTTCGTGTGAGTACAGGTATAACACTACAAATTTGGCTGTCAACAAGATAAACCCGAATACGAACAACCCGCGCACGGCTGACACAAGGCCGAAGCGCTCCACAAACCATCCACCCAGTGGGGCAAAGAATGCAGAGCAGACCGCGAAGATCATGATCCAGGTCCAGATATGGACGAGGTGGCGCTCTTCGGCATCCTCAACCATCAGGCAGGTCCAGGCGGTGTGTGAGATACGCCACAGACTATTCATCAAAGCCGCGGCAATGAAAAAGCGCAAATCCTGTGCGACTGCCCAGATCAGACATGGAACGCTCCAACATAATATGTCGCAGACAAATAAGGTCAAACGGCGCCCAAACTTATCAACGATTGCGCCGCTGAGCAGAGCGGAGAATATCTGTACGACGAGCCCCAGACTGGCAAGACTCCCAATCTGCTTGTCTGTCATCCCCAGTGCCAGCATGTAAACAGAAGAGAACGGCGCGAACAAGTTATACGGAATGCCAAACATAACCTCCGTCAATACGGTGATGCGGGGATTTCCCTTCAGCTCACGCAAAGTTTGGAGAAGCGGATGATTTCGTATCATGGATTTATGTTCTCACTATGAAATACCTGCAAAGGTGTTGGGGTGATTTTTCTGACACAATCTATGCTTGTAATTTGTAGGGCGACCTCCATTCGGAAGTAAGATCCTAACTGCCTGAGCATGTCTTGCGATTTCAACTTTCCCCAACGGATTCGGCATTGTGGTGGGCATTTCATTTTGTATTTTACCTAATACCATGCCAATCAAATTGAACCTGCCCTTGAATATGCTGAATCGTGACGCCTGTGGCAGCAGATTCATGCCTCTGATTGGAAACCAAGTTAATCACTGTCAACACTTTATAGTCATGTCAATTTTCACAGGGAATCAGCCGCGTATTTTTGTTTTATTTAGATTTGCTTTTCGAGAACAGCAGGTTTGTATTTCACTTTTTTAAAGTAAAATAGATAATGATAACTTATTGCGAATATGCTGCCAGCCTGAAGGAGATTAACATGAGTCCCAAAAAACAACATGATGAGGAACACGAGCAGATTCTGCGCGAGATGGCAGACCGTTCGGCGTCTATTTGTATGTCGATGATGTGTATAAAATTTGCAATGAGCGAATGGCGCGAATGCACGGAATGACCAACGAGGAGTGGAGGAATACCCCCACCTTCCTGAATGACTTTATCGCTGAAGACGACCGAGAGATGTACGCAAGAAATTACCAACACCACGTGGCTGGGTTGAGACATCCGGTCACGTTCCGCTTTCGCGGTCTGCGCAAAGATGGCTCGACCTTCGCAGCCGAGACCGATATGATCCCGCTCTGTTGGCGTGGTCATCCTGTTGCGTATCACTTTGTGCGCGAGATTTCTTGACACAGTGCCAGCAAGCCAAGTATTTCCTCATTAATCACCTTGGCTCGGTGGTGCAATCTACTCGAAATTAAGAAGTCAGTATACTTGTAATTCGCAAGAAGCAGTCAGATATTGTCCAGTTGATTGCGTTTCAATTCTTAGATCCAAATGGCATATTTTGGTTTGAGAGCTGCATGCTTATGAAACTGTTATTACTTCTAAGAATCAATCCTTTAGATCGCCGGAATCCAGCATTTTCATGATGCGGTCCAGATAAGTGCGGTCGCGGTCCGGGGCCTCGGGGATCACGCGTGAGGCTTCTTCAAAGAAATGACGCCGGCCCCGGCCTTTTTTCTGCCCCTCGGCAGTGTGCATATCCAGGGCGTATTCGGGGATGACCGGCCGAAGGTTGCCCAGTTTGCTGGTGTGATTGATCCAATTGATCATCTCATCCGTTGAGCGATCCTTCTTGCACTGGCAAAGGTAGCGCACCGCATGGGTGGCATAGAGTTTGCGTTCACTAACACCGCGGTCACAGGCGCTACACATTTCAAAAAGGCTTTGGATAAGTACTGGTGCAAGGAGTTCACCGAAGCCGATATCTTCCACTGAGATCACTTTCAACCGGTGCCAGAGATAATCTTCAAGTGCCGAACTAGTGATGATCATTTCGTAAGCCAGCAGCGCGGCGTTTTCGGTATTGCCGCGGCGGATCTCCTTTTGCAATGCTGAGATGACATGATCAGCTTGAAAACCGTTGAACGTTTTAACATCTACCCAGGGGTCACGGTCGAGATGGGACATTTTATTCTCCTTTGGATAATAAGATATGCCTATTATTTTTTGATCCGCTTCATGAGTTCTGTATGCTGATGTTCGAGTTCACGACGCGCGGCATTGAAATCCACCATCAGCCAGCGGTTATCGCGGAAGAGCCAGTGTCCATTTACCATCACATCGCGCACATGTTGACCTGTAATTGAATATACCAGCGCGGTGTAAATGTCCTGCCCACCAAGGGGTGACCAGCCAATTTCGTCCAAATCAAGGGTGATCAAGTCGGCTTTCTTGCCGATTTCCAACGAACCGATCTCTTTTTGCTTGCCTAGTGCGCGTGCACCGCCTAGGGTAGCCATTTCCAAAATGGAACGGGTTGGGATGGCAGCCGGGTCATGTGTAAGCAATGCCATTAATTTGCCAGTGAGCGTCATCTCCTTGAACATATCGTAACTGTTGTTATTGGTAACGTTATCAGTACCCAGAGCGACGTTGATGCGGGCCGCTTGAATCTCAACCAAAGGTGGAATACCCGCAGCATTACGCATGTCTGAAGATGGACAAAACACCACGGTGAAAGGAGTCTGGGCAACCGCGGAAAAATCCGTTGGCTGGAGGGTAATGCAGTGAGCAGCCAGGATGGGGCGTTCAAGGAAACCCATCAACTTGAGTTGCTGAATCGCAGAATGTCCGTATTTCTTTTGGCAGTACACTTCCTCTTCATCCCCGGTGCCAAAGTGGGTATGGAAGCCGGTATTGTATTTGGTTGCCAGTTCTAATTCGATCTGCATGGCAGTTTCGCTGTTATCTACAAAGAATGCATGAGGTCCTACCCAGCCATCCAGCAGCGGATCGCCTTTCAGTCCATCGAGAAAGGCGGTGGCGGCTGCCAATTCTCGTTGGCGAGCTTCTTCATTTCCAAGTTCCACGATACCATACGCCAATGCAGCGCGTAGACCGCTGCGTCGTACCTCTGGGATGATCTGATCCATCCAGAAATATTGGTCCGCAAAACATGTGGTTCCCGTACGTATCATCTCGGCGCAGGAGACTGCTACTGCACCCGGAAGCATCTGTGGTTCCATCTCCAATTCCAAGACCCGGATGGTGTTGTACCAGCCTTCCATGGTAAAAAGGGTGTGCCCTTCTACGTGCCCGCGAAAGAGAGTCATGGGAGTGTGAGTATGCGCGTTGATCAACCCTGGCATCACCAAACGGTTTTTCAACTCAACCACATCATCGAATTTCCTGCGGCCCTCCAAATTCTTCTGCAACCCCATTTCGATGATCCGGTCATCTTCAACAATGATATAACCTTCTTTCAGGATGCGGTCATTCTGATCAAGGGCGACGATAATGTCACTTTTTAGTAATGCACTACTCATAATTGATACTTCCAAGCGCCATGACATTTATCTTTGTACATCACTTTGATTTTCCAATAAGCCTGCTACAATATTATACAGTCATATACTCGCCATCAAAATCATACTGATTGTTTTGGTGAATACTCTTTGTTCGGAGGATTTTTATGGAATGGCATATCAAGTGTGATCCCAACGAAATTTCCCGTTATATCTTCTGCCCAGGTGACCAGAAACGTGCGAAAAAAATTGCTGACCAATTCGACGTATCCCATTTGGTAACTGAGAGTCGTGGTTATACTGTGTACTCGGGTGAATATAAAGGTGTATTCATGACGGTGTGCGGAACTGGGATGGGTGGTCCAGCCGTAGCGATTGGGTTGGAAGAGTTGGCACACATGGGTAGTGATACGTTTATCCGTGTTGGCTCGTGTGGCGTTTTTCAGGAAGGTCAGAAACCCGGCGATGTGATTGCTGCCAGTGGTACGGCGCGAGCAGGCGGTACAGGCAATGCCTATCTGCCAGTCATCTTCCCGGCAGTGCCGACTTTTTCTGTTTTGCGCTCACTGGTGGAGGCTGGTGAAGAATTAAATATTCCTATGACAGTGGGAGTCGGCCTTGCAACTGATTCCTTCTACGCACCTCATGATGTGGATGAGTTCCTTCAGATGAAATCTGCGGGCCTTGTTTTTGTTGAGATGGAAAGTGATACCCTGTTTATTGTGGGCACGGCGCGCGGCTGGCGAACAGGTGCCATCTTCGCTTCCGATGGGGCTCCAGGGGTGATCAAACCGGAATCAGGAGAAGCAGATTTCCGCCGCGGAGAGATGGACGCGATCAAAATTGCATTACAAGCCATGTGGAAAATTGCCCAGGCAGATCAGGCAAAATAAAAGCCGGCGAATCAAAGAGACCAGAATCTCATCCTTGAATGTAGATGAGATTCTTTTTATTGCGTGAATACCTCAGGCAAATGTTTGCTGTTGTTCTGGCCATCTATAGAAAAAAAACGGTTAGTGGCAACGAAGATCAGAATGAATGCAATAAGCGCACCACCCAATTCACGCGGGATACCGGAGCGAATTTGTAGTCCAACGATGGAACCAGTTCGCAATCCACCGAGCAGAAAAGCGAATAGCACCACACCAGCCGGATGCAAATGTCCAGCGAATGCGATGATTAGGCCGTCAAAATCATTGACTGCGGAGAAGTTGGAGACGAACTGGTAGTGGACTCCCAAGACTTCCACGCCACCTGCCAGTCCGGCCAAGGCGCCGCTGAGTGCCATTGCCATCAACACAGGTTTGTGTGTGGGCATGCCTCCGTAAAGTGCAAAACGGGGAGCGTTGGCATTGGCGCGCATCTCCATGCCGCGGGTCGTGTGCCAAAGGAAGAGATAGATCAACAAAGCGGTAGCGAGAGCAATAAAGATTCCGGCCGAAAGCTTGGTACTCGGAATCAACGGCGATAAACGCGCGCTTAGCTCCACACGCGGCAACCAGACTAAACCGACCAGAACGCTGGCAATGGGATTGAGGAGCAGTGTTGAAATGATCTCGTTAACTCCGATGAAGTGTTTAAGAAGGGCAGGGACTAATCCCCATAAACCACCTAAGAGCGCGGCTCCAACCAACGCGACAGCAGTATGGATGATCGGTGGCATGGACATATATCCACCCAGCCAACTGGCAGCCGCGGCTCCAAAGAGCATCTGTCCGGCCTGACCAACCGAAAAGAAGCCACCGCGTAAAGCCACTGTGGCTGATAGTCCGCTGAGGATGAGGGGAGTGGCGAATTGGAGCGTAGTAATCAGAGCGCAACGCCCTGGACCGGAATCACAACTGAAACCAGCATCGAACAAATTCGCGTAGGTCGAAAGGGGATTATGACCAATAGCTAAAATTAACAATGCACCGAGGAAAAGACTTAAGATCAGTGGGAGCAACAGCCGGGCAATTCGTTTCAGGTACAGAGTGAGTAGAGCCATATTCAATGAGGCTCTTTCTAATAAGTCTGTAATAAATTTTTCAAATTAGGGATCATATTTCAGGTTTTACCTGGAGGCTGTTAGCGAGGGACTCGATTTCTTTAAAGTCTGGCAGAGTAGTGGCAGCACCTAAGTTTTGTACTTTGAGTGACCCGGCGGCTACACCCCAACATACGCTGTGTGGCAGATCAAAGCCGCGTAACAGTCCGTAGAGCAGACCTGAACGGAAGGCATCTCCTGCGCCGGTGGCATCAACAGCAGTGACAGCAGGCGGTTGGAGAGTAAAGCCGCTGCCCTGCGCGTCAAGGACATGAACCATTCGATGACCATCGGTAGTGATGACAATTCCTTTGGAAATCGACTGCAACTCACGAGCATACTGACGCACATCCACACCTGGGAAAGTCTGACGGATATAAGAGCCGGAGTTGGTGGCGATACTGGTGAAGGGAAGCACTGGATGATCGGGCCAGATCACATCACCGATGGCAGTAGACACACCCGATTCGAAAGCCAGCCGTGCTGTGTCCAGTCGTTCCGGTCCGCCATAGAGATCGAGGGCTAGGTATTTGGCACCATTCAGCATTTCTTTGGTTAGCTGAATCTTAGGTGCCTCGGGATACCAAAAGATCAGGAAGGAGCGTTCTCCATCGGGGGTGACAATTGCACGTGTGAATGGGGTAGTGACTCCTTCGCGCTGCTCTACCAGGCTCAAGTCAATATTGGCGTGTTTGCCCAAGCCTTCCATGATCATCTCCCCATAAGGATCGCGTCCAATCACATTACCGGTTACTTTCACTTTCACGCCCAGCGCGGCCAGCCAGACCGCAGTGTTCGAAGCCGCCCCACCTCCATGATAGCTATCTGATTTCGGAAAAATTGCGGTTTCAGGCGAGGGCAGACCTTCGGCCTGGATGATATTGTCAATGCCGATCTCGCCATAACATAAGACTTCACAAGTTTCCATTCGACACTCGTATTCTATTGTTCTATATGTGACCAAACCAAGTCGCGACATTTTACGGTATCCAGATCAGTGACCACTCTGACGATCGGCAGATTTTCCGTTGCGGGCGAAAACCGGGTAATGCCGCGTGAAGCCGGATTCGCAAGTTCAACTTCGACGTTGATTGTTTCGGTCTGGAAGATCGTATCATCAACAAGATACGCGGCCGCCACGGCGTCATGCAGTGCGCAGCCATCCTGCTCCCAACGCATCGCTTCCATGCGGTCGATCCAGCCGGGAGCTTGCCCGCGGAGCAGTTCTACAGCCGGATTTCCATCCGGAAGAGAGGCGAAATCGCGGCGTGAAAAATGGATGCGGCGGGTGATATCCAGCCCAAGGATATGCACATTCCAACCAGAAGTGAAAACGATCTGCGCGGCTTCAGGGTCACAGCGGACGTTGAATTCCGGTTCTGGATTCAGAACATTGAACGAGCCACCCATGACAATTACCTCGCGCGTGAGAGGAATGATAGATGGCTCAAGACGAATAGCCAACGCCAGATTTGTCATCGGTCCCAACGAGAGAATCGAAACCTGCCCGGGATAAGCATGAATCGTTTGAATGATCAAGTTCGTAGCAAGATATGTTGCAGGTCGTAGATTCCAGGACAGAGTCTTTCCATAAACAGACTGCCAGCTTTCAAACCAGGCGGCATTCGCAACGAGTGGTTTCTCAGCACCCAGACCCAGTGGGATGTGTTCCCCGCCCAGCCAAGTGAGCAACCGGTCGAGGTTCAAAGCCGCATCATGTATAGGGACGTTGCCAAAGACTGAGCCTGCGCCAACAATGTCAATCAACTTATTGCGCATGAGGAAGATCAGTGCCGCGCCATCGTCGATCTCCGCGCGGGGCGTGCCCAAACCAACATCCGTATCTACATAAACAAGTTTGTTGTTCACAGTGTCGTAATAAAGAGAGTGGCTAAAGGAATGGGTTAAAGTTTTTTGCCGCGGAGACGCAGAGTCGCGGAGTCCCTTTTTTCTCTCAGTGTCTCCGTGACTCTGTGGCTGGATGGGTTATTAGCCCACACAATTATCCACTCCCTTTTGAGTTTGAACATGGATTACAAAGATTATTCTGATGGTATCGCGGATTCCTCAGCGCGCAGTTGTGCACGGAAGCGGCGTCTCGCCATGCCCAATGCGATCACGCTGCGCAGTCCAATGATGATCAGAACAAGTAATGTGGCAACGTTAGGCAGCAACTTTACGAGGTTGGGCGGGAGGTCGGTAACGTTTTGGATGCGTACTGAGAATGCATCGGCAAAGCCAAAGAATAAGCTTGCAAGGAACACGCCTATAGGATGGTTCACACCAAACATGGCCGCGGCAATCGCGATCCAACCGCGTCCATTGCTCATATTGCGCGTGAACAATTTCAGGTGACCGATGGAGAGGAAAGCGCCGCCCAATCCGGCTAGTGCTCCACTGATGACCAATGCAAGGGTTTGAAGGAGAATGGCATTGATACCCACCGTCTCAGCCGCGCTTTTGTTCTCGCCCACAGCACGCAAGTGGCGGCCGCTGCGCATTCTATAAAGGACAACGAACATTACGATCGTCGCCAGCCATGAAAAATAGACGATGATGTTATATCCACTGAGAAGAGGTCCGAAGAATGGGATATCCTTGAGAAGAGGGATTTGAATATCTGGAATGCGCACAATGCTCGGGTCGGACCAACTGCCTACGTTGCCGAATAGTGCGCGCATCACAAACACAGTCAGTTCGACAATGATCAAGTTAAAAGCAATTGCCAGGATCACCAGATCGACTCTGTACTTGTGATAGAGGAATGCGAACAGCAGGCCGAGCAAACCTCCAGCAATCATCGCAACTAACAGTCCGCCATAGGAATTTCCCAGGTAATAAGCTGCCAGAATCCCCACGAACGCTCCAAGCAGCATCTTGCTTTCGAGTGCCAGGTTGAGGATTCCGGCCTGGTTGCAGAGAGCTCCACCAAGGGCAGCTAACAGGATCGGCGTCGCAAGACGGACTCCGCTATTAAGTAATTCGACAGTAAAAACGCTGAAAAATCCTTCCATGTTAAGGGCTTTCTCCTTTCAATTTACTGCCTCGCCTGCGAGCGGACCACTCTCGAGCGCGAACGATGCTCTCCTCATACAGCTTCCCTGCAGCAACAAAGAGGACAATGAATCCGATGATTGTGCCTCCGAGTTCGCGCGGGATGTTCAGCCTCAATTGCAGACCAATTTGGGCACCTAATTTAAGGCCGGAAAACAGGATGGCGACGATGAACACACCAAAAGGATGTACCTGCCCAAGGATTGCGGATGTAAGACCATCAAAGCCTAGCCCTACTGAAAAACCAGTCGTGATCCTGCGGTGAACGCCCATCACTTCGATGGCACCTGCCAGACCCGCGAGAGCGCCGCTGATCAGCATTGCGCGGACCGCTGAGTTATCACTGGGGATGCCTCCAAAAAGGGCAAACTTCCTGGATTGTCCTGCCATGCGCTGTTCGTAGCCAGGCTTGGTACGCCATAAGTAGATGTAAATAACGATCACGGCAATGACCGCAATCACAAAACCCACACCCCATTTGGAACCGGGCAGGAAGGACATCAATTGCGCAGACTCGTCAATCACTGGTGAATGCGCAACCGCGCTTGTGTCGGCGCGCATCGGGAACTGTACCAGATATTCGACAACGAGAGCGGCGATGGAATTGAGCATGATGGTCGCCAGCAATTCGTTTACCCCCAGCTTGACCTTAAGAATGCCTGGGATCCATCCGTACCCTGCACCAACAAGCATCGCAGCTATGATGATGACTGATGCGTGCAGAATGGGAGGCAGGTGAATGGCATATCCCAGCCAGGCGGCCGCCGCCGCTCCCAACAGATACTGGCCTTCCTGCCCGATGCTGAACATTCCAGAACGGAATGCCACGACAGCGGACAATCCGGTGAGGATGATGGGTGTCGCGCGTTCAAGTGCCGTGATGAAAATGCAGTTACCGTATTCCTTACAACCGAATCCATTGGCAAAAAGAACGGCATAGGATTCAAAGAGTGGCTTCCTCAAAAATAAGATCAGGATCCCCATCAGCACGAGACCAGAAAGGACTGCCAAAAGAGGCACAAGGATGGCATCCAGCAGTTTCCTGAATCGTCCGTCTTTCATGACTTCATCTCCCGTTTCTCACCTTCCTCATTATCTTCCTTGTATTGTTTCAGATCTTCCAACGTTCCACCTGCCATCAAGATGCCCACTTCCTCTTCGGTGGCTGTGGCAGTGTTCAGTTCTCCCCGGATCTTGCCGCGGTAAAGCACGAGGATACGATCGGAGAGTGCCAGGACTTCATCCAGTTCAACTGAGACGAGGAGAACTCCCGCACCTTTATCTCGTTCCTCAATTAATGTCTTATGGACAAATTCAATGCTGCCAACATCCAGACCGCGCGTAGGCTGATTGGCAATGATGAAGGATGGGTTGCCGGATAACTCACGCCCAACAACCACTTTCTGCAGGTTGCCGCCTGAAAGCATCGCGATACCTTCTCCGGGACGGGCAGCAGCGATGGAAAAAGCTTTCACCACTTTTTCGGCAAATTCATGGATCGTCTTCATCAATAAGAATCCATAACGGCTGAACTCTGAATGGTTGTATCTTGATACGATCAGATTTTCATCCAGAGTGGTTTGAAGATTTAACCCCACCACCATGCGGTCTTCGGGGATATGCGCCATCCCCAGATCTCGCCTTTCGCCCACTGAAGCCTCATTAATGGGCTTGCCCTTGAAGACAATCTCACCGCCATCCAAATGGATCATACCTGAGATCGCTTCGACAAGTTCAGTCTGTCCATTCCCGCTGACACCTGCGATGGCGACGATCTCGCCTTTGTGTACTTGAAATGAAACACGTGAAATTGCTGCGAGTCCGTTCACATCCGCGACGCTGATATTCCTGACTTCGAGCACCGTTTCGCCCCGCTGGATTTCCTTCTTCTTGACTCTCAATAGAACTTCACGGCCTACCATCATGCGCGCCAGTTCAGGGATCGATGTTTCAGACACCCTTTTCGTGCCCATCATTCTCCCACCTCGCATGACACTGACCCGGTCGGCCACCGACATCACCTCGATCAGTTTGTGTGTGATGAAGATGATCGTGTATCCCTGCTTCGATAGTCCGCGAATCACTGTGATCAATTCATTTACTTCCTGAGGCGTTAGTACGGCGGTGGGTTCGTCTAGAACCAGTATTTTTGCGTTGCGTTGTAAAACTTTTAGAATTTCCACCCGTTGTTGCATACTCACCGGCAGGTCCCAGATGCGCGCAGTGGGATCCACCGGTAGATTAAATTTTTTAGCTAATTCATCCACCAGCTTATTTTCATTCTGCTGGTTTAAGAAGCCCGCCTGACTGGGTTCCATTCCCAAAAGGATATTCTGGGCGACTGTGAAAGAGGGAACTAGCTTGAAGTGCTGGTGAACCATTCCGATGCCATGTTTGATCGCATCATCCGGGTGATTAATCTCGACTTTTTGTGAGTCAATAAAAATTTCACCGGAATCCGGTTTGATCAAACCATACAGGATATTCATCAAAGTTGTTTTTCCGGCGCCGTTCTCACCGACAAGTGCATGTACTTCGCCGCTCTCCACGGAAAAATCGACGCCCTCATTGGCACGCACCTGAGCGGATGCAAAAAACTTGGTTATGCCTTTCATTTCAATTGCAAGCGTCATCGGCACATCCTTTAGATAGACCTCGGGGTAACACCCCGAGGTCTATTTCCACACAATGCTATTCAAACTATTGAGCGAGCAATGCCACACATTCGGGACTATCAGCCACGAATGCATCACACACTTTATATTCGCCGCTGAGGATCTTCGCGCGATATTCTTCCACAAGCACTTTAATATCAGGTATTTTTGCGGTCAGTTCCGCTGGACCTTGAGTTTCAAATGTGGTTGAGCCTTCGTCCCACGAAAGACCCGCGAAACCTTCCTTTAGACCGCGCTTCTGGAAGCCACCGGCAAAAGTGCCATCCACAACTAATTTGATCGGATCGAAGGTGGTGGACTCCACTTTCTTGAGACTCGAAACGATCACATGTCCGGGCTGGATGTCATCCTGATTAGAGTCCACACCGATGGCATAGAGATCGCGCTGAGCTGCAGCTTCGAGCACACCTTCACCCGAACGGCCCGCAACCTGATAGATGATATCAGCACCCTGGTCATATAGACCGAGCGCAGTCTCGAGCCCGAGGGTCGGGTTGGAAAAGTCGAAACCAAGATAGCTGACCAACACTTCGCAATCCGGGCAGACTTCCAAGACGCCCTGTTTGTAACCATAGAAGAACTGGTTCAAGCCAGGGGCATCTCCACCGACGACAGCGCCTACAGTCTTGGTTTGGGTCAGCGAGCCGACGATCAAACCCACCAGGAAACTGGATTCGTGAACGTCAATCTGGTAGGCGACCAGGTTCGGGGGCAGGGTCTCGAGGAAGATTTCGGATGGGGAGGCGAACTTCTCATCCGGGAATTCCTCAGCAAGGGCGACGAACATTTCCGTATCCATTGCCAGCCCAAGCACCAGGTCATAATTCTGGGCGATTGCGCCGCGCAGAGCAGTCTCATGCTCGGCTACACCGTTGGTCTCAATGATGTCGCATTTGACCGGCAGTTCCGCATTGGCTTTTTCAATGCCGCGCGCAGATGCGTCAATGAAGGAGCGGTCGCCCAACGGATTCGGCGTGATCAGCGCACAGGTGAATTGGGCCGCCGCTTCAGTAGGTGTCGCGGCAGGGGCACAGGCGGTGATTACCATGGATGCGACGGCCAAAAGGCTCCAAACAAAAAGCAAACGTTTCTTCATCTCTTTTTCTCCTATGTTTGATTGGTTTGTCTAAACTTTTCGACAGGTTGATGAATTATCGCGCCATCACCTCCTTAATTTAAAAAAAATAGAATCCTTGCATCGGACCACTTGTACGTGGACCGTTGACCAGGACCCTCAATTCTTGAAAGAGGCATTTTTTCAATCTGATTGCCTTATGGAACAGATAAGTCGATTATACATAAAAAGGCAGGTAAATCAATTTTAGTTTTTTTGAATGTTTGTGTTAAAAGCGAAACCCCGCCTCTTGCTCGATAGAATTGGCATCCACTTCAAAACCCTGCGTGCGGCAATAAGTCAGAAAAATCTATCAGTGCAGGTGTATCGTTGCATTCTTAAACTCGCTCGTTGATGCCGATTTAGTGGAGAATAAGGGAATACAATCTTGAAGGCTTGTATTATCGCTTTGTAATAGTAAAATTACCTTATGACCTCGTACTGCGAATACTGTAATTCTCACCCCGAAGACACTTTCAACAAAACGTATCACGATACGCAATACGGATTTCCGCTTAAGGATGACAACCTGCTTTTCGAGCGACTGATCCTTGAGATCAACCAGGCGGGACTTTCATGGATCACGATCCTGAAGAAGGCTGATAACTTTCGCAAAGCATATCATGATTTTGATATTGATCAGGTTGCGAGCTATGGGGAACAAGATCATGCGCGCCTGTTGGCTGATGCTGGGATTATCCGCAATCGCTTAAAAGTAAATGCCGCGATCGAGAATGCGAAACGTATTCAGGTGTTGAGCAGTGAATTTGGTTCATTCAAAGGCTGGCTTGATTCACATCACCCATTGACCAAAGAGGAATGGACGAAACTGTTCAAGAAAACATTTGTCTTCACTGGCGGCGAGATCGTGAACGAGTTCCTCATGTCCACGGGGTATTTGCCTGGAGCGCATGAGGCGGGGTGCCCGGCTTATAAAAAGGTGGCAAGCCTGCGTCCCGCGTGGATGCATCGCCGAAGGTAGTCTATAATTCATTGCATGCCACCCATCATTCCAACTGCGGAGCCTTTCTTCTTTTTAGGTGATCCGTCAAAACCTGCCTGTCTGCTGGTCCATGGATTCACTGGCGCGCCGAAGGAAATGCGTTCGATGGGGGAGTATTTGCATCAACAAGGTTTCACTTGTCTTGGCATCCGACTTGCTGGACATGCAACAAACCCTGAGGATATGATCCGTTCACGTTACAGCGATTGGATGACTTCTGTTGAAGATGGCTATCATCTGTTGCGCAGTTTTGCAGATCATATTTTTCTTGCCGGGCTTTCGATGGGAGGCATACTCTCGTTATTGATGTCCACGCGGCTCGCTCCGCGTGTGCGCGGCGTGATAGCCATGTCCACACCTCAGCGCTTGCCGAGCGATTATCCTGTTTGGCTCCTGCGGATTATCAGTAAAGTGATGAAGTACAGCCCAAAACGAAGAGGTGACCCGGGTAGTGGATGGTTTGATAAAAATGCCTATCAGGAACAAGTTTCATATCCGTATAACCCTGTCCGTTCGGTGGCTGAGTTGAAGGAATTGATCCTTGAGATGCGCGCGGCATACCCGAAAGTGGACGTGCCCGTTCTGCTGATCCATTCCAAGGATGATACGTATGTATTGCCGGAAAACATGGAACATATTTATGCAGGGCTTGTGAACGCGCGGGATAAGACAAAACTGTATATAACGGGATCCGGCCACGTCGTCACACGGGATGCGGCGCGCGCACAGGTGTTTCAGTCCGCAGTGGAATTCATCCAGAGAATCGAATCTTCAAGAGAGGCAGCTTGAATCGCAATCTCCTGTTCGTGGCGTCTGCATTATTGTTTTGGGGATTTGGCGAGGGGATGTTTTTTAATTTTGTGCCGATCTATCTGGATAAGCAATTTCTTTTAAGCAAATATCAAATTGGATTAATTCTGGGCGCGTTCGGTTTTTCGATGGCGATCACGCACATCCCGGCCGGGCGTCTTGCAGACCGCATCGGTCGGCGGCCCCTGCTGATCATTGCCTGGGCGTTGGGACTGTTTGCGACGCTGGTGATGGCTCTCTCTCAGACATTGCCCCTTTATTTAGCTGGCTTATTCAGTTATGGGTTAACTGCATTTGTTGCATCACCATTAAGCAGTTATGTGACTGCGGCGCGCGGCAAGTGGCCGGTGAGCACTGTACTCTCGCTTACCACCGCGACCTTTGGCATGGGCATGGTGCTTGGGCCAGTGACCGGCGGCTGGATCGGCGAGCATTATGGCATGCGCATGAGTTTTTGGGCGGCCGCTGTTGTATTCCTGTTTTCTAATGTCTTTATGTTTTTTGTGGATGCTCAACCCATTGACCAGCATGACCCTGAATCACCGCCACCGCATTTGATGAGCAATCGCCGCTTCATTGGTTTTATGAGCGTGCTTGCATTTGCCATCTTTGCCATGTACCTGGCTCAACCGCTCACGCCAAATTTCCTTGAAGGTGTACGCGGGCTTTCGTTGAGCGAAACAGGCTTGATCTTCACGGCAGGTGCGTTGGGGAATTCGTTGCTGGCAATTGCATTCAGCCGCGCGGACCCGCGCAGTGGTTTCTTGTTCGCGCAGTCGTTGGTAGTATTGTTTGCGCTTTTCATTTGGAAGGGCGCGAGTTTGCCTGTCTTTGCACTGGGTTATTTTCTGTTGGGAGGGTTTCGCGCTGGGCGTCCATTAGCAATGGCGCAGGCTCGCGAACTTGTGCATGATTCTCAAATGGGCGTCACTTACGGGATCATGGAAACGATCAGCTCGGTGATCTTTATTCTGACGCCTCCACTGGCTGGATTTTTATTTGAGCAGGATGCGACAATTGTCTATCCGCTGGCGATTGGTTTAATCGCTGCTTCGATCGTAGTGAGTTATTTATTTTCTCCGCACAAGGTGACAAATGCTTGAAATAGTTTCGTTCACGCTCGGGCCAGCACAGACGAACGCCTATCTTGTAGCGGACTCAGATACCAGGGAAGCCGTAGTGATTGATCCCTCATGGGATGGGCATATCATTCTGGAAGCTGCAAAAAAGCGCGGCTGGCGTATTGGGCACATGTGGTACACGCACGCGCACTTCGATCATATTGGCGGCGCGGGTGCCATTGCGGATGCGCTGAATCCGTTGCCTTTGGTGGCTTTGCATCCGAATGATCATGTATTGTGGCGCGCAGGTGGCGGAGGAGCGATCTTTGGCTTTGATATTGATCCTGGTCCCGAACCGACAATTGACTTTTATCAGGGACAGATCTTACGACTCGGGAACGTGGAATTTGAAGTCCGCTTCACTCCGGGACATACGCCGGGTCATTGCATCTTATACGTTCCCATCCCCGATCCTCGCGCTGAGCGGAGCGACCCGATAGGGGAGCGAAGTCGAAGCGTTTGCTTCTGCGGCGACCTGATCTTCGCAGGATCCGTCGGTCGCACAGATCTACCCGGCGGCAATTGGGACCAGTTGGTGGAAAGTATCAAGACGCAAGTGTTCACCATGCCCGGTGAGACGCGTTTACTTTCGGGTCATGGCCCCGAAACGACAGTGGGAAATGAGAAGGTTAGCAATCCGTTTGTGGGTGGGACGTAAATTGTCCTCACCCTGCCCTTCATGAAGCATCCCCGAAGTGGGCTCCCAATGGGAGAGGGGAAGTCGTCGCCAGAAAATTCGTCCACAAGGGGGAGAGGGAAGTCTTTGCAACGAAAGGTGGTAATTAAGAGAGAAAAGAGCCAAAGGTTTTGCCTTGGCTCTCGTACTTTACCCCTTTATCAACACGATCTCGCGTTGCGGTTCTCCAATATACTCCGCGCCTTTGTCTGTCATCACTACATCCTCTTCCAGGCCAAGATAACCATAATTCGGGACAGCCAGCCCTGGCTCGATCGTATAGACTTGACCCACTTCCAATTTTTGGTTGGGTGAATCGCCATACTTCTCCCATAGCGGACCGAGCAACGCGCCACCGTCATGTGCGACGCGTCCGAGTTGATGGCCGAGGGCGTAGGGATATTCGGGGTAACCTGAATCGAACAAAATCTCGCGCGAGATAACATCAATGGAATTTCCGGATGCACCTGCCTTCATGAACGCGCGCGATTTTTCAATTGCAGTTCGAAGCGTGATGAATCCACGCTGGACTTCAATAGGCGCTTCAGTTTCACCTTCCCGTAACACATATGCCACACGTTGAATGTCTGAGCAATAGTCCTCGTATTTGACGCCAAAGTCAAAATGGATGATATGTCCGCGTTCGATCTTGATCTCTGTGGGGCCGTTATGTCCAATAGGAGAATTGGGACCAGAGTTGACAGCAGGGCAGTTCTCCGCGGGCCATGCCAGGCCCACCTCATAATCTCTGGCGAGTTTGTGCATGTATTCGCCAACTTCGATCTCGGTCATACCAACTTTAACGAAGTCAAATGTCTTCCTGTAAATTTCATTTGTAATTTCAACAGCCCTGCGGATGCGCGCCAACTCGGCGGGAGTTTTTCGTCCGCGCAGAGCATTGATGATCGGTTCGGCGCTGACGAGTCGATCTGCGTACGGTGTGCCAGCGAGATACTCGCGCAGGAACTCGTACATGGCGTGAGTCAAACCGTCAGCGTGGACGTTGTTCTTCGAAGTGTTAACAGCTATTTGGTCCGGGTTGAGGCGGGTGATCGTGTCGCGCAGCAATCCGCTGACGGCGCTGTCATATCCGAGGATCTCATCGAATACATTGAGGCGTTGCAGGGCGTCCTTTTCGAGGTTGCCAATGATAGCGATCTTTTTACCTTTGCGCGTGAGGATGAGCGCGGAGGGCCAGGTGAGGTCATTTGCACCGATCAAAAAATCGAGCGCGGGATCACGCACACCGCTAGTCTCGCGCACGAATGTGAGCCATAGATCAGTTTCCTGTTCTTTTAGAATTTCAATGGCTTGGTTAACTTTTTCCTGAATGAGGGTCATAGACGGACTCCTTAGATCCCCTCTTCCTGAGGGATAGGGTGAGGGATTTTACTCGGGTCTTTTACGAGGAATAATAATATTGCCATCATCACCACAGACAATATGGTGGATAGACCAAATGTAATCACAAAGCCTTTCGTGTCTGCGACCCACCCGCCAAGCAGTGGAGCGATGATGGTGGCGGGCGCCGTCAGGGTTTGTGCGAGACCGATGTAAAACGGACGCTGGGCTTCGCCGCTGAAAGTGGTTGCCATTGTCATACCGTTTGTCCAAATGGAAACATTAGCGAAGCCGGAGAAGATGAAGATGAGAAAGAACCAATTGAGCGAGGGTGCGAACCACGCCAGCAATGAACTCAGTGTTGCCGCTCCCGCACCCAGGATGAGCATGGAACGATGCCCGATACGGTCACCGAACCAGCCCATGCCAACGTTGGCGACCATTTGCGAAATGGTGAGCGTGGCAGTCAGAAAACCCAGCGTGATGTTATCTGCGTTGAAGCGGCGCAGAGCATAGACGATATAGAACGAAAAGCCCATCGTTGCGAATTGGGAGAGGAAGCGCGAGACCAGGAACCAGTTGAAATTT
>Ga0184637_10000491_pt1 | contig 29362 bp, 24 predicted proteins | sample PLM3_127_b2_FD_133143 | JGI IMG/M metagenome (GOLD analysis project Ga0184637, IMG submission 133143) | Groundwater sediment microbial communities from an aquifer in East River, Colorado, USA - PLM3_127_b2 | ecosystem: Environmental > Terrestrial > Soil > Riparian zone | place: USA: East River... | reverse complement strand
GGAGAGCTTTCAGGATCCGCTCGAAGTCCGTCCACGTTCGGGCGGCCTTCCCCGTGCCTCCGTAGACGACGAGGTCCTCCGGCCTTTCCGCGACTTCCGGATCGAGGTTGTTCTGGATCATCCGGTAGGCGGCTTCCTGCGGCCAGCCCTTGCACGAAATCGAAGCGCCTCGGGGCGCGCGGACGATGCGGGATTGTAGGGTCATCAGCCGACCTCTCCGAGGAGGTTCTTTGCCGCTTCAACGATGGCGCCCGAAGAAACGAGCTCGCGGGCGGCCGCGATGTCAGGGTAATTCACGCGGTCGCGCTCGTACGGGGGGACTTTCTCCCGAAGACAGGCATGCACGGCCTCGAGAGCGGGCGACGACTTGAGAGGCCTCCGAAACTCCAGCGCCTGCGCCGCCGCGAGGAGCTCGATGGCGAGGATGTGAGCGAGGTTCGAGGCCACCTCGCGCGTCTTGCGCGCCGCGGTCACGCCCATGCTCACGTGGTCCTCCTGGTTCGCGGACGTCGGGATGCTGTCGACGCTCGCCGGATGGGAGAGCGCCTTGTTCTCCGAGGCGAGCGCGGCCGCGGTCACCTGCAGGATCATGAACCCGGAGTTGAGCCCTCCCTCTTTCACCAGGAACGCGGGAAGCTCCGAGAGGTCCGGGTTCACCAGGCGCTCCGTCCGCCGCTCGCTGATGACGCCGAGCTGCGCCAGAGCGATGGTGAGAAAGTCGGACGCGAGCGCCACCGGCTGCCCGTGGAAGTTCCCGCCGGAGAGGACCTCCTTCTCTTCGATGAAGATCATGGGGTTATCGGTGGCGCTGTTCAACTCGATCTCGAGGACCCTCGACGCGTAGTCGAGGGCGTCCCGGACCGCCCCGTGCACCTGGGGCATACAGCGAAGCGAATAGCTGTCCTGGACGCGGTCGCAGTTCTCGTGCGATTTCCGGAGAGCGCTCCCGGCAAGGAGATGCCTCAAGTTCCGGGCCGACGCCGTCTGGCCCGGGTGAGGACGCGCCTCGTGGATCCGCGGATCGAAGGCGACGTCGGTTCCGAGCAAGGCGTCGAGGGTGAGGGCGCCGATGACGTCGGCGGAGCGGACCAGACGACGGGCGTCGACGACCGCATCCGCGAGGAGCGCCGAGATCACCTGGGTCCCGTTGATGAGCGCGAGCCCATCTTTGGGATGGAGCTTCGCGGGCGAGAGCCCGGCGTGGGCGAGGGCGGTAGCGCTTGGAAGCCGTTCGCCGCGGTACACCGCCTCGCCTTCTCCGATGAGCGAAAGGGCGACGTGGGCGAGGGGTGCCAGGTCCCCGCTCGCTCCAACCGAGCCCTTCTCGGGGACGACGGGGTGGACGCCGGCATTCAGCATGGCGACGAGCGCATCGAGAGTCCCGGGCTCGATCCCCGAGTACCCGGACGCGAGCGCGTTCGCCCGGAGGAGGAGGATCGCGCGCACCACCGTCTCGGGAAATGCGGTCCCCACGCCGGCGGAATGACTGCGGACCAGGTTGAGCTGAAGCTGCTCCAGGTCGTCGCGGGCGATGACCACGTTCCGGAAGTTGCCGAAGCCGGTGTTGATGCCGTAGACGACAAGGTCCCCTCGCAGGATCTCTTCGACCACGGCGCGCGAAGCTTCGACTCTTTCCCGGGCTTCGGGCGCGAGCAAGACCGCGGCGCCGCGCCGGGCGACATCTTCGATCTCCTCGAGAGTGAGGCTTCTTCCGGTGAGAACGACGCCCACGAAAAACATCTTATCCCACCCTTGTAGATTTTTCCGGGGGCGAGAACTTTACACCATGGGGGGAAAAGACATGTCCGAATCCTGGGAACCCGGATCCCTCACGCGTACCAGGTGTTCTGCTCCTCGATCGGACCGCGGACGATTGGCAGCGAACTTGCTTTCTGTGACTACAGGGGGGCACGCCGATGGGGAAACGATTCGGGGTTGCCGCGCTTCTCGTATCTCTACTCACGCCCGCTGCCGCGGTCGAAGCGCAATGGAACGATCCGAAGCTCATCGCGGGTCAGGTGGCATTTCACACGGCGGTGAGCTTCGTCGCCAAGCTCATTCACCGGGAGCCTCCGGGACGAGCGATCCGTGAGGCCCTGAAGTCCGGCGCCCTCGCGGGCGGCCTCTCGCACGCTGGATACTGCATCGCCGGAAGAAATCCGGAGTGGGCCCTCGCGGGGAAAGCTCTTGCCCAGAAGGGATCGCTCACCACGAGGCGCTCCGTCGACGGACTTCCGGTCTTCGATCGATCGCTTCTCACTCACTGGGAGATCACGCACTCGTTCGTCCACTTCGAGTGGAACGGCAAGCCGAAGGTCGAGGTGGACGCGATCAACGCCGCCTTCTCGGCGTACTACCTCGCTTCGGGCGACCCCTACAAGTTCGACGCGAAACGGACTCTTCTGTCAGGGAGCCTCGTGTTCCAGAACCAGAACCCGCCCCCGGGCCTTCTCGGCTACTACGTTCCCGGCGTTCTCTGGATCGACGCCGAGCACCTGGAGGAACGACGCATCTGGGGCCACGAGCTCGTACACAGCCTGCAAGCGGAGCGCGGCGCCGCGGTCCGCGACTGGCACTACGGGCCCCTTCGGTTCAACTGGCTGGTGCTGGCCTCGGGAGTTCCGGCGCTTCTCGCCGGCTGGCCCGACCACGACAAACGGTTCCACGAGCTCGAGGCGGACGGCTACGCGGGAACGCGCTAGCCTCAGATCGTCCGGGTACGCAGACGCCGCAGCCAGACGCCGAGAAGCGAGACCCCTACGGCGAAGAGACCCACGAGCATCCCGAACCAGAGGCCGAGAACACCGTACCCGAACGGGAAGGCGAGCGCCCAGCCCGCGGGAAGCGCGAGCACCCAGTAACCGATGAGGCCCGCGACCATCGGGGTGCGCGTGTCTCCGAGCCCACGCAAGACTCCGATTACGACCACCTGAAGACCGTCGAAGAGCTGGAAGAGCGCCGCTACCGAGAGGAGCGACACCCCCACTCCGAGAACCGACGCATCCGTAGTGAAGAACGAGATGATCGGGCCGGGAAAGAGCCAGAGCGCGAGCGCCGCCGTCGCCATGAAGGAAACTCCGAGAGCGATCGCCGTCCAGCCCGCTCGCACCACTCCGTCGGGGTCACGCCGTCCGACGGCCTGCCCCACGCGCACCGCCGCCGCGGAAGCGACTCCATAGGGCACCATGAACGTGGTCGAGGCGACGGTGATCGCGATCTGGTGGGCCGCGAGGGACGCGGCGTCGAGCTTCGCTGCAAGCGCGGTGGCCGCGCTGAAGAGCGCGACTTCGACGGTGATCTGGAGGGCTGCGGGGATCCCCAGATCCAGGAGCCTCTTGAGCCGCGCCCGTTCGATCGCGAGAGGCAGAGGGAAGAGCTCTCTCGGACCGCGCCGATCGTAATAGACGATGGCGACGAGAAGGAATCCCGCCATGAAGACGCGGGAGAGAAACGTCGCCCAGGCCGCGCCCCCGACTCCCAACCGGGGAAGGCCGAGCTTTCCGAAGATGAGCGTCCAGTTGACGACGGCGTTCAGGAGATTGGCGGAGATGAGGGCCACCATCACCACGCGCTCGTGCCCTGTAGCCTGGAGATACCGACGAGAGGCGGCGTAGAGAAGGAGGGGGAGGAGGCTCCAGATCACGGGCCTCATATAAGAGAGGGTGAGCTCGAGAACCCGGGGCTCGATCCCGAACCGCGGGAGGAGTCCCATCAGGGCGTAAAGCACGAGCGTCAGCGGGAGCGCGAGCAAGAGTGCGAGATAAATCCCATGAACGAGCGACCGGTGGCAGTCGCGGAGATTTCCGGCGCCGTAGGCCTGGGCGATCACGGTATCGAGGCCGAGGAGGAGCCCCATGCCGAAGATGGTGACCCCGAGAAAGATCGCCGAGCCGAGGGCGACGGCGCCGATGGCCTCGGCTCCCAGACGGCCGACCATGATGGTGTCGACGGTGGACATCGCCGTCCAGCCGAGCTCGGCGATGACGACCGGGATGGCCAGGCGGAGCATGGGCCTCCACTCGGTCGAAAGACCGGAGAGCGTCACACGGGGACGCCCATCTCTCTCAATGCGGTTCCGAGTGTGGCGATGGCGCTCCGGATCTCGAGCTCCTCGACGAAGCCGAGGTGTCCTACGCGCACGATCTGGCCCATGAGACGCTCCTGGCCGCGGGCGAGGACCGTTCGGTGTTTCGTGCGGAGCCGTTCCATGAGGGCCGGCTCGTCGATCCCGGAAGGAAGGCGAATGGCGGTTACCGTGGGGGAAGAGAAGCGCTCCTCGGCGAAAAGCTCGAGGCCGAGCGCCTTGGCGTCCTTGCGCGCGGCCTCGGCGACCAGGCGGTGGCGGGCGTGGACGTTCGAAGCGCCCTCCTTGAGAAGAAGGTCGAGAGAAACGTCGAGAGCGTAGAGGAGGGAAATCGCGGGGGTGAAGGGGAAGTTGCCCTTGTCGCGAGCTTTTCGATAGCGGCGGAGATCGAAGTAGAACCGGGGCGTCGAAGCACTCTCCATCGCCTCGAGGGCCCGCGCGCCGAGAAAGAGCATCGACATGCCCGGCGGGACGCCCCAGGCCTTCTGGGACCCGGTGATCGCCAGGTCCACCTCCAGAGCGTCCATTGGAAGCGGCATCGCGCCCAGGCTCGAGATGGCATCGACGAGGAGGAGCGCCTCCGACTCCTCATGCACGACCTTCGCGAGCTCCTCGATCGAGAGCGCCACACCCGTCGACGTCTCGTTCTGGGTGAGAAGGACTGCTTTCAGGTTTTTCTGTTCCCGGATCGCTTTGCGCAGCTCCGCGGGGTCGGCCGTCTTTCCCCACTCGACCGAAAGGCGCGTCAGGTCGCAGCCGAGCTCGGAAGCGATCGAGCAGAACCTCTCGCCGAAGACTCCGGCGGACACCCCGAGGACACGGTCTCCGGAGCTCAGGAGGTTCGCGACCGCGGCCTCGAGCCCTCCGGTCCCGCTCGCGGTGAGAAGGAAGATCTCGTGCGCGGTCTCGAGGTATCGCGCGAGCTTGTCGTAGATGCCTGTGACCAGGACCTTCATCTCGCCCCCGCGGTGGTTCGACATCTGGCGCGAGAGGGCCTCCCGCACCTCGCGCGGGAGCGGAGTGGGTCCGGGAATGCGGAGGTTCACGTCGTCCTTCATCCGAGGTAGATTCCTTTCGGGTCGAGCTCCTCGCGGAGGAGCGAGAGAGCCGTCGAATCAGGGAGGGTGGTCGTCGCGAGAGGCTCTTTCACCCGAAGCGACCAGCTCACTTCCGAGCGCACCTCGTCGAGGCTCACTCCGGGATGAACCGCCTCGAGGACCATCTCACGGCTCTCGGCGTCGAAGCCGTAGACCCCGAGGTTGGTGATGACCCGCTCCGGCCCTTTTCCCGGAGCTCCGAGCTCTTCTCGCGAGCGTCCGCCGTCGAGGTGTCCGACGCTCGTCCGGAAATCGAGCTTCTCGGGAAACTTGTTGCGCTTCTGCGGAAGCAGGATCACCGTCTTTTTCGCGAGCCAGGAGATCTCCGCCGCCCCTCCCGAGCCCGGAAGCCGGACTTTGGGGTGGTGATAATCGGAGCCGACGATGGTGGTGTTGAGGTTTCCGAAGCGATCGATCTGGGCCGCGCCGAGAAAGCCGAGGTCGATGCGCCCTCCCTGGAGGAAATAGAGAAAGCACTCGTTCATCGGCATGACCTGGAGGGCACCGCTCACGAGGCAGGGATCCCCAATCGAGAGCGGAAGCCGTGACGGCCGCGCGCCATACACTCCCGCCTCGTACACCAGTTGAGCCTTCGGGGCGTGGAGCCGGAGCGCGAGGTTCACCGCGAGATTGGGAAGACCGACGCCGACGAAGACCACGTCACCGTCCGCGATCTCGCGGGCGGCGGTGAACGCCATGAGCTCCGAGCGGGTGGGCTCAGCGGTAGAGGCCATAGTTCACCGGGGGAGAATGGAATGGCTCGGGCGCGAGCCGTTCGCGGACCGACCCGGGAAGCTTCTCGACGTACTCCGTCCGGCCCTCGACCCCGTAGACCCACTCGTCGAGGTAGGCCTTCATCCCTTCTTCGGTCCGCCCGATGTTCTCCCACTCCACGTAGAACTCGTTGTCGCGATCGTAATAGCCCTGGACGAAGCTCGGGTGAGCGCCGTAGGGCTCCTCGACCACCGCGTCCACGATGACCCCGGGAATCATCGTCCGGTTGGGGTCGGCGCGGATCGCGTCCTCATCGACGATCTCCTCCACCACCACGATGACTTTCTTCGCCGCGAAAGCCGCTTCTTTCTGAACTCCGGTCAGGCCCCAGACGTGGGTGTTTCCCGAGGCGTCGGCGCGTTGGGCGTGAAGGATGGCGACGTCGGGGTTCAGCGCGGGGACGGCGTAGAGCGTCTCGCCGGTGAAGGGGCACTGGATGGGCTGGAGGCTCGGGTTGACCTTCGGGAGATCCGTTCCGTGATACGTGCGGAGAGGAAGGAAAGGAAGCCCGGACGCTCCCGCCTTGATCCGGGTCGCGAGGCCGAAGTGGGAGTACTCCTCGATCTCGAGCTCGTGAGGAATGCCCCTCTCGACGGCTCGACGGATCCCGTGGAGAGACCCGACTCCGGGATTCCCGGTCCAGCTGAAGACGAGTTTCCTCGCGACTCCCGCGGCCACCATCTGGTCGTAGATCAGATCGGGCGTCAGCCGGCAAAGCGTCAGGTCCTTCTTCCTCTGCCGGATGATCTCGTGTCCGGCGGCGAAGGGAATGAGGTGGGTGAATCCTTCCGCGAGCACCGAGTCGCCGTCTTCCACCAAGCGCCCGACGGCATCGCGCATCGTCGTGACTTTCGAAAAATTCATACGGCCTGAAGTGCCTCGTCCAGGATACGAACGGCGACGTCTGCTTCCTCTTCCGTCACGATCAGTGGTGGCGCGAGCCGGATCGCGCTCTCGCCGCATCCGAGAAGAAGAAGACCGCGCTCGAAGGCGGCCTTGAGAACCGGGTCCACCAGCTCTTTCGCCGGCGCCCGGCTCTCGCGGTCCTTCACCAGATCGATCGCGAGCATGAGCCCGAGGCCGCGCGCGTCGCCGATCGCCCGGTGCTTCGCCTTCAGCTCCTCGAGCCGCCGGAGAAGGTGCGCGCCCACTTTGGCGGCGTTCGCGATGAGCCCCTCCTGAAGAAGATCGAGGGTCGCGAGAGCGGCGGCGCAGGAGACGGCGTTTCCACCAAAGGTGCTTCCGTGGCCTCCGGAGTTCCACTGGAGGAGCTTGTCCCCGGCGACGATCGCCGCGAGGGGCATGCCCGAGGCGATGCCTTTCGCGAGGACGATGATGTCAGGTGTGATCTCGAAGTGCTCGGAAGCGAAGAGTTTCCCCGTACGCCCCATCCCCGCCTGGACCTCGTCGGCGATGAGGAGGATCCCGTGCTCGTTCGCGAGAGCCTGGAGCTTCGTGAGGAACTCTTTCTTGGGGACGAAGTAGCCGCCCTCCCCCTGGACCGGCTCCACGATGATGGCCGCGATCTCTTCGGGTGGGGCGATGGTCTTGAAGAGCGTCTTTTCCAGGTGATCGAGGCACTCGACGTCGCAGGTCTCGGGCTTGAGCCCCACAGGGCATCGATAACACTGCGCGTAGTACGTGTGGTGGACTTCCGGAAGCATTGGCGCGTAGCCTTTCCTCTGGACCGCCTTGCTCGCGGTGAGAGACGCGGCCCCCATGGTCCTTCCGTGAAAGGCGCCGAAGAACGCAACGATCTTCTGCCGCTTCGTCCGCAGGCGCGCGAGCTTGATCGAGGCCTCGACCGCTTCCGCCCCGGAGTTGGCGAAGAAAACGCGGGGGCTCCCTCCGCCGCTCCGGACGGGTGCTACTTGCGCGATTCTTTCCGCGAGCTCCGCGACCGGCCGGGTATAGAAGTCCGTCGGGCACATGTGGAGGAGCTTTCCCGCCTGTTCGCGGATCGCGGCGACGACGCGCGGGTGGCAGTGGCCCGTCGAGCAGACGGCGATCCCCGCGGCGAAGTCGAGGAAGCGGTTCCCGTCAGGGTCGGTCACGACCATTCCCAAGGCTTCCTCGACCACCAGGGGATAGTCCTTCTTGAAATGCTGCGAGACGTAGCGCTCGTCCTTCTCGATGAGCGCCTTCGCCTTCGGCCCGGGAAGCTTGGTTACGATCGAGGGTGCGGTCAAGGGGGTCATGGATTCAGCTCCGAGAAAGTCTCTTCGAGAAGGGACGAGATGTCATCGAGCTCTCGCTCTTCGATGACGAAGGGCGGGCCGAGGACCACGGTGTCGCCGTCGACGCCGTTCGCCATGCCCGTCCCATAATAGATGATGAGCCCCTTGCCGAACGCGCGGGAGGCGACCTCCTCGACGAGCTTCCTCGACCGCGGGAAAGGCTCTTTCGTCGTCTTGTCCCGCACGAGCTCGATCCCCGCGAGGAGCCCGCGCCCGCGGACGTCCCCCACGAAGTCGAATCGCTTCAGTCTCTCGAGGGCGGCGAAGAATGGCCGCTCGAGCCGCGCCACGCGCGCGACCAGGTCCTCGCGCTCGAGGATCGAGAGCACCTCGCGGGCCACGGCGGCCACGACCGGGTGGTGCGAGAACGTGAATCCGTGGGTGAAGCTCCCGAGCTTGTCCTTGATAGTCCTGGCGATCTCTTCTCGCACCGCGACGGCACCTCCGGGAACGGCACCCGAGGTGATGCCCTTTCCCAGGAGCAGGATGTCGGGAACGACTCCCGAGGGCCCGCAAGCGAGAAACGTCCCCGTGCGTCCGTAGCCGACCAGGACCTCGTCGAGGACGAGAAGGACGTCGTGCCGGTCGCAGATCTCGCGCACTCGCGGGAGGTAGTCGGGCGGCGGAACCGCAGCCCCCGTCGCGGCGCCCCCCACGGACTCGACGAAGAACGCCGAGACCGTGTCGGGACCAAGCTCCTGGATGAGATCGGAGAGCGCGTCGGCGCAGGCGACTCCGCAGTCGGGATAGCTCTTTCCCAGGGGACACCGGTAGCAATAAGGCGCGGGGGCGTGGTGTTGGTTCGAAAGCAGCGGTAAGTAGGGCTTGCGAAGAGACTCGCGGCCGGTGACCGAGAGGGCTCCCAGGGTGCCCCCGTGATAGCTCGGGCGGACGGCGAGAGCGCGGTACTTCGAGTCGTGCCCCCTCGCGATGTGGTACTGCCTCGCGAGCTTGATCGCGGTCTCCGTCGCCTCGCTTCCTCCGGGGACGAGATAGAGCTTCGAGAGCCCGTCAGGGAGAAGACGCGCTAGCCCTTCGGCCCACTCCTCGATGGCGTCGGTCGTGAACTGGGTGCCGTGGACGTAGGCGACCTCTCCCGCCTGCGCCGCCATCGCGCGCGCGAGGTCCTTCCGCCCATGGCCGAGGCTCACCACCAGAGCCCCACCGCAGGCGTCGAGGTAGCGTTTACCGGAGGAATCGAAGAGGTAGATGCCTTCGCCGCGCACGGCGGTGGGCAAGACCTTCCCGAGATCCCGGTAGAAGACCGGAGTTTCCGGGAACCGCCGCGCGGTCATGCTGGAATAAACTAGCACGAGTTGAGCCTTCAGCCCGAGCGCAGCGCGAGCCGAAGGCGAGTCGCGGAGCGAGAGCCGCGGGGGTGGGGCCCCGCGGCCATGATAAAAGAGGGGAACCATGAGAAAGCATGCAGTCGCCTTTTCCGTCGTACTCCTTCTCGCTTCACCGATCGCTGGCGCCCAGGGTCGCATCAACCGATTAATCTCTATCCTCGAGACCGGAGCCCCGGCGGTCGGGGTATGGACGGGCGCGACCGCGGCGCCGCGTATCTCGAAAGTCCTGGCCACGAGCGACGTCGACTTCATCGTGGCCGACGTCGAGCACGAGGTCTACGACTTTCCGACGCTACGCCGGTTCCTCCTCGAGATCGAGGACTTCAGCCGCCGCTATCGCCCCGAGCCGCGCGAGGCCCCGACGGTTCTGGTGAAGCTCGCCCATCGAGCGGGATGGGACCCGCGCTACGAGATCGCGGAGTCGCTCAAGGTGGGCCCGGCGATGGGAGTGTGGATCCCCTTCGTCGAAAGCGCCGAGGAGCTCGAGCTCGCGATCTCCGCCGTGAGGCGGGCGGAGACCACGGGCCTCGGCGGTCTCAACATTCCTCGCGAGCGCCGCGAGCCCTGGCCCCAGAATCCCGAGGGCGAGCTCTTCGTGGTGGCGATGATCGAATCCGCGAAAGGAGTCGAAAACGCGAAGGAGATCGCCGCCGTTGCCGGCCTCGGCGCCATCGAGCCCGTCCACCTCTCGGAGGGGGACACGAAGGCGATCGTTTCCTTCTGCAAGGAGAAGGGTGTCTACCTCGCGACCGAGGCGGCCCCGGAGGACGTCGCCGCGAAGGTTGCGGAAGGCTACCGGCTCATCCACCTCGGCTGGGACTTCAACCTTTTGCGAAGCGAGCTCGAAGAAAGAATGTCCCGCACCCGGGAGACGCTGAAGAAGCGCTGACCAGACGAGCTGCTAGGTGTAGCGGGCGCCCCGGTGCTCGGGGAGAAAGAACCCGGGAAGCAGGCTGTCGACGCGAAGGAGTCCCTCGCTCGTGAGCTCGATCCGATCCTTCTTCCAGTCGAGGTATCCCTCGTCCCGTAGCGCCGTGAACGGGGCCGCGAAGTCCTCGAGGATCGAGGCGCCGAACTTCTCCCGGAAGTAGGAGGCGTCCAGACGGCCGAGCTTCATCTGGAGAACCATCTCTCGAATGAGTCGTTCGCGGTCGGAAACCCGAAGAGCTCGCGACAGAGGAAGCTTTCCCTGGGCGAGGGTTTCGACGTAGTCCTCGAAGCGGTCCAGGTTCTGGTAGTGCACGGAGGATACGTGGGAGAAGGAAGCAACCCCTACCCCCACCATGTCCGCGCCCCGCCAGAGAGCGTCGCGGTAGACGAACTTGCACCGCTCCGGGTCGCGTACGAGCGTGTAGCCGCTCGAGACGCGGTAGCCCGCCTCCTGGAAGCGGGCGAACGCGTGACGCACCCATTCCCGCTTTTGCGACCAGCTGGCGACGCGGCTCTTGCCGTCGCCGCCGAGCATCTCGCGGGAGTACACGGTATTGAACGGGAGCTCCATCTGATAGACGGTCACGCTGTCGGGGGAGAGCGCGAGGGTTTTCTCGATTGACCGATCCCAGCCCTCGTCGGTCTCGCCCACCATCCCCGCGATGAGGTCGACGTTGACCGCGGGGAAGGAGGCCTCCTCGATCCACTCCCAGGCGCGGTAGATCTCTCCCGAGAGGTGGGCCCGGCCGTTCTCCTGAAGCACGTCGTCGTCGAAGTTCTCGATGCCGAGGCTCAATCGAGTGACACCGATCGAAGCCAGGGCTTTCACCTTAGCGCGGCTCAGCGTTCCCGGCTCGCATTCGAACGTGACCTCTTCGGCGGAGTCCCAGGAGACGCTTTTCGTCAGGCCTTCGACCAGGGCCTCGATCTGCGCCGCCGAAAGAAACGACGGGGTCCCGCCTCCAAAGTAGACGAACTGGAGCGGGCGCTCGAGCGCCTTGCGCCGGCCGAGGAGCTCGACCTCCTTCGTCACCGCTCCAAGGTAGGCCTCGATGTCGCGGCCGTTCTTGTCGGTGTAGACGCGAAAATAGCAGAACTTGCAGCGCTTCCGGCAGAAGGGGATGTGGACGTAGAGCCCGAGCGGAACGTCCTTACCCGGCGTACCCGGTCGGTCGAGAGCTTCTTCCGCTTCCTTCCGCTCCTCGGATCTCCAGAAGGAGAACGGCGGGTAGTTCGCGATGAAGTAACTGCCTACACCGGTGTCGTCGCTGTCGAGCCCAGTTAAAGTCGTCAAAGTCGTCAAAGTCGTCAAAGAACCTATTCCTCGGGGAAGCGCCTCCTCCCTCCTCGTAGTCTCCCTAGAATAGCCGCTCAGAGCTTCGCTTCCAAGGCGAGGCTTTTCAGCTCTTCCTCGAGCCGCGAGACCTCCCGGCGGAGCCGCTCGAAGGCTTCGCGCAAGACGCCCTCCGAACCGCCGCCCGCCGCGGTCTCGAGCTCGAGCGCGACTTCTGCCGCGGCGGGCGCGGCAAGCGTGAGAAGCGCCCCCTTCAGACGGTGCGCTAGGCGCTCGATGGCCTTCGCGTCTCGCGCCTCGAGCGCCTCCTCGATTCTCGAAAGGGTTTCCGGGGTCTCCTCGAGGAAGATCCGGGCGAGCTCGGCCAGGAGCTCTCGATCGCCGCTCGCTCGTCCGATCGCCGTCTCGCGGTCGAGGACGGCGAGCGTCTCGGGCGGCGGATGCCCGCCGCCGCCGCGTACGTTCAGCACCGCGCGCATGGCGGAGGTGAGCTCGCTTTCCTCGAAAGGCTTGGTGACGAAGCCGTCCATCCCCGCTTGAAAGCAGCGTTCGCGTTGCTCCTCCCGGGCGTGCGCCGTGAGCGCCACGATGGGAAGACGGTCTTTGGTGCCTTTCTCGCGAGCGCGGATCTCCCGCGCAACCCCGAGCCCGTCGACTTCCGGCATCTCCAGGTCGAGAACCAGGATGTCGAACCGCTCCTTCGACCAGCACTCGAGCGCTTCTTTCCCGTTCGCGGTCGCGGTAACCAATGCCCCCAGGTTCCCGAGCAGCCGAACGACCACGGTCCGATTGACGGGATGGTCCTCGGCGAGAAGGACCTTGACCCCGGCGAGAAGCGGGCGGTCCATACTCTGGGACTGGACGTCCTCGGGTTTCTCCACCCTCTCTCCCCGGTTCAGGATCTCGATCGCCCGCACGAGGTGCGTCGGCGCGACTGGCCTGGTCAGGGTGCCGGAGATGTCGTGGGAGCGAAGGGCTTCCGGAGAAACCCGCTGGTGAGTGAGGAGGAGCAGCACGATGGGAATCTCGGTGAGCTCGCGAACTTCCGCGGCGAGTGAGAACGCGCCTTCGAGCCGCCGGGCATCGAGCAAGAGAAGGGAGAAGGCCTTGCCGGACTCGAGAGCGCCTTCGATCGCTCGGAGCGCGGCCGAAGACGACGCGGCGACCTCGACTTCGATACCGAGGGCGCCGAGCTCCTTCGCCATCACCTCCCTCTCCCAGGGGCTTTCGTCCACCACCAGAGCCCTCGAGCCCGGAAACGACTTCGGAGACTCGGGCAGGTCTTCCGCGGCGCTCTCGAGCTCGACGTCGAACTCGAAACGGCTCCCCTTCGAAACCTCGCTCTCGACCGAGATCGCGCCTCCCATCCTGCCGACGATCTCGCTCGAGATCGCGAGCCCCAGACCGAGACCTCCCTGCTCCGGGCTGGCGTTCTCCCCCTGAGTGAAAGCATCGAAGATCGCGGCCCGGTTTCGCTCCGGGATACCGACGCCGGTATCCGCGACCGAGAAGCGCACGCGCGGCCGGCCGTTCGAAGCGCCGGGGGATGCCCGGACCTCCACCAGGATCTCTCCCTTTTCGGTGAATTTGATGGCGTTCGCGATCAGGTTCCAGAGCACCTGGCGCAGGCGCTGGGAGTCGGAGACTACGAGGTCCGGCACCTCGGGCGCGACCCAATAGGAAATCTGAAGCCCTTTGCGGTGGACCTGGGGAGCGTGGAGCGCGACCGACTGGCGGACCCATCGCCTCAAACGAAACTCGCTCGACTCGACGCGAATCTTGCCCGCCTGGCCCGCCTGGCCCGCCTGGCCCGCCTGGCCCGCCTGAATCGTCGAGTAGTCGAGGAGATCGTTGAGAACCCGCAGAAGAGACTCCCCCGAGGCTTTGACCATCTCCAGAAGCTCGCGCTCCTCCGGGCCGGACCGGTTGTCGAGAAGGACCTGGGTGAGCCCGAGGATTCCGTTCAGCGGGGTGCGCATTTCGTGGCTCAAGTTCGAGATGAGCTCGGACTCCACGATTGGGGCTTGTCTTCCCCGAGAAAACAACCATCCGACGCCTAACGCCAACCCGAGGGAGGCAGCGAGGCCGGTGATTCCGGGTTGAAGCCAGAAGCACACGCAAGCGAGGCCGGCCGCGACGACCGCGGCGAGGGGGGTCCGAAGCCGAATGGGGGAAAGCACGGAGTGGGAAACTCCTCCTCAGCGGGTTATCGGCACTAACCGCCCGGGGCTTCAGGCTTTTTTGTCGAAAACCGCGTGATATATTGACCTTCTTCCCAGGGCCATGCTCGACCGGGCGCAGATCCAAGAGATCCTTCCGCACCGGGCGCCTTTTCTCTTCGTGGACTCCATATCCTCAATCGTCCCTGGAGAGCGGATCGTGGGCGAGTTCCTGGTGAAGGAAAGCGAGCGGTTTCTGGCGCGCGAGGGAGACGACCGCTACTTTCCCCCGACGCTCCTTACGGAGGCGATGGCCCAGGTGGGCGCCATCCTCGTCCTCTTTCCGGAGGAGAACCGCGGAAAGACCATTTACTTCCGATCGATCGAAGAAGCGGAGTTCAGCCGCCGGGTTCCGGTCGGCGCCCGGATCCGCGTCGAGGCCCAGATCAAGAAGCTCCGGTCGCGATTCGGGAGTCTCACGGTCGAAGCCTTCGTCGATGGCGATCTCGCCGCCAAAGGCGTGATGAGCTTCGCCCTGGGCTAGAACAGCGGAGCCAGCTTCCGCATTACCTCCACGTCCTCCACGATCCCGCGGAACGTCTCGACGTCGATCGTCTGTTGGGCGTCGGAGTACGCGGTGTCGGGATGGGTGTGAACTTCCACCACGAGTCCATGCGCCCCCGCCGCGAGAGCGGCCCGGGCGAGAGGACGCACTCGATCCCGCATCCCCACTCCGTGGGAGGGATCGACGAGAACCGGGAGGTGGCCGATCTGGCGCGCGAGCGGGACGACGTTGAGATCGAGGGTATTGCGCGAGTGGTGGTTGAAAGTTCGGACCCCGCGCTCGCACAGGATGACCCGAGGGTTGCCTTCGGCGAGCAGGTATTCGGCCGCCATGAGCCATTCCTCGAGCGTCGCGGAGATGCCGCGCTCGAGGAGCACAGGACGGCCGAGCTCTCCCAGTCTCTTCAAGAGAGCGAAGTTCTGCATGCTGCGCGCCCCTACCTGAAGGACGTCGACGTGCTCGGAGACCTTCTCCGCCATCGAGGTATCCGAAACCTCGCTCATTACCGGAATCCCGACCTCCGCGCGAATCCGCGAGAGGGTATGGAGGCCTTCTTCGCCGAGGCCCTGAAACGAATAGGGGCTGGTGTGAGGCTTGTAGGCTCCGGCGCGAAAGAGATGCGCGCCGGCCGCCTTCACCCGCCTCGCGATCTCGATCGTGCGCGCCTCGGTCTCGACGCTCGAAGGTCCGGCGACGAGCGTTGCCTCCCCTCCTCCGATGCGGACTCCTTCCACCTCGACCACGGTATCGTCGGGATGAACTTCCCGGCTCACGAGCTTGTAGGGCTTGGTGACAGGAATGCATTCGAGGACGCCCGGGAGTTGAATCAGGAGAGCCGACTCCACCGGGCCGCGGTTGCCGGTGACGCAGATAGCCGTCCGGTTCGCCCCCGGCACCGGAAGCGGGGCGTAGCCCATTCTGCGGATCGCCTCCTCGACGGCATTGCATTCTGAGGGCGTGCTGCCCTGTCTCATGATGACGAGCATAGAGACCTCACCGCCGACCCGAAGGCCGACACCACTCTTTCGCCGCGATCCTCCCCGCTCCCCTCCCACGCCTCTCCGATGATGCTCGCGAGGTGACTCCCTACCACGGCGAGGCGCGCCCCCGCGGCGAAAGCTCGGGCGATCTGCTCGGATTTCGAGAGTCCGAAGCCGAGGCAAACGGGGTTGCCGGCGGCCGACGCGGTGCGAGAGACGAGCGATTCGACCTCGGAGAAATCTCCCGCGCGGACTCCCGTGATTCCCTGGTGGGCGACCAGGTACAGAAACCCGTCCGCCATCCGGTCGATCCGCTTCAGACGTTCCACACCCGTCAGAGGACCCACGAGCTGGACGTGCGCGAGTCCGGCGGCGCGGCACGCGCGCTTCAATGACGCGCTCTCTTCGAGGGGCACGTCGGGGACGAGCAAGGAGGACGCGCCCGCGGCGACCGCGTCTTCGGCGAATCGCTCGAATCCACGGGCGTGGACGAGGTTTCCGTAGACCAGGAGGTTCAGCGGAGTTTTTGGACGGGCTTCGTGAATTCGCGCGAGAAGCCTCATCGCGCTCGAAGTCGAAGTTCCTCCTGAAAGCGCGCGCATGTCCGCTCTCTGGATCGCGGGTCCATCGGCCACCGGGTCTCCGTATGGAAATCCGATCTCGAGGGCGCCCGCTCCCGCATCGATCGCCATCTTCGCGAGCTCGAGCGAGAGCTCCGGAGTGGGATCGCCGAGCACCAGAAACGGGCTCACGAGCGGCGCCGTCTTCAGGAGGCGCTTCAGACGAGCGCGGCTCAAGGCGACCTCCGGAGCGATCGAAAATAATTGTCGAGGTCCTTGTCGCCTCTCCCGCAGAGGTTCAGAAGGACCTTCGCCCCTTCGGGAAGCTCCCGCTCGCGGACCGCTTTCAAGAGAAACGCGAGGGCGTGCGCAGGCTCGAACGCGGGGATGATCCCCTCGAGCTCCGAGAGCTTCTCGAAGGCGTCGATCGCCTCGTCGTCGGTGACGGCGACGTAGCGCGCCCGGCCGGTGTCGCGAAGGAAGGCATGCTCCGGGCCGACCCCGGGATAGTCGAGACCGGCGGAGACGCTATGAGCTTCGAGGATCTGGCCCTCCTCGTCCTGGAGGACGTACGTCCGGGCGCCGTGGAGGAGACCGGGGGTTCCCGCGACGAGGGTCGCGCCGTGCTGACCGGTCGCGATCCCGAGGCCGCCGGGCTCGACGCCGATGAGCTTCACCTCTTCGTCGGCAACGAAGGCGTGAAAGATTCCAATGGCGTTGCTGCCGCCCCCGACGCACGCGACCACCGCCTCTGGCAGGCCGCCGAAGCGTTTTTTCCACTGGGCCTTCGCCTCTTTTCCGATTACCGATTGGAAATCGCGCACGAGCCTCGGAAAGGGATGAGGCCCGCAGACGGTGCCGAGGAGGTAGTGGGTCGTCGTCAGGTTCTGGGTCCAGTCGCGGAGAGCCTCGTTGATGGCGTCCTTCAGAGTTCGGGAGCCGGTCAGAACCGGCACCACGGTCGCGCCGCAAAGCTCCATGCGCTTCACGTTCGGCGCCTGTCGCTCCATGTCCTTCTCGCCCATGAAGACCACGGCCTCGAGACCGAGGCGAGCCGCCGCCATCGCCGTCGCCGTGCCGTGCTGGCCCGCCCCCGTCTCGGCGATGACGCGCCTCTTTCCCATGAACCGGGCGAGGAGCGCTTGCCCAAGGACGTTGTTCGTCTTGTGGGCGCCCCCGTGAAGGAGGTCCTCGCGCTTCATCACGACGTCGAGGCCCGCGGCTTTCGAAAAGGCAGGCGCTTCAGAGAGCGGCGTGGGCCGGCCCGCCCATTCCTCGAGAAGTGAGGAGAGCTCCCGCTGGAACTCGCGAGTGGGAACGATCTCTTTGCGGGCCCGCTCGAGCTCATCCAGGGCGGGGACGAGAAGCTCGGGGACGTAGCGGCCTCCATAGTCGCCGAAGGCGCCGACGCGCGGCGAGAGCGATGCGGTCATCGTGGTTTCCCCCCGATTCGCTCGAACAGTTTCCGGAGCTTCCCCTCGTCCTTCACGCTCGGCTCCTTTTCGACCCCGCTCGAGAGATCGATACCGTAGGGACGACGCTCGAGAAGGTCAGAGACGTTCTCGGGGCGAATGCCACCCGCGACGAACGTAAAGCCGGGGGCGTTGGTCCCGAGAAGGCTCCAGTCGAACGTTCGCCCCGAGCCTCCAAAACCGACGTCGAGAAGCGCGGGCCGATCCGCCGCGGGCTCCGACAGAAACGCCGGAAGCCCTTTCGCCTGCTCGCTCATGGTGTAGACCCGGAGAACGCGAAGACCGGCGTCTTCGACGCGGCGAACGTCCGAATCGGAAGCGTCGTAGAGCTGGACCCAGTCGGCGCCCGAGGTGCTTGCATCGGAGATCACGTCTTCGAGGGTGTAGTCCCGGAACACGAGGACCCGCGCAGCCTTCGAGCCGACTCTCGCGAAGAGCCCGCGGGCCTCTTCCACACTCACGCGGCGGGGCGAGCCGGCGGTACAGACCGCGCCCACGAAGTCAGCTCCCAGAGAGACCGCGAGCTCCGCGTCCTCGGCCCGCTTGAGCCCGCAGATCTTCACCAGGGGTCTCATCCTCGGATCTCCCGAATGAGCGTCCCCGGATCCTCGTGCTTCATGAGAGCTCCCCCGACGAGGACCGCGTCGGCGACATCCCTGAGGCCGCGGACGTCCTCGGCTTTCTCATAGCCGCTCTCCGCCACTGCTACGCGATCTCTCGGAACCTCAGCGAGGAGGCGGGGCGCGAGCGTCCGGTCGATCGCGAGCGTCTCGAGGTCCCGGTTGTTGGCGCCGATGACCGCAACGTCATGACGGAGAGCCTTCTCGATCTCGGAGGCTCGATGGCATTCGAGGAGCGGAGTCAGGCCGTAATGGGCGCAGGCGGAAACGAGCTCGTCCAGATCCGCTTCGGAAAGACACCGGAGAATGAGGAGCACCGCTCGAGCTCCGAGCCGGGCGGCCTCCCTCACCTGCGCGGGATCCACGACGAAGTCCTTCATCAAGACGGGCGCTTCGACCGAGCGTACCGCCCGTGAAAGATCCTCGTACGATCCGCCGAAGCGGGTCGGCTCGGTGAGAACGCTGACCGCGGCCGCACCCGCCTCTTCATAGCGCCGCACTTGTTCCTCTAGATCGGGCTCCGCGATGGCGCCGAGGCTCGGGCTCTTCCTCTTGAACTCCGCGATGACGTCGAGGCACCGCTTTCCTCGAAGAACCGCCGTAAACGATGGTTCCGCGGACTTACCCTCGGGCTCGCGAACGGCGATGCCTCGCGCTCGTTCTCGCGCGCTGCGAACGAGGTCGTCGACGAGCGCCATCAAGATCGTCCTTCCTCGGGAGCGACCCTCTGTGTGGTCTCGACGTAACGCTCGAGCACCCGCGAGGCGCCCCCGTTCTTGAGAACCTCGCGGGCGACGTCGAGCCCCTCGGCGAGGTCGCGGGTGAGTCCTGCGACTCCGAGCGCCGCGGCGGCATTGAGCGCTACGACGTCGGCTTTGGGACCCTCCTCACCCTCGAGAACCGCTCTCAGGATTGCGGCGTTTTCGGGCGCGTCGCCGCCCTTCAATGATTCGAGCGGCGCTCTCGCGAGTCGAAGGTCCCGGGGATCGAGGGTGAACGTGCTGACGATCCCATCGTTGACGAAGTATCCCTGGGTTACTCCATGGAGTCCGATCTCGTCGAGCCCTTCGCAATGGACGACGAGAGCGCCCTCGCAGCCGAGCTCGACCAGAGCTTCGGCCATGACTCGCGTCATCGCGGGGTCGTAGACTCCGAGGAGCTGGCGCTGAGCGAGGGCAGGATTCGCGAGGGGGCCGAGCAAGTTGAAGAGGGTCCGGATGCCGAGAGCTTTTCTCACCGGGGCCACGTTCGCCATCGCGGGATGAAAGACGGGAGCGAAGAGAAACGAGAAGCCGGTGGCGTCGAGACACTGCGCGGCTTGTCTCGGGCCGAGGCTCAGGACCGCTCCCGCCGCCTCGAGAACGTCGGCGCTTCCCGCCTGGGACGACACGCTCCGGTTTCCGTGCTTCGCCACCGCGCCGCCCGCGGCCGCGACCACCAGGGCGGCGGCGGTCGAGATGTTGAACGTCCCCGTCCGGTCCCCTCCGGTGCCGCAGGTATCGACCAGGGGCCGAACTTCGGTCGTGACCGCGATTCGATGGGCTCTCATCGCCCGGGCGCAGGCGGCGAGGGTGCGCGCGTCCGGCTCGCGCACTCGGAGCGCGACAAGGAGGCCCGCGGTCAGAGGCGCGGGAACCTCCCCCAACATGATCTCGTGAAGCGCGTCCTCGAGCGCCTTGGGCTCGGCGGGCTCCGCGCGAAGAAGCGTTTCGATCAGCTGAGGAATCATGATCCGCACGGTCCTTTACGAAACTCTACCGCCATCCGCCGGGAGGAGCCTCGTAGAACGAAAAAGAGGCAACCCCCGCGGGCTGCCTCTCTTTCGAATCAGAATGAAAGGAAGGGCAGCCCGTTCAGACGCACCACCACCCTTGGCGGCTTTCGGCTGAACGGGCACGATCGAACATGATGAACGCTACTTTTATAGATCCGATCGGCCTATTCCGTCAAGTGCTTTTCGGGGATAATCGGCGCTCATGAGGACAATCGCGTGGATTTCCCTGGCTTTCATCGCGTCATCGGACCAGGCCGCGGCGCAGCTCTATCGGGTCGAGGAGCTCACCATCGCCGGGATCCACTCCGGCCTCGAACAGGGCCGCTTCACCTGCCGGGAGCTGACCCAGAAGTACCTCGACCGGATCGAGGCCTACGATCGGAAGGGCCCGGCGCTCAACGCCATCGTTCTCGTGAACCCTCGGGCGCTCGAGCGAGCCTCGGAGCTCGACCGGGAGTTCGCGCGCGACGGAATTACCCGGCCCCTCCAGTGCGTCCCGATGATCGTGAAGGACAACTACGACACGTTCGACCTTCCCACCACCGCGGGCTCGCTCTCGCTCGCGGGCTCGATCCCGCCCGATGATGCGTTCCAGGTGCGCAAGATCCGGGAGGCGGGGGCGATCGTCCTCGCCAAGTCGAACATGGCGGAGTTCGCGTTCACCCCCTACGAAACCCTGAGCTCCATCCTCCCCGGACACACGCGAAATCCCTACGACCCCGACCGGGTGCCCGCGGGATCGAGCGGCGGCACCGCGGCCGCGGTGTCGGCGAGCTTCGGGGCGGTAGGGCTCGGAACCGACACGGGGAACTCCATCCGCGGACCCTCCTCTCACACAGCGCTCGTGGGGATTCGATCCACGATGGGACTCACGAGCCGCGACGGCATCGTTCCCCTGAACCTCGAAAACGACATCGGCGGGCCGATGGCTCGCTCGGTCGTGGACGCGGTCGCGGTCTTCGACGTCATCGCCGGCTACGACCCGAACGATCCGGTGACGGAGCTCGGCCGCGACCTACGGCCCCGGAGCTACCTTTCGTCTCTCACCCGCGACGGCCTGCGGGGCGCGCGCCTGGGCGTCGTGAGGCAGCTCTCGAATACCGAGACCGCCGACCCGGAGATCCTCGCTCTCTTCGACGAGGCGCTTTCCGACCTTAAGCGCCACGGGGCGGTTCTCGTCGACCCCGTCCGAATCGCGGGCCTCGATTCGGAGGAAAGCTTGTGGTGCAATCCGTTCAAGAGCCAGATCGAGGACTACCTGCGAAGCCTCGGTTCCGGCCTCGGTCCCGGCGCCCCGATGAAGAGCCTGAAGGAGATCGTGGACTCCGAGAAGTATCATCCCTCGATCGCCATGAGGCTCCATGAAGCTCTCGAGATCGAGCTTCCCCCGGAAGAGGAGTGCCGCGCCGCGAAAGAAGCCTCGTCGCGGCTCCGTCAGGAAGTCGAGGCGCTCTTCGCCTCCGAGCGGCTCGAAGCCCTGGTCTACCCGAGCTGGAGCAATCCCCCGCGGAAGCTCGGGGATTTGACCAGCCCCCACGGGAACAACAGCCCGCGCCTTTCTCCACCGACGGGCTTTCCCGCCGTCACCGTTCCCATGGGCTTCACGAAGAGCGACCTCCCCGCCGGCCTCCAGATCCTCGGCGGGGCTTTCAGCGAGGCCACGCTCTTTCGGATCGCCTACGCCTACGAGCAGGCGACGCTTCATCGAAGGCCCCCCGCGTCCACACCGCCGCTGTGGTAATCTGATCTCGTGCCGATTTACGAATACCGCTGCACGAAATGCGGGCACCGCTTCGAAGCCATCCAGAAGTTCAGCGACCCTCGCAGTTCGAAATGCGAGAAGTGCAAGGGGAAGGCGGAAAGACTCATCTCGTCTCCCGCGATCCAGTTCAAGGGCTCTGGCTGGTACATCACCGACTACGCCCGAAAAGGCCAGTCGGATTCGAAGGGCCAGTGGGATTCGAAGGGCCAGTCGGAGCCGAAGGGCCAGTCGGACTCGAAGGGCCAGTCGGACTCGAAGGGCCAGTCGGACTCGAAGGGCCAGTCGGAGCCCTCAAGCTCCTCGGACCCCTCAAGCCCCTCAAGCCCCTCAAGCCCCTCAAGTAAGAGCTCTGAGTCTTCGACGTCGGAGGGCACCTCCGAGAAGTCCGACTCGAAGAAGAAGAGAAAGGACAAGGAGAAAGCGGGCTCTTCCGCGAAGTAGCCCGCTCGACGTCTCGTCCTAAGATTGCTAAGATGCTCCGGTCGTGAACCCAACCACGAAAGCCCTGTCGGTCATCCTTCCCGCGTACAACGAGGAGGGAAACGTCGAGCGCGCCGTCCGGAGCTCCGCCGAGGCCGTCGCTCCTTTGGTCCAGGACTTCGAGATCGTGGTCGTGGATGACGGAAGCCGCGACCAGACACCTTCGATTCTCGACCGGCTGAGGGAGGAGTTGGGCAGTCGCCTCTCGATCGTCACCCATAAGACCAACCTCGGATACGGGACGGCGCTCCGGGCCGGGTTCGACGCCGCCCGCGGAAGGCTCGTCTTCTACACCGACGCGGACAATCAGTTCGACCTCAAGGAGCTCGTCGATTTCCTCCCGCACATGGAGGAGTACGACGCCATTCTCGGCTACCGTGTCGGCCGCCAGGACGGGTCCTTTCGTCTCCTGGTCTCGAATGGCTACAACGCCCTCGCGTCCTTCGCCTTCGGAATGTCGGTTCGGGATCTGAACTGCTCGTTCAAGCTGTTCCGCCGAGAGGCTCTGACCTCGCTCCACCTCGAGGAGGACCACTTCTTCATCGACACCGAGATCGTGGTCCAGCTCCACCGTGCCGGGTACCGCTATATCCAGAAAGCGGTCCGGCATTATCCCAGGACCTCCGGCAAGTCCTCCGTGAAGCTCTCCGACGTGCCGTTCACGTTCGCGGCTCTTCTCAAGCTCTGGGTCAAGCTCCGCCTCCTGAGCCCCGTCAAGACAAAGCTCGCGCCCCACGACTGACATGCTCCGCTCCGCCTCGCGGTGGAAGGGGGCGGGCGCGAGCGCCGCCCTGACCATGGCTCTGGTCGCGCTCGCCTACGCGTTTCCCGCCACGATCGAGATCGACCTCGGACGCGGGGTCGAAGGGGCGCTCGGAAGCTCCGGGTTCTACGACGCCGAAGGCTCCTACCGCTGGTCGCGCGCCCGCGGCGAGGTCGTCTTTCCCGACCCCGGCGCCCGAAATCCAGTCCGGCTGGAGCTCGTCCTCTCGGGCTTCCGCCCTCCCGGGTCGGAGCCGCCTCTGGTCGCGATCGAGGCCGGAGGCCGAAGCCTGACGCTCACTCCCTCGCGGCGGATCGAGACCTATTCCCTCGAGACTTCGACCGAGGGCATCTGGGGATCGTCTTCGAGAGTCCAGATTCGAACGGACACCTTTACTCCCGGAGGAGGCGACGAGCGCGCTCTGGGCGTCCGCGTCCATCGGGCGCGCCTCATCCTCGATGGGCCGGCCTTGCCTCCGCTGAGGCAGGTACTCGCCGCCGGGGCGGCCGCGGCCCTCCTCGGGTTCTACCTGGGAGGCCAAGGCGCTGCCGCGCTCGGCGTTCTTCTCGCGCTCTCGTTCCTGTTTTTTCGTTTCTACGCCGCGCTCCTCACTCCCGCTCTCGCCGCAGGATCTCTCGCGGTGATTCTGACCGCCCGGCTCCTTCCGGGTCCCGCGCGGTTCGCGGGCGAGATCGCACGGGACTTCGGACGTTCCCTTCTCGACGGCGCTCTGACGCTTCGAAATCGCCTCGCCCTTCCTGTCGCCGGGCTCGTGATTCTCGCCACGTTCGGCGCCTACGCTCTCTGCCCGCGTTTCGAGCTCGCCTTGGGAACCGGAGTGGAGGAACCCCTCGTCCAGAGGTTCGCGGGCTTCGACCGGGACGAGGAGGGAGTGCTCTTCCGCCGGGCTTTTTCAGGCGCGTCGATCGACCTTCGGGATTTCGGCGCTTCCTCTTCATGGATGGTCTCGATCACGGCCGCCGCGGAAGCTCCGGGGCGAGTCCTCTTGGCCCAGGCGGGCGACCACCTGCTCGAAGGAGAGCTCGATTCGCGGTTCCGCGTTTATAGTTTCGAGCTCGAAGCGCCGCGATGGAGCTGGCGCTCGGGTCACGTTCTCCGCTTCCCTGGGCTCGGACCGGAGAGAGCGATCCGGATCGCCGCAATCGAGGTGGACCGGGGCAGAAGCCTTCCTCCGTTGCGTATCGCTGCGCTCGTCCTGGTATCGTCGGCGCTTTTCGTCGCCGCGTTCGGGGCCTGCGGTCTCGCCCCTCTCCCGTCGCTCGCCGCCGGGGCGGCCTTCACGAGTCTGACCGTCGCTGGCCTCGCTTCCGCCCCGGTGTTCTTCGTTCCGTTCTCGAGCCGCATCGCTCTCGCGGCGCTGGCCTCGCTTCTCGCGGCGTCCGCGGCCCGAGGCTTTTTGTCGGCGTTGTCGAGGACGGGCCTCGTCCAAGCACCTTCGGCCGGCGCGCTCTCGGTCGCGACCGCCGCTTTTTCGCTCTGGTTCCTCGCGACGGCCTCACCGCTCTATTCGGGGGGACACTTCTCGTACCACACGTCGGTCGCGGAAGAGATCTCGCAGGGAAAGTTTTTCCTCTATTACTTTCCCGGACCCGGCAACATGCTGAGCCGGCAGCCGCAATGGGGGGACATGACCGTCCCCCACCCGAGCCTGTACCACACCATGACGTCGCCCCTGGCGCTCCTCCCTCGGGAGTGGTTCCATCTCACGACCAAGCTCTTTCTGGCGCTCCTGCTGTTTGGGGTCACACTCGTAAGCTCCGTCGTCGCCCAGGCGGCGGGGGGGCGCCGGGCGGGTTTTTACGCGGCAGCGGCGACGGCGGCGTTTCCCACGGGATGGCAGCTTCTGGGCCTCGGCCACCTGATGACGATTCTCGGCACGTTCGCCGCGGCGGCCGCCCTCGGCTTCGTAGCTCTCCTGGAGTCCCGGCTCACCCAGCGTCGGGAGTGGCTCGTAGCCCTCGGACTGGTCACGTTCGCGTTTCTCTCCTACACGGGCTCGCTCCTCTTCGCCTCGATCGCCCTGGCGTTCTCCTCGGTCGCACTCCTTCGGAAAGAGCCCCGTCTCGCGAAGAGTCTCGGGGGGCTTCTTCTGGCCGGATGGGGCCTCGCTCTACTCCTTTATTACATCCATTGGGTGTCCCCCTTCTTTCGGGAGACGCTCCCTCAGATGCTCTCGGGGGCCGGCTCCGACCGGAGCATCGATTGGACGGCCCGTCTGAAGCTCCTTCCGGGGAAGCTCGACTACACCTTCGGGGCTTTTTGGGTACCCGTCATCGGGCTTCTGGGGCTCGCGCGCGCCGAGGGGCGCCATCGAAGGCTTCTTCTCTACGGCTGGGCCCTAACGCTTCCGCTCGTAAGCGTCCTCGATCTGGTCTTCAACTTCCTTCTGAAACACCACTACTTCAGCTTCCCCGCAATCGCCATCGGCTTCGGGCTCGCCCTCCGAAGGCTCGAAGAGAAAGGTTCGTTCTCTATGGCGGTTTTTCTCCTCGTTGTCGTCTATCTCTTAGTGACGGGCCTCTTCGACGTCTGGCGCCTTGCTACCGGCGTCGTCTGAGACCAGGCGGGCAGGATTTAGAATTGGGCGTTTTTGCCCACAGTGCGCCGTCGGGTGTATGTAATCTCTTACAGAATGGGCACTTATGACTTTGATTGGCCGGATTCCAAAACGAGGGGGTTTCCCTACGAAAATCCCTCTCTTTGTTTTCCCGTGGACGACGGTCGGACCAGATGCTATAATCCGCCGCATTCCAACATCTTGGGTTTGGGCTTTGAAGGGCCACACAATCTCGTGGGTCCGAGGTACACCTTGAAGGTTTGGAAAGCGCGCACGAAACAGGGTCGAGGCCAAGCTCGGGGGCTTGTTGTCTCGGCGGAGGGGCACCCAGCCCGCTCTCGGAGGACCGGAAGGAACCACCCGGCGCTCCGTCCTAACGTCCCATGCCCCCGAAACGGAGCGATAGCCCCCCTATGGGTCGAGAGCGGTTTTATTTAGGTGGTGAGAGTCGGCCAGACAGAGTTGACCCGACGCTCGGGTGCCAAGCCACCTCATTTCATCGGAGGTTCCTGGAGATGCCTGTTTCTAAAAAAATGTTGAACATCGCGGAGGTTCCGCAGAAGGACGACCCCTCGGAGGACTCGGAGGCGGCGTCCTCACCGACGGAACCGGAAATCCGCCAGATCATCGTCCGCCAAGGGTCCGGATGGCAGACTACCGCGCTACTCTTTCTTTCTCTCTTGCTTCTGACCACCGTCGCCGTGGCCTTTTACGCCTTTCACCGCGTCGCTCAGCTCAACGACGAGATGAGCACCACCATGCGCCGCGTCGAGCAGAAGATTCAGAACCTCGATGCGGGCATCAGTTTCGACTCGAAGCGCCAGCAGCTGATGCTGGGAATTCGCGACGAGATCATGCGCACCAATTCCCGGGTGAGCCTCAACGAGGCGTACGAATACGCCCTCCTGATCATGGAGGCCTCGGAAAAGTACCCCTCGGTCGATCCTCTTATGTTCCTCTCGATCGGCATCGTGGAGAGCGCCTACGACAACCGGGCGACCTCTGACGCGAACGCGAAAGGTCTCTATCAAATCTGGCCCTCGACCGGCCGGCTTCTCGCCCGCTCCCTGGATCTCGAGTACTCGGACGAGATGCTCTACGATCCTCAGACGAACACCGCGCTCGCGGCTCTGTACCTCGACATCCTGTTCTCCGCCTACAACGACCAGAAGATGGTCCTGGCGGAGTACAACGGGGGGCCGCTCAACGCCGGCTACTATCGGGCGGGCTCGAGCTACACCGCCCTCGAGACCAAGGAATACGTCCAGCGGGTGAGCGAGGTCTACGACGACCTCAGGAGCAAGTTCGAGCTCGGAGTCGAGGTATCGCTCATGCCGATGCACAAGGACCGCGATCGCGCCGGCAAGGAGCTCGGAGGCTCGAGGCGGGCAGTGACCCCGGCCCCGAAGAGCCCGGAGACGGCGGCCCCGGTCCAACTCGCCGGGCAATGAACAAAGAAGGAAATCCAATACAAGGGGGATAAGGGGGACAGGAGGAGATAGGGAGATAAATCAGACCAATAGGTCCTGATTTGATTCAAATTCATCTCCCCGTCTCCTCCTATCTCGCCATCCCTCTTGTATTTTAGTGCCTGCCCATGAGGATCTGGGCCACTACGTAGATTCCGAGTCCTGCCGCCATCATGAATCCGACGAGGGCGAAGAGCGGGTATCCGAAGACCCTCAGTCCGGCTTCCATCTTCAGGAGGAATGCCGAGCCCAGGATCAGGGCGGCGGTGATGACCCCGAGGGTGATTCGGTTCGCCACGTCGCGAATGGCGAGCTGCATCTCGTCCGCCTTCTCCACTTCGATTCCCACCCGAAGCTCGTTGTTCGCCATCTGGGTCAGTAGCCTCCGGGCGCTCACCGGGACTTCGTAGACGAGCGAGCGCAGCTCGAGGAGCAGGGACAGGAGCCTTTCGACGCTGATGTCGCGCCGGAACTGCTCCTCCACCAGCCGCACCGCCATGTCCTTCATCGTGCGTACCGGGTCGAGATCGGGGTCGAGCTTCCGGCAGAGGGGCTCGAGGTTCAGGAGGGTCTTGCCCAGGAGCACGAGCTCCGGCGGGATCTGAATATCGTTTCTCAGACAGAGCACGAGGAGATCGCGCACGATAAGCCCGAACGGGAGGTCCTTCATCGTCACCCCGGAGTAGCGGGCGACGAGGTGGCCTACGGCCGCGCGAAAGCGCCCCTCGCGGAAGTCGCGGCCCGGGATTCCCATCTCGAGACACACCCGAGCCGCGCGGTCTCCGTCTCGCTCCACGAGAGCGAGCAGAAGCGCCATCAGCCGAAGCTGATTTTCGCGGGAGACGTAGGCGATCATGCCGTGGTCCAGAACCGCGAGCCTTCCGGAGGCGTCGAGGAGAAAGTTTCCGGGGTGCGGATCGCAGTGAAACGCTCCGTCGACAAGGATCTGCTTGAGGTAAGCGCGCCAGAGCTCGTCGGCAAGGTCGGCGTTTCTGGCGTCGATGTCCGTGAGCTTCTTCCCCTCCACGTACTCGAGGACCAGAACCCGGCGACGGGTGAGCTCTTCCGCCACCCGGGGCACCCGGAGCCTTGTGAACTCCCTCATCGATTCGGCGATGCGTCTCGCGTTCAGGGCCTCCTGCTTCAGATCGATCTCGGACAGGAGGGTCGTTTCGAGCTGCGACGCCAGACCTTTGAAGTCGTAGCGCCGGCCGAGAACGGAACGAGAAAGCCGTTCCGCGGCCTCTTTCACAATCTCGATGTCGAGCTCGACGAGCTCCGGTACGCCCGGCCTCACTATCTTGACCGCGACCTCGCCTTCGAGTGCGCCCTCGGGGAGGGCGCCTTGCTTCAATCGCGCGCGGTAGACCTGGGCGATGGAGGCGGAGGCGACGGGAATGGGGTCGAATTTCTCGAAGGCCTCCTCGAGAGGCTTTCCGAGCTCCCGCTCCAGAAGCGGCTTCACTTCCTCGAAGGCCATCGGCGAGACCCGGTCCTGAAGGAGAGAGAGCTCCTCGGTGAACGCTGGCGGAAGCAAATCAGGGCGGGTCGAGAGGATTTGTCCGAGCTTTATGTAGGTCGTGCCCAGCTCCTCGAGGGCGACGCGGAGTTTTTCGGCGCGCCCGTGCTGACGCTCGCTCGGCGGCAGAGCGAGCCTCCTGCGCTTGAAACCGACCCACGAGAGAAAATCGAAGCTCGCCAGAACGTCCTCGAACCCGTGCCGAATGAGGATGGCGAGAACCTGGCGAAGGCGGACGAGGTTTCGAGGCTTCAGCACGCTTCGACAACCTCCTCGGTGTGCTCCCCGAGCCTGGGCGCCCGCCCGAGATCGATCGAGTCCGGAGCGCCATCGAAGAAGGGAAGCGAGAACCCGGGACCGGCATTTCGATGGGCGGCTTGCGGATGGGAGCGCGCCTCCCCGGGAGAAGACACCGGCTCGACACAAGCGTCGATTCGAGAAAACCTCTCCGTCCAGAAAGCCAGGTCTCTCTCCTCGACGACGCGGGCGACCTCGGCCACGGCTCCGGGATCCAGCATGCGGCTCTCGAGATCGCTCCTCTCGATGCCGGCGCAAAAGGCCGCCCAGAACTTGGGCTCGAGGGCCCCGACGGAGAGCCCTCTTCCGTCGCGCGTTCGGTAGATGGCGTAGTTGGGAAAGGATCCCGAGAGCCGCTTCGCCGCCTCGCCGGAGGCGAGCATCATCATGGAGAGCGCTCCGTGGTGCATCGAGAGGTCGATGTGACAACCCGGGCTCGAGTCGGTCCGTCCCACGATCGCCGAGAGAACGGCGACCACTCCGAAGAGTCCTCCAGCGGCAAAGTCGGAGACCTGGATAGCGGGCGGGCGCAAAACACCTTCGAGCGCTCCCGCCGCCGCCAGGTAGTTCACGTCGTGCCCCGCGCGGTCCCGATACGG
>Ga0184637_10000490_pt1 | contig 29369 bp, 33 predicted proteins | sample PLM3_127_b2_FD_133143 | JGI IMG/M metagenome (GOLD analysis project Ga0184637, IMG submission 133143) | Groundwater sediment microbial communities from an aquifer in East River, Colorado, USA - PLM3_127_b2 | ecosystem: Environmental > Terrestrial > Soil > Riparian zone | place: USA: East River... | reverse complement strand
GCATCCCGTGGTTTCGCGCGAGGTGGTGCGCGACGAGCCCGAGCGGATCCGCGGCGCGCTCGAGCGCTGGCTGCGCGACGACAGCGTCCGCGCCGTGATCCTCACGGGCGGGACGGGCGTGGCTCCCCGCGACGTGACCCCCGAGACGGTCGAGCCGCTTCTCGAGCGCGTGGTGCCGGGCTTTGGCGAGCTGTTCCGCATGCTCTCCTGGCAGGACGTGGGCTCGGCGGCGCTGCTCTCTCGCGCCCTTGCCGGAATCGCCGCCGGGCGCGTGGTGTTCGTGCTTCCCGGCTCCCGCGCCGCGGTGGAGCTCGCGCTCGAGAAGCTGATCCTGCCGGAGCTCGGCCACCTGGCCGCCGAGGCGGTCAAGACCCGCTGACCCGCAGGCCGATAGAGAGAGCCATGCGACGCCTCCTGCTATCGGCGCTGCTGCTGGCCTCGGCTGCCGCGGCCGAGCCGTGGGTCTGGGTCGACGGGCAGGGGGTCACCCATATCGCCGACGATCCGGCGGCCGTGCCCGAGCAGGTCCGCGAGCGGGGCGCGCAGGACCGCGAGGCGCTGGCCGACCTGTGGGACGACGTGCGCGGCCCGCTCGACGCGCCGCCCGAGGGCGGCACCGGCCTGGCCCAGGAGCGGACCCTGCGCCTGATCCGCGGCGCGGTTTCGGACCTCCAGCGGGGCGAGACGGCGCGGGCCCAGGTGGCGCTCGAGAGCGTATTGCGGGACGAGCCGGCGCAGCCCGAGGCGCACTGGTATCTGGCGCTGCTCGAGCGGCAGCGCGGGCGTTATGAGTCCGCGCAGGCCCACCTGGAGGCCTTCCTCGCCTCGGCGGGCGACGCCCTCGATCCCTGGCGCTCCTCAGCGCAGCGGCGACTGGCAGCGCTCGCGGACGAGCGGCGCCTCGCCGAGCCCCTGGCCGAGGCGGCCGCGACCGATTTCGTCGGACTCTCGGCGCCGCATTTCCGCGTACACTACGACGCGGCGCTCGGCCGCGCCTCGCGCGACTATGCGCGGACCGTGCTCAGCTACCTGGAGGAAGCGCGCGAGTCGGCTTCCGAGCGGCTGGGCGCGCTGCCGCGAGAAGCGATGGGGGTCGTCTTCTACGGCAAGGCGGCCTACCTGCAGGCGCACCGCCACCGGTTCAGCTTCCAGACCGTGGGGTTCTTCGACGGGCGGATCCACGTGGTGTCGGCCGGGCATCCGGCGGGCGAGCTGCGGGCATTGCTCTTCCATGAATACACGCACGCCGTGTTTCGCGAACGGACCGGCGGCGACCGGCCGTATTGGCTGAACGAGGGGCTGGCGGAGGTCGCCGAGCGGGCGTCACATTCGACGCTCCGCCTCACGCGCAGCGAGCTGGTGTCGCTGCGCGGTCGGATCGACGAGGGCCGCTGGATCCCGCTGCGCCGGCTTGCGCCGAGCTTCTCGGGCCTCGACGACGCCGACGCGCGCGCGGCCTACCTCGAGGGCATGGCGGCCGCCTACTGGATCGAGGCGCGCACGGACCGCAGCCAGCGCGCGCGTCTGCTGGCAAGGCTGGGCGAGGGTGTCCGCGACGACGATGCCCTGCGCGAGACGCTGGGCCTCGACACGGATGGGATCGATGCCGCGCTGAGAGAGCGGGTGCTGCGAGAGTTTCCGGAGCAGGCTGTGCGCTAGCGAGCTGCGGCCTCGTCCTGCAATCGAGACGCTTCCAGCAACAGCTCCGTCACCGAGGCCTGGATGGTGCGTTCCGGCGCGTCGCGCTGCGGCTCGAACGTGAAGCGGCCCGTGGCCATGTTGACGACCGACACGGCCGCGTCAAAGCCTTTTTGGAGCTTGGTCTCGGCGTGAATCGGCGCGCCCGCGCACAGCCATAGCTTGCCGGGCCCCTGCTCGGATTCGATCAACAGCAGGCCCGTCTTCCGCCCCATCTCGAGGATCTGCAAGACCGCGAAGGTCGGAATCTCGGCGAGGCTGCCCTGGAAGACCTGTCCCAGCGCGGGACGCTCGACCAGGATCGTCTTCTCCTCGCCGATCGTCGGCGTCGCGCGCTCGATCGGCGCCTCCACTTGGCAGAACGTGATGGTGTCGCCGCCGATCTGGATGCGGTCGCCGGGCTTCAGCTGGCGCTCGTCGACCCGCTCTCCGTTCAGGAAGGTGCCGTTCGTGCTGCGCAGGTCGCGGAGCAGGAAGCCGCCCCTCGACCCCACGATCTCCGCGTGCCGCCGCGAGGCGTCGGCGCTCGGCAGCCGCAGGTTGCAGCTGCGGCTGCGTCCGATCACCACGCTGGACTGCGGGCGCAGCTGGACCGGCGGAAGCGGAGGGAAGAAGAGCATGGCGTTGCGGGAGGCGGCCATGCGCTTGAAGTCGGCACACGGGGGCAGTCGCTTTACGCGCCCGCGGTTCCCCCACCCCAAGCCCTGGCACGCAGCCCCGCGGGGGGGCATCGGCCGAGCGCCGCATCGGGAAACACGCGCCAGGGCCTGCACTCCCGTCTCTCGCCTCAGAAGCGCAGATCGAAGCCGAGGAGCCCGTCGGGCGCCTCCTCGAAGACGTCGACGCGCTCGACGCGCGCCATCCGCGGCCCGGCCCGGCAGAAGCTCACCAGCGCCTCGACCGCCTCGGCCTCCCCCTCGAAGGCCGCCTCGACGCTTCCATCCCGGCGGTTGCGCACCCAGCCCGCGACGCCGCAGGCTTCGGCCTTGGCGCGGGTCGCAGCGCGGAAGGCGACGCCCTGGACGCGACCTTGCACGACGACGCGCCGGCGCACGCGCGCGTCGCCGCTCGTCATTCCTTGGGCGCCGCGTAGTACTCGAAGTCGACCATGTTCTGCTTCAGGTGCTCGCGCAGCTGTGACACGATGCGCGCCTCGAGCTGGCGAATCCGCTCGCGCGAGACGCCGAACTCCGTGCCGAGCTCTTGCAGCGAGAGCGGCTCCTCGGCCAGGATGCGGGCATCCACGATCCGGCGATCGCGCGGCTCGAGCGCCTGCGCGAACTCGCGCACGCGCTCCATGAAGACCCGACGCAGCTCGGCGTCGCCGACGTTCTGCTCGGCGCTCGGCCCCGCCCCCGGGAGCATGTCGCCGACCTCGCGACTGTCGTCGCCAGACCAGGCCGGCGCCTGCAGCGAGAGGTCGTTCCGGGAGAGCCTCTGCTCCATGTCCCGGACGTCGGACTCGCTCACGTCGAGGCGCTCGGCGAGCAGCTTCGGCTCCGCCTCGAAACCCTGCCGCTCGAGCTCGCGTTTCTCCTTGTTCAGACGGAAGAAGAGCTTGCGCTCGGCGCGGGTCTTGCCGAGCCGCACCAACCGGATGTTGTCGAGGATGTACTTGAGGATGTAGGCGCGGATCCAGTAGACGGCGTAGGAGGAGAGCTTCACGCCCTTGTAGGGGTCGAAGCGCTGCGTCGCCTGGAGCAGTCCGACGTTTCCTTCCTGGATCAGGTCGAGCACGTTGGTCCAGGCTCGCCGGTACTCCATCGCGATCTTCACGACCAGCCGCAGATTCGCGAGCACCAGCTGGCGCGCCGCGTCGCGGTCGCGCTGCAGGGCCCAGCGCACCGCGAGCGCGTGCTCCTGCTCGCGCGAGATCGGCGCATACTGACGCAGCTGGGCCATGTAGTGCGTCAGCGCATCGCCCGTCTCGACCGCCTCGTCGCGGCTCGGGCGGACGGGCAAGCGGCTCGGCCCGGGCGCCGGCACGGGCGCGGGCACGGAGGCCGGATCACGCGGCTTCGGGGTGGCAGGGTCGCGCGCAGTCACGGCGGCCTCGAGGTCGAAGCGCCTGCGACGGTAGCGCAGGGCAGGGGAGGCTCGAAGACTACCTGCCTCCCTTGGCTTCGAGCAGCAGATCGAGCAACAGCCGCACGCCGACGCCGGTGGCGCCGATCGACTGGTAGGGGCCCGGCTGGGTGGCCCAGGCGGTGCCGGCGATGTCGAGGTGAACCCAGGGCGTGTCGCCGACGAATGCCGCCAGGAAGGCCGCGGCGGTCGAAGAGCCGGCATCGCGGCCCGCCGTGTTCTTCACGGTCGCGACCTTGCTGCGGACGTGCTTCTTGTGCGCGTCCCAGAGCGGCAGCGGCCAGGCGCGCTCGCCGGTCGTCTCGCCGGCGCGCCGCACCCGCTCGACCAGCTTCTCGTCGTTTCCGAACAAGCCCGAAGCCCATTTCCCCAGGGCGACCACGCAGGCCCCGGTGAGGGTCGCCAGGTCGATCATCGACGCCGGCTCGAACTGCGTCCGCGCGTAGTGGAGCGCGTCGGCGAGCACGACGCGGCCTTCGGCGTCCGTATTCAACACCTCGATCGTCTTGCCGGACATGGTGGTGACGATGTCCCCTGGGCGGTAGGCGGTTCCGCTCGGCATGTTCTCGGCGGCCCCGATCACCCCCACCACGTGGTGGGGGACCCTGAGCAGCGCGCAGGCGCGCAGCGCGCCCATCACCGCGGCCGCCCCCGACATGTCGTGCTTCATCTCCTCCATGCCGGCGGAGGGCTTGATCGAAATGCCGCCGGAGTCGAAGGTGATGCCCTTGCCGACCAGACAGATCGTGTCCCGCCGGCGGCCGCCGCGCGGCTTCCCGGACGCGCGCCCGTGCTCGAGCACGATCAGGCGCGGCGGGTTCGCGCTGCCCGAGCCGACCGCGAGGATCCCGCCCAGCTTGCGCCGCTTCAGCTCGGCGACGTCGAGGACGCGGACGCGCAGGCCCACCTGCCTGGCCAGGCGCTGCGCCGCCAGGGCGAGCGCCGCGGGCGGCAGCGCGTTCGCGGGCTCGTTGGAGAGCTGGCGTGCCAGGTTCTGCGACTCCGCCAGGATCACGCCGGTGCGCGCCGCGGCGCGAGCGGCTCGCAGCTCCGCGCCGCGCTCGAGGCAGAGCGTGAACGCCGTCACGCGGCCGGGCGCGTCGCTGTCGTCGCGCAGGTAGGTGTCGAAGCGGTAGCCGGCGAGCACCGCGCCCTCGGCGAGAGCCTGCAGCGCGACCGCCGGCCGCAGCTTGCGCAGCGCGGGCACCGCGAAGACGACCCGCGCGGCCTTGCGCGCAGCCGCCTGTCCGACCGCGCTGCCGGCCGCGCAGCGGAGGGCCTCGGCGTCGAGCTTCGCCTCCTCGCCGATTCCGAGCAGCAGCACGCGGCGCGTGCGGCCGGTGTTGCGGGGATAGACGAGCTGCGACTCGCCGGCCTTGCCGGTGAAGTCGCCGCTCGCGACCACGGCGGCGAGCGGCCCGCCCAGCCGGCGATCGAGCGCGGCGGCCCGGGTGGGCAGGCGAGGCCGCGGCGTGGAGAGCTTCGCCAGGGGCACGACCAGCAGATCGGCGGCGACCTCGGCCGGGTTCCGGGCGTCTACCGTGATCCGCATCACTTCTCCTTCTGGGTCGGGAGCTTGGTTGAACTTGCCGAAGGTGTTTCCTAGACTCGGCCCGTTTTCAAAAGGCGAGAGAGGTATGAGCATCTTCGTCGGGGCGGCCATGGGGGGACGCCTCGCGAGCATCGATGCACTCAGCCTGGTCTTCCAGGCCGGCTGGGTCGTTCAGCTCGTGCTGCTCGTCCTCCTGACACTCTCGGTCGTGTCGTGGACCATCATCGTCTACAAGTGGCGAGAGCTGCGGCGCGCGGGGCAGGATAGCGAGACCTTTCTCGAGGTCTATCAAGAGGGCTCGCTCGAATCGGCCTACAGCCGCGCGCGCGAGCTGAACCGAAGCCCGCTCGCCAGCATCTTCGCCGCCGCCTACGTGGAGCTCTCGCGGATGCTGCGGTTCGCCGGCAAGGGCGCCCTCGAGGAGAAGCACCTGCAAGCGCTCGCGCGACACATCGGCTGGGCCGGCTCGCGGGAAGGACTGCGCCTCGAGCGCGGTCTCAACTTCCTCGCGACCACGGGCAGCGCGGCGCCCTTCATCGGGTTGTTCGGCACCGTGATCGGCATCATCAACGCCTTCCACGACATCGGGCAGTCGGGCACGGCGAGCCTGGCGGTAGTGGCGCCGGGCATCGCCGAGGCGCTGATCGCGACGGCCGTCGGGCTGTTCGCCGCGATCCCGGCGACCGTCTTCTACAACTACTTCGTGGGCGAGCTGCGGGGGCTCACGGCGGCGATCGACCTGTTCACCGCCGACTGCGAGGGCGATCTCCGGCGCCACTCGGGCGTCGCGCGCGACGCGGCGCCCTCGGCGCGGAGCTGAGCCATGGGAGCGACCCGCCGCAGCAGCGTCCACCAGCCGCTCTCGGAGATCAACGTCACACCCTTCGTCGACGTGATGCTCGTGCTCCTGATCATCTTCATGGTGACCGCGCCGATGATGCAGCAGGGAGTCGACGTCGACCTGCCCGAGACCACCACCCAGCCGATCCGCGTGAAGGACGAGCCGCTGATCCTCACGGTGCAGAAGGACGGCAAGGTCCACATCGGGCGTCGCGAGATCCCCCAGGCAGAGCTGCGGGACAAGCTGGTGGCGATCTTCGAGGGTCGGGACAGCCGGGAGCTGTTCCTGCGCGCGGACAAGGAGGCTGCCTACGGCGTGGTCGTGAAGGCGCTCGCCGCGGCGCGGGAGGCGGGCGCGACAAAACTTGGCATGGTGACCGAGCCCGAGAAGTGAGGGGCGGTGGCGAACGTGGCAGGAGGCGTCGCGATCTCCCGCGAACCGCTCGAGCGGCGCGAGTTCCGCCGACTCCTGGTGGTGTCGGGTCTGGCGCACGCGGCGCTGGCGCTCTTCCTCGGCTTCTCCCCGGGTGGCGAGGTCGTGATGCCGCAGGGGGTGATCGCGGTGGAGCTGGTGGCGATGCCCTCTCCGGCTGCGCCCGCCAAGCTCGCGCCCGCGCCGAAGCTGGCGCCGCCCGCGCCTCCGCCGCCGCCCGAGCCGAAGCAGGTGGTGCTGCCCAAGGAGCCGGCGCCGCTGCCCGAGCCGAAGCTGGTGGCCGAGCCGAAGCCCGAGCCGAAGCCCGCCGAGCCGGCGAGCGAGAAGGACTACTCCGATGTGCTCTCGGAGCTGCGCGAGGAGGTCGGCGACGAAGCCCCGGCGCCGGCGCCCGCCCAGACCGCGTCGATCGGCTCGCCGACCGGGAGCCCGGTGCCCCCGGAATTCCTCGCGTGGGAGCGCAGGGCCCGCATCCACATCCGCCAGAACTGGGTGGTGCCGCCGAGCTTTCGCAACCAGCCCCTGCGCACCGGCATCCAGGTCGAGCTGGATGCCAGGGGCACCGTCGTGGGCGAGCCCCGCATCGTCAAGCGCTCCGGCAATCCCTGGTACGACGACGGCGTGGTGCGCTCGATCCAGAAGGCGAGCCCGCTCCCGCCTCCCCCGGAGGCCGGCGACTGGAGCTTCCTGTTCGTCGCGGACGAGAGCTACTGATGCGAGCTGCGCGGCAGCTCGCGGGGCTCGCGCTGCTGGTGCTCGCGAGCGCGTCCGACGCCCGCGGCCAGGATCGGCCGGCGGTCGTGATCGATCCGGGACAGGCGCGCTCCTACGGGGCGGCCGTGCAGCGCTTCGCGGACGACTCGGCGGCCGCGAGCGCCGGGCGGGTCGGCGCGTTTCGCGAGCAGATCGCGCGCGGACTCGAGTTCTCGAGCGTCTTCCGGGTGATCGATCCGAAGGCCTACCTCGGGCCCGAGACCACCGTCTCGCTCGACGGCGGTCCGCCCGTGGTCTGCACGGACTGGAGCTCGATCGGCGGCGACGCGCTGGTCGAGGGAACCCTGAAGACCGACGCGACGCAGTTCCAGGTCGAGTTCCGCGTGTGGGACACGACCCGTTGTACGCGGCTGCTGCGCAAGAGCTACCAGCAACCGGCACAGGCCGACGTCTCGACGCTCGCGCGTCGCATCGCCGACGACATCGTGGCGGCCTTCGTCGGCGTGCGCGGCGTCTCCGCGACCGAGATCGCCTTCGTCTCGAATCGGGGCGGCAGCTCCGAGATCTACGTGATGAACGCGGACGGCTCGAAGGCGCGCGCCGCCACGGCGAACCGTTCGATCAACACCTTTCCGAGCTGGTCCGCGACCGGCGAATCGATCCTGTATACGTCGTACCGGTATGCGAACCGCCCGCTGCTCTTCGTCTCGACGCGGGGCCGCGGCAAGCCGGGCCGAGTGCTCTCGCGGCTCGGGGATCGCATGCCGCAGTACCGGGGGGTCTTCGCGCCGCTCGGACCGAAGCTCGCCGTGGTGATGAGCGACGGGGACGTCGCCGAAATCTACACGGTGAGCAGCGACGGCCGCGATCTGAGAAGGCTCACCAACAACCGGGTGATCGACGTTTCCCCCAGCTGGTCGCCCGATGCTTCCCGGATCGCCTTCGTCTCGGATCGCTCGGGCTCGCCCCAGATCTACCTGATGAACGCCGACGGCAGCGACCAGCGCCGCCTCACCTTCCAGGGCAGTTACAACACGAATCCCGCCTGGTCTCCCGACGGGCGCTGGATCGCGTACGAGACGCGCCTCGAGGGACAGTTCGACATCTGGTTGATCGATCCGGCCGGCGGCGCGAACCTACCGCTGATCAGTCACCCGCGCAGCGACGAGGCGCCGAGCTGGGCGCCAAACGGGCGCAAGCTCGCGTTCAGCTCCACGCGGCGCGGGCGGGCCGACATCTACGTGTGCGACCTGACCGGCGACAACCTGCTCCGGCTGACCGAGAACGCCGGCAACAACACCAATCCTTCGTGGGGCCCGTTTCCACGTTGACGAAGATCTCCGGGGAGCGAGGGGAGGGCGAGATGAGCAAGACACGCATCGGCGACTGGCGCAGGAACCTGGTGATCGGCGTCGCGCTCGTGACGACATCCGGTTGTGTCACGCCGGCGGATTTCGAGAAAGTGCGCCGCGACGTGGTGGACCTGAAACGCGGCAGCGGCGCGCAAGCGGGAGGCGAGCGCGTCGCCGACCTGGGTGCGCGTCTGGACGCGCTCGAGGCCCGGCTCGAGCAGCTCGAGGGACGCCTCGAAGTGGGCGAGCACAAGAGCGAGGAGGCGCTCGTCGAGGCGCGCGCCGCGCGCGAGGCCGCATCCACGGCCGCGCCGGCGCCGAGCCCGGAGCCGGGAGGCCCCGTCGTGAGCGGCACGCAGAGCCCCGGGTCCCCCGCCGCGGGGGCCACGGCCAGCGCGTCGGGGGAGCTACAGGCCTACCGCAACGCGTACGCCGCCTGGCGCAGTGGCAACGCGCCCACCTGTATTGACCGCTTCCGGGAGTTCTTGCAGACTTACCCGACTTCGGGCTACGCCGACGACGCCGCCTACTGGATGGCGGACTGCTATTTCAAACAAGGGGATTACAAGACCGCTGTCCTCCGCTTCGACGACGTCGTGACGAAGTATCCGAACGGCGAGAAGGCGGCGGATGCGCTCTATCGCCAGGGCGAGGCGCTGCTCAAGCTGGGACCGGGTTATGGCAAGGCGGCGGGCAAGGCGTTCGAACGCGTGCTCAAGGAGTATCCGAACTCGGCGCGAGCACCGGAAGCGAAGAAACAACTGGATCTGCTCGAAACCGGCTGAGCCCGAATCCGACGGGCGCCCGGCCTCAGGGTGTAGGGGAAGAAGTTGACCAAGCGCGAACTCCAGAAGTTTCGAGCTCTTCTCGTGGCGCAGCGAGACGAGCTGGTCGGGAATGCGAAGCGGGCGCTCTCGGGCGATATCCATGTCGACCCGGACGATTTCCCGGACGAGATGGATACCGCCTCCTCCGAGGTGAACCTCCAGTTCACCGGACGGCTGCGCGAACGCGAGCAGGGACTGCTGTCGAAGATCGACGCCGCTCTCGAGAAGATCGACCGGGGCGCTTACGGCAAGTGCGTGAACTGCGGCGAGGACATCGGCATCGCGCGCCTGCGCGCGCGGCCGGTGGCCGAGCTCTGCATCGAGTGCAAGGCCGAAGAAGAGAAGCTCGAGCGGCGCACCGGCTGAAGAGGGCGCAAATGCAAGCGCGCAAGACGCGCGCAGCGAGGCGCAAGCGAAGCGCGCAGCGAGGCGACGCCGAGCGGAGTTCATCAAGGCCGGCCGAGCGAAGTACGGGTGGCGCGGGCCGTTCCCGCGCCGGGACCCGTTGGAGTGGTGGCGCGGGCCGCCCCGCGCCGGCACCTGTAACCCTTGGCATCGAGAGCTCGTGCGACGAGATGGCGGCGGCCGTGGTGCGAGACGGCCGGGTGCTCTCGAGCGTGGTGCACGGGCAGGGCGAGCTCCACCAACCCTACGGCGGCGTGGTGCCCGAGCTCGCGTCGCGCGACCACGTGCGCAGCGTCTCCTCTGTGGTCGACTCGGCGCTCGGACAGGCCGGCGTCGCCGCGGCCGATCTCTCCGGGATCGCGGTGACGGCGGGGCCCGGACTGGTGGGCTCCCTGCTGGTCGGAGTCTGCTTCGCCAAGGCGCTCGCCTATCGCCTGGGCATCCCGCTGGTCGGCGTGCACCACCTCGCCGGGCATCTCGCCTCCGCGGAGCTCGCCAGCCCTGGGCTGACGCCGCCCCATCTCGGTCTGGTGATCTCGGGCGGCCACACGGCGCTCTACCGGATCTCGGAGGCCGGTCCCGTCGTGCTGCTGGGAGAGACGCGCGACGACGCCGTGGGCGAGGCTTTCGACAAGGTCGCGAAGCTGCTGGGTCTCGCCTATCCCGGCGGACCGGCGGTGGCCACGGCGGCGGCGACCGGCGACGCGGCGGCGTTCGACTTCCCGCGCCCGCTGGTGGGGAATCCCGGGCTCGACTTTTCCTTCAGCGGGCTCAAGACCGCCGTCGCGCTCGAAGTAGACCGGCAGCGCGCGCAGGGTCCGCTGGGCGCGCGGCAGGTGGCCGACCTCGCCGCCTCCTTCGAACAGGCGGCGGTCGACGTGCTGCTCGCGCGAGCGCGGCGTGCGCTCGCCGCCGAAGCGGGCGAAGCAAAGCAGCTCGCCGTGGTGGGCGGAGTCGCCGCCAACCGGCGGCTGCGCGCCGCCTTCGCGGCCGCCGCGCTGATGGACGGGTTCGAGGTGATCTTCCCGCCGCCTGCGCTGTGCACCGACAACGCCGCGATGATCGCCGCCGCCGGCGCGAAGCTGCTGTCGGACGGCGAGCGCCACGGGCTCTCACTCGACTCCTTCTCGCGCATCCCGATGGGTGCGTCGCTCGGGTCGATGCCGGCTCCGGAGTGAATGCCTCCGCCGTGCGCGCCGTGCTCGCGCGACATCGCCTGCTCGCGCGCCGCGATCTCGGTCAGAACTTCCTGGTCGATGACGCCATGGCGGCGCGCCTGGTCCAGCTCGCGGGTGTCGAGCCCGGCGAGACGGTGATCGAGATCGGTGCGGGCCTGGGTACGCTCACCCGGGCGCTGGCGGCGCGCGCCGCCCGCGTCGTGGCGATCGAGATCGACGCCGGACTGGTGCGGGCTTTGCGCGCCGAGCGCCTGCTGCCGGACAACGTCGAGCTCCTGCACGCCGACGCGCTCTCGGTCGATCTCGCCGCGCTCGCGGGCGGACCTGCGCGGGTGGTCGGCAACCTGCCGTACTCGGTCGCCTCGCCGCTGCTGCGTCGTCTGCTCGACCTTCGCGGCGAGCTGGTCGACTGGTCGGTGATGCTGCAACGCGAGGTCGCGGCGCGTGTGGTGGCCGCGGAGGGCACCCGCGACTACGGCTCGCTCGCCGTGCTCCACGCCCTCACGGTCGAGATCGTGAAGTGCGCGGAGCTCGCGCCGGGGCTCTTCCATCCGGCGCCGCGCGTTCGTTCGAGCTTCCTGCGCATCACACCCTTGCGCGCCCCGCGGCTCGCAGCGGGGGAGCTGGCCCCCGTCGAGCGGATCGTGCGCGCCGCCTTCTCGAAGCGGCGCAAGACGCTCGCGAACGCCCTGCGCGGCGCGGACCTCGCGCTGGAAGGGGCGCCGCGGGCGCTCGAGGACCTGCTGCGCCGCCTCGGGATCGACCCCCGCGCGCGCGCCGAGAGCCTGGCTCCCGAGCGCCTGCTCGAGCTCGCGCGCGCGCTCGCCGCCGAGCGGGGCGGCGGGGCGGGAGGCGCGCCGTGGAGCTGAGCGAGCTGCTGGAGCGGCTCGCGGAGCTCGCCCGCGAGGCCGGACTCGAGGTGCGCGAGCTGCGGGCCGGTGCGGAGGGAGACTCCTCTCCGGCCAGCGGCGTGTGCCGCGTGCGCGGCGAGACCTGGGTTCTGCTCGCCGCGTCGGACGGTCTGGAAAGGCGCGTCGAGGTGCTCGCGCAGGCGCTGAAGACCCATGCGGGGCACATCCTCGAAGGTCGCTACCTGCCGCCCGCCCTGCGGGAGCGGCTGTCGAAGCAGCCGGACCTGGGTTGACCTCGGCCCACCCCGTACGTATTCTCGTCAGGTCTCGAGGGGTCTCGCACGGTGCGATCTCCATCGGGACGAAAAACAGACCCGGACGCGCTGCGCGCCGGGAAGACAGAGACGACGCCTCGCACCGCCCAAGCAAGACGCTCGGATCCAGATCCTGGAATCGCACGCTGGATTTCCTGAGGGATGGACCGAGACGGGGGCGATTCAGGCGGCTCGTGGCGAGTAGCCGCGAGCGCCGCCGCGCCTCCGGAGCCTTCCGGTAGGCGCGTTTTTGTTTCGCCGCGCAGGGTTCCGACCGGGTCGGGGAGATGCCCCGTGTCCACGGTCACCGCCGAGTCCACGAGCGAGCACCGCGTCACCGTCCCCTGGCTGCGAGCGCGCAAGAGCCGCGGCGAGCGGATCGCCATGCTCACCGCCTACGACTTCACCTTCGCGAGCCTGTTCGACCAGGCCGGGATCGATGTCCTGCTGGTGGGCGACTCGCTCGGAAACGTCGTGCAGGGTCAGCCCACGACGCTCCCGGTCACGCTCGACGAGACGATCTATCACACGCGCCTGGTCGCGCGCGCCGCGCGCCGCGCGCTGGTCGTCGCCGATCTCCCCTTCGGCTCCTATCAGATCACCTCGGAGGAGGGCCTGCGCAGCGCCGTGCGCTGCGTAAAGGAGGGCGGCGCGCACGCGATCAAGCTCGAGGGCGGCCGCAGCGTCGCGGAGACGATCGCGCGCATCGTGACGGCCGAGATCCCCGTGATGGGGCACGTCGGTCTCACGCCGCAGGCCATCCACCGGATGGGCGGCCACCGCGTGCAGGGCCGCGGCGAGAGCGGCCGCTCCCGCGTGCTCGAGGATGCGCGCGCGGTCGAGGCGGCGGGAGCCTTCGCGGTGGTGCTGGAGGGGATGCCCGCCGATCTGGCCGCCGAGATCACGCGCGAGCTGGCAATTCCGACCATCGGCATCGGCGCCGGGGTCGATTGCGACGGGCAGGTGCTGGTGATGCACGACCTGCTCGGACTCGCGGGCGACGCTCCCAGCTTCGTCAAGCAGTACGCGAACCTCGGGGCGCTCAGCGTCCAGGCCGCGCGCCGCTTCGCCGACGAGGTGGCGCACGGGAAGTTCCCCGACCCGGAGCATTCCTACCGGTGAGGTGTCCGTGCGGGTACTGACGACCGTCGCCGAGCTGCAGCTGCTGGCCGACGCGGAGCGCACCGGGGGGCGGCGCCTGGCGCTGGTGCCCACGATGGGGGCGCTGCACGCGGGCCACCTCTCGCTGGTGGCCGAGGGCCGGCGCCGGGCCGACCGCGTCTGGCTCTCGATCTTCGTGAACCCGGCGCAGTTCGAAGACGCCCGCGATCTCGCCGCCTATCCGCGCACGCTCGAGGCGGACCTCGCGCTGTGTCGCGACGCCGGGGTCGACCTGGTCTTCGCCCCCACGGCCGCGGAGATGGCGCCGGAAGGCGCGCAGACCTTTGTCGAGGTGACGGAGCTCGCGAGGCCCCTCTGCGGCCGCTCGCGCCCGGGGCATTTTCGCGGGGTCGCGACGGTCGTGGCCCAGCTGTTGCTGGCCGCCAAGCCGCACGTCGCCGTCTTCGGCGAGAAGGACTTCCAGCAGCTCGCGGTGATCCGCCGGCTGGTGAAGGATCTGCGCTTCGACGTCGAGATCGTGGGAGCGCCCACCCTGCGCGAGCCGGATGGGATCGCGATGTCGAGCCGCAACACGCGCCTCGACCCGGAGGCGCGCCGCCAGGCCCGCGTGCTCTCGCAAGCCCTGGACGAAGCCGAGCGCGTGGTCGCCTCCGGGGAGCGAAGCGCGGCTCGGGTGCTCGCGCTGGTCGTCACTGCGATCGGAAAGGCCCCGCGCGCGGCGATCGACTACGCCGAGCTGCGAGACCCGGACTCGCTGGAACCGGCGCCCGCCGTGCTGGAAGGCCCCACGCTCCTCGCACTCGCCGTGCGCTTCCCGCCGACGTCGGGCGGCGAGGGCGTGCGCCTGATCGACAACCGGGTGCTGCAACCGCAGCGCCCGCTGGAGGATCCCCCGTGCTCCGAACCCTGTTGAAGTCGAAGATCCACCGCGCGACCGTCACCGAAGCGAACGTCGAGTACGAGGGCAGCGTGACGATCGACGCCGATTTGATGCGCGCGGCCAACATTTTGCCGTACGAGCAGGTCCAGATCTACGACTGCACCAACGCCAGCCGGCTCACCACCTACGCGATCGAGGGCGAGCCGGGCTCGGGAGAGGTCTGCGTCAACGGCGCCGCCGCCCACCTGATCAAGCCCCACGACCTCGTGATCATCTGCAGCTACGTACAACTGGACGATGCGGAGGCGCGCGGCTGGGAGGCGACCCGCGTCTTCGTGGACGATCACAACCACCCGCGCGACTGACGACAAGGCGATATCCTGATCCGCCACATGACCGGGGCGGATTCCGAACGCAAGCTCATCGCCAGCAACCGCAAGGCGCGCTTCGAGTACGAGATCCTCGACACCTTCGAGGCCGGCATCGCGCTGCTCGGTCCCGAGGTGAAGTCGCTGCGCGCCGGCAATGCCAACCTGACCGATGCCTACGCGATCGTTCGCCGCGGAGAGGTGTTCCTCGTGAACGCCCACATCGGTCCGTACGATCAGGCGGGCCGCGCGAACGCAGCCCCGCGCCGCGAGCGCAAGCTCCTGCTCCACCGCGCCGAAATCGGACGGCTCAGCGGGCGGGTCGCCGAGCGCGGCTTCACGCTGGTGCCGATCGAGCTCTACTTCAAAGCCGGGCGTGCCAAGGTCCAGCTCGGGCTCGCGCGCGGGAAGAAGACTCACGACAAGCGTGAGACGATCCGTGAGCGCGAGAGCGAACGCGAGCTGCAGCGCGCAGTGCGTGGTCGCGGCCGGTCGCGGCGGTGACGCCCGGGCGGTCCTCGCTCGCGTGGCTGGCGACCGCGCTGTACGCCTGCGCCGCCTGGAGCGAGCCGGTCTTCCAGGTGCCGTACCAGCCCGATCGCCGCGACGAGGCGGCGTTTCGCGAGATGCATCCCGAGGTGCTGGAGCCGAACTATCTGGCCTTCATGGCGCACCGGACCGCCGGGCGCGACGGCGCCGCCGACGTCCTCTTCCTGTGTCGCTGGCCGGAGCAGGCGATGCCGCTGGCCGTCTATGTCGCGCCGCCCAGCATCCCGGATTCGCTCCAGGACGAATTCGACCCCCAGGAACCGCAGGCCTTCGTGGGCGCGGTGCTGCGCGCTCTCGCCACCTGGGAGCGTGAGCTCGAGGGCCTCGTGAGCTTTCGCCTGGTCTCGGACCGCCGCGACGCGAAGCTCGAGCTGCGCCTGCTCGGTGAGGAGGCGCCGGCGCCGCACCCGGATCTTCAGGTGCTCGGCAAGACGCCGATCGCGCGCGCGTGTCGCGCGCGCGGCGACCCCCGTCAGGGGCCCCTCGACGTCTCCTTCCAGGTGCCCGAGGTGGATCTCTACCTCGCCGATTATTTTGGCCTGCTCGCGCCGGATCAGGTCGAGTGGATCGCGCTGCACGAGATCGGGCACGCGCTCGGCATGCGCTTCCACAGCCCGATTCCGGCCGACGTGATGTACGAGGTGGTGCGCGATCGCGTGACCGTTCGCGAGCTCTCGCTGGAGGACGTGAACTCCTTCGTCTCGCTCTACCGCCTGCCGAACGGGACGGTCTACGCGCGGATTCCCCCGGATGGAGCCGCCCCGCGGCCGCCGGCGGAGCTGCCGCAGGGTCCGCCCCAGCTCGCGATCGCGCCCTATGTCGATGCGCGTCTCGGCTTCGAGCTGCGGCCTCCGGCGGGATGGATGCGGGTGCCCACGGCGCGGGGCGTGGTGATGGTGGACGGCGTCACCTGGGACTACACCGCCTCGTTCCAGATCGTCGTGCACCGCTATCCGACCCTGGAGGCCTACATGGAAAGGTATGGCGCGCACTACCTGACCCGCGGACAGGTGCTGGAGCAGGGATTCCTCACGCTCCAGGGGCGGCGCGCCTTCGAGATCCGGATCGAGGATCCGGACGGCGGCTTCATCGAGCAGACGACGTTCATCGAGACCGGGGATGGGCGGGTCTTCGCCGTGATCGCGGACAGCCCCGCCGACCTCGCCGAGGCCTACCGCCCCTGGTTCGCCGCAGCGCTGGCGGCGCTCGAGATCCGGCCGGAGTGAAAGTAGGAGAACGAATCATGCTGGCGGCGGTGACGGGCGGTTCGGGTCGGCTCGGGAACGTGCTCGTGCGCGCGCTCCTGGACCGAGGCGTGAAGGTTCGGGTGCTCGAGCCCGGCGCCGGGCGGCCGGCTTCGCTCGAGGGACTCGATGTCGAGCTGGTTCACGGGTCGGTCCTGGATCGCGGCGTGGTCGCGACGCTCTGCCGGGGTGCGGAGATCGTCTTCCACCTCGCGGCCAAGGTCGATCTGGACCGAGACGCGGACGGGAGCATCTTCGCCGTGAACGTGGAAGGCACGCGGCACGTCCTGGCTGCATGCCTCGCCGGCAAGACCCGACTCGTTCACTGCAGCTCGCACCACGCGCTGGTGCGGCATCCGCTCGACGAGCCGCTCGACGAGCGGAGGTCCCTCGCCCTGCATGAGCGGTGTGACTATCACCGCGCGAAGGCCGTCGCCGAGAAGCTCGTCCTCGACGCGGTCGCGAACGATGGGCTCGACGCCGTGATCTGTAGCCCCGGAACCCTGCTCGGGCCGCACGACTACGAGCCCTCGATGATCGCCAGGGCGCTCGTCGATTTGTATCGAGGCAAGCTCCCCGTGCTCATGCAGGTCGTCAGTGACTTCGTCGACACGCGCGACGTCGCCGCGGGGATGATCGCAGCGGCGGAGCGCGGGCGGAGTGGCGAGCGCTATCTGCTCTCCGGCGACGTGCTCACGATGCAGGACGTGACGCGCGAGGTTGCATCCATTACCGGTCGACGCATGCCCAAAGTCTTCCTTCCGATCTGGGTGGGCTGGGCGCTGCTGCCGTTCTCGATCGCCGCGGCCCGGCTGGCACGGAAGCAGCCGCTCTTCACCGCGGGCGTGCTCCGTGCCAGCGTGTCGAATCGGCTCGTGATCCACGAGAAGGCCTCGCGCGAACTCGGTTTTTCTCCGCGCTCCGCGCGCGCCTCGCTGGAGGACTCGTTCGGCTGGTATCGCGAGCGGGGCTGGCTCGAAGGGTCCGTGGTCGCAGAGGCCCGCTGAGGTCTCGGCGGCGGGCTGCGTCGACTCAGACCGGCGCGCGCTGCGCCGCGAGGGCCGCTCGGTGCGGGCAGGTCTCGCACGGGCCGGGAATCAGCTGGTAGGCGCGTCGCACCGCGAGCGCGGTGCTGGTCAGCCGCACCGGCTGCTCGAGGAACAGGTTCGCGCCGAGCTTCGCGCTCAGACCCGAGCGATCCAGGCGGCGCGCGAAATCGCGCGTCACACCGCAGAGCAGCACCTCGACGCCGCGCTCGCGCATGCGCTCGAGGAAACGCTCGAGCTGGGTGATGCCGACCGCGTCGGGGTTGCGCGCTCGCTTGAGCCGCAACAACACGACCACGGTGCGCGGCGTCACGCGCCCCTCGATGCGCGCGAAGTGCTCCTCGAGCGCTGCCGTCGCCCCGAAAAACATCTCGCCTTCGAGTCCGAAGATCAGGATCTGCTCGCAGGCTGCGTCCTCCGGCAGGCGTTCGTGCGCGCCGCCCTCGCGCGCGATCACGAACTCGGTGAGCAGCATGCGACCCGCGCGCGGCACCGTCAACATGAACGACATCAGCACGCCGATCATCACGCAGAACTCGACCGAGACTGCGACGGCGGAGAGCGCGGTTGCGGCGACGATGGCGGCGTCGAAGCGCGTGGTGCGGACGTGATAGGCGAGCGCACGCCAGTCGACCAGGTTGTATGCGGACACCATCAGGATGCCGGCGAGCGCTGCGCGCGGGATGAAGCGGGCGTAGGGGGCGAAGACGAGCATGGTCAGCGCGACGGCGGCGGCCGAGACCACGCCGGACCACTGCGTGGATGCGCCGGCTTGCTGGTTGATCGCCGAGCGCGTCAGGGAGCCCGAACCCGGGAAGCAGTGGAAGAAGCTGCCCGCCAGATTCGCGACGCCTTCGCTCAGACACTGCTGATTCATGTCGAGTTTCTCTTTCGAGGCGGCCGCGATCGCCTTCGCCATCGAGATGGCCTCGAGGAGCCCGAGCACGGCGATCGCCAGGGCACCGCCAGCCAGCTCGCGCGCGAGATCGAGATCGACTCGCGGCGTCGCGAAGGCCGGGAGCCGGCGCGGGATCTCGCCGACGACGCGCACTCCCTGCTGGTCGAGCCCGAGCTGCGCCGTGAGCCACCCCATCAAAACGACGGCGAGCAGCAGATCGGGTAGCAAGCGCCAGCCGAGCCGCTGCTTCGCGAGCCGCAACGCAACGATCACGCCGATCGTGCCCAGCCCCGTCGCCATGGTCGGGCCGTGGATGGGACCGCCCGCGCTGAGCGTCTCCCAGAACCGCAGCAGGAAGTGCTGGTGCGCGTCGCCAACCGCAGCCAGGCCCAGCAGATTCTTGACCTGATCGAGCACCAGCAGACAGGCCGCGCCGAACGTGAAGCCGACGATCACCGAATGAGAGATGTATCGCTCGAGATCACCGAGGCGGAGCAGCGTGATGGCGAGCTGGATCGCGCCGACCAGGAGCGCGAGCAGGATCGCTGCTTCGACGTGTCGCTCCGCGGGCACGATCGCGATCGCCGAGAGCACTGCGATCGAGATCGCGTTGGTGGGGCCGTTGATCAAGAGACGCGACGACGCGAAGACCGCGCCGACCGCGGTCATCACGATCGCGGTGTAGAGCCCGATTTCGACCGGGAGCCCCGCGACCAGCGAGTAGGCCATCGCCTGCGGCACTGCGACAGCCGCCACGGTGAGGCCCGCCACCAGATCCCCGCGCGCGTCGGCGCGCGAGTAGCGACGCAACGAGTCGAGCGCGGGAACCAGTCGGAACGGCAGGCTCGGTCGCGCGGTGGGTGCAGGGCTGGCCAAGAGTTCACTCCGGCCTGGGGCGGCCTTCGCCGCGTCGAGCGCGAGCTTCGAGGGCCTTCGCGAGAGCATTCGCCGACCGCGCGTTGCCCGGGGCAAGCCGTAGCGCCATCCGGTACTCGGCGATGGCGGCCGGGCGCCGCCCGGAGGCCTCCAGCGCGACGCCCAGCTGATGGTGCAGGTCCGCCGATTCCGGCTGGGAGGCCACCGCGCGCGTGCACGAAGGCACCGCCTCGGGCGCGCGCTCTGCGTAGATCAGCAGGGCACACAGCTGGTCGTTCGCGGCGGAGAAGTCGGGATCCTGCGCGAGCGCCGCTCGCAGCTGCTTCTCTGCCTCGGGTAGCTCGCGGCGCGCGAGCAGCGCGCGGGCGAGATCGGCGTGCTCGAGGGGCCAGTGCGAAGCGGGCATCGCGCCGACGGCGTGATTCGAAAGCAGCAGCAGCAGCGCGAGCAGGGCCGCCAGCCGCACGGCCTCCGAGCGGTGGCGCTCGCGAGCCAGATCCCGCAGCTGGAGCGCCGCATATGCCGCGTAGAGCGAGAGCAGCGGGAGGGAGGGTAGCCGATAGCGCGCCGTCACGAAGAAGGCCAGCACGAAGAGGGCCTGCACCGCGAGACAGGCGAGCGGCACGAAGTGCGCGCGCAACGAGCGGCGCACCAGCCAGATCCCGGCCAGGCCGAAGGGGATGATCAGGCCGCTCGGGAAGGCGAGGCCGCGCTTCCACAGCAGTACCTGAAGAACGCGCGAGTACCTGCGGTCGGGGTAGATGCTGGTGTTGCGCGGGATCTCGGCGCCATTCACGAGCTCGAGCGCCTTCTCGAGCATGATCCCGAGCCAGGCGGCGGGCTGTGCCGCGATCTCGCCAAGCGTCTCGCGGACGATGAAGCGATTCGCCTCTTCGGTCGATCCGATCCCGCTCTGGTAGGGCTCGGCAATCAGGCGATCCCAGACTGCGAAGTGATCCGGGTGGGTGACCTGGTTGAGCTCGCGCAGCACGGGGGCGTTGCCCAGTCGGAGGTTGACGGCCGAGGACTCGGCGATCGCGACGAAGCGCCCCGTCGCGAGGCGGCGCGCCGTTTCGAACGGCCCCGCCTTGCCCTCGAGCAGGCGGTCGTAGGACGCGTTGTGCCAGGCGACGGGTGCGATCACGATCGCCACCGGGACCAGCAGCGCGAGCGCCGCAGCCGCGAAGCTCCGCCACGGGCCGCGTCCGGGTGACGCGGCTGCGCTCGCGGCGCGCTGCGCAGCCCAACCCGGGAGCAGGCGGATCCAGACCAGCAGCAGCGGGAGGAGCAGCAGGGCGCCTCCGCGATGCAGCGCGCAGAGCCCCACCAGCAGGCCGGCGAGGCTCCAGGCCGAGAGACGCTGCGTGCGCCCTGCCACGAGGAGCCGCCACACCAGCGCGGTTTGCAGGAAGGCGTCGAGGCTCCCGGGCAGCAGCTGCGCGTCGAAGAAGATCGAGGTGCCGCAGAACGCCCAGATCGCGGCGGCGAGCAGCGGCGCCGAGGAGCCCGCGAAGAGCTCGCGCCCGATCGCCCAGACCAGCGCCGCGGTGGCCGCGCCGAGCCCCGACTGGACGATCTTCACCGCGGCCGGATTCGGTCCCGTCACGGCGTAGACGAGGCCCACGAACCAGGTGTAGAGGGGAGGGCGGTAGTACGTCTGCGGCGGCGGCCAGCTTCCCGCCAGCCACTCGATGGCCCAGGCATGGTAGAGGCGCGCGTCGATCGGCAGGTAGCTCGGCTCGCCGAACGGGCCGCGCGAGGCTTCCCACAGGTAGGCGAGTCGGAGGCAGAGCGCGAGCAGGAGGATGCCCGCGACACCCGCCAGGCCTTTTTGAACGCGCTGCGACGTCGCGTCCCGCGCGCTCTCCGCCTGACCGCTTCCCGCGCCGCACATGCCGGGCGCGGAGTCTAGTCTCGCTTCTCCCGAGCGGCATCGAGGTTGCGGGGGCGCTCCCACGGCCTACCTTTGTTGGGTTTGGGGGCGATCGGCTTCGACGGGTGGTCGAAGGCGAGCGCTGCGTGCCGACGTCGTCACAATCGTCGTAAAACAGGTGGCGTGTTGGTAGTACAACTGCCGACTCGAACTACGCACTCGCTGCCTAGCTGAAACTAGGCCAGCGACGCCCGTCCGTGACGTCTCCTAGCGGGGCACGGGCGTCATCAGGAGACTGGTCCCCGAGCGCTGCTCGGCCGTATCCGGGGACGAGAAACACGTCGAGCTGGATGGGGCTGCTCCCGGCTTCGTGACCGGCCCCATCGAGAGCGAGCGGAGCCTACGCACGTAGACGCGCTAGCTGGACGCCATGCGGACGCGGGTTCGATTCCCGCCGCCTCCACCATTTTCACATCGCCGTGTAGCGGCCGATTCGAGGCCGCGTTCGGCCTCGTTGGCGCATTGAGCTGGTCGCGAGGAGCCGCCAGAACTGAGACCCTGGCGAGACCCTGCGCCTACTCGGTCGCCGAGGCCGCCGGTCTCAGTTCCCCGTCCCGAGGCTCGCGGCCACCGCGGACCAGAAGGCGACCTCGCCGTCGAGCTGCACCGCCACGTCCGCCTTCGGCTCCGGGACGACGAGCTTGCCACGGCGAATGTCGAGCACCGCCATCACGCAGTTCTCGGGTGCCGAGTCGCTGCACGCCTCGCGCATGAGGTGCGTGACGACCTGGACCCGGTTCCGGAGGAGCTTCTCCTCCTTGAAGTGCAGCTTGATCAGATGCGGCACGCCGTCGAGGGCGAGGCCAAGCTCCGGGTTCACCCGAACGCGAACCTCGCCGCGCTCCCAGATCTGCGGCGTGGGCTCGAACCACTCGGGGTCGCCCTTCGCGCAGACCATCTCGAAGAAGTGCTTGTAGCCCTCGACAGCCAGCGGGAAGTGCGCCCGCTTGACCTCGTGGCGGGCCCCGTCGACGACGTTGTCGAGGAACTCGACCGGCAGCGCATAGCGGTGGATGTCCCGAATGGTCTCGCGCAGCCGCTTGTAGAAGTCGGCGCGCACGTCGTACTCGGACATGAGGAACTTGCGGACGATCCCGACCTTCGACGCGCTGGTTGCCGACACGAAGTCCAGGAACGTGGTCAGGCTGATCGGCTTCTCGCTCATGAGCATCCTCCACCGGCGCGCCGCTGGCGGACGTCCGGCTAGCTGGGGGGACAGGACTCTCGGTGAGGGGTGAGCCGAGACTAGCGCAGACGAGCGTCCAGCAAAACCCCGTTTGGCCGCACCCGTTGCGAAGAACCTGCCGCTATCCGCAACAGTTGGCGTCCAGCTAGCCGCCGATGTTTACCCGGGGGATTGCCCACGTGGCCCTGGGCGTCTCCCGGTGTGTCGCACCCCCTTGGCGGCGCGTACGACCCGGCCCAGGTGCTTGTCGTAGACCTCCGGTCGCTCGACTTCCATCTCTAGTATTGTGCCGAGGTCCCCGATGAGTTGCTGAACACCGGGTCGACTGCTGCAGTCGAGAGCATTTTTGCCGGCGATCGGCCCCTTTAGCTCGCCCGCGCTCACTCCCTTGGCGGTGAGAGGGATGAGGTGTTTGTTAGTACCCCACCTCGCACCAAGCTCGAACAAGACGTAACTCGACTTCTGGCTGGCGCGCGTGATTATCCCCACCAGCGTCTTCGACTGGAGTACAGCAGCACGTAGGGCGTCGTCCGTGTCGGCTCCAGCTTGGAGCCTGTAGCCGTCTACGCTCGTACAGAGGATCTTCTCCGCGGGGATGTCGAGGGCGGTACGGAGCAATTCGACCAGCGTGGCGGCGAGCCGCTTGTCTTCGCTGGCATGGCTGATGAAGACCCACGTCTTGATTCGGCGTCGCTTTCCAGAGCTGGTGCGGCGCCCGCGTCCTTGCCCGCGAGTAGCACGCGGTCGAGCAGTGGGTCCCGGCCCCACTACGCGCGGCACGGTGAGTTGCTGCTGCATGTGAGGGGGTAGCTTGTTCACCGCGGATGCGACCCCGATACCCAGGTCCCGTGCCCACATCACCAGCGCGGCCGGCGACGCGACACCCTCGCGGCTGGCACGCCGACTAACTTGCTCTCGAATGTACTGCGGCTCCTTGCGCAGCCGATTGGCAACCTTGTGTAGGAGTGTCTGGTCGAGTCGCGCCATATAGGGTGTCCGCGTGACCTGTTCTAGCCTTTTCGATTGACGCCTAGTCACGCCTGCATGCGAGGGCGATTCACGTGCTTTCCTTCCGAGTGCGCTTGATCTTCAGCGGCTTCAGCGTCTTGGTAACGCGGTTTAGGCCACATCCGACGACCTCGCGGATCTGGCGTTGCCCGATTCCCGCTAGGCCTAGTTGCACGATCAGCATTGTTCGAAGAAGCTCTGCCGTCTCGTCGTTCCCACTTCGTTTGGCTGCCATGGATTCCTCTCAGCGCTTCCGTCGCTTGGTTCGGGTGGACCTCGTTGCGCTCTTCGCGCGACCGCGACGCGCCTGATAGAGAACCTGGGAAACCACCGCCGCCGTCGTCCCCATGAGTTGCGCTATATCAACGTTCGAGAGGCCCACGGCGCGGAGAGCGGCCGCCTTCTTTTGCTGGCCACTGCTTCCCATGTTGTGCAACAGAAGTTGAGCGAGAAGGGCTTCGGTTCGCGATAGCCTACGGTCGGCGTCCGAGGGTGCCTTCGCCTTGCCGTGTCGGGTCTTCTTCTTCATGTGAACGAACCTCCAGATTCAAGCGCACCGAGCCAGCCGTTCACGATGCGCGTCTAACGGATGGGCGGTCAGCCGCCGGGCCCGCCGCCGTGGCAGCCCGAAGCGTCCTGGTTCCGACGCCAGACACTACCAAAGGTCGATTGGATCTCGCTGCGGCCCGGGCAGCTACAGCGCCGTATTGGGCGGCGCGCCTTTGGCCCTCCGATGGAATACACCCCACAAGCCAATGAGGCTCAGTCGACTGCGCCACATGCCGCAAGGAACTTCTTCGCGAGAACTTCTGGCGTGGTCTCGTTAGCTCTTTGGCGCAGGTACGGGTCGGCTGATTTGAGATACCTGCGTGCTTCCGAAGCCATACACTGAGAGAGGCCCTGCTCCATAGCTTGCCAGTCAACTTGCGCGCGTTTCTCGGTAGTCTCGGCGTCCCTCCAGGAAGAAACGAGCTGGCTAGCGGTCTGCTCGATCGTCTTCGTTTCAAGCAGAGTTCTCAGATACGCCTGGTTGGTTCTGCCAGCCGCGCGGTAGTCCATGATCACTCTGCCAACTAGGATCACGACCAGGAGACTCAGCCACCTGCCGAGTGTCTGGCCTGCGAACGTCCGTTGAAAGATGCTTTGCATTGCCATTGCTCGTCGCTGCGCCGCCAACGGATGGCCGCTAACCGGCGGCCGCGCTGGATTCACAAGTAGCAGATGACCATGGGCGAAAATCAGGGCAACTTGCTTTCGAACCCTTCAATCACCCACGACCGAAACCAAAGAATGATCGACGCGACCAAGAGAAATGTCGCCCATCCCATGATGTACGCGATCGGGAGTCCGGCCACAAAGAGCACGGTCTGGGTGACTCGATCGGTGCGTCGCAGCTCGTCGTTGCGTCGCCTGGCCTCGTGCCACGCCTCTTCCGCGGTCGGGAAGTAGTGGACGTTCGACCAGTGGGAACCCAGGAACCCTTGGAAAACAGGCCAGGTGCCGTCGGCCGTGGGCGTGCCGAAGACCGACCAGGGTTGTAGTTCGAAGAAAGGAGTGACAGGAGTGGGTCGATAATAGAGCAGGTGATCGTCGAGACGCGGGGAATTCAAGAAAACGATGACATCGGGAGGAGAAAAGCAAATCGCGACCCAAGCAATCGCGGCGCCGAGGGCTGGGAGAGCGGCTATGCGACGCCAGCCTCTGCTTCGGAACGCGCGAGGGGTGAACTGATTCACGCGCACTTTCGCCGCCCATCTGTTACTGGCGCGCGTCTCCGCACCCTCCAGCAGGGCGTGAGCGCGCGGGCATTGTACAGCGCGTGGTGGCGCGGTCGCGAAGGCCCCGTGTTTGCTCTACCTGGAGGTCGGGCTCTTCGACGAGTGCCGGCGCTCGGAGCGCTGCGAGCCGGCGTGGGTCCGGTAGCAGTGCGGCGGGTCATGTGTCACGCCGCCGACGGCTGCAAGCCGATGTTAGGCCTCAGCCTCGAGTGTCGCACCGTGTTTTCCGCGCTGCCGAAGAAGGATCTTGCTAACGACAGATGCGACGGCGTTGTCGTAACTTTCAGTGGACAACAAGGTGAGTCGCCGTTTCAATTCCGCTTCGTCCCATAGCAGCCATCCGTTCCGTTTGAACAGCGCATGCAGGTCAGCGCGCTGATTGTCGATCGCGATACGGCCAGCTGCAAGCACGAGTCGCACCTTCGGGTTGGCGCGGCATGCTCCGGACTCGACCAGCTGCGCGCACAGGCGTTCATGAACGGTCTCGAAGAGCTTTGCCTCGTTGAACAACTTGAATCGGTTCGCAAATGTCGGGTTTGACCCATCGAATGCGGAAATGCCGACGCCGCGGGAATCGAGGTACGACTTGCACTCAACAATCCACAACTCGTTGGTCTTGCCCTTGTAGGCCACGAGATCAAGCTCCCATCGGGGGCTTGATGCTCGTCCGATCGCGCGTTTCTCTTCCTTCGTGAGCTCGACCTTCACTGATGATCGAACCCAGAATCCGTCACGCTCCAGCAAACTCGCGACGACCTGCTCGAATGCGTCCACGTCAATTCTCCGAATGCTGACTTGTAGGCCTAACTATTATTGGCCCTCGTCTCCCCAGCTTCCAGCGAGGCGCGGGCGCGCAGGCATAGTACAGCGGACGGTGGCGCGGCCGTGAAGGCCCGGTGTTTGCTCTACCCGGGGAGCGGCCTCTTCGGCGAGTGCTGTGGGTCTGGGGCGTGCCCGCCGGGGCCGGGATCGTAGCAGCGCCGGCAGTGCGGCTTGCGGATGGCCTACTCGACGTCGACCCAGCGAATCACGGTCACCAGCAGCGCGTCGTAGTTCCCGGCCGTCGCCTCAGCGCGGAAGGCCTCGATCTCCTCGGGCGGGAGTCCCGCGGTCTTCATCGCGCGCTGGACGCGCCCCAGGATCGCGAAGGCGTTGCCGTCCTCGCCCACCAGGCGGACCGAGACGTGCGGGTAGCGCGGCATCACTCGTCGCCCCCCGTCTTGAGGATCTCGATGTCCCCGTCGCGCCAGATGAATCGATTCGCCGCCTGCGCGTCTGGGAGCAGCTCGCGCAGCGTCGCGGCCAAGTGCTCCAGGTCGCCCGAGAAGCCCCAGTCGTCCGGCCGGGCCGCCTGCCGCTCGGCGTGCTCGGCCAGCCGGTGCTGGATCCGGGCCAGCTCGGCCTTCACGTTTGCCCGCGCCTCCGCGTAGGCCGCGCTGGCCGTCCCGCGCTTTGCCTTCTTCGCCATCTTGGTCTCCTCCGCGCCCTACACCACCGTGTTCTACCATTCGTTACGGCTCGGCGCCCGGTGGGGTTGAGGCGGGGGAATTGGGGGTTGGTGGCCGCCCGGAGGCAGCGAGAGCAGCGCCAGCAAGGCGCGGGCGACAACGGCGGAGTGTCGGGTTGTGTCGGGGGCGGTCGGTAGCAGAGTACGCAGGGCGGGGCGCTGCTGGGTTGTGCCTACCCACGGAGGAGGATCCACCGAGGGGACGAGGGGTGCCGAGGGTTGTTTCTACCGCAGAGTTCACTGGGAGATTCTGGTCTCCCCCTCCCAGGCCCTCCCAGGCATAATTGGTAGCGACGTCCGCGGTAGAACTACCCCTCGGAACCCCTCCACCCCTCGGTGGATCCTTCCTGGTGTGAATCATCCGGTGCGGCCTCCCAGCCCCGGCGAGCCCGACAGAATCCGACAGTTCAGCCGCCTGTATCGCAACGCCCCGGTCCATCGCCCTGTGTAACCTCCCGCCGTGTCGGGGGCACTCAAGGACCGGCGGCAGCCAGCCGCAAGTGGTCGGAACCGAAACGCAAGGAGACCCCCATGAGCACCCTCCCGCTCGCCCTGTACTGCCGCGTGAGCACGAGCCAGCAGAGCGTCGACAGCCAGCTCGACAGGTTGCGCCAGTACGCCCAGGCCCGCGGCGCCACCGCGATCGAATTCGTTGACGAGGGCGTGTCGGGTGCGCGGCGCAGCCGCCCTGCGCTCGACCGCATGATGGCCGCCGCCGTCAGGCGGGAGATCTCCGCGGTCGTGATCACGAAACTCGACAGGATCGGCCGATCCTTGGCCAATCTCGCGGCTTTGGCGGAAGAGCTAGAGGCCCTCAACGTGGCCTTGGTCTGCCTCGATCAGGCGATCGACTCAGGCACACCAGCCGGCAAGATGATGTTCGGCATGCTCGCGACGGTCGCTGCCTTCGAGCGGGAGTTGGCCCGCGAACGCACGCGCGATGGCCTTGCGGCAGCGCGGCGCAGGGGCGCCAAGATCGGTCGCCCTCGATCGCTCAAGCCCAGCGCCCGCCGACGCCTGCACCGCCTCCGTGCCTCGGGCCACAGCCTGCGGCAGTGCGCCGAGCTGCTCAGCAGCACCCTGGGGACGGTACGCCGCGAGGTGGTGCGCCGCGCCTGACGCGCGCGCGCGGTAGCAGCGCAAGCAGCGCCACGACGCGCTCCACGTTGCCCGTACGCCGATCTTTCCTGGCGCCCAGCCGCATGCCCAAAGCCTTCCCAGCCGCAGCGCGAGCAGCGCGCGCCCGCAAGACCCCCCGGCCGACCCCCCATTCAGCGGGCGGTTCCTCGGCCGCGTCCGATGCGTGCCCTGTGGCTAGGCATCGACCCCCAGAATTTAAATCAGCCCGAAGTTCCCGGCGCTCTCCGCGCAACAGTCTGACACCGCTTGGGGTATACTACCCGGTAAGGATCGGACGCTTCGAGTCGCCGGTCCTTCCCACGCACCAGGCCTGCTGGGCGATTGCAATCCGCGCCCGTGCGGATTGGGGAGCCCTGGCATGGCGTGCGGGTTCGCCATGCCGGGGCGACTCCCCGTGCATTCACAGGAGACACGATACGACCGCCAGGAAGCTCTACCGCATCGCCGGCCTCGACGACGAGACCTTGGCCAAGCTCCGCATCTCCGGCCTCTTCCCGGCCCGGGTCCGGCCGACAGGCTGGCCCACGTTCGACGCCGACGCGGTGTTGCCCGCCTGCATCGCGGGCGCCTTCACCCGTCTCGGGGCAGCGGCCGTCGACGCCGCGAGCCTCCTGCTGCACATCGCCTCTCTGCCGGAAAGCGACCGCCCCGACTTCGCGAACACCGTCGTGCTCGTCCGGCTCGTCCGCGGCACCTCCCGGCTCGACTGGTACCAGGAAGCCGACGTCCCCCTCTTCCCCGGCGCGCAGCCCGAGATCTACCCGCTGCGCAGCCTGATCGAGGTCCCGAAGTGACGGCGGCGCGTCGAAAGAAGGGATCGACCGTCGGGCCCCGGCTCCGCGCGGAGTGCGCGATTCTCGAAGCCGAAGGGTTCGGCCGAACCGTGATCGCCCGGGACTTGAATGTCGGGCGCGAGACAATTCGGCTCCTGCGGCACGGCGATGGTGGCCCGCTGTACGAGAGCCAGGTCGCCCTTGCGCGCCGAAGGCTCGCTGCCGGTATCCCATACGAGCGCATCATTTCCGAGCTGACAGAGACTCTTGAACCCGAGCGTGAACTCCAGCCCCCGACACCCGAGGCCGAGTGGGCCGCGCTGCGCTCTGCTGCCGCGCTCTACGGCCGAATGGCCGCGGCCTACAACGTTGGCCGCAACTCCCACTTTCTCGAGACCAACCCCGACCGGCTCATCGAGCGCGCGGCCGAGCACCTCGGCATCGGCGCCCAGGTCGGTGCTGGCAAGCTCGAACTCGGCCACCCGGAAGTGGACAAGGTCGCACGGATGTTCCTCGACCTGACCCTTCGGGTCAGGACCTTCGGGGATGCCCCCGACACCACGACGCCCGGCGCGTTCGTGCCGTGGAAACCGTGGCCGTGGAAGAAGGAGTGAATATGAAGACGAAGCCCGTTTCTCAGAAGCATCTCGAATGGGTCGCCCAGCGGCGCCGCCGCGAAGCGCTCGAAGTGATCCCGCACATCACAAACTGGCGCCGCGGGATGAACACCGAGCAGGTCCGCCAGGCGCTCGGCAAAGTTGACCTCGAAGTCCATGTTGAAGCGGTCGGCGACGGCCCCGGATTCTCCAGCG
>Ga0184637_10000489_pt1 | contig 29419 bp, 25 predicted proteins | sample PLM3_127_b2_FD_133143 | JGI IMG/M metagenome (GOLD analysis project Ga0184637, IMG submission 133143) | Groundwater sediment microbial communities from an aquifer in East River, Colorado, USA - PLM3_127_b2 | ecosystem: Environmental > Terrestrial > Soil > Riparian zone | place: USA: East River... | reverse complement strand
GCCGTAGAGCTCGTCGATGAAGCCGCTGTCGTCGATCTCGCGGAGCAGGCTCGTGTCCCAGAGATCAAACGGCCCGATGAAGTTCACTCTCGGGTCGTGGGCGACGTCCAGGTTGTAGACGTTCCACACGGCGAGCGGGTGTGGGTAAGGCTTCGGGCTGAGCAGGCCCGCCCACGACTCCTGCAGGTGCTCGATCTCGTCCGGCGCCAGGGGCCCGACGACCGGAGGCACGTACTTCTCCAGGATCTCGCAGACCTTGCTCTTCTCGGTCTTGAAGAAATGCACTGCGTCGATCATCGAGCGGAGGAATGCCAGGGTTGTGTCCTCGTTCTCGGTGATCCAGTCCCGATTCGAGCACAGTGTGACGTTATGGATAACGGGGATCGACACCGTCTCCAGTTTGTGCAGACCGACCTTCTCGCCACGACGATCGTAGGGAATGTCGACGCTCGCGGCAGCGGCATCGCCCCGCGCCAGGATGTCGACCGCCGTGCCCCGATCGACGTGCGTGTGGCGAGGAGCCAGCGGCACGAACTCGATCTTGTCGAGGTCCGCCCCCGATGCCTGGATCGTGTGGCGCAGGTTCCCGAGCACGCACGGCGCCGCGGCGGTGTAGATGAGCTTCTTCCCCTCGAGGTCCCGCGGCGATCGAATCTCGTCGGTCGCAATGATGCGGTCGTCCCAGTCGTTCTGTGCCTGGGCGATGTAGACGAAGCGCTTGTCGCCACGCGCGCGATACTGATACGGCTCGTGGTGCAGCCCGCTGAGGAACTGGTAGGTCCCATCCAGCAGCTGTGGCGCTCGGTCCGACATCTGCACGAAGGGCTGGTCGGGCAGGTGGGTGTTGGTGACGTGGACGATCAGATCGAAGCCGTAGCGGCGAGTGACGCCGGAGTGCTGCCACACGGCGAGAAGCGGCATGTGCGACGTGTCGCTCCCCAACATCTTCACGACTGGCTGTACCATTCCGACTCCTCTCGCGCGGTCCTGCGGACGATAGTCGCTGGCTTTCGTAGTGTCAATTCAGGACAACGAGGAGCAGTTGTATAAAGTGCTCGAAACCGATAGCGGGGTGGACGATGCTGAAAAAGGAAGAAAACGAGCTTCTGACGAGAACCGGCCCCGGAACGCCCGGCGGCGAGATGATCCGCCGCTACTGGCAACCTGCTGCGCTCGCCGCCGAGCTAACCCAGGGCGGCGCGCCCGTCCCCCTTCGCCTGCTCGGCGAGGACCTCGTGCTGTTCCGCGACCAGCTGGGTCGGCCCGGTCTCCTCGGCCTGCACTGTAGCCACCGCGGAGCGGACCTCAGCTACGGACGCCTCGAGGATGGCGGATTGCGTTGCATCTACCACGGCTGGCTCTACGACGTCGAGGGCCGATGCCTGGAGCAGCCGGGCGAGCCCGCCGGCAGCACGTTCCACGAGCGGATCCGCCATCTTGCCTACCCGGTTCACGAGGCGGCAGGCGTCATCTTCGCGTACCTGGGGCCTGGCGAACCTCCGCTGTTCCCCAACTACGAGCTATTCCGAGTCCCGGCGGAGCATCGCTGGATCCACAAGTATTACCACGAGTGCAACTACCTCCAGGGGAACGAGGGAAACATGGACCCCACGCATCCCTTCTTCCTCCATCGCTTCATGCCCGGCAGTAGTCTGCTGCGATCGCGGGTGCCGGTCGCCGAGGGTCGATTCACTCCCGCGTATCAGGAGGAGATCCACGCGCCCGCCGTGCAGGCCGAAGAGACCGACTACGGCGTTCGCATCTACGGCTTCTACGACAGGGGCCCCGACCAGACGTCGGTCCGCACGTCGCATTTCGTGCTTCCGAATACCTGCGCCGTGGGAGGTGGGCCGGTGCCGCCAGGAGACGGACACCTCATGAATTGGCACGTCCCGATCGACGACACGCATCACTGGCGGTTCTCGATGGCCTTCAAGCGTTCGGGCCCGCTGGACCCGGGGCACGCTCGTGAGCGCGCGTCGGTGACGACCGCCGACTACCACTTCACGCGGAATCGCGCGAATCGCTATCTGCAGGACCGCGAGGAGCAGCGGACCGAGACCTGGTCCGGCATGGGCCCGATCTTCGTGGTCCACGACTCCTACGCCACGGAGACGGCCGGCGAGATCCAGGACCGCACGCAGGAGTACCTGGGCACCGTGGATGCTGGCGTGGCGATCGCCCGGCAGCAGCTCCTTCGAGCCATTCGAGACGTTCAGGAGGGCCGCGATCCGCCCCACGTCGTGCGGACGCCCGAGGCCAATCATTTCGATCACGTGACAGTCACCGAGGAGACGATCCCGGCCGACATGAGCTGGGAGGAGTACCGCGAGCGGCGGGCGTCTCACGCGCCCGTCGCTTCGAAGTAGTACATGAGTAGTCCGCACCTCCTTCTGCTCCCGTTACTGCTTGTCGTCGTCGGCTGCGGGCCGGCGGCGAGCACCCAGCAGGGGCGCGACGGGGCCGCGCAGCAGCTGCCCGGCAGGACCCTCGTCATGGTCGCGCGCTCGGAGATGGCGACGCTCGCCGCCTCACCGCCGCAGGGGATGAACCTCGGGTTGACGTCTGGCACTACCACCCGTCTCTTCAACGCCGGGCTGAGTCTCGAGAACGCGCAGGGGGTCTCCTTCCCCTACCTGGCCGAGGCGCTGCCTCAGCTCAATACCGGCACGTGGCGCGTCCAGCCAGACGGCCGCATGGAGACGACCTACAGGCTGCGCCCCAACCTCACGTGGCACGACGGGGCACCGCTTTCCGCGCGCGACTTCGTGTTCTCCTGGCGCGTCTATGCGACGCCCGAGCTCGGCCGGTCGGACTCGCCGCCGAGAAACCTGATGGAGGACGTCGTCGCCACCGACGACCGCACAGTACTCATTCGTTGGCGCCAACCCTACGCTGACGCCTCGGTGCTGGATGCGGGAGGTGGCGGTGGAAGCGGCAGCGGACGGTCTTTCCCTGCGCTCCCGAGCCACCTGCTCGAGCAGCCGTTCGCGCAGGGCAGCCTGGAGGCGTTCACCGCGCTCCCCTTCTGGAGCACGGCCTACGTCGGGCTGGGGCCCTTCAAGCTGGATCGCTGGCAGCCGGGGGCCTTCTTCGAGGGGTCGGCGTTCGACGGCCATGCCCTTGGTCGGCCGAAGATCGAGCGCTTCCGCGTCCTCTTCGCGCCCGACTTCAACACCACGGTCGCGAACATGCTCTCGGGCGAGGGTCACATCACGATCGACGACTCCATTCGCCACCAGCAGGGTCTGATCTTGAAGCGCGAGTGGGCCGGGAATAACGGCGGGACGGTGCTCGTCTACCCCGCGCTCTGGCGGTGGGTACAGATCCAGCAGCGGCCCGAGTATGCGGCCCCCCGCGCCCTTCTCGACGCGCGGGTGCGCAAGGCCCTCATCCACTCGGTGGACCGCGCCGCGCTGAACGAGGCGCTGTTCGAGGGCGAAGGGATCATCGCCGACGTGCCTATTGAGCCAAACCTCGACTACTTCCCGCGCGTCGACCGCGTCGCAGCAAAGTACGCCTTCGACCCAGCTCGCGCGCAGCAGCTCATGACGGATGCGGGCTTCAGCCGAGGCGGCGATGGCGTCCTCACCAGCCCGGCCCTCGGCCGATTCGCTTTCGATCTGGCGGTGCTGCAGTCGCCCCAGAACGAGGCGGAGATGTCGATCATGGCGGCGACCTGGCGGCCGATCGGGATCGACGTGAAGGAGGTCGTGTGGTCGGCGGCTCAGGGGCGAGATCGCGAGCTGCGGCAGGTGCACTCGGGGCTGTCGACCACCAGCGGCTCCGGCGGAGACCAGACCCTTGCGCGGCACAACAGCGTGAACCTTCCACGGCTCGAGAACAACTGGGGCGGTGGAAGTGGAGCCAATCGTGGTGGCTGGCTGGCGCCTCCGGAGTTCGACCGACTCGCCGATGCTTTCAACGCGACGCTCGATCGCGACCAGCGCGTCCAGTTGCTCGTGGATATGGCGAGGATCTTCTCCGACGACGCCGCGGTGATCTCGCTCTACTTCAATCCGACGGTCACCGCCTTCGTCGCTGGCTTGCGCGGCCCGCAGCCCGTCGTGCCGACCAGCGACGTGGCGTGGAACGTCCACGAGTGGGAATTTCAGTGATGCGAGCGGGCTAGCTCTGGACTATGATTGCCCCAGCAAATAGGAGGTTGAACATGGTATCGGCACAGGACCTGAGCGGCGTCATGGGGATGATGCCGGCGTTCGCCACCCCCGACGGGGCAGACATCGACGCGACGTCGACGATCGACCTCGACAATCTGCGGGATGGCGTGAACCGGATGATCGGCGACGGCATCGACGTCATCGCGACCACGGGCAGTTTCGGCGAGTTCCACACGCTGCTCTGGCCCGAGTTCGAGACGCTCGCCCGTGCAACCGCCGAAGTCGTAAACAAGCGCGTGCCTCTGTTCATTGGCACCACCGCGCTGAATAGCCGCGAGGTGGTCCAGAGGATGCGGATTGCCCAGGAAGTTGGGGCGTACGGCGTGCTCGTTGGGGTGCCCTTCTACTTTCCCTCGACCGTCGACAACGCGGTTCGCTTCTACCACGACATCGGCGAACGGTTCCCGGACCTCGGGATCATGATCTACCACAACCCGGCGCTTCACAACATCATGATCCCCGTCGATGCGTTCCAGCGCATCACCCAGAACCGTAACGTCGTGGCTATGAAGGACAGCCACCGATCACCCGAGGAGTTCGGCGATCTGATGGGCATCGTGCAGGGCAAGATGACCGTCTTCGTGAACCAGATGCAGTTCGCGTCGTACTCCGAACGGGGCGCGACCGCTTGCTGGTCCATCGATTCCTGGATGGGCCCCTGGCCCTTGCTGCGGCTCCGCGACGCCATCCGCGCGGGCGACCTGGAGACCGCGAAGCGCATCACGACGGAGCTGTCCGGCCCGCAGAGTGGCGACGGCCATGGATCCGGCGGTCCGCCGAACCTTTCGTGGCGCGAGACGGCGTCCAAGATCGCGCAGCAGTTCGCTGGTTACGTCAACCCCGGTCCGCTGCGGCCTCCGTTCGTCGAGCTCCCGACCGACGTAGTCGAGAGCGCGAAGAAGCGAGCGGCCTACTGGAACGAGCTGTGCGCGCGCTATCGAAGTGAGGTGAAGGCGCCGGCAGCCGTCTGATTAGACTCAACGTAGCACCTACCAGGGTATGCATGATTGCTTATCTCCCGTTGTGGCTGACCGACAGCTAACACTCGTGGTTGTTAATCGAGTTGTCTGGGCCTAGCTGGGGCAGATCCCAGGATCCGCGGAACCACCACCGATGGCGGGAATCATGTAGTGGGGATGGGATCGGAGGGGACGCTGGAGTTCGGCTAGCCCCAGAGGTCGTCGATCGGGATCTCCAGGCCGGGGAAGAGCCCGGGGGAGAAGATCGTGCCGGGGCCGAACGTGTCGATCAACTCGTAGCCCTGCGCGCCGAGGCCGTAGGGCCGCAACACGCGCGCCTCGGGATCGACGGTCCAGTAATGAGGAACGCCAGCCGCAGCATAGCGGCGCAGCTTGATGCCTAGGTCGCGGGACCGGGTGCTCGGGGACAACACCTCCACCACGAGATCCGGTGCCCCCTCGATCCCACGGTCGCTGATGATGTTCATCCGCTCACGGGAGACGTACACGAGATCGGGCTCGACCCCATCCTCTGGGTCGAGCACGACGCCCAGTGGCGCCGTGACAATCTTGCCGAGAGCATGCAAGCGGATGAAGGGCCAGAGGATTCCATGGAGATTGCTTACTGTCAGTTGGTGCCACCAGGATGGAGCGGGAGACACACACAACTCCCCATCGATGACCTCGTAGATCTTGCCGTCGTCGGGCGCGTCCCAGATGTCTTCGGCTTTGAAGCGAACCCCGTGTGCTGCCATCGCTGTTGCCTCCCGGGGCATTATAGGCTCACAACTCGACCATGATGCGCGTTTCTTCGAGCACGTTCACCCCACCCGGCCCTCACGAAATTCGCATCGAGATCGGAGATTTCGACCGACACATTTCGGCCGATCGAGATCTCTCCGGACACATCGAGGGTTAAGGTCGACGTCATCCTCAGGATACAGGTCGGTCTAGCGTCTTCGTCATACAAATAACGGCGATTCGTCGTGGTGATTTGCCGCTCCCCCGTCCAGGTCCAGACGCCGATGGCGACACTCTGGGCCAAGGGGTTCGAGGGGGTAACCAGTGTGACGCCATCATGCGAGTGCCCTACCGAATGGAGGTCTACTGGGACGGGGACTACTGGGCCGCGGAGTTCCCCGAATTGCCCGGCCTCGTGGCGGGACACGAAACATGGGCCGGCCTTCTCGTCATAATTGATGACGCCAAGCGTGCCTGGTTCGGATCGATGATCGAAGATGGGAAGCCGATCCCAGAACCACAGCCTCGTGAAGAAGAGTTCAGCGGAAGGTTCGTCGTACGGCTTCCCAAGAGTCTGCACCGTACTGCAGCACGCGCTGCGGAGCGCGAGGGGTAAGCCTTAACACCTTCGTCGTGAGCGCAGTCAGCGCAGCTGCGGCTCGTCAGTAGTTTCACACCCGAAAAGTCACGGGTTCGAGCCCAGTTTTCGCCCACCCCAGTATTCAGGCACGAGCTCAGACATGGGTACACTCAGAATGTACACGTTTCACCGAACGGGGGACGCTCGGCATCGCGCAGGTCACGATCAGGGAAGCACGGAGCAATCTGAGAGCGCTCATTGAGCGGGGCAGAAGCGGGCGAGGACATCGTCATTCTCCGGCGGGGGCGCCAGGTTGCCCGACTGATGCCGCCCGAGCGCGAGCCGAGCCGTTTCCCGGACCTCACACCTTTTCGTGCATCCATCTCGCTCAGAGGAGAACCCCTGAGTGAGACCGTGATCCGCGAGCGGCGCGAATCCCGGTACTGAATCCCGGTGCGGTTGGCCGGCCCTAGCTGGTCCACTCCCACAGGTAGCTTTTCTGGACCGCTAATGGAGCATCCGGCGTCATGCGGGCCACCGGCCCGCGCAGCGGAGCGACGTTGGCGGTGACCACCACGGTGAAGTAGTGCGGGATCGCGCCCACATCCTCATTGAGAAGCCGCTCCATCTGGGCGATCTGCTGGATCCGCTCGGGCTGGGCGATCGTCGAGTTGTAGGCCTGCCACAACCGCTCGTACTCCGGGTTGTCCCAGCCGCCGCGGTTGCTACCCTGCCAGCGATTCTCCGGCTTGGGGATCGCCTCGCTGCTGTACTCGGAGAGCCGATCCGACCCGGCGCCGCCCGTAAACATGCCCGCGGTGAGCGCGCGCGCCTCGGCGTCGCGGAGCAGCGCAGGCCCGAGCGTCTGGCCCGTCGCGTCAATTCCCGCGCGACGCAGGCTGTCCGCGAGGATCGTGTTCTCCCGCTCGAAGACCGCTCCGCCCGTATTCCACAGGTCGACTTTGAATGGCTGGCCGCCGGGTCCCGCGTAGAACCCGTCCGACCCGCGGGTCATTCCCACCTCTTCCAGCATGCGCTGGGCGGTGCGCGGATCGTAGTCGCGCCTGGTGATGGCCCGCTCGACGGTCGGGTAGTAGTCGATGCGCGGCGAAGTCATCGTGTGCGTGATCACCCCCTTGCCGCCCGTGAACACGTCCATGACTCCTGGGATGTCGAACGCGTAGACCAGGGCGCGTCGCACGCGAACGTCGCGTAGCGCCGCCGGTCTCGTGTATTCGGGCCGGTGCTGAATCTGCGACTGGCGGATAAGGACTGGGGCGAAGAAGACCGTGCCGCCATCGCGGCCCCAGGATTGCTCCAGCGTGAGCCCCTCGTCGTACCCGAGGACGAAGTCGGCCACGAAGTGAGCGTCGCCGCTCAGCATGTTGGCCAACGCGGTATTCGGGTCGGGAACAAACGACAGACGGAGGCGATCGATCTTCGGGCGACCGAGGGCGTGCCCAACGAACGCCGTCGCGTCGACGTACGCGCCCGGTTCCCACTTCTCGAGGCGCCACGGGCCAGCGCCTACGTAGTCAACGGTCCAGAAGCTGTGGTTCACGAAGCCCGCGGCATCCATTTGCTGCAGGGGACCTTCGAGGAGGTGGCGCGGTAGCGGCGGCAGCGACGTGTTGCCCACATCCATTCGGGCGGCATCCGGGAACGGCTGCCGCCATCGGATGATGACGGTGCGATCGTCCGGCGTCTGGACCTCCTCGATCTGTCTGGTCGGCTTGATTCCCGCCTGCCCGAGCTCGGGCGTGGAGTAGACGCGGTATGCGAACGCGAAATCGTCGGCCCGGAGTGGCTGGCCGTCATGCCAGGTGAGGTTCGGCTTGAGGCGGTGGGTGGTGACCATCCGCCCGTCGGGGAAGATCTGCCAGGTGTCTGTGTTCAGCTGAGGGAGCGCCTCCGCCAGATACGGGTGGGGCACCTCGAGCTCGTCGATGTGGTCGAGTCCGGCGTTGAACAACCGTACCGGCGGGTTCAAGGAGCCGGAGAACGCAGCGAACGGCTTGGCCGCCAGGCTCGGCAGCTCGCCTCGCGAGATCACGACCAACGTTCGTTGGATCTGGCTGGCTGCGGTGGACCCGCTCTCTCCCGACTGGGCGCCACCCCCGGCCGGAGGGCTAGCGCAGCCGACAAGGGCAACGGCCAGTAGCGAGAGCAGGGTCAGGCACCGATAGGACATCTTGACCTCCACATGGCCCTAGCGTTATGTGTGAGGTGCATCCCCACACATAACTCCTTATTTTGATGAGTGGACGCCATTTGTGGCAGAGTCTAATCTTTCTGGCGACGAAAATCATCGTGATGAGGGAAGCACATGGCTGGCGTGCAGGAGCGCTCGGATACCGAGTTGCGGGATAAGGCGGTAAGCGAGCTTCGCCAGGTCATCGAGAAGTACTCGGCCGGCGAGGCCGAAGTCGTCCGCGCGTATTTCGCTGAGCCGCGGTCCAACGAGGAGCACGTCGAAGTCATGCTGAAGCAGATCGGCCGGGAGATCCAGGGCCGCAACTGGATCGAGCGCATCGTCCCGATGGCGCGGGACCTCGAGCGCGGGGTCGACCGGCACGACTACGCGAAGCATCTGCGAGAGGAAGCCGAAGAGGCCGAGCACTACGTCCTGCTGGCCGACATCGCGGAATGGCTCGCCGGCCGCAAGCTCGAGCCGGAGCGCCTGCTCGGGTATGAGGTCGTCGCGCGCTACGACCCCAAACTGCCGAAATCACTGCTGTACAACGCACGTCTCCCCGAGGCCGGCCGGAACGTCGACGTCGGGCGAGAGATCGTCGAAGCACTCGGCAGGGAGCGAGCGCTCGAGCTGATGCACCTCGCCGAGGGCGGAGGCGGGGGCGCATTCGTCGAGTGCGCCAATCTCAGCGGCGACGAGTTCCGCGACCGCCTAGCCGCGGCGATGCGCACCATCGTGAAGGACGAGATGGGCCACGGCCCCGAACGGCTCGATCCGTACGTAAGGGAGCGCATCCACACCGAGGAGGAGTTGCGCCAGGACGTATGCTGGCTCGACGCCTTTATGCTCGCCCACCTGCGCTCCCGCAACGAGATCTGGGGCAACCCGCTGAGCGACGAGCGGATCGCCGCTATTCAGCGGGGTGAGGTGAATTTCTCCCGCTCACCCTGAGCCTGTCGAAGGGCGAGCCCGCGGTTGGGCAAGGTCGGGCTCATGGTTCGACAGGCTCACCACGAGCGGGCTTGCTACTGCCCGTAAAACCGCTTTGCGTTGCCCGCGAGCACGGCCTCTTTGTCCTCATTATTAAGATCATCCCGCTCGAGCAGCTCATCGATCTCATGGCGGCACGTCTGCGCGTTGAAGCTCTCGTGCGGGTAGTCGCTGGCGAAGAGGAACGGCTCCCGGCCCGCCCGCTGGATCGCGTAGCCTAGCCCCTCGTCGTCGCAGTCGAACCCGACGAAGATCCGCCCCTCGCGTACGTGCCGCTTGAAGTGCTCGATCGCCCCCTCGCTTGGCTGCGGCCCCTCGACGAACTGGCCCTCGATGTTCTGCTGCACGTGCCCCTCGTAAGAGCGGCGCATCCGGTCCAGGTAGAAGGGCACCCAGGTGGCGCCGCCCTCGAGGAACCCGACTCGGAGCTTCGGGAAGTGGTCGAAGATGCCGTGGGAGAGCATCGCCGCGGCCTGGACGACGATGCCGAACGGATGGCCGAGCGCATGGACGGGATAGTACGTGGAGAAGGAGTCCATCCCGAAGTTGTGGTGGCAGCCGCCGTGCACGGCGAGCGCACAGGAGAGCTTCTCCGCCTCCTCATAGACGGGGTAGTAAATCGGGTCGCCGAAATGAGCCTTCAGTCCCTCGCCGTTCGAGGGCAGCATGGCGGCGGACATGCCCAGCTCGGTGACCGCTCGCCGCAGCTCCGCGGCCGCGGCTTGCGGGTCCTGCAGCGGGATGAGCGCGACCCCCTTCACCCTCGGGGTGACGTTCACGTAGCGCTCGTGGAGCCAGTTGTTGTAGGCGCGGCACGCCGCGATCGCCCAGTCGATGGAAACGATCCGCCCGACGGCCAGCCCCGATGTCGGGTAGACGACCGTCCAGTCGATCCCGACGTCGTCGAGGAACTCGATCCACTCCGCGGCGTCGGGGCTCCCGAACGGCGTGCTGGGCGGTCTGATGTAGTACGTGTGGAAGTGGTCCAGCGCAGGGAAGATGTTCCGCCCCTGCCCGCCCGGCATGTATTTGGCGATCTCGTCGGCGTATGCGCCCTCGGTGATATGCCCGTCCGCGTCGATTATCTGCATCGGACGTCCTCCTACACGGCCCGACTACTCGTTGCCGTAGTCCCACTCGTAGTTCGCGTCGCGGTACGCGATCTCCGGCATCTGGCTGGTGAGGCCCCGCTTCGCGAGCTCCTCCTCGAACTTCGCCCGAATCCAGGGCTCCTCGTCGGGGTACTGGATCGTGTCGCGCTGCGGGTCCTGGACCCGCTCGCCGGTGCCGCTCAACCCCCGCGGCGGGTGCATGGCGAGGTAGCGCGCGGGCGCTGAGCCGAGGTTGAAGTGCTGGTGGAACCAGCGGTTCGGCGGAACGAAGACGCTCGCCTCCTGCCAGGGGATGACGATCTTCTCGTGTCCCTCGGGCCACATGACCGAGAAGCCCTCGCCGGACGGGATGACGATGACGAAGCCCGGCCCATGGCGGTGGGCCTTCTTATAGGTGCGGGCCGGGAAGACCGACATGTGCGCGGTCATCGGCGAGTCAGGAAAGCGCACCCAGACGACGTGGCCGCCCGCGCCGCGCCCCTTGAAGGGCACCAGGTTGTCCCACGCGCGCATGTTCGGGAAGAAGTTGCCGAACCAGAACTGGCCGCCGCGCGGGCCCGCGGCGTTATCCGACTGCTGGATCGCCTTGGCCTCGGAGAAGAGCGTATCGCTGAACCGCTCCGCGTTCGCGTCGATATGCGGGTTGTTGACGAAGTACGAGGGCTCGGGGATGGCTTGCATCGCGAGCGGGAGATAGTTGCAGTGGAGCAGCCGCGCGGGCGCCGCGCCCTGGGCATTTCCCAGCTGGTAAGTGTAGCCGCGCGGGATCTGGAACATGCTGTGCTTCTGCCATTCGAAGGTCGTCTTCGGTCCGTCTGCGGTGGCCCACACAGTCGTAAGTCCGCGCCCCTCGACGACGTAGACGGCCTCGTCGACCGCCATCTTGAGCGGCGGCAGCGTCGCGCCCGGTGGTACCTCCGTGACGCGCGCCTCGCTCACCCCCTCCTGCCCGTTGAGGAGGAGGAAGGCCGCGTTGCACTCGCGCTCGTCCCACGGGCCGAGCTCGATCGTACGCAGGTCCTGGACGAAATACCCGCGGTGCACCGGGACACCCAGGGACTCGACCCACTGGTCGTAGGCCGACGCAATGTTCCAGGTGACCTCGGGAGTCTGGTCGCTGGCGCTCTTCGTCAGTGTCGTCTCAGCCATCGCTCGCCTCCTCGCCTTAGCCTCAGGATCGTGGGGTGACCGGCGCACGTCGGCCCCGCATCGTGTCCTATTCGTCCGACAAGCGCGGACTGCGCCGGTAAAAGTACCACGAACGCACGCATCGCAAGCGCTCCTGGATGCAAGCTGTCCCCCTCCCCCCTTGCGGGGGAGGGTTAGGGAGGGGGGTAGGGTCACGAACTTCTGCGATCCTCTACTAAGCGGCCACGGGCTCCAGCGCCGGCTCATTGCTCCCGACAGCCCGTCGCCCCCTCCACCCGGCGAGCGCGGCGCTCGCCAGCGCCACGGGTGTGACTACGAGAGCGCCTCCGGCGATCACAAGCCAGACCGTCTGCCCGGCAAAACCCGCGCCGAGGGTTCCACCGAACAGAAGATTGACGGTGAGGATGCCGGCCGCCATCACGAATCCGGCGACGCAGGCGGCAAAAAGACCCTGGACGGCGGGAAGTTGTGCGGCGCGCCAGGCCACCGCCGCCGCGACGCCCCCCTCGATCAGAGTGGCCAGCAGCAGCCACAGAACGTAGGAGCCGACTTTGAACTCGTCGCTGTCTCGAGTCGCCTCGGAAACGGTGACGCGCGCTCCCAGACGGAGGACGACCAGCAAACCGATGAAGGCGAGCGCCGCCACGAGGCCGGTCCGCAATGGTCCACGGAGACTCGGCGCAGGGACCCGGGACGCGGCGCTGCTCGCCGAGCTGCCCAGAAACGCCCAACCGGCACGCGGTGACGCGCCCCTGCTCGCCCACATCCAGGCGCCCAGAGGCAGGGCCCAGATGCTGATCACGGCGCCGAGCGTCACCACCCCCGGGAGGATCCACCAGGCGATGGGTGGCACGGCGAGAACCAGGAGCAAGGCGACGCCAAGGGACGCCGCGGATGCCGGCCCGAGCTGCGCGATCTCCGCGAACTCGCGGAGGAAGAACAGCACCGCGAACCAGGCGGCGAGCACCCCGCTGGCGACGGTCAGGCCGAGCACATACGCCGGACGGGGCGACGGCGCGCCGAACGACACCTCGAGCCAGCTCGACGCCGCTCCAACCAGCCATCGGAGGAATAGCAGCAGCCCAAGCAGTGCCAGACCGCCCCATAGCAGGTTGAAGACGAACGAGGCGAGGTCGTTGGGCTGATCGATCAGGCCGATGGCTGCGCGAAGCGAAAGGGGCTGCCCGAGAGCCAGGCCGGCCGCAAGCCCGAAGGCCACGGGCCCAATGCTCGGGGCTGGATCTCCTCGTGCCCGGGCAGCGAAAACCGAGCGCCAGACCTGCAACCCGACGATGCCGACGACGAGGGGCCCGAAGACCAAACCCGTGAAGAGCGGGCCGAGCGTCGCTTGCTGCACGCGGGTCGTGGCGATCTGGATCAAGTTCTGCACGTTAGGGGCCGCGATCGCAACGGCGAGCCCGGTGGCGAACGCCTCCCAGAACTGCAGCCGGAACAGGCCGTCGGTGCTGTGCAGTGTCGCGATGCGCTCTTGCGGGTCGGGGTGAAGCTGGAGCCATCGCCGCCAGCCGCCCGCATGGGCGGGCCGTAGCTCGGAGAGCACTTGCCTCAGCCCTTCAGCATTGGGGCCCCAGGTCGACGCGCGAACGTCGGCGTACGTTTCACGGGCTCGCAGCACCGCGCAAAAGCTGAGCGCTACCAGTCCAACGAGCACGGCCACGCGCCAGAGTAGCTGCAGCGCCCTGTCCGCCCCCGAGCCAGTCAGCATCAGCGAGAACGGCGTCAGCGCCGCGATGACGAAGGCGATCGTAACCGCCACCGAGAGATACGTCTTGTCGACGTCGGCGTTCCGCAGGTGCGCCAGCTCGTGCAGCATGACGCCCCGGAATCGCTCGCGATCCGTGTAAAAGGTCCTGACCAGCCCACCGGTCAGCGCGACGTAGTGCTGGCCGAGATGCCCGAACGCGACGCCGGTGGGCGCCTGGTTCAGTAGGTTCCAGAGGAAGGTCGGCAGCGTGCGCAGGCCGGCCTCCGCGGACAGCTCCTGGAGGTAGCTCACGACCTCGGGCACGTCCTCGGCGGTCAGCGGCGCCAGGTTGTCCCGCTTGATCTTCCAGCTCGGGATGAGCCAGTAGATGGCGAAGGCCAGCGCCCAGACGAGCGCCACGCCCCCGATCATCCACAGCGCCAGCGCCTGGTTGTACGGCGCGATGCAATGTGCGTAGGCGTTGTTCGCGGCTACGAAGGCCGCCTGCTGCGGGGTCTGCGTCACGTTGAGACGAAGCAGGCCCTGGATGGCTGCCCCTGCATCCTGTGCGCGGGGACCGAGGGCCTGGCAGCGGGCGGCGGTCTCCACCAGGGCCCGATTAGCGCCTGGCACCACGCCGAACAACCAGTTGTACATATAGAGGCACGATCCCAGGATGGCGGCCACGAGCACGACAAAGCGGAAGTCGGTGTCCGAGGGGAAGGCGAAGGGGTTGAGCCGGGGTGAGCGGGCCGGTTCCTGAGGATCGTCCATGGTGGTCCCAGCCTACCCCGCGACGACGAGGCTTCCGACGAGTGAGTCTGCCAGCAGCGCAGCGCGGGCTTCGGGCAGGTTCAGGCTGCGCGCCTTGTCGTAGGCAACTTTGCGCACCTGAGTCAGCTGCGCGGCGTTGAGCCGTGGACTCGAGGAAGCGGCTGGCGAAGCTGGCGAATTCGAAGGCCGAAATCTCTTGAAGAGGTTCTTGACGATCTGTCCAACGGCTACTCTGCCCTCTTCCTTTATCGACTTGCCGATCTCCGCAACGAGGAAAGTGACGACTTCCGTCACGACCGCTAGCGCGATCGGCGTCAGGAACGTCAGAGCCGCTTGGGCCCCAAAGCCGAGCACCTCGTCCCCGCCGCTCTGGGTCTTGAGCGTCTTCGTTGGATCTTTGAAATACGCTTCGGAGGTTGGGCGGAAGAGTGGGAGCTCGTCCGGCGCAAGCTGGGCAACCTGCTCGCGAGCGAGCTCGGAGATGATCTCCTGTTCGGCCGGGTCGGGCATCACAACCTCCATCCCTGGAGTGCGATTAGCTTACCCCGACCCAGCGGCGCCCGGAAGCTGATGAGCGCTCAATGTGACGCCCATCACAGCCTGCCCTGAAGTGAACCGCTCGCCCTGAAGTGAACCGCTCGTCCTGAAGTGAACCGCTCGTCCTGAGCTTGTCGAAGGACCTGTAGTTCGACAGGCTCACTACGAGCGGGTTCGGCCGCACCTCTACTGGCCGCCCCAGCGGAGCCAGAAGTCCCGAACCAGCTGCGCCAGCTGGGCGCATTGCCCGTAGCCGACGTCGCTGTGGGCTTCGGCGTCGATCACCTCGAATCCTGCGCCCGCGAAGTCGTTCCTGATCTCGACGTCGATCGCGCGCTGCTTTCCCCGATAGAGAAAGGCATCGCCCACGGTCACTGCCCCACCGCCGGCTTTAGCAACGAACGGAGGGTAGGCGACCGGATCGTTGGGATCGAAGATGTTGATCCAGCGCTCCACGCCCGTCGGAGGAAACTGCTTCAACCCCAGCTGAAAGACGGCGCCGAAAGCCGTGACGGCCCCGAACGGGATCACGCGGTCGAGCAGGTCTCGAAGTCGGTCGCGCATCTCCTCGATCGCCCGCGCACCGTTGTGGACCAGCCCATCCAGGTCAACCGTCAGCTGCTCCGCCCAATCGGGAATACGGTCCTGCATGTCCAGGGCCCAGCCGAGCGGGCAGCCCATGGTCACCCAGGAGTCGATACGAAGCGGAGGCAGGCTCGCGGCCTGGCGAGCCGCGTTGATCTCGTCATAGCTCCGCATGAGGACCTCGTAGGCCACGATGCTGCCGAAGCTGTGGCAGACGAGCATCAACCCGTCCGGCACGGGCAGCGTCCGAAGCAGCCTTACCAGCGGTTCTCGCACCTTTTCGGCGAATCCGAGCCCGAAGTACTTGATGACGTCTCGGACGAAGCTGTCCTCGTACTGCTGGGCGCGGGTCTCATCGGCGGTGAGTGGAATTGTGGCGGACGCGGTCCCCGGCGCAGCGGACCGCGCCGTTGCCGAGAGCGTCGGGTTGGGCGCCATGCCGAGCGTGTTGCTGGTGACAGCCGGCGGCGGCGAGCGGCGCGGCAGCTGGGAGTTCCAGTAGCGTTGACTGATCCGATCGACCGCGTCCGCGGCGGCCCCGTCCAACCCCTGGGGGTTCAAAGCGGTCGCGGCAGCCACGCCGTTAGCCGATGCCGTGGGTGGATAAAAGAGGTCGGACCAGTAAGCCAGATTCAGGTCGCGGCCCTGGATGTTCGGCCTGGGCTGAGGATCGAGCCGACCAAGGCCTTCCTGCAGCGCGCTGAACCATTTTTGATGCTCCTGCTGGGTTGAGCCCTTCTGGCCACGGCCATGAACGTAGATCAGTGTGGGCAACTTCACTCCCTCCCAGGAACCGAAAGCTCGTCATCGGGGCACCCGATTGAGAAACGGTTGAGTATGATTCTGACCCTCGACGACTTACCACGGGTAGCGGCCAAATCGACAGGAGGCACATCATGGCGTACCGCATCAAGGGCCTTGGATGGCTGCCGGATCCTCCGGATTATCGGGACTTCAAGGCAGACTCCGAGGAACGCGCGTTGCAGATGGACGAGCGAGTTGCGCAGATGGCGACGGTTGCCCCTGATACGTTCCAGACGCGAGCCGGGCCCCTGCCGGCCTCTATCGATTTGAGGGCCAAGTGCTCCCCCATCGAGGACCAGGGGGACATCGGTTCCTGCACTGCCCATTCGGTCTGCGGACTGGTCGAGTATCTGCAACGGAACCTGTTCGGCGAGCATCTGGAAGCGTCCCGCCTTTTCCTCTACAAAGCGACTCGGTCCTTCCTCGGCTGGTCCGGGGACACCGGCGCCTTTGTTCGCAGCACCATCAAGGCCCTGCGGCTCTTTGGTGTTCCTCCCGAGGACTACTACGCATACGATACCGCGCGTTTCGACGAAGAGCCTCCGGCCTTTGCCTACGCCTTCGCTGGAAACTACAAGGCCATCGAATACTACCGATTGGATGGACTGCAGAAGCTGAAAGAGTCGTTGGCGAAGGGCGTTCCGTTCGCTTTCGGGTTCACCTGCTACAGCTCACTCTTTACGGATGCCGTGCGCCGCTCGGGCAACATTCCATTTCCCGGCCGCGGGGAGCAGCAAGTCGGCGGCCACGCCATCATGGCAGTGGGCTATGACAACTCGAAAGGCCACCTGTTGATAAGAAACAGCTGGGGAACGGGTTGGGGCGACGAGGGTTACGGAACCTTCCCGTTTGAATACGTGGAGCGCGGTGTTGCGCAGGATTACTGGGCCCTCGCGCGCATGGACGTGGTCCCCCTCCAGGATGGAAGGTAACGATGACCTCGGCGCGGGGCGGGCGAGTCATGCCTGGCCCCTACGGGCCACCGCATTTACAGCGGCTGAGCACTAACCACACCAGGAGGGACGGTTGCGAGCTCCAAAGGATCGGGTCAGCGACTATGCCCGCATCGCGCTGGGGTGCGTCAGGCTGTTCAACGGCTGCGCTGCGCTGTTCGTGCCCGAGCTCCTCATCCGGCGTCTCGGTCTGGATGCCCGCTCGAACGCTGCCATGGTCTACCCCTTTCGCATGTTCGGAATTCGCACCATCATCATTGGCGCGGAGCTGCTTCTGCCCAACGGCGAGGTCCGAGCCCATGCCCAGCGCATGGCTCTGCTGATTCATGCCTCGGACGCGCTGACCGCAATCGTCGCTCGGGTGCGTGGCCAGCTCCCCGCCCGCCAGGGGACCATAGCCGTGCTGATCTCGACGACCAACGTCGTTCTTTCTCTTCTCGCGCGCCCTCGCCCTTCTCGTGCGCCTAAGTAGACTCGGAGGAATACCCATGGACGGATCGAACCGCAAGGGTCGCTTTCTCGCATTGATGCTCGGGGCGGGCGCCGCCGTCGCGATGTTCAGAGCCAGCGGCCAGGAGGGCAGATCCTTGCTGGTCAGCCTCTTCGTATCGGCCAGCCAGGCGCTGGATCGCACGGTCGGCTGGCCGAACCTCCCGAAGCTGATCGGCGCGCTCGTGCTCGTCGGGAATCGGACGCTGCTCCGTGAGCGGAACCTCTACGACACGTCGTCTTCTCTCTCCACTCCAGCGCCCGAGCCCAGCGTGGAGGGCACACGTCACCTGACGGCACGCAGCGCCGACGGCTCAAACAACGATCTCTCTCACCCCACGATGGGGCGTGCCGACACGCGCTTCGGCCGCAACGTGCCCATCCAGTACACGTATCAAGACCCGGCCATGATGGAGCCAAACCCACGCGTCGTGAGTCGCGAGCTCCTCACCCGCGACACGTTCCTCCCCGCCACGACGCTTAACGTCATCGCGGGAGCGTGGCTGCAGTTCATGATCAAGGACTGGCTCAGCCACGGAAAGAGCCCGAAGGAGAATCCGTGGCAGGTACCTCTCGCCGACGACGATCCATGGCCAGAGCACCCGATGACGATCCTCCGTACGCGGGAGGACCCAACTCGGCCGCCCGGCTCCGACAACGCCCCGCCGACGTACGCCAACACGCAGACGCACTGGTGGGATGCATCGCAGCTCTACGGCGCTAACCTCGAGGCTCAGAAGCGGGTGCGCAGTGGTGAGGGCGGAAAGCTCACGCTCTCCCCCGAAGGATCCATTCCGAGGGCGATGCTGGAGCAGCTGGGGAACGAGCCAGGCTGGTGGGTTGGCCTCGCGTTACTGTTCACGCTGTTCGCCCGCGAGCACAACGCCATATGCGACCGCCTCCGGGCCGACTATCCGTCGTGGTCAGACGACGACCTTTTCGACCACGCGCGGCTCGTCAACGCCGCGCTGCTGGCGAAGATCCACACGGTCGAATGGACGCCCGGGATCATCAGCCACCCAACCACCCGCTTCGCGATGCGAGGCAATTGGTGGGGTCTCGCGGGTGAGCGCCTGTATCGGACCTTGGGACGGCTCAGCGAGAGCGAAGTTGTCAGCGGCATCCCCGGCTCGCCCACGAACCATCACACCGCCCCGTACGCGATCACCGAGGAGTTCGTCGCCGTCTACCGGATGCATCCCCTCCTTCCCGACGATTACAGCTTCCACTCGGCGATCGACGGCAGTCCGATCGAAGAGCAGACCTTCCTGGAGATCGCGGGAAAGCAGGCTCTGGGGGTGCTCGATCGCGTCCCCCTGCGGGACCTGCTCTACTCCTTCGGGATCGCCCATCCCGGCCAGGTGACGCTTCACAACTTTCCGCGCTCCCTGCAGAACTTCACGCGCCCGGACGGCTTCCTCATGGACCTGGCGGCGGTGGACATCCTCCGGAGTCGCGAGCTGGGCGTGCCGCGGTACAACCAGTTCCGTCGTCTCTTCCACCTCGAGCCCGCGAGCAGCTTCGAGGAGCTCACCGATAATCCCGAGTGGGCCGAGCAGCTGCGCCGGGTCTACAACGACGACATCGAGAGCCTGGACCTGATGGTCGGGGTTTACGCGGAGAAGCTGCCGCCGGGCTTCGGGTTCAGCGACACGGCGTTTCGTGTGTTTGTCTTGATGGCGTCGCGCCGCCTGAAGAGCGACCGGTTCTTCACGAAGGATTACACGCCGCAGGTCTACACGCAGACGGGCCTCGACTGGATCGACAACAACAACATGTCGTCGGTGCTGCTCAGGCACTTCCCCGACCTCGCCCCCGCGCTTCGCAACACCACGAACGCGTTCGCGCCATGGTCGAAAGTGTCTTGAGACCGGTGACCGGATGTGACGTTGCGTGGCGCCTTCATGGCGCGGCGCGGACGACGAAACCGCTCGTGGTGAGCCTGTCGAACCATGAGCCAGAGGTTGCGCACCGCCGGGCCCGTCCTTCGAGAAGCTCAGGACGAGCGGCGTTTCACAGCAGGAGGCCCCAATGGCAACCCTGACCGCCACCGACTTGCTGGAGATGTCCCAGGAGCAGCTCGACGACCTGTTCCGCGGCGCCGAGGCTGGGCCGATTCCCAATGGCGACGCGGATGGCACGGCGATCCTGGCCGCGGGGACCGGGCTGCAGAGTCCAGGCGCCCGTCTCGCCCACCGGCTCGCCTGGCGCGGGAAGGTGTTCGACGCGGCCAAGGGCACGCTCGTCAACAAGATCACGCGGCTCGCCCTACATGCGATCAGGGCGACGGTGTACCGGGAGGCGAGCTGGTTCGACGGCAAGGAGGCCATCATCCTCGACTATTCGAAGACCTCGTGGGTCGCCAGCAGGATCAGAGACGAGATCCGCGAGGTCAGCCCCGGCCTGTACCTCGGGCAGGTCTACTGGGACAGGACCAGGGTCTGTAACTTCGCGCTCACGTTCGCCAGCGGCAGGCAATGAGCCCGGTATCGAGCCGGGCGTCGCCTCTCGAGCTCGCAATACACCGTGCGCTCGAGGGTTTGACGCACCTCGAGCGTCGCTTCGAGCCGTTCTTCCGCCCGCAGCTCAACGCGGTGTTGCGCGAGCCGTCTGCCTTATTCCTCCAGGCGCTCATCAACGCGAAGCGACGGGACGAGGGCCTCGTGCTCGCCGAGGAGCGGCCCCTGCCCGGGGAAGAGGCCGCCCTGGACTCGATCATCGAGACGATGGGCGAGTACATGCGAAGGCACTACAGGCCTGGCGAATTCCAGCGGGCGGGAAATACGAAGACGCACGGCGTCGTGCGCGGGGAGGTGATCGTCCGCGATGACGTTCCCGAGCACATGCGGCGCGGCGTCTTCACCGAGCCTCGGACGTTCCGGTCCTGGGTCCGCTTCTCCGGCCCGGGGCCAGACAGCCCGACGGACATCAACGACGTCGGCTTCGTCAGCTGCGCCATCAAGCTGATGGGCGTGCCCGGGCTGAAGCTACTGGAAGACGAGCGGGCCACCCAGGACTTTCTGTCGGTTTGCACCCCGACCTTCGTCACGCCGAACGTCGTGGTCAACGCGGACCTCCAGCGGGAGATCCTCCGTGGCACGCCGGTGTTCTACTTCTTCAGGCCGGGCGCCACGCACATCCTGGATTTCTTCATGCAGAGCTGGTGGAACGAGACCCAGACGAGCCCGCTGGAGGCCACGTACTGGAGCGACGTGCCTTACCTTCTGGGCGAGGGCCAGGCGATGATGTACTCGGTACGGCCGAAGTCGAGAGAGCGCAGCAAAATCCCCCGGGTGCCGCTCACCCCTCCAGACAGCTATCTGCGCGAGGCGATGACGGCCACGCTGGCCCAACGCGAGGTCGAGCTCGACATCCTCGTGCAGGTGCAGACCGACCCGCACCGCATGCCGATCGAGAACGCCGCGGTGCGCTGGCCGTCGGGACTCTCTCCCTGGCGACCCGTAGCCACACTCCGGATCCCGCGCCAGACGTTCGACTCGCCGAAGCAGATGGCATTCGCGCACAACCTCTCATACAACCCCTGGCACTGCATTCCCGAGCACCGACCTCTGGGCAATCAGAGTCGGGCACGGCGGAGGATGTACTACGAGCTCTCGCGCCTGCGGCAAGAGGTGAACGCCACACCCCACGTCGAGCCCACGGGCGACGAGGTGTTCGACTAACCCAGGGTCGCCAGGTAGCGGATCGCTCGAATCCCCGGCAGGAAGAAGTACGCGCCCCCCCGCGTCGTGACGAACCGTGGGAGGCCGCTCACCCTCTCGCGCACCGGTACGCCCTGAATGGTGTGGCTGGCGCCGGCATCGCCGCGGGGGCCCATGAGCGGGTCGACGTCGTCATAGAGCCCATCGAACTTGGGGTTGTTCACCCAGGTGTGCTGGATGAACTCGAACTGGCGCGCGATGTTCGCGTTGAGGCAGATGAAGTACAGGCCGTGCTCGTCACCGGCCGTCGCCGACCCCGCGAGCGCCTCCTCGGGCGTCAGCTGGCTCCCGTAGGCGCGGCCGCGGCGGAGAATCCGGTGGCGCTTGTTGAGCGCGATCGAGCCCGCGGAGCCTGGATCCGGATCCAGAGAGTCGCGGGGGTTTGCGCGTCGGATGTGGGCCCCGACGGGGCAACCGAAGCCGTACGGATCCGCATGGCCGTACCCGAAGTCATTGGCGGTCCCCAGTGACGGGTCGTCGCGATTCGGCGCGAGGACGAGCGGCGCTCCACTGGGCCAGCGCCCGACCATCTTGGCCGCGAGCTTGACGCGCGCCGCTGGGTCGCCCGCGCCGTCCCCGTTCGCCGTCGCGCGGTCGAGATGCTGCCAGAATCCGTGCACGTCCTGCTCGAGCTGGCGCATCACGAGGTACGTCCCGTTGCGGCCCAGGTCGTGGTTGCCCGAGCCGCCGGTGTCGGCCGGCAGTATTCCTCGCGGGTCGTCGGCGCGCGGTATTCGCGGCCGATCCGTGTACAGCTCGTATTCGTTGGGATAGCCGAGGATCATCTCGCCGGCCTTGATCGTGTTGCTCGGGGTTCCTGTCCTTGGGAGCCCCTCGATGACGGGCTGCGACACGCCATCGTTGAACCCGAAGGGCTCCTTCACGTCCAGCAACGCCGTCTGTAGCTTCTCGATCTGACGCAACCCCGACTGTCCGAAGGCCGCGGCCCGTGCGTTGTAGATGGTCTCTAGCTGCGCCTCGTCCGCCGCGTACAGCAGGAGCAAGACGTCGATGGGCGGGTTCGCCGACCCGCCCCACCTCCAGTGTTCGGGGGCGTTCTCGTCCGTGTCGCCCAGGATCCGACTGCGATGGGGTGTCGTCATGCCGCTGACAAACTCGTCAGAGAACGTCAGAAGGTAGTCGCCCTTCAGGCCGAGCTTCTCGAGTCCCGACGGCGTCAGCGCCAGGTTGAGCGCCCGAGCTTCCGGCCTCTCCTTCCCTGACGTAACCTCACCAGCCACCGATCCCAGCCACGCCCCCGCCGCGCGGCGATCCCTGATCTCCAGCAGCACGAAGCAGGCGGCCTTCAGGTGCCCGTACCCGGCCACCAGCAGGCCCTGGATGTCGTCGATATCTACAGCCGTCGGCATGGTTCACCTCTCCGCGTCAGAATCGCCGCAGCCATTCCTCGGTCTCGCCGGCGTTCATCGTCTTGAACAGCCCGGCTCGGATCTGCGCGTTGTTTTCGATGTTGATTCCTGTGAGTTCCGGGTAAGCGGAGTACCAGACCTGGGTCGGAAGCTGGTGCGTGCGGATGAAATACTTGAACGCGAGCTCATCCTCGGCGCCATCGCGAACGAGCCAGCTCGTGCGCGGGTAGTCGACGCCGTTGCTGAACACGGCGTTCAGTCCCCAGGCCACCTTGTCGATGAAGTCGTCCATGTAGCTCTCGAGGCTCCCGTCGTAGTTGCTCGCGAAGATGAGACGTCGCTTCCCATCGATGAAGATCCAGCGCGCGAAGTGGATGCTCTTCACGCCCGCCAGGTCGGCGCGGTTGAACAGGTGGCGCACGCCCCAGTAGACGAGCCACAGGACGAGTGAGGCCGTCGTCCGCCTGAACCAGCCTGGCTTCAGCAGTCCGGCCGCGCTGAACTGGTTCTGGACGATGTGGTCCTCCAGCGACGCCAGCTGCAGGATGCGAGCGTCATTCGGCCGAGCCACGGGCGCCCGGTCCGTCAGCTCGAGCGCCCGTAGGAGCGCGAGCAAGCCCGGCAGGGCGAGCAGGATGGCAGGCGAGGCGATCAGGAGTGCCAGCGGGACCGCGACGAAGTGCGCCAGCTCCTTCAGCCGAAAGAAGAGGCCGGGTCCTTCGGCCGGCCGCAGCGCCCAGCCAAGCGCTGGCTCTCCCCTGACGAACGTCTGGATTCCCCGCCGCACGTCCTCCGGAGTGCAGTCGGACCAGTCGCGTCCATCCAGGAAGGCCTCGATGGCGTCCCGCAGCTGCGCCTGCTGCCGGATCTGCTGCAGGCTCAGACCCACGGTATTCACGTAGTTGGCGGCGGGCTCCACCATGTGAGCCCGCAGGTACGCCACCTGATCACGCGCGGCGACGGGCCCGCTGGCCGGGTAGCCCTCGCAATGGCGGAAGATCTCGTCGAGCCCGCCCGCCGCAACCCTCGTCAGCTCGATTAGCCGATCGTCCAGCGGCGCATCGAGGTCCTCGAGAAAGACGAGCTGAGCGGGGATCGTCTCCCCACGGAGATCCACCGTCTCGTCGAGGACCAGTAGACGCGCGAAATGCAGGCCGGGAAGCTTGCCGAAGGGGATGACGTCGTTGTGGGCGACGTCCGCGCGCATCCGGCCGAGGGCCTGCTCGAGAGACTCCCTCTGTCCGGGTTTGATCGGGGCGATGACGGTGAGGGGAACCTGATGCGGCATTGAGGGTCGCCGTCCCTGGCCCGGGGGTCTGGGGTCAGCCCCCAGTGGTCTACAGTGTAGTGCCAAACTCCTGGTGGGTCGATTCTCATCATTCGTAGGAACTGACCGGCTAGTGCGGGTCAGGCTCACGCGGGTCGACCAGGCCGTGGCGCACGGCGTAGGCAACCACCTGGGCGCGGTTCTGGACGTGCAGCTTATCGAGGATGTTGCGGAGGTGGTACTTCACGGTGTTTTCCGTCACCACCAGGCGCTCTGCCAGGTCTTTATTGGAAGTGATCCCCTCGATGAGCAGCTCGAGAACCTCCTGCTCACGCTCGGTCAGCGCGTCGGGCGCCCGGTGCTGCTGTGAAGCAGACGGCCGGGCGAATTCACCCAGGAGCTTGCGGGCCAGAGCGGGAGTGAGCGCCGGCTCACCGCGGCTCACCCCCTCCAACAAGCGGAACAGCTCGTCAGCTTTCAGGTTCTTGAAGAGATAGCCTTGCGCTCCCGATTTGATCGCCTCGAACAGGTCCGCGTCGTCTTCAGATGCCGTGAGGACGACAACCTTGATGTTCGGCAGCTCTGCGCTGATGAGCCTCGTCGCGGCGAGGCCGCCCATGACGGGCATCGCCAGGTCCATCAGGACGGCGTCGGGGCGGAGGCTGCGAGCCATCTCCACAGCTTCCGCCCCATTCTCGGCCTCGCCCACGATCTCCACGCCACGGGCCTCCAGCAGGCTGCATAGGCCGTCGCGGAATAAGGCATGATCGTCGGCAATAACCACACGCATGGCTTACTCCTCGGGCACGATGCTCGGCTGTGTGATCGGTAGTCGCACGACGATGCGCGTGCCGCTACCCAGGGCAGACTCGACCACAAGCGTACCGCCGGCGGCCTCAGCTCGCTCTCTCATGGTCGAGAGGCCGAAACGCGGGAAAGCGCTCCTCGAAAGCGCCTCCGGCTCGAAGCCGGCGCCATTGTCCTCCACGACCGCCTGCACCGCGCCGGCCACCTCTGCGATGTGAATCGAGGCGTACGTGGCTCCAGCGTGTTTACGGACGTTCGCGAGCGCCTCCTGGATGATCCGCATCAGCTGCACTTCGCTGGTGCCGCTGAGCCTTCCCACGGCAGGCGCATCAATGGCGACCTGAGCAGCGACCCCGCTCTGCTCCTGCCACAACGCTGCGTAGTCCCGCAAGGCGTCCTCGAGCGGCTGGTCTGGGCTCGCGGACGTTCGAAGCGCGAGGATGTTCTCTCGCACGTCGACGTACGCAGAGCGGGCAGCTTCCGCGAGCTGCTCGATCTGGTCAGATGCTTTCTCATGCTGGTCTGCGTCGATGAGCAGCTGGGCCGCTTGCGCTTTGGTGTTCACGTACCCCAGCACCTGGGCGAGGCTGTCGTGCATCTCCCGGGCGATGCGCTCACGCTCCTCGGTGATCGCCAGACTGCGGACCTGCCGGTGAAGGCGAGCGTTCGCGATCGCCACACCAGCCTGGGTCGCGAACCGGCCAAGAGTCTCTTCGTCCTCCTGGGTGAACTCTTCCGCCCCGAGCTTCTCGGCGAGATAGAGGTTACCCATAGGCTTTCCGGCGGTGAAGACTGGAACGGCCAGGAGCGACCGCATCGGTGGATGGTTGGGTGGAAAGCCAACCGAACGGGAGTCGCGACCCAGATTGGGCAAACGCAGTGGTTGACCCTCATGCAGCGCAACTCCGAGCAGTCCGTGTCCTGTGGGAGGCGGGCCGATGCGCGCCCGCTGCTCGGCCGTGATTCCGGACGTTATGAACAGCTCGATTCGGCCGTCCGTGCCGAGTACGGACAGGGCGCCATATCGAGCGCCGACTAGATCCCTTGCCTCATCAACCACGTTCTGTAGAAGCACTTGGATTTCGAGCTCGCGTGTTATGGCTAGACCCGCCTGGTGAAGAGCGAGCAGCTCGCGGTTCCGCTGCCCAAGCCGCTCCTGCATCCGACCTACCACGCCGAACACGGCGTCCGAGAAAAATAGCGCGCCGACCAGCAGAAGGCCGCCGACCAAAACATACCCGGGCCATGAGTGCAGCAGATCCGGCTGCACCGTGTGGCGTAGCACGTCGAGGGCGACGAGGAAGGCGACGGGCGCCAGCACGCTCATCCATTTCAGGCGACGGAGACTCACTGTGCTGCTCTGAGTTTGAAAGGCGCGCTGGCCGCTTCAAGGCGGCCTCCGGTTGTTCTCATTGCGTCCCGTCCAGGTTTGCGGGGGAGAGCCCTGCGGCCCCTCCCCCGCAAACCTCAGGCTGCCCGATGAAGCGGCGTCTCCGACTGTCCCTGCCTCGCGAACAGGTAGCCTGGTCTCCACGGAGTGCCCAGCGCCTGGAGCAGCCAGCGGTCGAGGCCGATCCAACCGGCGGTCTTCCAGGCGAGGACGAGCCCAGTGGCGATCGCGAACAGCAGAGCGTTGGTCGACGCCGTGCCAGCCATCACGAAGTTCCAGTTCAGGAACCCGCCGAAGAAGGCCGCCACCCCGACAAACGCCCCCAGAATCAGCGCGATACCGATCGTAACCTCGCCCAGCGTGATCACTTTGGCGAACCAGGTGTACGCCTCTGCATTCAGCATAAGCTGGATGAAGTCACGATACCAGTCGTACGAGATGACCGCCCGTGGCTCGACTACCACGGCCCGCTCCCAGAACCCTTTCAGAGCCGTGCCGTTATCCATCCATGCCGGGTTCTGGAATTTGCCCCAGCCCGAAGTCAGCCAGCTCCACCCCAACCAGAGGCGGAGCGGAAGCCAGAGCCACGCCAGGCGTACGTCACTGAAGAGCAGGCGTGCGAGCGGTGGGTCGGTAATAAGGGTAGCGCGGCTGCTTATTGTCTCTCTCATTGCCCTATCTCCTTGGTGCTCTCCACCGGACTCTGTCGGATCTACTTCACCGTGAAGGTCCCTGCCATGCCAGCCTCGACGTGGCCCTCGATCTCGCAGGTCATGTTGTACGCTCCCGGGGCGACGACCGTGAACTCCACAGTAGCCCTGCCGCCGGCCGGCAGCCACAGCTCTGGTGTGCCGCGAGCCGCGTGATCATTTAGCGACTGCAACTCGTCCTCGGGTACGGTGGCGGGCAGACCAATCAACTTGACGTCGGTTGCGCCCAACCGCGAAATCTCGACCTCGTGCGGGATCTTCCCGACGTTCGTGAAGATGATGCGGACGCGGTCGCCTGCGAAGGCGGTCAGTTCCCTGGGCGCGAAATAGAAATCGCCTCCTTCGACCGTGAACTCCCGCACGTTCCCCACCATCTGTCCGCTTGAGGCCACTGGCCGTCCGCAGGCGGCCAACGCTGCCGTCGCTACGACGGCGGCTACGAGCGCAGTTCCGAGCCCTGCTAGGTTCCGCATGATTCACCTCCCATGATCGCGCCCATTGAAGCGTAGACGCGCCCTGTGGAGGCGCCCGATACCCGAACGGGCTGTCTTTGCCCCCGCCCAGAGGGGTAGGGTGCTCGGCAGCAGTGGCCGTCTGCCCACACCCCAAGTACCTCGTCGACGGTCGTGTGAAGGCGGGCGGGAGGCTGGGGCGATTCTGCCGTCAACGTCTACGTCACGAGCGCAGGGGTTGTCTGGCCGGCCGTAGGCCGCCTGACCGGGCGGGGGACCGGAACCATGGGGTGGGCCTCGAAACCACCCCAACGAGCGTGGGAAGCAGCGTTTCCGCGGGTATAGCCTTTGGAGAAAGGGGGGTGAACCATGACTGACTTCAAGCCTCTTGCGATAGCGCTAGCAGTGCTTCTCGCGGTCGCTGTCCTCGGCACGGGAATGGGGGGAGCCATGATGGGGCCCGGGGTGATGGGTCCGGGGATGATGTGGGGATATGGCTTGCCGGCGAGCGGCACGGCGGCCATCGGCTGGAGCTGGGGGCTGGGCATGGCTGTCGGCTGGCTCGCCATGCTGGCCTTCTGGGGTGCTTTCATCGTCGGGATCGCGCTCCTCATTCGCTGGATCATCTCGTCCTACCAGGCCTCGGGCCCGCCACCTGGTGAAGCGGACCCGCTGGCCATCCTGCGTCGCCGCTACGCCTCGGGCGAAATCGACGAGCCGACCTACCAGCGGATGAAGGACGAGCTCCGGGCCAGCATCAGATGAGCGAGCCGCTGCTTCAGTCCTACAATCCGCCCCCACCCATTGGGGTGGTAAATCCCACAAGCATCATCACCCCCGTGAGTGGCTCGCATCCCGCCCAGCCATGACGCGAAGACCGCCCGACGGGTCGTGGCCGAAGGCAGCCCCGTGCACTAACGTTTAGCGCAATAACAACACGATGGAGGTCACCCAAATGCAGCCCCACAGTCAAGCTATGATCACCCCAAGGCACCATGGGAACCTCCTCGTTCTTCTCTCATCCACGCTCCTGGTTCTGCTCCTGCTGGGAGCGGCCTGCACCGGCGCACCGCCCGCGTCGCCGACCGACGCGGAGCGAGCCACTGAGGTTGAGGTCACCGCGACCGAGTTCAAGCTCGAGCCGAACCTCATTACGATCGCGGCCGGCCGCCCGGTGCGACTGACGTTCATCAACAAAGGAGCGATCGAGCACGACTGGGAGGCGGAAGGGCTCCGGGCCACGGATGTTCGCGTGGTCTCGGCCCCGCCCAATCTGGGCAAAGGTATGGCAGACGAGGTGCGTGAGAAGGGTGAGCGTGGCATCCCCCATCCGATGGCCGGCCCGGGCCAACAGATGGTGATCGAGTTCACACCGCTCGTGCCCGGCTCCTACGCCATTGCCTGCGAGCTGCCCGGCCACAAGGAGGCGGGCATGGTGGCGAAGCTGGTCGTGACCGGCAAGGCCGCGGGCCAGCCGGCGGCGGAGCCGCAGGTGGCAGCTGGGGTGCTCAGGACCGCCGCTCCCGCGCAGCTGGCGCAGCCGCAGATAGCCATCCCCGTAGGAAGTCGGGCGGCCGGGCCGGTGTCGGTGGAAATCGAAGCGAAGGAGGCCACGGCCCTGCTGGACGAAGGGGTCAGCTACCGGTATTGGACTTTCGGAGGCGCCGTGCCGGGCCCCATGGTCCGCGTGCGCCAGGGGGACACCGTCGAGCTGACCCTTAGGAACGCCCCCAACAGCACGATGACGCACAGCATCGACCTGCACGCCGTGACGGGCCCCGGCGGGGGCGCGCGTGTCACCCAGGTGGCGCCGGGCGAGCAGGCGACCTTCCGGTTCCAGGCCCTCAACCCGGGCCTCTACGTCTACCACTGCGCGACGCCCGTGGTGCCCGTCCACGTCGCCAACGGGATGTATGGGCTCATCGTCGTCGAGCCACCCGGGGGGCTG